>Ga0210401_10006741_pt1 | contig 11606 bp, 9 predicted proteins | sample IncBWH32MmetaG_FD_150866 | JGI IMG/M metagenome (GOLD analysis project Ga0210401, IMG submission 150866) | Forest soil microbial communities from Barre Woods Harvard Forest LTER site, Petersham, Massachusetts, United States - Inc-BW-H-32-M | ecosystem: Environmental > Terrestrial > Soil >... | reverse complement strand
CTCGTCCGGCCCGGGAGGGCAATCGGTGAACACCACCTATTCAGCGGTGCGCATCACGCATATTCCCAGCGGGCTGGTGGTTTCGCAGCAGGATGAAAAATCGCAAATCAAAAATCGCGCCAAGGCCATGCGCGTGTTGCGCGCGCGCCTGTATGAAATGGAGCAGAACAAGCAGCACGAAGCCATTGCGGCCGAACGGCGCGACCAGATTAAGACCGGCGACCGCTCGGAGAAAATCCGCACCTACAATTTTCCGCAGAATCGCGTGTCGGATCATCGCATCGGTCTGACTTTGCATCAGCTCGATCAGGTGATGGAAGGCAAGCTGGGGCCGATTGTGGACGCGCTCTCGACGCATTACGAATCCGAGCGGCTGAAGCAGGAACTGGTCGAAGCCTAAGCGCAGGTAGCATCGGCCTGCCTGCGGTAGGCAGGCAATCCTGCCTAGGCGGTTTCTCCTCCGTATGAAAAAAATCGGCTGTGCGACGACCATCGTGCAAAATTCAAATCCAATGGACATTCGCACCGCGTTGAAGGAAGGCATGGCGCAACTGCGCGCGGCGCAAATTCCTTCGCACACGCTCGCCACGGAGTTGTTGTTGATGCATACGTTGGGTCGGGATCGCGCGTGGATCTACAGCCACTCTGAGGACGCGCTCGATCCAGCGACCGCCGAGATGTTTTTGGCGCTGATCACGCGGCGCGCCGCGGGCGAGCCGGTGCAATATCTCACCGGCAAGCAGGAATTCTGGGGACTGGAATTCGAAGTCACACCCGCCGTGCTGATTCCGCGTCCGGAAACCGAGCACGTGATGGAAGTGGCGTTAGCCCGTCTCGGCGAGCGCGGAATAAAAATTCACATGGATACCGGCGCGCCACGCGAAAAATTACGCGTGGCCGACGTGGGTACGGGTTCCGGCTGCCTCGCGGTTGCACTCGCTTGGGAATTGCCCCACGCCGAAGTGTATGCCACGGACATTTCTGCGCCAGCGCTCCAAGTTGCAGGCCGCAACGCTGCGCACCATGGCGTTGCTGAGCGCATTCACTTCCTGAAGCGTGACCTACTCACTGGTCTTGAAAGTACTGATCCGACCAGCGAGGGGGCACGCCACGCGATGCCCGCTTCAGCAGGTGGCGTAGCGCTATTCGATCTAATCGTAAGCAACCCACCTTACGTTGCGCGCAGCGAAGCAGCTCAATTGCAGCGCGAAGTTCGCGACCACGAACCGCACACCGCGCTCTTCGGCGGACCGACGGGCGTTGAAATGTACCAGCGGCTGATTGACCAGGCTCGCGACTTGCTGCGCGATCGCGGCATTCTGGTCCTCGAACTGGGGCACGATTCCGCGGAACACGTGCGCGGGATTTTCGACGCGCGGCAAGGATGGACCAACGTCGCGCTCACCATGGACCTGGCTGGCATCCCGCGCGTGCTCGCTGCCGAACGCGTCCGCTAGTTTCCGCGAAACATTCTTACCCACCTCGCACGCCCGGTGATTTAAGCTGTGCGTTGCCGTCATGCCCAAGCTGGCACAATACCGCGCGAAGCACGATGCGCCGCTCGAAATCGCAGCGAATGGCTCGGCCTCCATCCTGCACGTTGACATGGACGCGTTTTTCGTTTCGGTGGAGCTGCTGGCACGTCCGGAATTGCGCGGCAAAGCAGTAATCGTAGGCGGGCAGCGCGATCAGCGCGGCGTCGTGACTTCCGCAAGCTACGAAGCGCGAAAATTCGGCGTGCATTCCGCGATGGCGCTGCGCACGGCCGCGCAATTGTGCCCGCACGCCGTCTTTCTCGATCGTCATCACGAACTTTACGGCCAATGGAGCAATCGCGTAGCCGCGATTCTGGGAAAATATTCGCCGATCGTGGAAATGGCTTCGATTGACGAGGCGTATCTGGACCTGGCTGGAACGGAACGCTTGCACGGGCCGCCACTCGCCGCGGCCCACAAACTTCTGCAGGAAATCACCGCGACGACCGGCCTTCCTTGCTCCGGAGGACTGGGCGCGACTCGCCTGGTGGCGAAAATCGCGAGCGAGCAGGCCAAACCGCGCGGCCTGGTGTGGATTCCGCCGGGCAGCGAAGCGGCATTTCTCGCACCGCTCGCGGTGCGGCGCGTCCCCGGAATCGGGAAAGTCACGGACGAGGCGCTGCGGGGACTGGGCATCGAAACCATCGCGCAATTACAGAAGGTGCCGCTCGAACGCCTGGAAGAAACTTTCGGGCGATGGGGCACGGCGCTATTCCGCAAAGCGCGCGGCATTGATTCGTATGAATTTTTCGTGGATGCCGAGCCAAAATCGCTTTCGCACAATCAAACGTTTGGCGAAGACACGCGCGATCGCGAACTACTGGAATCGACGCTCAGTTATTTGTGCCAGAAAGCGGCGAAGCGCTTGCGCGATGCCGCGCTGCATGCACGAACCGTGACGCTCACAGTGCGGTTCGCCGATTTCACGACGATCACGCGCAGCCACACGCTGGCGGAGCCTTCCGACCTCGATACAGTGTTTCTGAAGGCAGTGCGCGAACTTTTTCAACATGCATGGAACGGCAAGGGGCTGCTGCGGCTGGTGGGCGTGGCGCTGACGTCGTTCTCGGCGGGCCCGGCGCAATTTGATCTGCTCGATCCAGAACGCCGCGAAAAACTCGAACGCTTGGCGCGAGCCACGGACAAGCTGCGTGACCGATTTGGATTTTCCAAAGTACAGTTCGGTGGTTCGCTTCCAATTCGCGATGATTCCGAGTAAAAATCTTGCGCAAACTGCCCGGCTGTGCGCAGTGCTGGTCAGACGGCGCGCATCGTTCAATCGCATTCGGTTTTCTGCATTATAATCGCAGCTCGCATGGCTACCACTCCCCCGCACACACCAGAAGTGAAGCCAGGTCTCGTCCAGCGCTTGCGCGCTTTCTGGGCGCGTTTGACCGAAGGCTTCCAGCTTGAACAGCTCTGGGGACAATTCAAGTCGGAAGCGCAGGCGGGCTACGTCCTGTATTCGAAGGACGTGGACTGGGAAGCCATCGAGCGCGAAAAATCGAAATTCAAACGGATCCTGTTGTCGGGCTGGGCGCTCTTTCAGGCCATCCTGATGAAGCTTTCACCCGCGCGGCGGGTCTTGCTGGTGTTCGCGCTTTTGCTGGTGGTTTTCCATCCGGACGTGCGCTGGGGAAACAACGAAGTCAATTTTGATTTTGTCGGCCTTGCCGCACTGATTCTTTTCATGCTGCTGGCTCTGGAACTCGCCGACCGCGTGACCATGAAGCGCGATCTGGAAATCGCCCGCGAAATTCAGCAGTGGTTGGTGCCCAGCGAGCCCCCGCAGATCGCCGGCATGGACATTGCCTTCGCCACACGCCCGCAAAATACCGTCGCGGGCGATTACTACGACGCGTTTTTGCGGCCGCTGCCGGAGGCCGGAGCAAAAACGCCCTCCCTCTTGGTGGTGGTCGCCGACGTTGCCGGGAAAAGCGTGCCGGCCGCGCTGCTGATGGCGACATTTCAGTCGGGCTTGCGCGCGCTCTCTGCGACCCCTGCGACTCTCGACGAGATCGTCTTAGGTTTGGAGCGGTACGCGCGCGCACACAGTTTGGAGGGCCGCCGCTTCACCACCGCGTTTATTGCGGAGATTGACCCGCAAACGCGCGCGATGCGCTACATCAATGCCGGGCACAATTATCCGATTCTGCGGCGCGCATCTGGGAGCGTCGAGCGGCTGGAAATTGGTGGCCCGCCATTTGGTGTGCCGCTATTTACGGACAGCGAGATCGCCTACGGCGTGGGCCGCATCCAGCTCGAACCCGGCGACTTGCTTTTCATTTTTACCGACGGCGTGGCCGAAGCAGTCAACGACAAGGGCGAGGAGTTCGGCGAGTCGCGGATTGTTCCGGCGATTCTTTCCATGTCTGGAGGCGCCGCTGCCGCGGTTCTGAATCGCGTGATGAGTGACGTAAATACTTTCGTGGGTTACGCGCGGCAGCACGACGACATCACTGCGTTGGTGCTAAAGATTGTGCCGTAAGCTAGTGCACAATTTATCTTGCGATTCCTTTCTGCTGCTGTACTGGTAATCTCAAAACTTCCAACCCAGCCTTGCTTCCCTCATAATCGCGGCATGAAGGCGCGCGCATTTGCAGAGCATATTTGCCGGACGTTGCGCTCCAAAGGCTATCAGGCCTATTTCGTCGGCGGGTGTGTGCGCGACATTTTGCTGCACCGCGAGCCCGCCGATTACGATGTCACTACCGACGCCGCGCCTGAACGCGTCGAGGAGATTTTCCCGAACACTCTGACGGTGGGTGCAAAGTTCGGCGTGGTGGTGGTGCAGGAACCAGATGCGAGCGAACAACCGGAAAGCGCGGCTGCGACGGTAGAAGTAGCGACTTTTCGTTCGGACGTGGGCTACAGCGACGGGCGCCACCCCGATCAAGTGGTGTATTCCTCGACGCCGCAGGAAGATGTCCAGCGCCGCGACTTCACCATCAACGGCCTGCTACTCGACCCGGAGACGAACGAAGTTCTCGACTTCGTCGGCGGAAGGGACGACCTCCGCGCCGGAATCATTCGCGCCATTGGCCGGCCCGAAGCGCGCTTCCGCGAAGACAAGCTGCGCATGCTTCGCGCCGTGCGATTCGCCGCGCGGTTCGGATATAGCATCGAGCCGGAAACCCTGCGCGCAATCCAGAAGCTCGCTCCCGAAATCGGCCAGGTTTCCGCCGAGCGTCTGCGCGATGAATTGACCAAGCTGCTGACCGAAGGCGCGGCGCGGCGCGGATTTGAATCACTGGATGAGACGCGCTTGTTGCCGGAACTGCTGCCGGAAATTTCGCGGATGAAGGGAGTGGAGCAGCCGCCGCAATTCCATCCCGAGGGCGACGTGTGGGTTCACACGCTGCTCATGCTGGAAGGGTTGCCGCCGGGTCCCTCGCCGACCCTGGCGTGGGGCGTGCTTTTGCACGACGTGGGCAAGCCACCAACCTTTACGCCGCCTTCAGGACCGAACGGCCGGATCCGTTTCGATCGGCATGTGGACGTAGGCACTGTCATGGCCGAGGAGATCTGCGAACGCTTGCGCTTTTCAAACGACGACACCGCGCAGATCGCGTCACTGGTGGCCAATCACCTGCGATTCAAGGACGTGCCGCAAATGAAGCGCTCGACCCTGAAGCGCTTCGTGCGGCTCGATCGTTTTGAAGAGCACATGGAACTGCACCGGCTGGATTGCTCCTCAAGCCACCGCAACCTCGAGAACTACGAGTTCATGCGGCGCTTCCTGGCTGAGACTCCGCCCGATGAGGTCCGTCCGGTGCGGCTGCTGACCGGCGGCGACCTGATAGGCCTGGGGTTCAGGCCGGGGCCGGAGTTCAAGGAGATCTTGGTTGCTGCCGAGGACGCTCAGCTAGAGGGGCGCATTCATACCCACGATGATGCTTTGATATGGTTGCGAAAGCATTATCAGGTGCAGTGACTCTTGCGTAAGCCTATTATAATCATTCGTATAAACGGAGGAAACGGAGCGAAGGATTGGCTTGCCTTGAAAGCTTAGTGTGGTATTATAAGGTTGTCTGCTAAGCCATAACGAAACTTCTGTAGAACCTTTTCCGTCTTCCTGCATCTAACCTTCTTGGCAGCCGATTCGCTGCCTGATGGGTCTTATTGCTATGGGGGGCCCAGGGAGAAATATTGTGACTAAATCTAACAGGGTTATACCGCAAGAACTTCCAATTCTTCCGGTCCGCGACACGGTTCTGTTTCCGGGAGCGGTGCTGCCGCTGCCAGTGGGCCGCGAGAGTTCGCTGGCTTTGCTGAACTCGCTCGAAGGAACCGAGAAGATTCTAGGCGTGGTGGCGCAACTGGACCCTCGCGTGGAAGCGCCCACCGGTACCGACCTGCACAGCGTCGGGACGCTGGCGAAAGTCCACAAAATGGTGCGCATGCCCAACGGAAACGTAGTCGCGTTTCTGGAGGGAATTGAAAGAATCCGCGTGATGGAAGTCCTGGGGTTCACGCCGTTCATCAAGGCGCGCGTGGAATCGCAACCGGACCTGGAAGATCAACGCGACGCCGAATTGACGGCGCTCGAACGCAACGTGCAGGAATTGTTCCGCGAAGTTGTGGCGCGTTCGCCGCAGCTTTCCGACGACCTGCAAACCGAAGTGATGGGCATCGATTCGCCGGGACGCCTGGCGGACTTCGTTACTTCCACGCTTCCTTCGCTGAGCACGATGATCCGCCAGGAATTGCTGGAAACATTCAGCGTGCGCAAGCGCCTGGAAGCGTTGATCAGCGAATTGACCAAAGAACGCGAAGTGCTGGATCTGCGCAACAAGATTCACGATCAGGTGCAGGAGCAGGTAAACCAGAGCCAGCGTGAATTCCTGCTGCGCGAACAAATGAAAGCAATTCAGAAGGAACTCGGCGAGTCCGACGACGGGCAAGCTGAAATTGACGAATTGCGCAAGAAGGTCGAAGCGTCCGGCATGTCCGCGGAAGCCAAGAAGGAATGCGAGCGCGAGCTGAAGCGCTTGGCGAAGATGACTCCGGCGTCCGCGGAATACATGGTGGCGCGTACTTATCTGGAATGGATGACTTCGCTGCCTTGGAATAAAACTTCCGGGACCGAGGACATCAACATTCCCAACGCGCAGGCCATTCTCGACGAAGATCACTACGACCTGGTGAAGATCAAGGAACGCATTCTGGATTACCTGGCGGTGAAGAAATTGCAGCCGGGCATGAAGGGACCGATCCTGTGCTTCATCGGGCCACCGGGCGTCGGCAAGACGTCGCTCGGCAAATCCATTGCTCGCGCGCTGGGCCGCAAATTCGTGCGCATATCACTCGGTGGCATGCACGACGAGGCGGAAATTCGCGGGCACCGGCGGACCTACATCGGCGCTTTGCCCGGCCAGATCATTCAGGGCATTCGCCGTGCGGAGACGATGGACCCCGTCCTGATGTTGGACGAGGTGGATAAGCTCGGCCGCGATTTCCGCGGCGATCCTTCGGCCGCGTTGATGGAAGTTCTCGACCCGGAACAGAACGCGACGTTCCGCGATCACTACCTCGACGTGCCGTTTGATCTTTCGAAAGTGCTGTTCATCGCGACGGCGAACTGGCTGGATCCGATTCCGGAGCCTTTGCGCGACCGCATGGAGATCATCGAGCTTTCCGGCTACACGGAAGAGGAAAAAGTCCACATAGCGAAGATGTTCTTGATCGCCCGGCAGGCCAAAGAGAACGGCCTGGCGCTCGGCGAGCAGATCGAATTCACCGATGAGGCTTTGCACGAACTCATCCGCCACTACACGCGGGAAGCGGGCGTGCGCAACCTGGAGCGCGAAATCGGCACTCTGGTGCGCAAGCAAGCGCGGCGTTTGGCGGAGGGCAAGACGGACAAACTGCTCGTCACGCCCGAAGTGATTCGCGAAGTGCTGGGCATTCCCAAGGTGCATTTGGAAAAAGAAGTGGAAGAGCGAGTGCAGAAGCCGGGAGTTTCCGTGGGCTTGGTTTGGACCCCGGTGGGCGGTGACATCGTCTTCATCGAAGCGAGCAAAATGCGCGGCGGGAAGACCTTCACGATGACCGGCCATCTGGGTGACGTGATGCAGGAATCCATGCGAGCGGCGCTCACATGGGTTCGCGCCAATACGGAACGCTACGGAATTGATCCGGACTTCTTCCGCAAGCAGGACATCCACATTCACGTGCCGTCGGGCGCGGTGCCGAAGGATGGGCCTTCGGCGGGAGTGGCGATGGTCACGGCACTGGTAAGCCTGCTGACGGGCAGGGCCGTTCGTCCGCGAGTGGCCATGACCGGAGAGATTTCTCTCTCCGGGATCGTGCTGCCGGTTGGCGGAATCAAGGAAAAAGTGCTGGGAGCGAAGCGCGCCGGAATTCGGGAAGTCATTCTGCCGTCGGAGAACGAACCGAACGTGCTGGAAGATTTGCCGGAGGAAATGTTGGACGGCATGAAGGTGCACTTCGTGCGCACGGCGGAACAAGCTCTCGAAATTGCACTGGGCAAATTCGAGAAGAAGGTGCGGCCGGTAACCGGCGGCCCGGTCGGCGAAGATCGGCCGCCGCTTGCTGGACCGATTCACTAATCCACTTCACTAAACTTCAACCCCCAGAAAGCGAGAAGAGACAGCCAAGGAAAGGCCCGGGACAGGATGTTCCTGGGCCTTTTCTTTTACGCGCACGAAAAGTGATTCCCCTTGCGGCGCGGGGCGCAATCGCGTACAGCTTGAAAGTTTCCAATGCCCTATCGCCCAAGAGAACTCGTGGTGCGCGCGCGCGAAGCCGCCGCGCGATTGCTCGCCACGCTGGACCACAATGAAATGGTCCCGCGCTTCCTGGATATGTACGCCGCGGAAAATCGCCGCCCGGGGCGCGCCGACCAGCCCGGCCATTACCGCGAGCAGCTGGAGACGATCCGCCGCGAGTCTCTGCTGGCAATGGTGCTGCGCGCGGAAGCGGCGTTGCCCACGCGTTTGAAGGTGCGTGTGACGGTTCGCGACACGAAGCGGCGGCTGAAACCGAAGAAAGGAAAAAAATCCGCAAAGGCTAAGCGCTCAAAAAAGAAAAGCGCGCGGAGACCAGGGATGGACCTTGCGATCCCGCTGCTCGATCTCTTCCGCGAGGAATTTTTCGTCGCGTTGGGCCAGGCGCTGCGTTGGACGGACGAAGATGCGCAAGCCTTCTGGCACGATCTGGAATTGTATGAAAGCCTCGCGGCGAACGAGCCCCGCCGCGACGCCAGACGCGCCATCGCCTCTGGACCTTTTGTGGATCGCACTGCGCTGCTGCTGGATCCTTCGCTGATGGAGCAGGCCCGGCGCGCCGCCGGAAAGTTTCAGATGGAACTGAACGCCGCGGCCGATCGCGTGTTGCGCGGCGTGTTCTCGCGGCGCCGTTCCAACTGACCACGCGGCCAATCATGCCGGCTGATCACAACGAATGATCTCGCCGGCTGATCAGGGCAACGCGCGACCTTACGGTCGCGCTTCGAGCACGATGTTGAACGGCGTCTCTGTCGCTCGCCGCACTCGCTTGAATCCCGCCGAATGCAGCACCGTCGCAAGACGGCCCTCGCCTGCCTGCGCTCCCAAACCCAAGCCAACCTCCTGCGAAAGTGAAGCAGGAGTGCATAGCATGGTGGAAGCGGAATAAAAAACGCGTCCGATCGGATTCAGATTGTCCTCGAGCTTATCGTTCGCGAACGGTTCGACGATCATCCACGTTCCGTTCGGATCGAGCGTCTCCAGCACGTGCCGCGCGGCGCCTTCAGGATCGCCCATGTCGTGCAGACAATCGAAAAACGCCACGAAGTCATAGCCCTTGCCTGGATATTGCTTCGCGGAGGACACTTCGAATTTCACGCGATCGGAAACGCCTGCTTTGGCCGCAGCCTCTCGCGCTAGTTCGATTGAGCCGGCGTGGTAGTCAAAACCCACGAAGGTGGATTTCGGATACGCCTGTGCCATCAAAATCGTGGAAGTTCCCAGTCCGCAGCCGACATCGGCGACGCGTGCTCCCGCTTTCAATTTTGCTTCAGTGTCGCCCAGCGCCGGAATCCATTCGTTGATCAAATGGCCGCGGTAGTTCGGGCGGAAAAAGCGTTCGGTCCCGACAAACAGGCAGGCATCGTGCTCGTGCCAGCCCACTCCTTTGCCGGTCTGGAATGCGGAGGTGATTTTCGGAATGCCCTTGATCGTGGCCTCCACCGCCTGAAAAAAACCGGGCAGGAAAACGGGACTGCTTTCATCGGCCAATGCCAGCGCTTGTTCGGGAGGCAGGGTGAAGCGGCCGGTTGCGGCGTCGTAAGTGATGAATCCGCCCGCGGCCTGCGCTGAAAGCCACTCGCGCACGTAACGCTCGGTGGTGTTGGTTTTGGTAGCGAGTTCCGCCGACGTGATCGGTCCCGCGCCGGCCATGGCTTTGTAGAGACCCAATTTGTCGCCGATCACGATGAGCGCAGTATTCATCGCAGCGCCCATTTCACCGACGGCTTTCATCATAAACTCGTGCAATTTTGCTTCGTTTACTGCTTGTGGTGCGGTAGCGGACATGAACGTACCTCCTGCGTGAGCGTGGGCTGGGAAACGCCTCGGGAATTGCGGCGAGTCTATCGTTGCGTGTAGGGCAAGTCAATCGCCGATGGTTATGCCACTCTCCCGTCGATTTTGCTATTCTCGCGCCCGTGCAGATCCTTTTTTACATTTTGGTCGTAGCGCAGGTGGCCGTCGGGTTGTATTCACTCTGGGAAGGGTTTGCGTGGTTCCAGATGGTGCGGCATCGACTGGCTTCGCATGCAGGCTTCTACACGCCGGCGACGGCGCTGATCTGTCCTTGCAAGGGCAACGAGCGCGGGCTGGAAGAAAATCTGCTGGCGCTGACGCGTTTCGATTATCCGAACTACGAAATATATTTCACGCTGGCCACCAGCCTGGACCCCGCGCTGAAGGTAATCGAGCGCGTGAAGGCCGCGAGCCAGAAGCCCGTGCATATCGTCATTGCTGGACCGCCCACGGATTGCGGGGAAAAAGTTTACAATCTGCAACGCGCCGTCGAAGCCTTGCCAGCCGACAAATTCGAAATGCTCGCGTTCACGGATTCCGACGTGCGTCTGCCGCGCAGCTGGCTCACCAAGCTGATCGCGCCGCTAAACGACGGCCGCATCGGCGCCACCACGGCCTATCGTTGGATTATTCCCAGCGGCTCGGGAATGGAATCGCTGGCGAGCTGTTTTGCGTCGGCGTGGAATGGCGCGGTGGCAACCATGCTCGGTAAACCCAGCGGGAATTTTTGCTGGGGCGGCGGCACGGCCATTCGCCGCAAGACTTTTGATGACGTCAACGTGCTGGAGGCGTGGAAGGGCGCCGTCAGCGATGATTTCGCGATGACTTACGCGCTTGAACAATCCGGGAAACCGATCATTTTCTGCTCCGAATGTCTTGCGGCGACGCTGCATCCTTGGACTGGCGCGGAGTTGCTGGAATTCACCAATCGTCAGATTCTCATCACCCGCGTTTACTCGCCGCGACGGTGGCAATTGGGAGCCGCCGCGCATTTGAGCTATTCGCTGACGCTGCTCTATGCGGTGTACATGATTCTGTACAGCATGGTGGACGTGGATCCCTGGGGCCAGCTGCTGCTCCTCACCCTCGCGATTCCCTTGCTCGCGGCGATGAAGGGCGCGATGCGGACCATCGCGGTGGGTGAAGCGATGCCGGAATCGAAAGCGAAACTGCAGGAATGGAGCTGGGTGTCCCCAGTGTTTGCGCCGGTGGTGCCATTTCTATTTTCGTGGAATTTTATAATGTCGCTGCTCACCAAAAGCATCCGCTGGCGCGGAATCCGCTACGAGCTGGTGACGCCCAACATGACGCGGATCGTTAAACGCTAAGACTCGGCGCTGTTTCGGGCTGCGGAGCGAACGCGCGCTGAATGCGCCCTAAATAATAGCCCGTCGCGAACCCCGCCGGAATTGTGAGCCACCATCCCGCGCGCAAAACGTTCTCTGCGCCGACCAGCGGAAACAATATCGACGCATAATCCGACGGCAGCAAATGCGCCGCGCGCCGGCTGCCAATTCCCAGCGCC
>Ga0210401_10006740_pt1 | contig 11607 bp, 8 predicted proteins | sample IncBWH32MmetaG_FD_150866 | JGI IMG/M metagenome (GOLD analysis project Ga0210401, IMG submission 150866) | Forest soil microbial communities from Barre Woods Harvard Forest LTER site, Petersham, Massachusetts, United States - Inc-BW-H-32-M | ecosystem: Environmental > Terrestrial > Soil >... | reverse complement strand
CGCCTAAAAGGATCTTTACCAAGCCACCCTGGTTCGATGTTACGGCCAGGTCCGCTGTGCCGCCTCGGCTGAAATCGCCCGCAACGAACTCATAGGCATCCCCGAAAACGGGAAGGCTGGGGCCGGAATGAAAGCTGCCGTCCCCGCTACCCCACAAGATCTTCACGATCCGATTGGTCGCTTGGTTGATCGTGGCCAGATCCAGCTTTCCGTCACCATTGAAATCACCCGATACCAGGCCAAGGGCCATAGTTCCTGCGGCGTATGAGCCGGCCTGCCTGAAGGTTCCATCGCCATTACCGAGAAAAACTTCGACCACACTCTCGTGGGTCTCCGTGTCCGACTCCGTGATCGCGAGGTCGGGATTGCCGTCACCGTTGAGATCAGTGACGACCCAACCCACGTCGTAGGTCGGATTGCTGGGGAGCGGATAAGTCGGGCCGTCGCGGAAGGTTCCGTCGCCATTGCCAAGAAAAATAGCGACTGCATTCTCGCCACTGATGATATTCGAGCTCACTGTTACCAGGTCCAGAATCCCGTCGTGATTGAGGTCTTTGAGCACAGTCAGGAATGACGCTCCCTCGGCGTTGACTGGGGGACCGGGGTTGAACGTGCCGTCACCATTCCCCAGCATGATTAGCACTTGGTCGCCGTAGGCCGGCACCACCGCCAGATCCAGCTTGCCATCGCCGTTCACATCGCCTACGGCGATCGCGACCGGTTGCTGCACACTGTAGTAGACAATCGGCTGAGAAAATCGGCCTTTACCCTCACCCAACATGACGCCGATGAGATTGTCTTCATTGGAGCCGATAACCAGGTCGGTGCGACCGTCGCCATTGAAATCACCGTTCGCAACCATGTCCAGTTCCGGGAGCAACGGATAGGCGGCGGGGCTGTCGAACACTGCGTTGCCCGAGCCGAAGAGTATGGTCAATCCGTCCTGACCGTAGAACTCATAATTGCCAGCCAACATCAGGTCCGCATTGCCATCACCGTTGAAGTCGGCCGCGATGATCTCTGTGGATGATGGCTCATAGCCTCGCGCAGGCTGGAAGGTACCATCTCCGTTATTTTCCAGAATGTATGTTCCAGCAACGGTTGCCACGGCTAGGCTGGGCTTGCTGCCCGCTTCAAGTGGGGCGGCCGCGATGCCATAGGGCGCGCGAGGATGACCCGTGGTATAGCTCGTTGATGGAAGGAACGTTCCGTCTCCTTTATTCAGGAGCACGGAGGCTGTCCCACTGACAAAATCCGCGGTCGCCAGGTCTGGCCAGCCGTCACCATTCAGATCTACGGCGATGACCGTGTATGGCGCATTCCCCACCGTGTAGTCGCTCTTCGGCAGAAAGGTGCCGTCAGGTTTTCCGAACAGGACGCTGACAGTGTTGCCGCTTTCATTGTTCCCCCAACTGCTGACGGCGAGATCAAGCGAACCATCTCGATTAAAATCGGCCACGGCGATTGAGGTCGGCCAAGCATCAACCGGGTAAGTTGCGGGCGGTTGGAAGGTGCCATCGCCATTCCCCAGCATCACTAACACAACTGAAGAACCACTCCCCACTGCAGCCAAATCGAGTTTGCCATCGTGGTTGAAGTCTCCCGCCGCGATGAAATCAATACCCAGATTAATCGAGGTTTCCTTCGCCGCCTGGAATGTTCCATCTCCATTGCCCAGCAGTACGTTCACTGCAAGGTAGCCCGCAGAGGCGACGTCGAGCTTGCCATCACCGTTGAAGTCTCCCACTGCCAGCGCTCCAAAAACCCCAGGGAAACTTCCACCTTGCAGGAAAGTGCCGTTCTTTCTTCCCAATAGCACTGTGAGGTCCTGGGCATTCGTAACCGCTACAACATCCAAAATGCCGTCGCCATTGAAATCGCCGACCGCCGGCCAAGCCGCATTCATTCCCGGGAGGTAATCGATAGGACTTGGAAAAGGGCGGCAACCGCAGGCCGGAGCGCCGGAACCAGAGTTGGAGTCTACCCCTGGATTCACCCGCGCAAATGCTGGAAGGCAGAAAAGGGTTACGCCTAGAAGCAGGGGAAAAACTGGGCAGCGAAGCCTGGCTCGCATAGGCGAATCTCCGTGCGCACCGGCCATTATACGCCACGGAATGAAAGGGATGACTAATATGCTGGATCGACAAGCTTATTGCGTGCCTTGTGTTCTAATAGTTGTAGGCATGACTAAGCGCAAATCCAAGGGTGCGTACATGATCTCGTCGGTCGCCGAGATGTACGAGATCCATCCTCAGACCTTGCGCCTTTACGAGCGCGAAGGTCTGCTCAAGCCCTCACGCACGGAAGGCAACACCCGCCTTTATACCGACGAAGACTTGCAACGGCTGGAGTTCATCCTGACGCTGGCGCGCGATTTGGCGGTCAACATCAGCGGGATCGCCATCATCCTCCAGATGCGCGAGCGCATGGAGGAAATGCAGCGTCAGATTCAGGATTTTGTGAAGTACATCCAGGAAGAAGTGCTTTCCCGCGCCACGGCCGCTGCCGATCCCAACCGCGGAGCGATTGTGCCGGTTCGTCGTCCATTCGTCGCGCCCGCCACTCAGACCGGTCGCAAACGCTAAGCTCGCATCTTTATGAGCGAACCATTCCCGCGCTCCACGGCCTCGGCCATGTTTCATCAGATGTGTCCGCGATGCCGTTCCGGCCGCATGTTCCGCACTTCTGTTTTCCGCGGGTTTCCCAGGATGCACGTGCGCTGCCCGGTGTGCGGACTGAAATTTGAACGCGAGCAAGGCTATTTTCTCGGAGCCATGTATATCAGCTATGGTCTGGCGCTGATCACAATCGTGGGACTCGCCTTGCTTCTGTGGCTCGTGACTGCATGGTCGTTGCAGAAGATTACAGTGGTGGCAATTTTGTTGTTCCTGCCTCTGGCGCCGACCCTGACTTTGTTCTCGCGCGTGCTCTGGATCTACCTGGACTGGGCAATCGACCCGGAACCTTCGCCCGAAGGCAAATAAAATGGCCGCCGGGAGCCCCGGCGGCCGTTAATCACCGCGAGATTTCAGGCAGCGTGATGGCGTTTGTGGCGCATCATTCCGCCCACGTGCAAGCGCGGATCCCGCCCGAAAGTGTAGTACGCAGCGCCTCCGACGTACGCGCAAACTCCTACGTTCAGCGTGTAGTCGTTGGCCGCATCGTTCGCAGGCGGGTGGGCCGCACCCAGCCAACTCACCCATGAATTATCGCTGGCGATGGGTCCCGGCCAATTTGGTCCGGAGGATCCATCCACATCGATCACAGCTCGCGGATTGGTGTTCGGGGTGGTGGCGGTATTCATCTGCAGCGGGGACTGAAGATCGTCGCCGCCAACCACGAGCTGGCTGGTGCCCCGCCCAAAGACGCCGGTGACTCGAATCAGATAGTTTCCTGCATTGCTGTCCAGCGAAGCCACCCGCAACATCAGGTAGTCACCCGGATCCAACGACAGGCTACCGGTGTCCGGCTGGCAATTGCCCCACGCTGCCGGAGCCAGTGCCGTATTGATCGGGGTATACCAATCCCCCAGGCCAGAGGGAATACCGGCATTCAGATACGTAAACCACGCGCAAGATTGGTTTGAAATCGTGGGATTGTTGATCCCCGAATTGAACTGGGTAAAGCGGCCGAGAGTGTAATCGGTCCCGGTCAGCGAGAACAGCAAGTTGTAAAGGTATACAGCCATATCGTTCCTCCTGAGATTGCAAATCCGACACCAGGGGCTGGAAAACGAATCGGAAGGCACGTTATTCCCCAGCGGGCGGAAAGTCAAGCCGCCGGAGGCTAAGGGTTGGGTTTCGCGCCTTCAATCTTGAGGTGATAACGCGGGTCCGAACGAAGAGAAACCAGCTCCGGATCATTCTTCACGTCGTCGAGACTTTGGCCGGCTTTGACCGCGGCGAGAAGCGCGTCTAATGCCTTGCCCCGATCGCCGGAAAGCTCATAGGTGACTGCAATGTTGTATAAAACGCCAGGGTCCTTGCTGTGAGCCTGTTCTGCCGGCTTCAGTTCCTTAAGCGCACCCTCCTTGTCTCCGTTTTCCGCCAAATACAAGGCAAGGTTGGCGCGAAGATCGGCCTGGTTGGGGTTCTTGGCGATTTCTTCCCGTACCAGACGAATCGCCGTATCGTAGGCCTGCTTGGCCTTGTCGGCATTTCCTGGCGTCCAGCGGTAAGCGTCCGCCAGATTGGCCCAGTTGTCGAAGCTATTCGCCCCGAGGGCCACCGTTTTTTCGAACGCGGGCACAGCGTCCTGATAGCGGCCCTGATAGAAACGGATGTATCCCAGATTGTTGTAAGCATCGGCGGTGGGATGAATCTCAAGCGAGTGCTGTAACGCGGAAGCCGCATCGTCATCCCGCCCCAGTGAGTGATACACCGCTCCCAGGTTTCGCAGGGTGGGCAAACTATCCGGCTCCAGGCGCAGCGCTTCCTCCCAGTTCGACGCAGCTTCCTTGTAGGCGCCAGTCTTGTAAGCGTTCAACCCGAGTTGCAGATAGGCCTGCCAATCGTTGTTATTCAACTTTAACGCCAGGTTCAACTCTCGCAGGGCATCTTCCGGTTTGCCCATCTTGTCATAGAGCATGCCCAACAAGGCATGCGGCCGGTCATTCTTGGGATCAAGATCCGCCGCGGTTCTCAGGTCTTTCTCCGCTCCCGCAGTATCTCCGGATTCTATCTTCGCCAAGCCCAGCGAAACATGTGCGGTGGAAAGATAATTGTCGAGCGCGACTGCCTTGTTGGCATATTGTGAAGCCATCCTGATCCACTGGGGGTCAGGATTCGCTCGATTCTTGAGGACGTAAGCCTCCCCTAGAGCCGCGTAGCTGGCTGCCGACTGGGGATCGAGCTGCACCGCGCGCTCGCCCAATTTGATGGCATTGTCGATATTGCCTTCTCGGTCCCAATGATCCAGATCCTGGCGGGCGCGCTGATAAAGCGTGTAGGCGCTGTCGCTAGGCAGGTAGATCGGCGCGTTCGCAGTCTGGGCCGGCTTTGCTCTTCGCCAGTGCCGCCATGCCATCACTCCGCCGAAAGCCACCAGTACTACCGCCAGGCCGACTAGCCAGACATTTCGCCAGCAGATTTTCTTCTGACCGGTAGCCGCTAGAGAAGTCATGTCGACTGTGGCATCGCTGGGATGCCAGGTCACCGGCCCATCCACCAGACCAGTCGCATGCTTGCGCAACTCGCCCGCCACCTCGGACATGGTTTGAATGCGTTTCTCCGGCTTCTTCTCCAGCATCCGCGAGATCAGCGCCACCAGCGGTTTGGGCACTTTCGGCGCCAACTGCGTCAAGTCGCGGGGCGGACTGAAATGAAGATTGTGCAGTAAAGCAATGGAATTTGGGCCGGTGAACGGAAGGTGGCGGCTGAGGGTTTCGAACATCACGATGCCGAAGGAAAAAACGTCGGACCGTGCATCCACCCGCTCTCCCCGCGCCTGCTCCGGAGACATATACGCGGCCGTGCCCGTGATCATTCCCGGCTGGGTGAGAGTGAACTCCTTGGCTGCGGTATCGTTGTCAGCACTCTCGCCATCTCGGGTGGCGGCAGAAGGATCGAACTTGGCCAGGCCGAAATCCAGCACTTTGACCAGGCCGTCTTCGGTAATCATGATGTTGCCGGGCTTCAGATCGCGATGAATGATGCCGGAAGCGTGTGCTTTCGCCAGCGCATCGGCAATCTGCACACAATAGCGCGTGGCCTCGGCCATCCCCAGAGGGCGCTTCTTGAGCAACGAAGACAGGGTCGCGCCCCGCACGTACTCCATCACAATGAAATCGGTGTTGTCCTCGGAACCGACTTCATAGATGGTGATGATGTTGGGATGATTTAGCGCGGAAGCGGCAAGGGCCTCGCGCTGGAATCGCTGCCGAGCGGTTTCGCTCAGAGGCCGGTCGGTGGGCAGCACTTTAATCGCAACATCGCGACCCAGCCGGGTGTCATGCGCGCGATACACCACGCCCATGCCACCGGCGCCAAGATCATCAAGAATGTCGTAATGTGAGAGTCTTCGGCCAGTCACGGCTTGGTCGCTCCGACAAAGCCTCACCGCCGATTCTACACGCATGCGGCGATCGTGGACGAGTCAAGCCGCTAGAACGGGAGAGAGTGGGTTCGAAGAGGAACTTCCTTAGAGGAGATGCGGCAAAAAAACCAACCCTCGCGCTACGGGTCGTAAACTGCGTTGCCATAGCCGTCCTTGCGCGCGGCTTCCTGCATATCTTCCAACCGCTTTCTCTGCTGATCCAGTTGGTCCTGCATCCGCTGCACCTGCTCCAGCTTATTAATCTGACGCTCGTTGTATTGAGCAGCGTAGTAAGCGCCGCTGTTTCGGGCGAAGCGAATCGAGGAGTTGAGGCGCTCCATCTGGTTCTGCAGGGCGGCGATGGAGCGTTTCTGGGCTTCTATCTGCGCTGTCCACTGTCGCGCGGATTTCGCGCTATGGTGGGGCCCAGGCTCGTGGTTCTGGACGGGTTTATCCGAGTCCCCATCATCCTCGGTATGCTCCGGCAGATCTTCATTAGTAATGACCTTGGGAGCCGGTTGGTCTTTTTTGGTTTGCTGATCCTGTCGCTGCTGACGGGCCAAGTCGCCCAGAGACTGCCCATAGCTCATGCTGATCAAGAGGAAAACCAGGCCGGCAACATATCCTTCTAATCTGTGTTTTTGGCGCATGCAACCTGCCTCAAGCGGACGAACTGCAAGCTCGGAATATGCTAAATATGGCGGCAGGCCTCGGCGAGGTTACCATCGGACACTGCATAAGTCTGCGACTGACTGGTCTTGGCGATGACTTTCGTAATTGGCCAACTACTAATCCGAGACTAATTTTCTCGCGGCAGGCTTTATCTTAATATTTGTTATGGCGACACGGACTAAAGGTTTCTCGCTGATTGAGTTGCTAATTGTAGTGGCGATCATTCTGATTATCGCCGCCATCGCGATTCCGAACCTGCTGCGGGCGCGGATTTCGGCCAATGAATCCTCCGCGGTCAGCTCCCTACGTACCATCAATAGTGCTGAAGTCACCTATCAGTCCGCCTACCCGACGGTGGGTTTTAGTTCCACTCTTGCGGCCCTGGGTCCGAGCGCATCAAGCGGTTGCACCACGCCGGCTTCGAGCAATGCTTGCCTGGTCGACTGGGTGGTTGCCCAGGCCAGCGTGATTGGCACGCCCAAGAGCGGTTACTATTTCAGTGACACTCCGGCCGCGGCGGTGAGCGGCATCATTCCGGGCTATACCCTGAGTGGCATCCCGGCGTCAGTTAACCAGACTGGCGTGCGTGGCTTTTGCTCTAACAATGATGCGGTCATTCGCTTCACTGCGGTTGGCTCCGCCCAGGTCACCACCACGGCTGGCTGTGCGGCTTACACCGCTCTGCAGTAACGCGTGGCAGCGACGTCGCTCCCTGAGCGCACGACTGAGTCCGGCCTTCACCCAACCTTGCGACCACGCGGCTACCCCTTAAAACCGCCTCGGTGGTGAAAAGTTTTTCACATTGAGTAGAGAGGAAACTCTCGTTGACTCCGGCGCGCAGTTAGGTCAAACTGCGGGCTTGGCAAGACTCTGGGGTTTGGCCGTCCCAGGTACTGTTTCTTGGAAGTCCCCCGCTTCAGAATACGACCTGGCTCCATCTCCAGCCCAATGTATCGTCCCGCGGATCCAGGTTCGCGAGAAGGAAATCTCAGCACGAGGAAGATCATGAGCGTGTGCAAGTCTGTGGTTGCAGGCATATTGTTCGCAGGATTCGCGGTCTCCGCGTTGGCCCAAAGGCCTCCCGTCCCAGGCATCGCCCAACTGGGCACGCTCGGTACTCCGCCCATTCGACACGTCATCATCATTTTCCAGGAGAATCGCACGCCGGACAATCTCTTCCAGGGTCTGCCGGGTGCCGATATCGCAAGCAGCGGGGTGAATTCCAAAGGGCAGGTGATCCCGCTCGCGCCCGAGCATCTCGCTAACAACTACGACATGAGTCATTCTCATTCGGCGTTTTTGGCGTCGTATGACAACGGGAAGATGGACGGCTTTGACCGCATTCCTTCCGAATGCTTACCCAAACCCTGCACCCTGCCCACCGATCCCGAGTATTTTTCCGTCTACCCTGCGGATGTTGCCCCCTATTTCCAGATGGCGGAGCAATATACTTTCGCAGACCGCATGTTCCAGACTAACCAGGGGCCAAGTTTCCCCGCGCATCAATTCATCATTGCAGGCACTTCCGCGCCGAGTGAGGGGAGCGATCTGTTCGTATCCGAGGAGCCTGTCCCGTCGAACGTTCCGACCGGGTGTACCGCTCCTCAAAGCGAGACCGTGCAACTGATCGATCCCGAAGGGAACGAAACCCAGACCATGTATCCCTGCTTCGATCACACCACATTGACTGACCTGCTGGACGCGCAGAAGATCAGCTGGCGCTATTACACGGCAGGCACGGACACCATCTGGAATGGTCCGGCCGCCATCTCGCACATACGGTTCGGTACAGATTGGCAGAACATCGTCTCGCCGCAGACTCGGGTGTTGCACGATATCGCGAATGGCCAGCTCCCTGCCGTAAGCTGGGTCATTCCCACCGGCCAGGAATCCGACCACGCTGACGTCAACGATGGTTCGGGACCCTCGTGGGTGGCGTCCATTGTCAACGCGGTCGGCACCAGTTCCTACTGGTACACCACCGCCATCCTGATTGCCTGGGATGACTGGGGAGGCTGGTACGACCACGTTCCCCCGTCGTCGATCATCAACTCTTATGAGTACGGTTTTCGTGTGCCGCTGATTGTGGTTTCTCCTTATGCCAAACCAGCCTATGTCTCTCATGTGAACCATGACTTCGGCAGCATCCTGAAGTTCATTGAAGTAACTTATGATCTGCCTTCGCTGGGTTATGCAGACGCGCGCGCCGACGATCTCTCGGATTGCTTCGACTACAGCCAGGCACCGATACCCTTCAAACAGATCAATGCCCCGCTCGGGCCGGAGCATTTTCTCAACGACCCGCGTCCTCCCAGCGATCCGGATGACGATTAGAGTCTTCAACCACTCGACCGTCTTAGAGACTAAAGTTAGGTTGGTTTCACTGCTTATAAAGTGGTTGAAGGGCGACCAGACTGTTGTATAATTCAGCCCGCCGTGGGGCTCCCAAAGCGGATCTCCCGGGTTCAAGTGTGGTACGGTTCCGCTCCCAAGGTTGTCCATATTTATTATGTCGTTTCTGACATTCCGGCAGTGTAGCGCCGGTTTGCCCCGGGAATCGCCAGATCACACGTTGATCACCATCCGCGTGATGATCTTCGAACGCGCAAGTTGATTCCCTGCGGAAACACCGACCTGCGAAACCGACTCGCACCAGGTTCTTTTTAGTCCAGCCTTAGGAGGCTCCATGAAGCACTCGATCAGCGTATGGAACTGCATTATGTCCGTGTTGGTACTAGCGGTCATCCTGGTGGCTCCGCCCACCAGCGGCGCAACCCCCACCGTCCAGCTGTCCCCTTCAGTGTCTTCACCTCAACCGGTGGGCACGCTGATCACGTGGACAGCAACCGCCAGCGATTCGGATGCGGGAACCTTGATGTATTCCTTCCAGGTTGGCGTGACCGGGCAAATGTCACTGGTGCGTGATTATGGCTACAACAATACCTTTCCCTCCTATCCCTTTCTGCAGGAGGGGACCTACGAGGTGGAGGTCACGGTCAGAAACAACAGTACCAATAAGACCGCGACTACAAGCCAGAACTTCACGGCTACGGCAATTGCAACCTCCGCTAATCCGGTGGTGATTTCGCCCACTGCGAACCCGTTGGTCGCGCTGTTCAGTGCCTTCGGATGCCCTGCCACTGACAATATGGTGGTGACCTTTCAAAACGCCACACAAACTACTCCCCAGTCGACTCCACCAGCGCACTGCGATGGAAATACCATGAATGTTTATGTCGCAGGAATGTACGCCACTACCCAATACTCGATGACCGGAAAATTCATTCATGGTGGCCAGACCGTCGGACAGACCTCCACGGCAACCTTCACCACCGGCTCCATCCCCGGGTCCATTACGTTCCCCACCATTACCATCAGCAGCCCCGCTCCCGCGGTGGCGGCGAACGAACCCATTCTGGTCCACTCCTATCTCTTTAACGGTCCGCAGACGGGGACTGACCTCTCAGGAAAGATTCTCTGGTACTACGTCCCCTACGACGCTGCCCCTGGATTCATCACACGTCCCCTGCCCGGCGGCTTCTTCTGGTTTATGGGATCTGGCAACAACGATCCCTATAAACAGCCGCTACGCGAAATCGATGTCGCCGGCAATACTGTGATCGAAACCAATGTTGGCCGCATCAATGAGCAGCTTAATGCCGTGGGTCAACAACCGCTCACCGATGTCGATCACGAAATCCGCAGCATGTCGAACGGGAATATCTACATGATCGGGTCTCTCGATCACGTCCTCGGCCCCAACATTCAAGACGGCCAGGACATCATCTATACCGAGGTGGTCGTGTTAAACCCGGCACTGCAAGTTACGTGGTCGTGGAACTCCCTTACCTGCGGAAATTGCGCCACCGAATTATCACCGACGCGATCTGCGATTCTGGGAGAGACCTGCACCGATCTGTTTGCCGGCTGCCCGCCTTTGAATCCACCCTACACCGTCGCCAACGACTGGCTGCACAGCAACTCGCTGGAATTGGCTCCCGATGGCAACTTCTTGATGTCCATCCGTCACCAGGACTGGGTGATCAAGATTGACTATAAGAACGGCGCCGGCACCGGAAATATCTTATGGCGACTCGGGCTGGATGGAGACTTCACCATCATCGGCGACGCCAATGACACTTACCCGTGGTTCTCACACCAGCACGATGTGGAATATGAATTTGACACAACGTACGTCTCACTGTTCGACAACGGCAACACCCGCATCAATGAAAATCCTCTGGAGAACAGTCGCGGTCAGTTATTGGATCTCAACGAGAATACTTTGACCGCTACGCTGGTGGAAAACTTCGATATGGGTGTTAAGTCCCTCGCATTAGGCAGCGCCCAGGTGCTGCTTAACCCCCAGGGAAACCCGATCGGCATTCACTACGAAGCCGGCGACGCCAACGGCGGCCAAAGCAGTAACTCCGTTTCGTTCTACCGGACCGGCACTTTGGTCATCGCACCAACCAGATGCGCGACATGTACACTCCGTCAACCGAATTCTGACGCGGGCGCAGCAGTCGCGGAGCGGGCTATTACGGGTCTTAGGTTTTGGTCAAGAGAGCTTGACCAATTCCTTAAGACCCGTTTTCAGTTGTGGCGGGGTCGAGTCGAAAACTACCGACACGTAGCGTCGCGGGCATGGTGAACCGCCTAACTACTGAACCTGCACCACTGCTGGTGGCTGCCACGTGCCTTCACCCGGCGGCAAAATCGATGGTGGCGTCTCTTTTGGCCAGTACAGACGCATCACGAGATAGATGGGACCGTCGGGCGCGGGCAGCCAGTTAGGCTTCTTGTCGGCGGAGGGCGAGTCCTTTTGAATGTAGATGGTGAGCGAGCCGTCCGGATTCTTCTTCATGGCAGGCAGCATCGGAGAGTTGATGAGGTAACGGT
>Ga0210401_10006739_pt1 | contig 11607 bp, 9 predicted proteins | sample IncBWH32MmetaG_FD_150866 | JGI IMG/M metagenome (GOLD analysis project Ga0210401, IMG submission 150866) | Forest soil microbial communities from Barre Woods Harvard Forest LTER site, Petersham, Massachusetts, United States - Inc-BW-H-32-M | ecosystem: Environmental > Terrestrial > Soil >... | reverse complement strand
TGAAATCCACACCTCGGCTTTTTAACATGTCCACCGCGCGGCGGCCGTCATCGGGAGTGGCGATCGCGATGGAGGCAGGGAATTGAGTCTTGGGGCCGTCGAGCATCGGGCCTGCTACGATCATGCGCGGGCCAAGGAGAGATCCCGAGGCTGTGTCGCGACGAGCGGCAAGGATTAAGTCGAGGTCGCTGCCCATGTCGCGCACGCCGGTGACTCCGTTGGCGATGAATAGTGGCAGAGTGACTTCCTTCCCGCCCGGGACCCAGTCTCCGAAAAAGGTGTGGATGTGCATGTCCCAGAGGCCGGGAATTAGGTATTTCCCTGTTCCGTCGATCACATGCGCCTGTTTGGGGATGTGTAGATGGCCTTTTCCCACGTAAGTGATGCGGTTACCGTCGATCACTACAGAGAAGTTTGGCCGCGACGGACCGCCTGTGGTGTCTACGACCGTGACGTTGGTGATGACATAGGGAACGCCGGCCCCCTCTAGGGATTGGGCCCACTGCGGAAGCGCAAATATCAGCCACACCAGGATCGCAGCGTAGATTTTGTTCATAGGCTCCCCAAGCAGGCGTGATTGTACCCGTGCTTCTGAACCTGAATACAACAAAAAGTCGGTTTTGAAGCGATGCGATAAGCGTGGTGTGACGGAATCCTTCTCTTCGAGGAATAAAAGACCATCCGTAGCGGTAGTGGAAAGTGAGTGCCAGCCGTGCCGGCGCTCCATTTTGATCCTGAGGAGCATGGGGATGAAAACATCCGTGCATCCGCCAAACAATGAAATCTCCGAATCCGAAGCGATCCTGCTCGCACAACAGGGCGACGCGGCAGCCTTCGAGGTTCTCTATCGACTGCACAGTCGCAGAGTGTTCGCCATATGTCTGCGAATGTCCGTGGAGCGGAGCGAGGCGGAGGATCTGACGCAAGAGACGTTCCTAATGATTTTCCGAAAAATTCAGAGCTTCCGTGGTGAGTCTGCTTTCTCGACGTGGGTTCATCGCGTGGCGGTCAACACGGTTTTAATGCGCCTGAGAAAGAAGAACGTCGCGTCCGCTTCGCTCGACGAGCTGAACGATTGGGATGAAAACGGCTCGAAAGCGCCGGTGCAATTGGGCGAGCGGGACCTGCAATTGAGCGGAACGATCGATCGGGTGAACTTGGAGCGGGCGATTGCCCAACTTGCGCCGGGTTGCAAGATGATGTTCCTTCTGCACGATGTGGAGGGCTACCGCCATGAAGAAATTGCGGCGATTGCCGGATGCACAGTGGGAAATTCAAAGTCGCAGCTTCACAAAGCTCGCGTGCGCTTGCGGGAAATATTGAGCAAGCCAGTGCGTCGATTGACGAAACGCCGGAGCCTGCGATCTGCCGCGCATGGCCGAACTCACAGCGAGTCTTCCCGTCAGAACGCTCCCACCGCGACTCCCGAAGTTGGGTTCAGTTTGATTGAGGCACCCTCGGCATAGCTCCGCCGATTCTGCTGTAGCGCAAACCAAATTGTTCTTTGTCGCTCAAGTTGTGGGCTGAGCCATTCATTTTTTGGATTTGACGGTCGCAAGAGCGGCGCGATACCCTTGTCGCGGTAAACCGCTCAGTGTGGCTTCCCTTTGTTCCTTCCACTGAGTTGAGGTTTACCTAATCTTAGGAGGATCATGTCCAACGAACTTCGCGAATTCCTGGCGCTATCGTATGCAGAGTTGGAAGAGCTGAATATAAAGGCGAAGGAGCAGCGGAAAAACCGCGTCGCACCTCACAAAATCCAGGAGGAGCGGCTGAAGTATCTCACCGATGAAAAGGGCATCAAGGCCGTGACAGTGCTGTTCAGCGACCTGGAAGGCCGCCTGCACATGCTGGACTACGACAAAAAATTCCTCATCAAGAGCTGGGACAATCTTACGTTTGATGGTTCGTCAATTCGCGGTTTCACGGCGCAGCGGGAAAGCGATTTGCGCTTGGCGATGGACTGGGGCGCGTTTTACTGGGCGCCGGCGGACGTATTTGGCTCGGGAAAAGTTCTCGTGTTCGGGCAGGTGATCGACAAGGACGGTTCACCCTATAGCGCCGACATTCGCGGCGTGCTGAAGGGATACGCGGACGAGCTGCACAAGCGGGAGGGTTACACGCTGAACGCGGCGAATGAGATTGAAGGATTTCTCTTCAACGGCAAGGATGCCGAGAGCCGGTACAACGAGACCGGAAAATTCGAGTACGTGAATACGGGCGGCTACTATCACTCGCTGCCCGGCGATCCGCTGCGCACTTTCATCGATACCTGCGCGGAAGTGCAGCGCGCGATGGGTTTCCAGAATGAGAAGGATCATCCGGAAGTGGCGCCGTCACAATTCGAAATCAACTATGGCTACGGGGAAGTGGTGGCGGCGGCGGACCAGATCCAGCTCTACAAGCTGATCTGCCGGCAGGTGGCGACGCGTATGGGGTTAACGGCAAGTTTTCTGCCGAAGCCGGTGGTGGGAGTAAACGGGAGCGGCATGCATACGAACGTTTCCGTGAGCAAGGGCTCGAAAAATATGTTCTGGGATCCAAAGGGTGACGAGAAGCTCAGCAAGTTTGGATGGGCATTTGTCGATCGGATTCTGACCCATGGAAATGATCTGTGCCTGCTGCTGAATGCGAGTGTGAATGCGTACCGGCGGCTCGATCCTCACTTCGAGGCGCCGAACCAGATCAAGGCTTCGCCGGTAGATCGCGGCTCGATGATTCGGATTCCGATCGGGAACGAGAAAAGCATGCGCGTAGAGGTGCGATCGGTAAGTCCAGATGCGAGTCCGTATATGGTGATGCTCTCGATTTTCAAGACCGGGCTCGATGGCGAAACGGCAAAGATCAAGAATCTGCGCCAGGCGGAGCGGTATCTGCCGGACAACATTTATTCGGCGCTACAGGATTTCCGCAAGGCAGACTGGACGACGAAGCTGCTGGGCGAGGACGTAAAAAACCGCTACGCGGAATTGAAGCAGGCCTCGGCGGATCGCTGTCCGCATCTTCTGGGCACGTTTGTGAAGACCCCGGAGGTGCAGTACCACCACGAGGTTTACAACCAGTTTCTGTGGAATCTATTTTAGCCTACGCTTCTAATCCCGAAAAATAAAAACGCCCTGGTCGCTTAACCGGCAGCCAGGGCGTTTTGTGTTTTGGGTATTCTGAAATTGGGCTACTTCGAAGCACCCGACGCGATTGCGAGGAAGTCGCGATGCGCCGAGGACTCCGTGGCGGCGCCGAATGCCGGACCGCCGGTTGGATTGGCTTTACCGTTGGCTTCCAGTGCTGCCATGAATTTGTCGAGTCCGTCTGCGTTATTCGTGACGATCGCGATGTCGATTTCGCTGGGATCGTCCGAGTGAATCGCTTCGCGATCCACCGAATAACTGTGAAGTGAGCCATCTGCCATCAGCTTGTCAAGGAATGGGACGATGTAGGAGTTGATGACCTTCTCCATCGGCTCGCCTTGACCCGGCTTGCTTCGATAAGTTGCGACTCGAAGATAACCATTGTCGAAGCTGCCGGCATGGGCCGCGTATTGGCGACTGGTGAGAATCAAGTCAAAGTGCTTGGAGGCGGCTTCAATTTTTTCGATGTCCGCGGGAACGGACTGAGCTCCGACAAGCGACAGGACCTTCATTAGATTGGCCATCGACGAAGCGGTCCACCAACTGCCATGATTGGGGGAGCCTTCGGTGTGCGCTGCCATTTTGAAAAAGCCGTAACCGATGATCGTTCCGTCGGCCATGAGCTTGTCGAAAACCGGCTTCTGCGCCGCGTCATACTTCTCGAATGCAGGCCAATCGGGGCGAGCTACCGCCCACTGGGCTACGTAGGTATAGACGGGCGGCTTTTCCTTTTCATCGGAGCTGCCCTGCGCGCGGGCAGAAAAGGAGCCGGCGGCGGTGGTCAAAAGCGCAACTGCGAGAACAACTGACTTCAACATCTTGCTGGGCATCTACATTCCTCCTTAAAGGAACACGAGCATAAGTGTCCGCACCATCGATGCGGAGAAGAAATATTTTGGTTTTGGATTTGGTGCGACCAGGAATCGTACCGGGGTGACACTACTCCGCAAGCGCTCCAGTGTCAAGCCGCATGAGTGGAGTGAATTGGAATGATTCTTGGCTGCTAGTCGTAATACTCGGCGCCCAAGTGGGTAATCAGCTCTTCGCCCATCATCCAGCGCAGCGTGTTTTTCAATTTCATGAGCTGAATGAAGAGGTCGTGCTCGGGGTAAAGCTCCTTGGCGCACATCGGTGATTTGAAATAGAAGCTCAGCCATTCCTGAATGCCGCGCATTCCCGCGCGCTGCGCTAAATCGAAGAATAGGGCGAGATCGAGAACGATCGGCGCGGCAAGGATCGAATCGCGGCAGAGGAAGTCGACTTTGATTTGCATCGGGTAGCCGAGCCAACCGAAGATGTCGATGTTGTCCCAGCCTTCTTTGTTGTCGCCGCGCGGCGGGTAGTAATTGATCCTCACCTTGTGGTGAATCTTGCCGTATAGGTCGGGGTAAAGATTCGGCTGCAGAATGTATTCCAGGGCGCCGAGCTTTGATTCTTCTTTTGTTTTAAAGGAACCGGGATCTTCGAGCACTTCGCCGTCGCGATTGCCGAGGATGTTGGTGGAAAACCAGCCATTGAGGCCGAGCATGCGGGCTTTGAAGCCAGGGGCAAGGACTGTTTTCATCAGCGTTTGGCCGGTCTTGAAATCCTTGCCGCCGATTGGAACATGCTGGTCTTTCGCAAAGCTTTCGAGGGCCGGAATGTCGACGGTGAGGTTCGGCGCGCCGTTGGCGAAGGGGACGCCTTCGCTGATAGCGGCGTAGGCATAGAGCATCGAAGGCGCGATGGCGGGATGGTTCGCCTTCATCCCTTTTTCGAAGGACGCTAAATCCTTGTGGACGTCTTCGGGTTTCAGGAACACTTCCGTGGAGGCACACCAGACCATGACAAGGCGGTCGAGCTTATTTTTCTTTTTGAAGTCGCGAATGTCTTCGCGGAGCTGCTCGGCGAGATCGAATTTTGTTTTGCCCTTTTTTATGTTTGTGCCGTGAAGATTTTTTACGTAGGTCTGGTCGAATGCGGCTTTCATTGGCTTGATGTTTTTGAGAAATTTCTGAGCCTTCGCTAAATCCTTCGCGTCTAGTACGCCCGCTTTCGAGGCGGCTTCGTAGGCGTCGTCGGGAAATACATCCCAGCCACCGAAGACGAGATTATCCAGCTCCGCCAGCGGCACGAAGTCTTTAATTTTTGGGACCCGATTATCTGTGCGCTTCCCGAGGCGGACCGTGCCCATCTGCGTGAGCGAGCCCACCGGCAACGACTCTTTTCGCCGCACTAATTCGACGCCCGCCATAAAGGTAGTACCCACCGCGCCCATTCCTGGCGTCAGGACTCCCAGTTTTCCTTTTGGCGGAGCAACACTCACCGGCCTGCGCATTCAGAATCCCCCGTGGTTTGTAGATGAAGTTATGCGATCTGAAGAAAAGCCATGATGCGGTATCGCTTGGCAATTTGCAACCTTGCTCGGCCCAGCGGTAGGGAATTGCGGTTGTGCTGTTGTCTCGGGAATGTAAAGCGTCGCGTGATTTGATTCATTCGATTGAAACTTAAGCGAAGATTCATCTGCGGAACGGGAGAAAGACTGGCGCTCGTATTGAGGAATGAATGAAGGCTATTTCTTCGAGGCCGGTTGAGCCCGGCGCGCGCAATCCGCGATTCCGCCGGAAAGACAGAGAAACCCGAGCACCGCAACCAGACCCATCATCACAAAGGCAATCATGCGGCTCCTCTAGCTAGCAACTAGCAACAGTCGAGTGCATTAAGGCACGAGGGCTGCCAAAGAGCACCGCCGGGTAAGTCTTTGAATTATAAGGTTCTACGATTTCGTCAGCTACGAGAGATATGTCTTTTGGCAGACGTTTGCAGGTTTCCGCTGACACGCAAAGGGGAAAAAACTTGCACCAGCGAGCTATCGGCGGCTGGCCTTATGGCTCGTTTTTGATTCCCGCCCGGAAGCTTGATTCTATAGCTTCTGCAGATGAATGGAGCCGTCGCCTGATGTGATTGAAACTGTGCCGCCGCCATTATTGAGAGTGCCGTGAATCGAGGAGTGGCTTAGCGAGCCGGAAACGCGAATCGGAAAATCGAGCGTGATTTTGCCGTCGCCGGTGTGTGCGTCGAGATTGGCGTTGAAATCGCCGGGGAGCCACATATTGATATGGCCGTCGCCGGAGTGCAGGCGCCAACTGTTCGCGACCTTCGACCCGTTCATGGCACGCGCTTCGATGTTGCCGTCACCCGTTTTTAGATTCAAGGAATCGAAGCGGCCGTCAACTGAGACATGCCCGTCGCCCGTATCGACTTCGAGTGAGCCGTCGAGGCCCGATGCCTGAATATTACCGTCGCCGGAACGCATGTTGATGGAACCCTTGAGCCCATTGACGGTGATGTGCCCATCCCCGGTGTTGATTCGAATATCGCCGGAAATAGGCTGGGAGTTGACGTTGCCGTCGCCCGTGTGCACGTCGAGGTTCAGGTCCTTTGGCACGCGAACATCGATGTGCACAGAACGGTGCCGGCCGCCGAAGAATGAGAAATTGAAGTGCGGCATCTTGATGCTGATGGTGACGTTGTCGCCTTCCTGGTGCTCGTCCACTCGTACATCACCGGGGCCGATCTTGAAGCCGTCGGCGGTGACACGGGCTTCGATTTGCCCGGGATCGCCGGCGAGGATGTTAACGTCGCCGTCGTCGGTATCGACGTGCAGGTTGGCGTGGCCGCTGACTCTATACGTCTTCGTCCATTCGTCTGCGCGCGCGGGCTGAGCCGCGGCTCCCCACGAGATGGCTGACATCAGAATCCCGGCTATCATCCAGGTGGTCAATCTCATTCGTGTCACTCCGTTGAGCCTCGGGACGAGCAGGCGTTTAAGAGGTTCCAGTATGAAGTACGCAAGAATGCCTGCAAATGTTCCGTTACTCGACCCCTAAGCAGACTTCTTCCTCGCAGTACTTGCCACGGGAGCGGCGGGTGCGGCAGTTGGCTTCTGGCGAAGCGCCGCCAGGAATTGGTCGACGGGCAGCGCGTTGATTACGTCCTTCTTTTCGATCCAGCCGCGGCGCGCTGTTGCAACTCCATACTGCATGAAGCGAAGGTGGGTAGTGGAGTGCGCATCGGTTGAAATTGAGATCTTTACACCGCGCTCCTTGGCCATGCGCAGATGGACGTCGCTCAAATCGAGGCGGTCGGGATACGCGTTGCACTCCATCGCGACGGAAGTCTTTTTAGCGGCATCGAGAATTTTCTCCATGTCGTAGGCGTAAGGATCGCGGCGCAGAAGCAGCCGGCCCGTGGGGTGGGCGACGATCTGGGCATACGGATTCTCGATACCCGCGAGAAGGCGCTCCGTCATTTCCGTCCGATCGAGATTCATGTAGGAGTGGATAGAAGCCACCACTACATCGAGTTGCGCCAATACTTCGTTATCAAGATCGAGTGTGCCATTTTTCAAGATGTCCACTTCGATTCCCGCGAGCAGTCGGATCCCCGGAACCTGTTCCTGTGCCGCGCGAATCCTCCTGATATTCTCGAGTGTGCGCTTCTCGTCCATGCCATTCGCGACAGAGACGGCTTTTGAGTGGTCTGTGATGGCGATGTATTCGTAGCCGAGGGCGCGAGCTGCCTCGCCCATTTCTTCGACGGTGTTGCGGCCGTCGGAGGCGGTGGAGTGCATCTGTACGTCGCCGCGCATGTCTTCGAGCTTGATGAGCGAAGGGAGCTTTCCTTGTTCGGCTGCTTCGATTTCGCCACGCATTTCGCGCAATTCCGGTTCGATGTAGGGAAGTTTGAGTTTGGCGTAAATTTCTTCTTCGGTTTTGCCGGCTATGCTACGGCCGCTTTTTATCGTGGTGAGGGCATATTCGTTGAGCGTCCAGCCCATATCGTTCGCGCGACCGCGGAGGGCGACGTTGTGGTCTTTTGAACCGGTGAAATAGAGAAGCGCAGCGCCAAAACTGGTCTTGTTGAGGAGGCGAACATCGACCTGGAGCCCGCTTTCGAGGAGCATGCTGACTTTATTTTCGCCGTGCGCGAGCGTCTGCACGTTTCGCGGATATTTCAGAATGTGTTCGGCCACGGCATCGATATTCTTCTGGCGATCCTGCCCGGGACGCATCGTGACGAGCAAGTCGAGATCGCCGACGGTGTCGCGGCGTCGGCGCAGCGAACCTGCCGCTGTGACCGACTCGACGGAATCACCGGCTTGTTTGATGAACTCAGAGAGCCGTTCGGCGTCGCGGTCGCCGGCATCCATGAGGAAACGACCGGAGGAGCGCTTGGCTGACTCCGTGGCTTTCAGAATATTCTGCTCGCTCTTTTCGCCGAAGCCGGGGAGATCGCGCAGTTTCCCTTCGCGGGCGAGCTTCTCGAGATCCGCCACAGTGGCGCATTTGAAGTTGGACCAGAGGAAGGCGACCTTCTTGGGGCCCAGCGACTGCAGAGCAAGCAACTCGAGCAGCGTCGGCGGATATTTCTTCAGCAGTTTCTGGCGCAACTTGTAGTTACCGGTCTCGAGGATCTCGCAGATGTGCTCGGCCATATTCTCGCCGATGCCGGGGAGCTCGCGAAGTTTCTTGACGTCCTTGGCGATGTCTTCGATGCGCTCATGCAGACTGAAGAGCAAGTCCGCGACTTTTTCGTAGCTCCGATAGCGACCGATAATGGCGCCATCGATCTCGAGCAGCTGAGCCGTTTCGCGGAGGATGAGTGCTACTTCGCGGTTCTCCATGTTGCCTCTCTCACTTGACAACCAATTATAGCGATTGCGCTGGATTCGAAGGGCTATCGCTTTCGTTTCCGCCGGACAAACGCGGCATAGTAGAGCAAACCGGAGATCGTTTTCGCATCGCGAATCTTGCCACTGCGGATCCAACGCTCGGCTTCGCCGAGCGTCAGGATTCGCGCTTCGATCTTTTCGTCATCTTCAGGACGGGCGTCGCCTTTCGTCAAACCTTCGGCAAGAAAGATCACCATCCGCTCGCTTAAAAATCCAGGGCTCGGGTAGATTTCGAGCAGCTTTCGATACCGTCGCGCGGTATAGCCGGTTTCTTCCTGCAATTCACGCGCTGCGCCTCGGCGAAAGTCTTCGTCAGGCTCGCGGTGGCCGGCGACCAGCTCCCACATGAATTGTCCCGCGGCGTATCGGTATTGACGGATGATCAGAATCCTACCGTCGTCAAACACCGGCAACACGACGACGGAACCAGGGTGAGTCACAACCTCGCGAACCACCTTTATTCCCGTCGGCTCGGTGAGCTCGTCGCGACGCACGCCGAATACGCGGCCTGTGTATTTAGTTTCGCTGCTTAGAATTTTAACTCTCGAGGTTCTTTTGGCCACCCGCGCTCCTATGCACTTTAACCGCCGATTTTATCCTATACTGGGTGGGAAAATTCCATGGCTATCCGCACAGTGATTGTCGACGACGAGAGGCCCGCGCGCGACGAGTTGCAGTTTCTCCTCCGCAGTTTTCCGGAAATCGACGTGATTGCACAGGGGAAAAACGGGATTGAGGCATTGGCACTCATCAAGGAGCACGATCCCGATCTCGTGTTTCTGGACGTCCAGATGCCCGGACTTGACGGCTTCGGCGTGATACAGAAGCTTATGGAGCGCAAGCTGCGCGTGCCGCCCATCGTTTTCGCAACGGCTTTTGAAAACTACGCGATTCAGGCGTTCGAGGTGAACGCCGTTGATTACGTGCTGAAGCCGTTCGACAAAGCACGTATCGCCAAAGCTGTGCAGCGCGCCAAGAAAATGGTGGAAGCGCAAATATCGCCAGTCGAGCGGCTTGAGAATTTGGTGGGCCAACTGGGGGCGGGGGCACCTCGAGCCAAGACGGCGCACCCAGTCAAACTGCTGGTGAAGTCGCAGTCGCGCATGTTTCTCGTGGATGCAGACGAGATGATCTACGCCTCGATTCAAGACGGCACGATTACGATTTTCGCGCGCGATGCCGAAGGCGTTTCGAACTACCGCACCATCGAGGAACTTGCGGCGGCGCTGGATGCGGATATTTTCTGGCGGGCGCACAGAAGCTACTTGATCAACATCAATCACATCAAGGAAGTGGTGCCGTGGTTCAAGTCGAGCTACATGCTGAAGATGAATGATAAGCGACAATCAGAGATTCCGGTGTCGCGGGCACAGACGAAGCGGCTTCGCGAATTGTTGAAGCTTTAGCACCCCCATTGCGCGGCTCATTCTGGAGAGCTCGTATGACACATCGTGTTTCGGTCGCCTTGGTGTTCGCGCTTTTGTGCCTCTTTCCAGCAACCGGAGACCCCACGCGGATGCTGTCGACCACCTCACCAAGCCGCGCTCCGGAAAGCGCCAACGACGAGGTTCGGCGGATACTAACGAAATTCCTCACGGCGTTCGCGAATCTTGAATGGGAAGCCTTCCGAAAGTGTTTTGCTGATGACGCGACCGTCTACTTTCCGTCGCAACGCGCAACCCGAGCCACCGGTCGCGCTGAAATCGAGACAACGTTTCGGCAGGTCTTTGAGCGCATCCGAGCGACTAAGAGCGCGCCGCCCTATCTCGACCTCGAGCCGGTTGATTTGGACATTCAGGTCTTTCGTGGCACTGCCATCGCCACTTTCCATTTGTACGACCTTCCTAACACGGTCGGACGCCGTACAGTGGTACTTGAAAAGAGAGCTGGCGAATGGAAAATCGTCCATCTTCACGCTTCCAATATTGAACAATCTCAGCGCTAGAACGATCACTGAGTTCCCGCCGGTCCCCGCCCCGATTCTCGCTTTCGATTTTCCGGCGTCGCTGTGCTAGCATCCCTCGTACACCTTTCGGAATGGATTTTTCTCTCACAAGCGATCAGCTTCTGATTCGCGACACCGTCCGCCAGTTTATGGAGACGGAGATGCGTCCGGTGATCCGTGAATACGAACGCGAGCACAAGTATCCCGTTGCGGAGCTGCGCAAACTTGGCGAACTCGGCTGCTGCGGCATGATGATTCCCGAAGAGTGGGGCGGCGCCGGCACGGATACGATCAGCTACGCCGTGATGATCGAGGAAGTGGCGAGGGTGGATGCTTCGACTGCTGTGGTGGTGAGTGTGACGAACACTGTGTCTGCTGGTCCTGTGTACAAACACGGTACCGATGCGCAGAAGAAGAAATATCTCTCGCGACTTGCGCGCGGCGAAATTATTGGCGCGTTCTGCCTCACCGAGCCACAGGCCGGCTCGGACGCGGGAGGAATTCAGGCACGGGCTGTGCGCGACGGCGATCATTACGTTTTGAACGGTACGAAGATATGGGTCTCGAATGGCGATATTTCCGGCGTCTACATCGTATTTGCGAAGACGGACCCTGCGGCTGGGGCGCGCGGTATTACTGCGTTTCTTGTGGAGGGATCGTTTCCCGGCTTTCGAGTGAGCCGCTACGAAGAAAAGATGGGCATGCATCTTTCGCCGACGGTGGAAATCGTGCTGTCGGATTGCCGGGTGCCGGTTGAAAACCGTTTGGGCGAAGAAGGGCAGGGCCTTCGAATCGCGCTTGAAGCGCTCGATGGAGGGCGC
>Ga0210401_10006734_pt1 | contig 11611 bp, 10 predicted proteins | sample IncBWH32MmetaG_FD_150866 | JGI IMG/M metagenome (GOLD analysis project Ga0210401, IMG submission 150866) | Forest soil microbial communities from Barre Woods Harvard Forest LTER site, Petersham, Massachusetts, United States - Inc-BW-H-32-M | ecosystem: Environmental > Terrestrial > Soil >... | reverse complement strand
ATCGACGAACTGGTCGTACTGAACCAGGAATCGCCCTCCGCCAAGGGCTTCTCCGTACGCCGAGCACCGCAGGCGCATCAGTTGCAGCATGACCTTCCGGTGCGTGGCTCGAAACTCGAGCGGGTCAGACTCGGCGCAGTGGCGACTCGATTGTTCCAGGCGCATGTTCAGACTTTCGAACTTGAGTGCTTGCAGCCTATGAGCGGTCGACGCGCCCGACAATCAGACGGTTCGGAACCTGGAACGTGGGTAGTCAAGAAACCTCGCATCAGACAAACCTGATGCACTTCCAGTCCGGCAACGGTCTGTATCGCAACCGACCGCCAGCGTGACGCGCAGCGAGCTTCAGGTATCGTATGGCCCATGTCCGAGTCGTCGCGCCTCAGGTGGCCAGCGACCGCTGCTCTTGCCGGCGCGCTGGCACTGCCGTTCCTGGCGACCGCGGGAGCGGAACCGTCGGCGGCCGGCACGCCGTCGATCGCCTGGTTCAAGGGTGACGTCGATACCGCGTTCGCCCGCGCCCGCACCGAGCACAAGCCGTTGTTCCTGTACTGGGGAGCGACGTGGTGCCCGCCGTGCAACCAGGTGAAGGCGACGCTGTTCAAGCGTGTGGATTTCATCGAGCGCTCCAATCAGTTCATTCCGGTGTACGTCGACGGCGACCAGCCGAGCGCTCAGAAGCTGGCCGACCGCTTCCGAGTGCGTGGCTACCCGACGATGATCCTGTTTGCCGCCGACGGAACCGAAATCACGCGCCTGCCGGGTGAGATCGATCCGCAGCAGTATCTCCAGGTGCTGTCGCTCGGCCTCGGCACCGGCCGATCGGCTCAAGCCACACTGGCGGCCGCGCTGGGTCCTGGCGCTGCCAAGCTGGCGCCGGAGGATTGGACGCTGCTCGCCAGCTATGCGTGGGATACCGACGAGGGCAAGCTCGTCCCGGCCGATCGAGTCGCCACCACGCTGGTCGCGCTGGCCAAAAGCTGCCCGGCGCGTTACGAGGCCAGTTCGGATCGCCTCGCACTGCGCGCGATCAGCGCAACGGCCGCGGGTCGCGGCACGGTGACTGCGGATCGGGCCCGCGCGTTGGTTCACGTGCAGGGCGTGCTGGATGATCCCGCCCGCGCCCGCGCCCAGTTCGACGTGCTGGTGGAGTCGGCATCCGTTATCGCAGGCGCCCTGACGGATCCCGGCAGCACCGAGCGCAAGGAGTTGATCGCGCACTGGGATGCGCGGCTCGCCGCGTTCGCCCGCGACACCAGCCTGTCGACTTCGGATCGCCTCGATGCGCTGGCAGCGCGCGCCGAGCTGCAGAAACTGGCCGACCCGAATGCTCCGGTGTCGCCGTCACTCGGCGAGACGATCCGCGCCGCCGTCGCGCAGGCCGATCGCGACACGACCGATCGCTTCGAGCGCCAGGCGGTGATCAGCTCGGGCGCCTATGCCTTGTCCGCCGCAGGGCTCGATGCGGATTCGGATGCCCTGTTGAAAACCGAGTTGAGCCGGTCGGCCTCGCCCTATTACCAGATGATCGAGCTCGCGGTGAATGCCCGCAAGCGCGGAGACTCGCCAGCTGCGCTCGATTGGTACGAGAAGGCGTATGCAGCGGCGCAGGGGCCGGCCACCCGCTTACAGTGGGGATCGCGCTACGTGATCGCGCTGACGGAGCTTGCGCCGGCCGACCAGGAGCGCGTCGATCGGGCGGTCAGCCGTGTCATCGACGACCTCGATCCGGCTCCCGAGACCTTCTATGGCCGCAATCGCACGGTGCTCGAAAAGCTGGGCGCGGCGCTGCAGGCTTGGAACTCAGATGGCGCGCACGACGCCACGGTCCACAGCGCGCTCGCCAAGATGGATGGGGTGTGCCAGAAACTGCCGACGGCCGCGCCGGAACGCCCGATCTGCAAAGACCTGCTGCGGCGATCGGGCGCGGCCGGCTGAAGCGGCCGCGCCTTACGGCGCCGCGCGTTACTCGCGTTCGCGGGGCTCGACTCCGCTGGTCCTGCGATCGTTTTCACCGATCACGCTCTTGGCGCCGGTCGCGCAGGCCTGGAGCGCAGCCTGCTTGGACGTCTGCCCGAGCTCGGTGCTGATCAGCGTATAGCTCTGCTGGTACCCGCTATTGCCCTCAGTCTGTTGCTCCGAGCTGTTGCCGAGGACAGTCTTCCACAGCGCCTGGAAGGCTGAGGCGTCGTGCGGGTCGATCTGAGCGCAGTAGTTCAGGATCGCGTGCACCATGCCAAGCGCTTGCGGGGTTTCCGTGTTCTGCCCCGAACCGGACGCTTTGCTGGTGGGAGACGCGTGCTGCGCGCCAGTCGGCTTGTTGTTGCCGGGGACGACGTGCTGCGTCCCGACGGGCTCCTGCTTGCTGGAACCCTCGGCCGTCCTCGATTCGGCCGCAGCAGCCAACTGTGGGAGCGCAACCACGCCGCAGAGCAACAGAATGCTTTTGACTTTCATGGATCTCTTACTCCTCAAAACCCCGGAAATCCCCGCTGCCTATTTCTACTCTGCCTGTTGCATCCGAATCCAATCGTTCGATCTCGGATTCGCTGCAAAAGAACCGGCTTGCCCGTTCGGAAGGCTCCGGCGGTCCGACTGCCCGCCTTCGCTCAAACCGGCTTTCGGCCGATCGGAGCAACTTCACAGAGCAACTTCGCGTCCCGCAAACTTGGTAGCTACGGATATTAAAGCGAATTCGACTACTTACAAGATGGGGGGTGGGGTGTGGGCGGTGGTAACTATCCTACAAATGAGGGCGGGATTTGGGTAATCGAACTGCCTTACGTCTATATCCAGCCTTAAGGCAGCCCAGTTACGCGTGGGCGCCAAGTGAGGCCGAAAAACCAGTCTGCAGGCTCCAACGACGCGGGAACTTGAGGACGGCGCGCAACCCGCCTCCTTCGCGCGACTCGAGCGCCACTTCGCCTCCGTGGCCGCGCGCGATTGCCCGTGCGATCGCCAGCCCCAGCCCGGTGCCTCCGGTGTGGCGGGCACGCGAGGCTTCCAGCCTGACGTACGGTTCGAACACGCGCTCGCGCTCGGACTCCGGGATGCCCGGCCCGCGGTCCTCGATGATGAACTCGACCTGCTCGGTCTCGTCTCGCACGGTCAGATCGACGGCGCCGCCTCCGTAGCGGCGCGCGTTGTCGACCAGGTTGCCCAGGCAACGCCGCACCGCCTGGCCGCGCGCCAGCAGCGGCGTTTGGGCCTCGCCGTGGGTCTGGATCTGGCAGCCGAGGGCGCGCATATCCTCGGCGACCGATTCGACCAGCGCGTTCACGTCGATGCGCGCCGGCTGCTCGCCACTGTGTCCGGCGCGCAGGAATTCGAGCGTGTCGCCGATCATCCGATCCATTTCCACCAGGTCGCTTTCGATCGCCTCGCGGATGCCTTCATCGCGCAGCCGCTCGATGCGCAAACGGATCCGGGTGATCGGCAGGCGCAGATCGTGCGACACCGCGGCCAGCGCCTGCGAGCGCGTCTCCAGATTGCGCTTCAGATCCTGTTGCATCCGGTTGAATGAGGTGGCGGCCGAGGCGACCTCGACCGGCCCGCTCTCGGGCAGAGGCGGCTGGTCCAGATTGTTGGCGAGGCCACTGGCGGCGCGCGCCAGCGTTCCCAGCGGCAACGTCAAACGGCGTACGGTCCAGGCGGTCAGCGCTCCGGCGATCGCGACCAGTGCCGCCACGCCGATCAACAGGTTGGTCGGGGGACCCGCGAGCGGCGGCGGCAACGCGTGGCGCAGCGTCAGCACGCTGCCATCGCCCAGGCGCGCCTGCACCGCGACCAGCCGCAATCGGCGGCGCGAGTCCTCCAGGGGTCCGCCGCCCGATACCACAGGCGCCGGGCGGGCACCGGGCACGGAGGGCGGCCAATCCGGCCCCAGCACCAGCATCTGCACGTCGAGCGGCCGCGCCAATTCCCTGCGCAACTTGGCCAGGAACGCGATCGCCTCCGACGGCGGCTCATCGCCGGCTTTCTTCCACGCCTCCTCCAGGCTCGCATGCGAAGGACGCAGTCCGGTCGTGTTGATGATCCGCATCCGCTCGGCCGGCGTGGCATCGTCGATGGCGCCGATGAAGCCGGCGATCCGTTGCGCTGCCTGATCGCCCCATACGCGACTGGCCAGGCGCGACCGGTCGTCCAGCAGCAACCAGGCCACGACCAGCTGGGACGCCACGACTGCCAGCACGGTGGCGAACACCACCCGGCCGAACAGCGAGCGTGGCAGCAGCTTCACCCGCGCTCCGGCCGCGAAACCAGCATGTAGCCCTCGCTGCGTACCGTGCGAATCATCCGCGGTTCACGCGCGTCATCGCGCAGGCGCTTGCGCAGCCGGCTCACCAGCACGTCGACGGTTCGTTCGAGGCGGTTGGCCTCGCGCCCGGCGATCGCGTCGATCAACTGGTCGCGCGTCAGCACACGATTCAGGTTCTCGGCCAACGCGCGCAAAAGGCGGAACTCGCCCGTCGACAGCACGACGACCACTCCTTCGGGATCGATCAGGTGGTGCGCTCCCATATCGAGCGTCCAGCCGTCGAAGCCGATGCGCGACGTGGCGTCGGCTCCTCGATCGCCGGCGCGACGCAGGATGCTTCGAATCCGGGCCAGCAACTCGCGCGGCGAAAACGGCTTGGCCAGGTAGTCATCGGCACCCATCTCCAGCCCGAGCACGCGCTCGAATTCATCGCCACGCGCGGTCAGCATCATGATCGGTACCCCCGAGTGCGCACGCAAGCGGCGGCACAAAGTCAATCCGTCCTCGCCGGGCAGCATCAGATCGAGCACGATCAAATCGAACGGCGCGCGCGCGAGGTGTTCGCGCATCGCCTCGCCATCGGCTACGGTCTGAACTTCAAAGCCGGAATCGCGAAGGTAGCCGTCGAGCAGCTCGCGCAGCCCGGGATCATCGTCGACCACCAGAATCCGCTGTGTCATGCGGCGTGACGGAACGGTTGCGGTTTTCTGAAGCATAAGCATCGTGGGGCGCTCCTTCCTAAGAGGATACAGGCGCTGACGATCTGTTACGCGCCATTCACAGGCTTTGAGCCGGAACCATGAACCCATTGACACCCGCCCGCTCTAATGGTTTCCGACGCGCCGTTCAGGCTCGGATGAATCGAGCCGCGACGGTCCATGAAACCGCTGATCCGCTTCTTGATGCGGGTGCAAATCAACTTGTTGAGCAGGAGATGTGATGAACGCCGTTCGTAGACTTGCAACGCCGGCTGCGCTGCTGGCGACCGTACTGCTGGCGGCGCTGCCGCTGGCGTCGATGTCCCAGCAGGAGCGCAATCATGCGGATCCGCCGCACGAGGCGCGGATGCACGAGCACATGCAGCAGATGATGGACCGGCACCTGGATCACCTGGCGGCCCGTCTGGAGATTCGCGCATCGCAACAGGAAGCGTGGAAGGCTTTTGCGAGCACAGTGCGAGGGATGGTGCCCGCCACGCCGCCGGAAGCGCCGGCCCGGGATCTGGATGCGGCCACGCGCGCGCGCCAGGCGGCCGATCGCGCGGCCGATCGGGCCAAACGGCTGGCGCAACTGGCCGACGCGACGGCCAAGCTGCAGCAGGTGCTGGATCCGCCGCAGAAGGAAGTGCTGAATGAAGTCGCCCGCGAGTTCGGTCACCACATGCGCGAACGCTTTGGACACCATGGGGACATGCACGGCGGGATGCACGAGGAGCACGACGAGCACGGCTCGATGCATCACGAGGGGATGCACAACGAGTAACCAACTTCACCCTCACCCCCGACCCCTCTCCTTTCCGGCCTACGGCCGGAAAGGAATGTAGAAAGAGAACGAGGGGGCTCGGCTGGCCCCCTCGTGCTCCCCCAGCCATTTTTCTAAGAGTGGGAGAGGGGACCCTTTGGAGCCCATCTCCCAGCGTATTTGACCGTTCAACTCCCCTCTCCCGCCTTCGCCCTGCGGGCTTCGGCGGGCTTGCCCGCCGTAGCTTGCGAAGCGAGCGAAGGCGGGGCCGGGGGTGAGGGTCCCTCAAGTGCAAACCCCGCCAGCGCGCCGTCCGCCAGCCACTGATTCAGGAACTCGACCGCGCGCTCGGCTGCGCGATCCTCGCCCACGACGTCGCCAAGCTCACCGCACCACTGGCCGAAGCTGACGCGGGCGGCGAGCCGGCTGAACGCGATCGCCTCTTCGCTCGTCATCGCACGGAAGCGCACCTGCAGCCGTCGGCGCGTCAGCAGCCAGGTGGTCGCGGTCGCCTCGCGGCGCAACGGCGGCAGCTCCTCGCCGCGCGACTGCGCTGCCCACGCACGCGTGACATTGGTGTTCAGCTCGACCCGCTGGACGGCCGGATGCATGATGAAGCTCAGCCGCGGCCAGTTCTGCGCGGATACACCCGTGAGCGCTTCGCGGCTCAGGCAGGCCGCATCGAGCGCGTCGAACGACATCGCCATCGCCCATTCGAAGCGGGCCATATCCGCCAATTCGAGGCGATCGGCCCAGGCGGGGCTGGCTTCGAGGAATGGCGCCAGGCGCTCCCCATACCAGCGCAGATTGCGGAACGTCGACGGGTTGGCGGCGATGAAGGCGCGGCCCAGCGATTCGAAACCCTCGGCACCCGCAATCGCCTTCAATCCCGGGTAGTCCGTCTCCAGCGCCTCGAGAAGCCGCAGCGGGTAGCCGTCGGCGTACACATCCATTCGGGTTGCGGCGTCGGCATGTCCGGTGCCCACAACGTGCTGCAGCACCGCAGGGTTCCGGTGAAGCATGTAGTCCTGGAATTCGCGTTGCAGGCGCGCCAGGTCAAGCGCCGCGTGCGTCGAGGCCTGCTGCATCATGCGGCCCTGGTGGCCAGGCGTGCCTGTCGCTCGGCATCGACCCGCCCCGCGATCGAGCGCGCCTGATCGAGCTCCGCCATCAGCTCGGCCAGCGGCGGAATATTCGAATCGCGCTCGATCATCGTCGCCACGTCGCCAAAGCGGCTGCGCGCGTGCTCGTACAAGCGCCACACCGGCTCGGATATCGGCGCATCGTGGGTGTCGACGATCAGGCCATCGTCACGCTTCTGGTGGCCGGCCAGGTGAATCTGTTGGACTCGGGCGGGCGGTATCGCGTCCAGATAGCCGGTCGGGTCGAACCCGTGATTCACGCTGCTGACGTAGATGTTGTTGACGTCGAGCAGGATCAGGCAATCCGCCCGCTGCGCAACCTCGACCAGGAACTCCCATTCGGTGAGTTGCGACGACGGATAGCTGACATAGCTGGAAACGTTTTCCAGAAGGATGCGCGATCCCAGCCTGTCCTGCACGCGCCGGACTCGCTCGACCACATGAGCCAGCACCGCCTCGTTGTACGGCAGCGGCAGCAGATCGTGCAGATTGCCGCCGCCCACTCCGGTCCAGCACAGATGATCGGAAATCCACACAGGCTGCACGCGGCGCTGCAGCCGCTGCAGGCCCGCCAGGTGCTGTTGATCGAGCGGGTCGGTGCTGCCGATCGAAAGCGACACGCCGTGCATCGCGATCGGATAGTCGGCCCGGATGCGATCCAGCCAGTGCAGCGGGCGTCCGCCCGGCACCAGGAAGTTCTCGCTGAGGATCTCGAACCAGCCGACGTCCGGCCGGCTCTCGACGATCTGCGTGTAGTGCGGCGGGCGCAGCCCCAATCCGAAGCCGAGTGAATTGCGCACGCGCCCGCCGTCCTGCGCTTTGCTACTTCTTCATCTCGGCCTTGGCCTTCTCGCAGTCCTGCGCTGACATCTCCTTGAAGCCCTCGCCCTTGCAGGAGTTCTGGCCCTTGCAGGAGTTCTTCGCCGACGAACAGTCGCTCTGACCCTTGCAGCTGTTGACGCCTTCGCAATGGATCTTGCCGCCCTCGTCGGCCATGACCGGCGCCGCATAGCCAATGGCGAACAATCCGGCGGCTGCCGCGGCAATTGCGGCCCCCGTCAGTCCCTTGATACTCGACTCTTTGATGGTCCTCATCGTGACTCCTTCCGCAGAATGTGCTCTCGTATCCCCGGCACTGCCATCGCAAGGCAACGAAATGCCGATGTCCGACCCTCGGACACGCCGCTTGGTCGTCACCAGGGCGTTGAACTTACAGCCGGTCCAGGCGCAGCAACTGAGCCAGCAAGCTGAAACCGAGCCGATGCGATGCTACATTGCCTGTAGGCCCGGTCCACAAATGCTGACACCGAACGGCTAATGAGACCAGCCGACGATGCGACGCAGCGGTGTTACAGGTGAAACGAATGGGCAGCCGGTGCGCTGGCTGGCCGCGGCAGGCGCGTTGCTCGCGCTCACCAGCGTCGCCGCCGGGGCTTTTGGCGCTCACGCGCTGAAGTCGTGGCTTCCGAGCGAGCGGATCGGCGTGTTCGATACGGCGGTGCGCTACCAGGGGGTGCACGCGCTGGCGCTGTTCGCGTGCGCCTGGGTGCACCAAAGCTGGCCCAGTCGGATCGCGCTCGCGGCAGGCCTGTGCTTCATCGGCGGAATCGTGCTGTTCAGCGGCAGCCTTTACCTGATGGCGTTGCTGGGCGAGCCACGCCTCGGGATCGTGACGCCGTTCGGCGGGGTCGCGTTTCTTGCGGGCTGGGTCCTGCTGGCGATTGCAACGCTGAAATCCTGAAGGTTGAGCGCTTCGCTCAGCTAAGATTCGATCACTTCGCTTCGCACCAATCCGACGCAGCAGCGCGGACACCAGTGCGGCAGAACGGAAGGCCAAGGAGCAGGAATGCGTGCTGGACCTTTTCGCCATGTGGCCGGCGCCGCCGCGCTCGCGCTGGCGACCGCATGGCTGGCCGGATGCAATGCGCGCGGCGATGCGCCGACCAAGCAGGCACCGCCTCCGGCCGAGGTGACGGTGCTGCGCGCGCAGGCACGCGCGGTGACGCTGACCGAAGAGTACGTCGGACAGGCTGAAGCGGTCGAAACCGTCGAGATCCGCTCGCGCGTGCAGGGCCTGCTGGAGCGCCAGGCGTTCCGCGATGGCGCGCCAGTGCGTCGTGGAGAGCTGCTGTTTCAGATCGACCGGCAGCCGTTCGAAGCGGCGCTGGAACAGGCCAGGGCCAATCTGGCCCAGGCCGAGGCATCCGCCGCCAACTCGGCCCAGAACCTGGCCAGGGTGTCGCGGCTGATCAGCGACAACGCAGTCAGCCAGCAGGACCTGGATACGGCGGTTGCGCGCGACCGAGCCGATCGCGCCAGCGTCGAAGCGGCACAGGCCGCCTTGCACGAGGCGGCGCTCAATCTCGGATACGCGCAGATCACCGCTCCACGCGACGGCATTGTCAGCAAAGCCTTGGTCAAGCCCGGCACGCTGGTGACGGTCGCGCAGACGCTACTCACCACGCTGTATTCGTCCAACCCGATCTACGTGAATTTCGCGCTGGGCGAGCGGCGCATGCTGGAGCTGACACGGCGTGCGGGTGGCAAGTCGGCCGGTGAGGACGCGTTCCGCTTGCGCCTGGTCGACGGCAGCGATTATCCGCACGAGGGGCGCTTGAATTTCGTCGACGCCGCGGTCGACCCGAAGAACGACACACTGCAGGTGCGGATCGTCGTCGACAATCCGGAAGGCTTGCTGCGACCGGGCCAGTACGTTCGCGTGCTGGTTCCGTCGGCCCCTCGCCCCGACGCGATCCTGATCCCCCAAAAGGCGGTGCAAGAGCTGCAGGGACTGAAGACGGTATTCGTGATCGATGCCGCCAACAAAGCGTCCGCGCGGCAGATCACCGCCACTCAGCGCCTGGGTACCGACTGGGTACTCGACGGCGGGCTGCAAGCCGGCGAGGTCGTCGTCGTCGACGGCCTGCAAAAGGTCACGCCCGGGGCCACCGTGAAGCCGGTGTTCGCCGCCGACCGCGAAGCCGCCGACGCTCGCCGCGGCTGATGTTCGATTGACAACCCCAGGCTTCGACGCAACGTGCTGAATTTCTTCATCGAGCGGCCGGTCTTTTCGACGGTCATCTCGCTGGTCATCCTGCTGGCCGGCGCGCTGGCCGGCTTCAGCCTGCCGGTTGCCCAGTATCCGCAGATCGTGCCGCCGCAGGTGCAGGTCTCGACCAGCTTCCCCGGCGCCAGCGCGCAGGTGGTGGCCGAGTCGGTCGCCGCTCCGATCGAGCAGCAGGTCAATGGCGCCAAGGGCATGATCTACATGAGCTCCAAGAGCGGCGCCGACGGCTCGTACAACCTGGTCGTCAGCTTCGAGATCGGAACCAACGCGGACATCGCCGCGGTGGACGTGCAGAACCGTTTCGGCATCGCCCAAAGCCAGCTGCCCGCCGACGTGGCCCGCCAGGGCGTGACCATCCGGAAGGTGTCGACCGACTTTCTCGAGGTGTTCGCGCTGACGGCGCCGGACGGCCGCTACGACAACGTGTTCCTGAGCAACTACGCGACGCTGAACCTGGTCGACGCGATCACGCGCGTCAATGGCGTGGGACAGGTGCGGGTGTTCGGTGCGCGCGACTACAGCATGCGCGTGTGGCTCGATCCGGACCGGATGGCGCGGCTGGGCGTGACGGCGGGCGACGTGGCCAGCGCGATCCGCGAGCAGAACGTCGTGGTGCCCGGCGGGGTGATCGGCGCGCCGCCGTCGCCTGCCGGCACGCAGATGCAGTACACAGTCAACGTGCTGGGGCGGCTGAGCGATGTGTCGCAGTACGAGTCGATGATCGTGCGCGGCGCGCCGGATGGACAGATCGTGCGGCTGCACGACGTCGCGCGCATCGAGTTGAGCGGCGCGGACTACTCGATCACCGCGCGCGAGCATCAACTGGCGTCGGCCTTCATCGGAATCTTCCTGTCGCCGGATGCGAACGCGCTGGACGTCGATCGGGGCGTGCGCAAGGTGATGGGCGACTTCGCGAAGTCTTTCCCGGAAGGGATGGTCTATTCGGTGCCGTACACGACCGTGCCGTTCGTGACGCAATCGCTGAAGGAGGTCGGGATCACGCTCGCGATCGCGTTCGTGCTGGTCGCGTTCGTCGTGTTCCTGTTCCTGCAGAGCTGGCGCGCCACGCTCATCCCGATCGTGGCGGTGCCGGTGTCGCTGATCGGCACGTTCGCCGCGTTCGCCGCGCTCGGCTTTTCGATCAATACGCTGACGCTGTTCGGACTGGTGCTGGCGATCGGCATCGTCGTCGACGATGCGATCGTCGTGGTGGAGGCGGTGCAGTATCGGATCGACTCGGAGCACCAGACCCCGATCGAGGCAACCAAAGGCGCGATCGCCGACGTCGGCGGCCCGGTGATCGCGATCGCGCTGGTGCTGGGCGCGGTGTTCGTTCCGGTCGCGTTCCTCGGGGGCCTCACCGGACAGCTGTATCGTCAGTTCGCATTGACGCTCGCGGTCTCGGTCGCGCTGTCGGCGCTGGTCGCACTGACGCTGACGCCGGCGCTGTGCGCCTTGCTGCTGCGCCCCGAGCGCGAGGGCTCGCGCCGCAGCCTGCTATCGCCCTTCTACCGCCTCTTCAATCGCGGCTTCGACGGGTTCAAGCGCGGATATCTGGGCGCGGTCGACCGGCTGGTGCACCATGCGGCGTTGGTGTTCTTGACGTTTGGCGTGCTGCTTGTCGCCCTGTATGTGCTCGTCAGCACGCGCCCCACCGCGCTGGTTCCAGACGAGGATCAGGGC
>Ga0210401_10006733_pt1 | contig 11615 bp, 7 predicted proteins | sample IncBWH32MmetaG_FD_150866 | JGI IMG/M metagenome (GOLD analysis project Ga0210401, IMG submission 150866) | Forest soil microbial communities from Barre Woods Harvard Forest LTER site, Petersham, Massachusetts, United States - Inc-BW-H-32-M | ecosystem: Environmental > Terrestrial > Soil >... | reverse complement strand
GGTGACGGCCCAATTTATTGACGCCGAGACCGGTGCCCATCTCTGGGCGGATCAATTCGATGCGGATCGGTCCAATCTCCTGGAGATGCAGGATGAGATTGTCGTTCGCCTGTCACGAGCCTTATTATTTCAGTTCGTCGCTGTCGATATTGCTCGCGTAAACCGGACCCGAGCCGACAATTTGGATGCCCAGGACCTGGCAATGCGGTGCATAGCGGATTTCGCCGCGGGGCCCACAGGCTTGGCCACTGCGTTTAGTCTTTGCGACCGTGCGCTTCAGCTCGACCCTCGCAACGTTACTGCGCTTGGCATATCGGCCTTCATGATCATTTTCCCGGTCATCATAGCTCAAAGCGACGATCCCATCGCAGCCACGCGGCGGGCCGATGAACTTGTCTCGCGAGCATTGGCCATTGACCCCAACGACGACTTCGCCCACATCACCAAGGCCTGGGTTCTCATGGCGCAAAATCGACACGAAGAAGCGATCGTTGAGGCCGAACGCAGCCTGGCTCTGAACCCCAGCAACGTAGACGCTTACGCGGCCATTGGCGTCGCCAACAACTTTTTGTGTCGGCCGGATCGGGTAATGGAGGCCATTGACAAGGCTATTCGCCTCAGCCCGCGTGATCCGGGCCTCTGGGGCTTTTATGAGATAAAAGGTGAGGGCTACTTCGTAATGCGCCAGGATGACCGGGCGATCGAATGGACCCAACGGTCCGTGGCGATGGTCCCAATCGGCGATCGAGATCCTTATGCAATGCTGATGTTGGCCTCGGCATTTGCGCTAAGCGGACAGCAGGCAGAAGCAGGCGAGACAATCAAGGCTTATCTGGCGGGCAGCCGGGCCAAGAGCAGAACCATCAGCCAGTTTCAAAAACAGCAGCTGGCGATGGCAGATAATCCGAGATGGCTGGCCTACAATGAACGGTTCGCCGAAGGCCTCCGCAAAGCGGGGCTTCCGGACTAACGGACAATTTCCGATATTGGCACTGAACGGACCAACCGCGATGTCCGAGTTGAGTCTGCTTTTGGGGCAAAAGCGGAAGTCGGATTTGAGCGACATTTCGCCAAGCATCCCTGCTTGACGCTTCGATAAAGATGTGAACCGGCGAAACCAAGTGATTTGCCCGTCGTGCCAATTCGCCGCAGCCCGTCGTCATTGATCTCGGAGGCAAATCACCGGCATCTTCCGCGTATCCCGTCCCACTAGAGGGGCGTATCGCGAATCGTCACGAACGTTGGTGCGGGATGCGGTGGACGCTTCGGCGGCGCGTTGACGAACGGCGCCTGAAGCGGACGGCGAAGCCGTGTGGTCCTGGCGCCCCGACGCTGGCGTCAAGTTCTTGAGAAGCAAGCTTCTCAGGGGCGACGGTGGCAAGAAAGCCCGGTCACCGGGGAGAGCGCGGAGTAAGCCGTTAACACCATCGCGCGGGGAATGCCGGTTGATGGCGGCGTACCTGTGGTGACTACGCTCGTGTGCTTTTTATTTTCGCACGCGAGGCTATGGGTGCGGCTGCGCACCCGGCATTCCCTGCGCCCTCTGTTATCGAGGGACGTCAGCTTGCAAAGCTCGGGCGCACTTCACGCCGCGAGAATGCGGGGGTGTGTCTGGCTGTTTGACAATTGAATCTGAAACTGGACTTTCGCCGCTCTGGCAAGCGAGCCGCGGAAAATTCCCGGCGTCGTCCCTGCGAACGCAAGGATCCATAACCACTGGCGGTAGTTGTTGCGCGAAGTCGACCAACAGTATCTCTCAAAACAGGCGACACGGCGTATGGGTCCCTGCGTTCGCATGGACGACGCCTTCACTTCCCCGGCCAAACCGGCTTTCGCTTCTCCGCGAACGCCTTCAGCCCCTCCTTGGCGTCCTCCGTCATCGCAAGCAGCGCGATCTGGCTTTCGGTGTAGGCGATGGCCTCATCGAACGACATCGACGCAATCGCGCGCATGGCGTATTTGCCGCGGCGGATCGCGGTCGGCGATTTATCGGCAATGCGGCCGATCAGCCAGTCGATCTTGGCGTCGAGTTCGGCTTGCGGCACGACATAGTTGAGCAGGCCGGCAATTAGCGCGGTCTTCGCGTCGAACGGCTCGCCGGTGATCGCCCATTCATTGATGACGCGCCGCGGCGCGATCGTTTGCAACAGGCTCAACACCTGCATCGGAAACACGCCGACCTTGACCTCGGGCAAACCGAACATCACGTGGTCGGCCGCGATCGCCAAATCGGTCATGCACAACAGGCCCATGCCGCCGGCCATGCAGACGCCGTTGACGCGTGCGATCGCGGGCTTGGTGGCGTTCTGCGACAGCCGCAGCAGATCGGCATAGTCGACATTCGGCCTGGCAAAATCCGCGGCAAAGGCGCCGCCGGTGTTTTGCAAGTCGGCGCCGGCGCAGAATGCCTTGTCGCCCGCTCCGGTCAGCACGATCAGGCGAACGTCCTTCTCGTCATGGGCCAGCCGATAGCCCCTGACGATGCCCGCGATAACGTCGCCATTGATGGCGTTGCGCTTCTCCGGCCGGTTGATGGTGATCCAGAGCGCATTGGCGCGCTTTTCAAGGAGGACGCTGTTGCTGTCGGTCATTGCGGTGCTCTTTGCCCTTGCTTGCCGTCATTGCGAGCGCAGCGAAGCAATCCAGCCTCTTCTTTGCGGCGCGATGGATTGCTTCGCTACGCTCGCAATGACGACTCGGACTTTAGAGCATGAGTGGCAAGAGTGAGAACCGCTTTTTGGCGGCTATCAGAGTATCGGAATCGCGGCAGGCGCGGCCTTTTTCGCCCAGACCTTGTTGTCGTGGAAGGCCGCCCCGCCATAGGGAGCAACCGCCTCGGCGCCGGTCAGCATGTTGATGCCGCGGCCGCCGATATGGGCCTTGTTCGGATGCACGGATTCGGCGATCAGCACGCCGCGGCGCACGCCATCGAACAGTTTGGCGGTCAGCGTGGTCTCGCCGCGCAGATTGCCGAGCGTAACGGCGTCGCCCTCCGCAACGCCGAGCGCAGCGGCATCCTCGGGATGGATCATCACGCTCGGCGCCCCCTCGCGCGCCTGCGATGAGGGCGTCTCGTTGAAGGTGCTATTGAGGAAGCTGCGCGAGGGGCTGGTGGCGAGCCGGAACGGATGGGCCTCGTCCGCCTCCTCGATCGCGGTCCAGTGATCGGGCAGCGAGGGCATCTCCTCCCACGCCCCCATCAGGCCGGCATTGCCGAGGGGAACATGCGCCCAGTCGGCCTTGAAGTGAAACTTGCCGTCGGCATGCGCAAAACCGTCGAGATAATGCGAGGTACGGAAATCCGGCTGGATGTCACGCCACAGATCGGCCTCCAGCGCCTCGATGCCGCCATGCCCGCTCCGGCGCAGCGTGGCGTCGATCAATTCGCGCGCCGACATCTCAAACCCGGGATGGCTGATCTTCAGCCGTCTCGCCAGCGCGCGCAGCACCTCGTGGTTGGAGCGGCATTCGCCGGGCGGCTCGATCAGCTTGGCGCCGACCGAAATGTGCTGGTGGCCGCCGCCGTAATAGAGGTCGTCATGCTCCATGAACATGGTCGCGGGAAGAACGACGTCGGCCATCTGCGCGGTTTCGGTCATGAATTGCTCGTGCACCGCCATGAACAGGTCCGGTCGAGCAAAACCCTGACGCACCAGAGCCTGCTCGGGTGCGACCGTCATCGGGTTGGTGTTCTGGATCAGCATCGCCTTGACCGGGGGACCATCCTTGAGTGCTGCCGCATCACCGGTGAGGATGCGGCCGATCTTGGATTGGTCGAGCACCCGCGTCGTCGGATCGATCGCGTCATGGCCCTCGATGATGGATTCGTCGAATTTCCAGATCGCGTAATTGTTGAAGAAGGCGCCGCCGCCCTCATATTGCCAGGCGCCGGTCACGGCCGGAATGCACAGCGCCGCATGCATTTGCGCGGCGCCGTTGCGGCTGCGGGTGAAGCCATAGCCGAGCCGGAAGAACGCGCGCTTGGTCTGCCCGACGGCGCGGGCGAAGGCCTCGATTTCGGCTACCGGCACGCCGCAAATCGCCGACGCCCATTCGGGGGTGCGGGTCGAAAGATGCGCCTCAAGCTCGGTGGGGCAATCGGTGTAGCGCGCAAGATAATCGCGATCGGCAAAGCCTTCGCGGAACAGCACATGCATGACGCCGCAGGCAAACGCGCCGTCGGTGCCCGGCCGCAGGATGATCTTGATGTCGGCCTGCTTCATGGTGTCGTTGTTGTAGACGTCGACGGCCGCGATCTTCGCGCCGCGCTCCTTTCGGGCGCGCATCGCATGCGTCATCACGTTGACCTGGGTATTCACCGGATTGGTGCCCCAGATCACGACGAGGTCGGAGACGCCCATCTCGCGCGGATCGACGCCGGCGACCTTGCCGGTGCCGGCGGCAAATCCGACGCGCGCGATCGTCGAACAGATCGTGGAATAATAGCGGGAATATTTCTTAACATGGGTGAGGCGGTGGATGCCATCACGCATCACGAGCCCCATGGTGCCGGCATAATAGTAGGGCCACACGGATTGAGCGCCGAACTCGCGCTCGGCCGCGTTGAACCGTCCCGCGATCTCGTCGAGCGCGTCGTCCCAGCTGATCCGCGCGAATTTGCCCGAGCCCTTCGCGCCGACGCGGAACATCGGATGGGTCAGCCGGTCCGGATGATGGATGCGCTCGGCGTAGCGCGCGACCTTGGCGCAGATCACGCCCGCCGTGTAGGTCTGCTGCTTGGAACCGCGGATCCGGCCGATACTGGCGTTGTCGACCACCTCGACGTCGAGCGCACAGGCCGACGGGCAGTCGTGCGGACAGGTCGAATGCCGGATGTCGATTCTCGGCTGCTGGTTCATGGCCTAATGGATAACACCAAAAATGGTGAGAACCAGCGCAATTATCCGGCAGGCTATTGCGTAAATGGCGAGCGAGCCATGCATGGCGCGCCGGGGACGGTGCCGGTCGGGACGGCGGCAGCTAGAAGCGCAGGAACGGCACGATCATCGGCACGCGGCGGCAATAGGATCCATATTCCTCCGCGCCGAGTTCGACGGAGAGAAAGCGTTCCTCCATCCGTCCCTTCTGCCATTCGCCGAGCGAGATCAAGACAACGCCGAGCATCGCGGGCCACATCGCAATCGCGATGCCGGTGGCCAATAGCCCGATGATCTGGCCAGTGTAGATTGGATGCCGCACGATCCCGTAAGGTCCGGAATCGACAATCCGATGGTCCTCCTTGTGCGTGATCGCGTTGGACCATAGGCGCCCGAGATGGATTCGTCCCCACCAGGTGAAGGAGAGACCGAGTACCACCACGACCGCGACCGCATAGGTTCCGGTATCACCGAGGTGATAGAGCGGCAGCGCACCCAAGAAGCGCCCGGTCGGGGGCATCAGCAAAATCGCGCCCAACAGAATAGGTAGCCGATAGGCCCAGGAATCGAGGGTTCGCACATGGCTCTTGGTTCGGCCGGACCAGAAGGAGGCGACGATCCAGCTCGTGACCCAGGCAAGCCAGATCAGCGACAGCAGGCTTGTCGGCCAGGTGACGAGCCAGTCGCTGAAAATGGCCGCGAAGATTTCGCCGGGACCGCTGGGCATGCTTCAGAACCTTGGTTTTCGGGAGGGCTTTGCCCGCCGCGCGAGGCGGACTGCGTTGACGGTCGCCGACCGCGTCCGGCGCGTCAAGTCGCCGGCCTTGAATTCGGGCCCGAAGTGGCTTGCCGGAAGCTGGAAACGCAACAAACGATGTGCGGTATCAGTGCCAGCAGCCGACCGACCCGCAAGTGATGCAGCGGTGCCACACCCGCCCCTTTTCCACCGTGCAGGCTGGGCGCAATGGGGGCATCGTGGGACAAATCCGCCGGACGAAGGTAATCTGGGCAGCTGGGGAATATCACCGCAAGGGGAAAGGGGGGACCTCTCGTGAAGGTATTATGGATCAGTGCGCTCGTTCCGGCCCTCTTGCTCGCCGGTTCCACAGTCAGCTCCACCGGTAACAACACAGACCCCGTCCATAGCCGGAACGTTCTTGCCGGGTCCTTGAACGTGATGCGGACCAAGATCGTCGAGAGCAACAACGTCACCTTGCGCCCGGGATCGGTTTACGACACGTCGAGCTATTACGAAGTTCTGCTCGGCGTGCCACAGCCCGGTTTCAACTATGAATTCCTCGACGCCGGCCTTGGCGCGGCGGAACCCGTCTATCCGATGTTCGAAAAAGGCCACCAGGGCAGCTATGCCCAGTTGATCCCTGCTTTCATCAACCCGAGCGCTAGCCTCCACATCGACAACTACGCCGGCGCCGAAACGGTGGAAGGCTGCCGCGTCGATAGCGCCTATCTGTCGCGCATGCTCTCCGAATATCCGGACACCGCCTTCAGGAAGGAACGCGACGAAGGCTACAACATCTTTCTGATTCGTCTCGACTACTACACCCGCACGCGCCCCGACGCCAAATGCGGCCGCCATCGGGCCAACGACCCCGATCCGAATTTCGATCCGGCGAAATTCATCGAGAAGTATCATGACTCCAAGTACCTGTCGGATTTTCCGCAAGCAGAGCTTGCGCGTTTCGAGGCAAAGACAGGCGCGCTTCGCCAGGTTCGCCGGACCACTTTCCCGCTGCAGGCAAGAGTCGACCTCAACAAGCTGACCGATAAATCCAATTCGCTCTGGTACTATCCGGAAGGCCACGACTTCGATTTCGGAATCGCCAAGCCCAGGCCTCAGGAAGGCATGAGCGATTTCAAGCTCCCGCGGCACATGGTCGTCGAGGCAGCCTCCGAGACCAACGCGGCATTCCCGCTCGGCTCAATGCTCAAGGACGACGAATTCCACAAACTCCTGAACTTCTGGTCGGGCCATCCGACGGCGGATTTCGATCCGGACAAGGAACCGGGGCGCGATACGTTCCGGCTGAGCGACGTGACGGAGGCCAATTTCTACACCTCCGGGCTTTACATGGAGAATATCAAGGACGCGGTTGGCGACGTCTCCGACCCCTCGCACTTCAAGCTCGTCGCCATGACCATCAAACCCTATGAGCAACAGGACGATATCGCCTGGGAGGGTTTGCGCGTCGTGCCGCAGATTCATTTTGTCTATCAGCTGATGGACCCGAGGCAGCCCGATCGTCCGTTTGAACAGCTCTATCTGCACCTGAAATGGGACGTCGTCGATCGCCGTGCGGATGGCGACGTACGCAGGACCCAACATCGTCAATTCTTGAGCCGCGTCGACGAACTCACCCACGCCCGCGAAACGCAGGCGCCGAACTACCAGGAGCTGGTGCGCAAATTCGTCGCCGATTTCACTTCGGCCCGGCCGATGGAGCAAGTCGCGTTCAGCTCGTCCCTGACCGGCATCTGGGTCTTCGGTGCGTTGACGCGTGATCAGAACGCGGCGCGCGAACTGTTGCCGATGCGAATTATCCGCGATGGCATCGATGTCGGCTTCTACTCAACCGTTCACGACAACGATCTTTTCATGACTGAGGCGGACAAGGCGACCGGCGCTCGAAAAGCGGAATTGCAAAAGCATCTCGACGACCTGACCGTCAACTCTTACCGGGACACCAAGCGGCAGGACGTCCACGCCATCAACTTCAATCGTGTGACCTGCGCCCAGTGCCACCAGACCTCCGCACGTGACGGCGTCCACTTCTCGTTCAACGACGATCTGAACGAGAACGTCAAGTCGAAGGTCTATGTGACCGAGTTCTTCTTCCACGATGCCGATGAGCAGCTCAAGGCTGGGATGAAATACTGGTCGGAAGCGATGCGTTGAGCGGGTTGTTGGACCCAAGCCCGCTGTAACGCGCTAGCTGCCGAGATAGGCCCCGCCATTGCTGTGGATCGCCTGCCCGTTGATGTAGCGGGCGGCGGGCCCGCACAAAAACCGCACCGCCGCCGCCACGTCCTCAGGGCTTCCGCGCTCGCCGGTGATGGTCTGATGAATCAGATGATGTGCCGGTTCCGGCTTGTCCTTTGGCCGCGGCGTGCCGATCAGGCCGGGGACCACGCAATTGACGGTGATGCCGTCGGCGGCGAGGTCATGGGCGAGCGCCCGGGTGAAGCCGATGATACCAGCCTTCGCGGTCACCACATGTGCGCGGTCCTTGGCCCCGGTATGCGCGCTTAAGCCGCCGATATTGACGATGGTGCCCCTTCCGCTCTTTTTGAGGTGCGGAAGGCAGGCCTTGACGCAATGAAACGCGCCGTCGAGCGTGACGTTCATGATCTCGCGCCATTCGGCGTAGCTCATTTCCGCAAACGGCTTTTCCCGGCGCAACGCGGCGTTGTTGACCAGGATATCGATGCGGCCAAAATGCTTGATGGCCAATTCCGCCATCGCCTGGACGTGGGTGGCGTCGGCGACGTCGCCGATATGCACCACGGCTTTGCGTCCCCTCGCCTCGATCTCGCGGGCAACGGCATCGGCCTCGGCGTGATTGCTGCGCGCATTGACGAGAAGGGATGCCCCGTCATCCGCGAGCGCCAGCGCAATTGCCCGGCCGATATTGCGGCCCGCGCCGGTGACGATGGCGACCTTGCCGGTGAGTTCGCTTGTCATCTCATATTCCCCCCGCCGTCATCGTCCGCGAAGGCGGACGATCCAGTAAACACCGATGCCCGCGATTGATCCGATAGTTCTGCGCCGCTTTCGCGCGACAGCATTTGTTAGGCCCGCAACGCGCTCAAGTCGATCTTTCCCTGGTAAAGCCCCGCCAGCAGTTTTAGCGCCGCTGCGCCCTGCGCCGCGCTCCAGCCGCCGTGCTCTGCGTTGAGCGCGAATTTGTCGGTCACGTCCTGCCGCGTCAGCGGCTCCTGTGCGCCGCCGCGCAAATATGGCTGGCGCTCCTCGATCACGCTGCCGTCCTTCAACGTCGCCCGGATATGGCCGGTATAATTGTTCGGATAGGGATTGTCGGGATCGATCGTGAACTGCACCTTGGCGGCCAGCGCCAGCACGGCCGCGTCGCGGATCGCATTCTCGGTGAAGGCACCGAGCCCGACGCCGCCATGCACGAAGCCGGTTGCGAGCAGATACGGCACGGCGAATTTGGCGGCATAGCCGTTGCGCGGGCATTGTTTGTCGGCGAGCGGCTCCCATAGCCGGTGCACGGTCCCTTCCGCCACTTCGCACAGGATCGCCTCGACGTCCTCGGCCTTGATTCCGCGCGCGGCGAGCCTGCGGGCGCAATCGATATAGGGCTGCGCCATGGTTCCGCAGGGGTAAGGTTTGAACGCCAGCGTGTCCGTAACCCAGCGCGCGCCGAAATCTCCCGTCAGCGCCTCATAGTCGCCTTCGGTGGTGTGGGCAAAACCATGAAACAGCCCGTGCACGCCTTCGAACACTGTGCGCGGGCCGACGAAGCCCTGGCGCGCCAACAATGCGGCGCGAATGCCGGATTGTGCGGCCCAGCCGGCGTGAAGCCGCTTGGTCCAGGCGCCTTCGGCGAGATATTCGATGATGCCGCCCGCCATGCTGCCGGCGATGCCGAGTGCATCCACGATCTGCCTTGCGTTGAGCCCAAGTGCGGCGCCGACGCCGGCCGCCGCCCCCATCGCGCCGAAGATCGCGGTCGGGTGAAAGCCGGCCTTGTGCACCGCCTTCGGCACCACGAGACTCAACCGGCACAGCACTTCGGTGCCGACCGCAATTCCGGTCAGCGCCATGTTTCCGTGCAAATTGTGACGCTCGCAGGCGGCAAGAACCGCGGGCACGATCACGGCGCCGGCATGGACCGGGCCGCCCTCGAATGTGTCGTCGAAATCCTCGCCATGCGCCGCGGTGCCGTTGACGAAGGCAGCGCCTGCCGCCGTCAACGTCCGCCGATGGCCGATGACCGTGCAAGGCCCCTCATCGTCGCAAGCAGCGAGCGCGCTTCGCACATAGTCCTCGTTGCGCGCGGTGACGCAGAGGCCGACGACATCGATCAGGAGGTCCTCGCACTTGCGCACGGTCGGCGGCGGCAGGATGCCCGGCTTGAGACTTGCGATTTTTTGCGCCAGGGTTTCGGCGACGGAGATTTTCTGCAGTTCGGAGGTCATGATGGCCCGGTTTCGAAAATGGCTTTCGGATCAGACGCGGAATATCCGGGAATAGCGGGACCTGATGGCGGTGCCCTGCTCTTCCACGGCAACCGGGTCTTCCTTCAGTGTCTTGATTTCCTTGAGCGGCGTGCGGCCGGCCTTCTCCTGGGTTTGCGGATGCATCGAGCGCAAACCGCCGATGTCGATGATGAGCTGCTGGGCTTCGCGGGAAAAGCAGAACGACTGAAACAGTTTTGCGGCGTTCGGGTTCGGCGAGCCCTTGAAGATGCCGTTGGGACCTATGATCATCGGCGATCCCTCGGTGGCATAGACCGGTTCAACCGGGCGTCCCGCCTCCTTCATTTGCAGAATGTTGTACTCGGTGCCGTCGGCCATGACGGCGCGCTCACCGAGCTCGAGTTTCTTCGGCGGATCGGACGACGACTGCACCTGCATGACGTTCTGCTTGGCGAGCTGTTCGAACCAGCCCCAGCCGAGCTCACGCTGCAACTGATAGGTCGCGGTCATGATGGTGCCGCTATAGCCGGGATGGGCCTTGACGATCTTGCCCTTCCATTTCGGATCGAGCAGATCGGCAAAACTCTTCGGCGCGTCGGCGGCCTTCACCAGATTCGTATTGTAGGCGATGATGCTGAGAAAAATTCGCCAGCTCGCGAACTGGCCGTCGATATCCCTGTGCTCGGGCGGATAGAATTTGGCCACGTCCTCGGGCACGTAGGGGACAAGAAAGCCGTCGCGCTTCCAGGCGACGAAATGTGCGGCATCGGACGAATTCACCACATCGACGGCGTGGATGTTGCTGGAATATTCCTGACCGACGCGCTGGAACACGCGCTCGGCGCCGGTGCGCTCGACCCGCACCGCGATCCCGGGATATTTCGCCTCGAACACCCGTGCCAGCTTCTCGGCGACCGGCAGATCGGTCGAGGTATAGTGGATGACCTGGCCTTCCTTCCTGGCCGCCTCGATCAGGGCCGGCGTCACCGGCTCGGCCGGGGGTGCCTCCGCCAGAACGCGGGTGGAGAGCGCCGCGCCCGCCAGCAGCCCGCCGGCCAGTTTCAGCGCGTCGCGACGCGCCATTTTTTGATTTTTCATTGAGCCACTCTGTCGGACTGTTCCGGTGCGGATTCGATACACCCGGTATAGATATTTTATTCCTGCCGCAATGCGTCAGTCCATGTCGACAGCTCATTCGGCTTGCCGATAGACTTGACAGTTAGACCCGAACGACGGATTTGGCCAGCCGCTGGTGCGGCAACAGATCAAAAAGCGCCGATCAAGACCCCAAAGATCGAGCTCGGGTGCGAGGAGATGGAAATGACGGGCCGCGCGCGTGCTTCAAGGATCGCTTCAAGCTTCATGCGCGCGCTGGCCGTTTGTCTTGCAACGCTGGCCTTTTCCGCCGCCGCGAGCCTCGCGCAGGAATACCCGGCGCGCGCCATTCGGATCATCGTTCCCTTCGGCGCAGGGGGGCCTGCGGATGTGGCGGCGCGTGTGCTCGGCAATGCCCTGCAGGAAAGCCTCAAGCAAGCTATCGTGATCGAGAACCGCCCC
>Ga0210401_10006732_pt1 | contig 11617 bp, 12 predicted proteins | sample IncBWH32MmetaG_FD_150866 | JGI IMG/M metagenome (GOLD analysis project Ga0210401, IMG submission 150866) | Forest soil microbial communities from Barre Woods Harvard Forest LTER site, Petersham, Massachusetts, United States - Inc-BW-H-32-M | ecosystem: Environmental > Terrestrial > Soil >... | reverse complement strand
TAGGGTAGCGATGGAAAATCGATGAAAAGGACGACCAGATCGCGCATCACAGAATCCTAGCAGGACGGGAAATTCCAATGAATTATGGGCGAAATAACAATTCGCCAGCCACACGACAGAATCGCCTCGGTCACTCCGATGCGCGCACGACGATGAGATATACACACGTGATCTCCGAGGACGGCCGCAAGATCGCGGCTCGATTCGGAGAACTGCTTACATGCTCGCCCACCACGGCGATCATTCCGGCGGGAAACGCATAATTCTGGTGTCAAATGGTGCCAAATTCGAGTGGCGAAGGCGGGCAAGTGATTAAAAGGATTGGTTGCGGGGGGTGGATTTGAACCACCGACCTTTGGGTTATGAGCCTTACGCAATTCTTTCCCTGTTTTGTATCCTCTTTCTTTCTCTTGCTCTTACGTCCCGGCCTGTTTCTCTCTGATGCCCTGTTTTACCCCTGTTCCCGACTATCTGTTAGCAAAGTGTTAGCAAAAACGGCGATCTCGGTTTACCTCGGTGAGTTACATTCCGGTTACAGCTAAGAATCCCAGATTCCGTTTCGAAGGGATCACTCCTCGAGAGCGTCGAGGATGGCGTTTTTTGACAAACCCTCTGGCAGTTCAGGTTTTGGCCCCCAATGTTGTGGCCATGGAAAAAGGAACTCGCCTGTACTGCCATCGAAAGGGAAACTGCCTCGCTGGAATATGCAAGACACCCAGTAAATATCCAAACCAAGTACGCCGAATACCATCCAAGGAATGGCCAGAAGCGAGTTTCTTTCTGCATCGCGCTTCACGAATTTGTTCCCACTCTTCTGGCGTCACCTTGTCAAGCTCTTCTGGCGTTAGCTTTCGTACGGCGTCGGCATCCATGGCAAACACGCCTTCCTTTTTTGTCCCGAATTATACGCCCTTAGCCTTTTTCGGGTTGCTTTTTCCCTTTGCCCATCGTGCCTGAGCCGCCTTGCTGGCAGACTCCTTGCGCTCGTCCTCTGTCATTGTTTCGAGTCGCGCCTTGCCGCCGCCCTTCCTACCCCGCGAGGGAAGTCTAGCAAAGGTTGCCAAGTGCGCGGGCAGCCATCCGCCGTGGTTCCATGCGCCGCTATTGTGCGCTGAATGATTTGGCGGTAGTTAGTGTAATGGCGCCCATTTCAGAAGTTGAACTCCATCCTTCCAACTTCGAAAAAAGCCGCCTCCCCTAAGGACGCGGCTTAGTGTTCGCATTGCTGCAGTCAACGATTGTCTCCAGCCGGAGAGAATAAATGAACTGGCATTAAGGTCCGGTGACCGTGACGTTGAAGCCTCCGCTGTTGTCGCTTACAAAAGTATCGTTGATGCCCAGGAAAAGCGTCCCTGCTTCGGCCACATTGAACGTTTTGCCCTTACCTATGAAGACCAGTCCTCCAGGCACAATGCCAGCTGGAGCAGCATTCTTGGTACCGTCAATTGCCATGAAGCCCGCGGCATTGACTCTAGACGCGGCGACAAAGATCCCGATCAGAGCGCCGATGCGAAATGCGGCCTGAGTGGTGACGCCCCTGGCTTCCTGAAGAGGATACTGGTTCCCAGCTGTAGGCCAGGGCCCGAAGCCATGGGGACCAACCACGTGACCGCCGCCAACGTCCACCGTGCCGCTCACGTAAGTGACGGTAATCGTCCCAGGTCCGCTGACCGTGACGGCCGACACAAGCGGCACGGGCTGGTCCACGGGGTTGCCAAAATAGCCAGATGCATTCCCCGGTACAAAGACATTTTGTGCATGTGCAACGTTGGGTGCCGCGAGCACGAGCATCGTGAGCAGAAGTGCAGTGCCGATGCAGAATGGTTTCAGTCGACTAACAGAGACTCTCTTTGTGCTTCTCATATTTCCCTCCTGCCACATCGCGTGGCGCGTTGTGATTCGTTGCGGCTAGGGTTTTCCGATGGCCGGAGAGCGATGACGAGCAGGACTCGGGTGGGGGAAAGCCCGCTATGTTCCGAGTTGCCTTGATTTGGCCCCGCTTGCTAGAGAAGAAGGACTCGGCTCCTCAGTCCCAAGATCGCCCGAGGCAGTTGTGAGCTTCGACAGCGAAAATACCGCGAGCCCTGGCGGAAGACAATACAGTGAATGCGGTAGGGGTGGTCCGGGCCGGGAAGCGGTCGAACCCCCGGGGAACTAGGTTCACATGGCCGATTCAGCAACCAGCGGCATGCACCCGAAACGAAATAAAGGCCCCCGGTGAACTCCCTCGGTGCCTCCCCAAAACCCAAGGGTTTCTCCCGGGGGGCCAAGGCGATTTCGTGAGGGCCTGAACGTCGATACTGTCTATCGACACTAACCCATGAAACGCAGAGCCGCCATATTACAATTGCCAACATTTGTGTGTCTGTTCAAAATTGCTCACTTTTTACGGGTGACTACTGGCCAGAATTGGACGCCAGCGCTGGGCACAAATCGCTCTCCGCACGCTGGACACTCGATATGCTCAAAGTCAATGCGCTTCACCTCAGCGGGCGTAATCACCTTTCCACATTTCGGGCATAACGCATCGAGCGACGCCCGCACCTTTTCGAGATTGATCTTTCGCGAGCGCGGCATGGTCCTAGGTGGCACATCACAAATACACGTCTGGCTTTTCTATTATTCCGCGTAAATTGTCGAGACGCGCTACGAGGGTGCTGTATGCAACCTGTGCTCCTATGTGGGCATACGTAGTGGGGCCTATTGGGGGTCGATGCAAGAATGATGTTTCCGCTGGGGCTGAATACGACCGTAGCAATGCCTGAGTTTTTTCGCCCCACCTATCTGCCATTTTAGACCATGAATCCACCCGAGCGTCGCCTGGTGGCGGCGGATTGCTTTGTATTTCTTGCCCCTGTGACATCAATTGTCGCAAGGCTTCTATTCGCTCAGCGACAAGCTTCTCTCGCTGGGATGCTTTCTGCGCCTGCTTTCGCTCACGCGACTCTGTCCGAATCCACTCGATGACTATAACCACAAGAACTAGAAGGTCGACGACCAGAATCGTCACGTCAATATGCCGAGCGCCATCAAACAGTAGTCGGTATATCCGGGTCGTAAGACGTTCCCGCAATCACCCATTTCACGCGAAACGCGGAATCTACAATCGGCCCGTTAATGACTTTCGCCGCGGCCAGAGCAGCATCCCCGGTGACAATTACCGCGGTCGCGTTGGTCGCGTCCGTCGCCCGCCGACTCCACTGCAATGCTTGAATCGAAGTAGAAACGGCGCCCACCTGGGTAAAGTGCCCGAAATCGTACCAAGTCGTTCCCGAATCGGTTGACGTTTGCAAATACACGTCCAGGGTTGTCGGTGAACTTGATGCGGTCACGTTTAAGCGGAAAGTTGCGGCATCGGGAGAACCCATCCCCAATCCGAGGTTAAGAATCCCGCTGTTACCACTTGCCGATTTCGTCGCGGACGCTACCAGAACACTCACCATGCTTCACGCTCTCCCGGCATACGTCTCTGCCCATGCCTGCAATACCGCTTTATCGTGAAAGTCGGCCCAATCCAAAGATTCATGCCACGGAAGCCGCTCGGGCCGCGGCTGGTCACTAAAAACCAAGCGGTGCTCGATACACTCCCGCAAATCGCCTAAATCCGCCGGAGTCAGTTCCTCGATTGTGTCTTGCGCCATCATCAGCGACCTTCGCACGCGTCAAACTTGCGCGCAACATGTTTTCCCCGAACTTGCTAAACTACAAGCAGTCCCTTTACACATCTCTCCGCCGTGCCCTGCGGCCCCCGGTCTCTTGTGCGATCCGATGGATTCCTTTTTCGGAGGCTGGCCATGCCAAAAGTCCTGGAATTTATCCCCAAGCCGCAAACCTGCAACATCTGCAATAAACCCGTGGAGCCCGATATCGCCGTTACTGATCAGGACGGAAAACCAGTTCACGAGGAATGCTATGTGCTCAAGGTGCGCCTGGAGGAAGCCAGGAAACCGCCCAAGAAACCGCCCAAAGCCTAGCAGTGCGCTTTCAGAACGACTGCCCAAGAATCCCTTTTTGGAGTTTTGAGTTGGTTGTGCGGTCACGCGCGCGGCTGGCAGGGTGGCAGGGGTGGACCTGCGGGGGAGTATGCGACGGGACTCAAGAGTGCCTTATTTTTGGCCGAACAAACGCGGGCCGCTGGGGATGGCAGCGCGGATCGCGCGGGCTATGATCTGGCGGGGATGGGGTTGGGTAGATTAGTACCTGGGTACGCTGATACTATGGTGCGCTTGTAACTTCTAGCCGCTCGCTAGGATGGCCAGTAATGCGTTTGTAGGCGGGCTACAGCACGCGAACGTCTAGCCGGACGTGTACCACATCCCCCAAACTGTCCTAGAGCCTCGCAGCATATAACCCCTCGCGAGTTGTGATGGGTTGGTGCGGATAGGCAGCGGGCGGTTTTGCTCCCAGGGGAAATGTGGCTGGGTCGGTTCGTCCTTGCGGCCCACCACACCAACCTTAGCTAGTCCGCCCGCCGCATGAAATCCGATGCCAGCAGATAGAGTTGGGTTGCTACCCCAACAGGCAGGCGCAACCGATAGAAGCGAAAGACCTACCGATACGTGAATAACAGTTTGCTAACAAACCTCCGCGAGAAAATCACAACTTCATGCCCGCCGATCTTGCCTCGGGATTGGCGCACTGTGCCATGGCGCATCGTGCCAACATGTGCTATGTACACGCTTGATGCTGAGAAACGCGGACCTTTTCAGAGCGCGTGAGCTGGCTTGCTGGGCTAACGTTTCCCGATGATTCTCAGAGTGTTGGAATCCTAAAGTATTGCGTTTGGTGATTTTCCGTCTCTTTGGAGCAGTGAAACGGTGAGATTGCTTCGGAGTGCTGAGTCTCTAGGGAAGGTTTGAAAAGTAGTGCGCCCGCCGATCTTAGGCGGAAGGGTTTTAGTCTTGTAAGTCTTGCTTCCTTATATGGTGCCACTGTTTTTGGTGGCACTTCGGGGTTAGGGTACCAGCGTTTTTGGTGGCACTCTCCGGTCGTGATTCTCCCACTCTCAAGTTTGATTCCGCGTTACCCCTTGACAGATGACGCCCTAAACTTCCGCGTAACACTTTTGCCCCGAGAACTTGGTAAACTATGAGCAGTCCCTTTACACATCTCTCCGCCGTGCCCTTCGGCCCCCGGTCTCTTGTGCGATCCGATGATTTCTTTTCGGAGGCTACCCAATGGCAAAATTCCTGAAATTTATCCACAAACTGCGAGTACCACTCTGCAGCATCTGCAATAAAACCGTGGAGGTTGAAGCAGCGACGATTGATGAGAACGGGGAAGCCATTCACGAAGAATGCTGGTTGCTCAAGATGCGGCTGGAGCAGGCCCAGAAGCCGCCCAAGGACCGTGTAAAGCACGGCCCGGGACAGCGCAAAAATCCCTTTTTGGAGTTTTGAGTTGGTTGTGGGGTCACGCGCGCGGCGGGCGGGGTGGCCGGGGAGGTCTACGGGGGATATCGCTTTGAGCCTCTGGAATGACTTTCGTTAATCGTTCGCTCTCAGTCGTCGCGTAGGATGGCCCGCGCGTGCGTTCTTCGTGGCCTAGGATGCGCGATCGCTGGGGGGTAGGGTTGGGACAAGGGCGAACGTCCAGCGAAGCGCTAATGCGGCGAGGGCGGTTTTGCTCCCAGGAATTGGTTGGTTGGTCGCTTCGTCTTCGGCAACCAATGCCATCCTAGTCCGCCCGCCGCGACTAATCCGATGCGAGCAGATAGAGTTGGGTTGCTGGCCCAACAGGCAGGCGCAACCGATAGAAGCGAAAGACCTTCCCTAGTCGAAATAACAGTTTGCTAACAAACGGCAGAGGTAACGAGCGTACCAAGTCCGGGCTCGGTGCAGAGTGTGCCAAGTCCAAGATGCCCCCATCGCTCCTGCGATTCCGTGTCCCTTACGAAATGTGAGCCATCAGACTCTGAATCTGTGGCCGCAGTTTCGAGAGTCTTGCGGGGGCATCACTAGATGATTTATCCCTCCGATCCTCGCTTCGTCTGTGATCCGTGTCACACGTCGGTTATCTTTTTTTGCCTGAGAAACGCGGACCTTTTCAGATCGCGTGAGCTGGCTTGCTGGGCTAACCATTCCCGATGATTCTCACAGTGTTGGAATCCTAAAGTATTGCGTTTGACGATTTCAGGCGATTGGAACCGCAGCGAAATGGTGAGACCGGGTACCCGAGCGCGGTTGCTTTGCTCTCTCTTTCTCTTGTTAATCTCTTACTTCTTGAATAGGTACCATTACCTTTGCGTTTTCAGTACCATGACCGTTCCGAGCGCGATTTTGTGTTGCATGTAACTGGCATGTCTCTAAGTATCTAGGAGCATCCGCCCATTGCAGCGATCGTAAGCCGACCCCATTCCTGCGCACGAAGTTCAACGAAAGCTCAGGTCGGTTTTCTCCAGATGGGCGTTGGATCGCATACACATCGGACGAGTCCGGCAGGGATGAGATTTACGTCCGAGAGTTCTCCTCCGGCTCTGCTCAAGGAGCTTGGGATGCGGCGGGCAAGTGGCTGATTTCCAAAGATGGCGGAACCGAACCCAGATGGCGCGGGGATGGCAAAGAGTTGTTCTATGTGGCCTCCGACGGTTAGTTTATGTCAGTCGACATCAGCGCCAAGCCGGTATTTGCGGCAGGAGCGCCTAGGCCTCTGTTCCAATTACCGCCTGGCTTTATTGGCGGCGAGGTCACAGCGGATGGCAGACGTTTTCTCATCGGCGTGCCTCTGGCGCAAAGCGCTTCCGTACCCTTTACCGTGGTGCTGAATTGGCAGACAGCCTTGAAGAAATGAATCCCGCCGTCTGTAGGCAAGGATCGATGTCGGCAGACTGTCGGAATTGAAAAGCAGACCTTTCTGCTGGAAGGCTTGGGATCTGCAAATCATCGTGTGGCTTCCATCTGCTATCATTCCGGCGATTGATTCTGCGGCACGGGAAGGAACACCCGTGGCACGTAGAAGGTTTCAAAAAGGTAGTGTTTACATGAACGCTACCAGGACGATGTGGCTAGGCATGTACGCAGAATATTCTTTGGACTCGCAAGGAGTGGAGGTTCGCAAGCGGCAACAGATTGTTCTTTGCCCTGTTCGTGGGGACGGTATCGTTAAAACGAAGAGGGATGCACAGAGACTTCTGCAGCCGCACTTGGATAAAGTCAACGCGAGCACCTCTCAGCCATCCAGAGAACGTAAAACAATAACGTTTGTGGGATTCGCAGAGCTATGGGAACGCAACTACCTGCCCCTGTCGAAACTCTCAACACAATCTGCTTTCAGAAGTCTGCTCAAACGTGTGAAAGCTCACTTTGGCCAGAAGGACATGCGACAAATAGACGCGAACGATTTGCAGCGTCTTGTCGTGAAGTGCCAGACCGAAGGATTGGACCCCAAAATTATTCGCAATATCTGGGGCCTGATAAACCTTCTTTGGCAGGCAGCGTTGGCAGGGAAGTATGTTGATGCAATTCTTCCTAAGCCAAAACTGCCACGAAAGTTCAAAACCAAAGCGAGATTCTTCCTGCTGGAGGATGCTGCTCGATTGATTGCCAGTTCCAATGACGAACACCGTACGCTTTATTGGCTGCTGGCCGAAACGGGCATCCGGACGGGAGAACTCGCGGGACTGCGAACATCGGACATAAACGGAAACAAGTTGTCCGTATCGCAGTCGGTTTGGCATGGTGAGGAACAAACGCCAAAGACGCAGAATGCTGTCCGCATGATTGCGCTATCACCTCAACTCGTTTCAGAGTTGTGGGAGCAAATCTGTAGGCAGCGGACCAAGGGCAGCACGCTTTTGTTTTCATCTTCCACCGGCACACCACTCGACATGGATGTGTTTCGGCATCGGAAGTTGAGGAAGCACCTGGAAACTCTCGGCATCGAACAGGCGGGGTTCCATGCGTTCCGCCACTTCAACATGGCACTGCTGGATTCCATATGTACACCGTTGAAGATTATTCAGGATCGAATGGGACACGCTTTTACTGGTTCCTTCACCCTGGATGTTTACGGGCATGTTTTGGACTGGCAGGGCAACGTGGACGCAGCCAACAAAGCGGAGCAGTGATCGAGCAGGCGGTAGATGCAGTGAAGTCGAAGGATTTTGTCAACGTAACTGCAATGGCAAGTCTGGCGGTTTCTGCAACTGATTGAGAAATTTGGTTGCGGGGGTGGATTTGAACCACCGACCTTTGGGTTATGAGCCTTACGCAATTCTTTCCCTGTTTTGTATCCTCTTTCTTTCTCTTGCTCTTACGTCCCGACGTACTTCCCTCTGATGCCTTGTTTCCCCCCCAGTTCCCGGCAGTCTGTTAGCAAACTGTTAGCAAAAACACCGATTCCCGTTTACCTCGATGAGTTGCATTCCGGTTACACCATTTGTTTCTGGTTCGGCACTCATTGTGCGCTGGAGAATTGCAGCACAAATCGCTCGATGCGGTGTGCCCGAAATGTGGAGGTTTGATTCCTCCTGCTGAGGTGCGGCGCATCGACTTTGAGCGGATCGAGTGTCCGGTGTGCGGGGAGCGATTTGTACGCGAGCATAGCGCCGCGAATTATACGCCGTCATCCCCGCATGAGAGTCACTACCAGGCCCTCAAAAATAAAGCCGGTTACTCGCAAAAGTTCCAGTTTACTTCTCATCGGTGTTGGCAGTAAGGTGGGTAGAACACGCTTGGGCGGGCTCGGGATGTTCGGCGCCAAACATACAGGGGCTTATTAGCGGTGCTACGCTTTGCTCGTTTTCGCTGATAAGCAGCGAGGATAAGTTGGCCTCAGCACTCGGGGGAGGGTTGAGGCCCCAACTTTTTTGTGCGGAGTAGTTGGGACTGGCGCAATCCGGTCAAGGACTACAATTTGGCGAGAAGTTTGCGGTCCTCTTCCGTGAAGTGAATGCTTTGTCTTCCTCAACTTATTTGAGATTCCAGCGGGAATGGTAGGATTCGGCTCAGCCACGTTTGCCTCCTTGTGCGGCGAACTGGTCAGGGCTGGGTGAGTGTTAGAAGCACTCGCTCGGCCCGCTTAACGTCCGAATAATATGCGCAGCGACACGCGCTTTCGAGATTGATCTTCCGCGAGCTTGGCATGACCCGACCATTTTAATTCGGGATCGCAACGGTGCAGAGCTACAACGCGGCACACCCGTACGCCAGAGGCGCATAGTGAGGTTCGGGTCGGGAGTGTTGCCTCATTCGCAGGAAAAGGCGGTCGTGAGGGTCCGAATGTCGATGAATCGACGCTAACCCATGACCGCCTAGGAGAACGCGTACGGGCTACAATGTTAGCCCGCACACCATGGCGTGACTGTTCACAATTGCACACTTTTTTTAAGGAAAAGAGGGGTATAGTGGGCGTCAAGATCTTGGGGCGGCGGCGGCGGGTCCCTGGGTTTTCCTAGTTCGGGGGAGCATGGAGACTCTGGGCCCGCCCTATAAAACAATCCTTTGTCGAGTGTTCGAGACACTTTACCATCCCCCCCGTCATTTTTCTCAACTGTCACGGTGTTGCGATTGTGAAATAGCGCTGGGGATAATGTGGTGTATATCGCTGCGTTATGGAAGACAAAGAACGGCACGGCAAGCACAACTCCTTCACTGTGGGCACAACGAAGGCAGAGCAATAAAGCTTCGGATAGCGCGCGTGTAGACCCGCACGTGACAAGGCCGGTCAGTCCTCCCCCCCGGCCTTCCGAACACGCCTGTCTGAAAGCAAAACCCGCCCCCCACCCGGCCTTGAACGGATGGTCATCGCCTCGGCGTAAACTCCTCTCCGCATACCGGACACTCGATTCGCTCAAAGTCCACGCGCCGTACTTCGGCAGGCGAGATCACATGCCCGCACTTCGGACACACCTTGTCCAGTGATGCCAGCACCTTCTCTCGATTGATCTTCCGCGATCTTGGCATGATCTGGGGCATTCTAGTCCCCTCGCGCCGCAGAAGTTGCAAATCGGGGAAACAGGGGTATAGTGGGCGGTGAGTTTGGGGGGCTGGCCGGTTTTGTTCTCCTCGTGGTTTCCGGGCCCGCCTTTTATCGGGGAGTGGGGGCTGTATGGCGATGTGGAAGAAGGTCGCGATTGTCGTGGTTGCGTGGGCCGCATCTGTCTTGGTCTACGTTGAATTTTTTAAAGCGCACTAAGAAGGTTCCAAACTTCTCCGGGTTGCCTGCTGTGGCGACGGGTGTACAATTCTGCGAAGGCTTCATTCGACAGAATCCCATTTGGCCCAACCGACCGTTGGGCCGTTTTTGTGTGCGGATAGTTTTCCAGACTCGGATAATTGCAGCTACACGGCAAAAAAGAAAAGGGCGGTCGTGAGGGCCGAATATCGGGGGGAAATGCCGCCGACGCTAACCCATGATCGCCCGATGCAGTTGTGAGCTTCGTCGACAGCGAAAATACTGCGAGCCCTGGTGAAAGACAATACAGCGAATGCCGTAGGAATGTTGGCCCCGGAAAGCGGCCAAACTATCAGCCACAAGCCGGGGAAAAGCCGGGGAACTAGATTCCCATGGACTAGTTAAACCCATGGACTACTTAAAAAGGAGCATTGCCTAGCTGGCGCGGCGGGTGTACAACTGCGCCAGGAAGCACCACATCTCGAATCAAATGTAAAGACTTGGCCCAACCCTACCCGTTGGGCCGTTTTTGCGCCTGCCGGTTTCAGCATCTTCGGATAACGGCGTATAATTCACGGCGCTATCGGGCCCCTACAACATGCAAAACGCAATACTTCTAATCACCGCAGTGGCTGGCTGGCTCGCCTTTGCTCTCACTTGGGGACAACTGAGAGCAGCCAATCGTCAACTTGCTCTCAATGTAAGCATGGCCGCTCCCAAGATCGGCACCATCATGAAGATCGACAAACGTTATGAGAACGGACCCAACTTCCCCGCGTCTTACTACTTGGTGGCGTCCATCTACAATACAGGTCAGCTTCCGGCCAAGAAGCTCAGTGGTAAATGCACGCTGTTCTCTTCGACTAACGGAATTCAGGAGCGCACTATCCCAGTTGAACGGGAGTTCCTGGGGTCGTCTCCATACGATCTGGAAAGGTGCGAGATTATAGGTTCCGCGTTCGGGGCTGCCATGAGGGACCACGGTGCCATCAACTTCGGTGTTAACGTTGAATTTGATTATCTTGCTCTCCGGACGAGGAATGCCTTGGACAGAACGACGATGCCGTAGCGGCAGTTGACGAGGCCGTTATCAATCATCGGGCGCAGATCGTCACCCCACTCCAATACCAGCCTGTCTGTCGTACCAGACCGACACACCAGCGGCCTCGAGCGCCTTCGCGAGTGGTTCGACATAGGGTTTGTCTTCCGAAGCATGGGATATAAACACGTCCCATTTCTTGCCCTGTTTTTGTGGGGCCGGTTTGACCGGTGCTGTTTGCGCTAGAGCCCCTGAGGTCAGTGTTGGTTGAACGGCTTGTCTTTGCGGGATGTTTAGCCTTCCTCCAATGTTCAACCGCGACTCCATGGCCCGCTTTCGTTTCGCGACGGCCTGCGCTAGCACCGCCCCGAGCTCCTGGCTGAAATATTCGTGCTTTTCGCGGAGATATGTGAGGGCCCAGTTGATCTGTTGGACTTCGCGGTCAATATGTCCCTGTATGTCGTA
>Ga0210401_10006729_pt1 | contig 11618 bp, 5 predicted proteins | sample IncBWH32MmetaG_FD_150866 | JGI IMG/M metagenome (GOLD analysis project Ga0210401, IMG submission 150866) | Forest soil microbial communities from Barre Woods Harvard Forest LTER site, Petersham, Massachusetts, United States - Inc-BW-H-32-M | ecosystem: Environmental > Terrestrial > Soil >... | reverse complement strand
CTCGACCAGCTCATTTCGGTGGCTGCGATGCAGCCTCTTGAACACGTTGGATTACCGCAACCGCCGCCGTGGCGACGGCAGGAGGACGAAGACGGGCAAGACGCCCGTCTCTCCACTCCTGGCGAGATGCGGCTGCATGGCTTCGTTTCGAAGCCCGAGATTCAGAAACTCAATCGCAACTCGATTTATGTTTTTGTCAACGGACGGTTGATCCGCGACCGGCTCATTCAGCACGCACTCACCGAGGCTTACCGCAACATTCTGCCGCCGACGGTGTATCCCGTGGTACTGCTGTTCCTCGAGTTGCCCAGCGGTGAAGTGGATGTGAATGTCCATCCTTCGAAAACCGAGGTGCGTTTCCGCCAGCAAACTGCCATGCACGATTTTGTGCGGGACTCAGTGCGGGCGGCGCTGATGAAGGCGCGTCCGGTGCCGCAGTTCATGACTGAGATCAGCGCGCATCCCACCGCGAGCCCTTCGCTCACTCCGGGATCTCGTTCCCAACCAGCGGAATTACGCACATTTTCCGCTGCGGCTGACGGTTTCACTCTACAACCACCAACCGCCCCGCCGGTCACGGAGCGATTTCACTTTGGCGTCGACGGAATCGCAGTCGATGGCAACGCCGCGCTGTCTTTGGTCCGCGCGCCAGAGATACTTTCCGCGGTCAGAGAACAAGACAGCTGCGCTCCGCCGATGCCCGAGGAGCCAGAATCCGCTTACGAGTTTGCAAATAACGACCCGACCCCGTCGCTTGCATCGCTCAAGCCGCTGGGGCAGATTCGCGACTCGTTCATCCTCGCCGTGAATCACGACGGACTGTGGATCGTGGACCAGCACGTCGCCCACGAGCGCGTGCTGTTTGAGAAAATATTGAAGCAGCGGACAGCGCAAAAAGTAGAGAGCCAGCGCCTGCTCATGCCGCTGCTGCTCGAACTCACGCCCGCCCAGCAAGCCGTCTTTGCCGAAATCTCCGAAGAGCTCAACCAGAATGGCTTTGAGGCCGAACCGTTCGGGGCAAGAAGCGTCGCCATCAAAGTCGCTCCGGGGGGAGTCGAGGCCGCACAGATCGAGCACATGCTGCACGAACTGCTCGATCAATTCTCCCGCGAAGAGCAAGCCCTGAACCTAGAAAAAGTTCGCGCCCGGATAGCCGCGTCCATCGCCTGTCACGCCGCCATCAAAGTCAACATGCCGCTGCAGCAAAATAAAATGGAATGGCTGCTAGCCGAGCTAGCTAAAACCGACTGTCCAATGTCATGCCCGCACGGCAGGCCGGTGGTGCTGCGATACTCGATGAAGGACATTCAAAAGGCGTTCAAGAGAATCTAGGCGGCCTTATGGGTCCGTAAAAAAAACACTCACTTCCGTGCAAAGTCTAGAAAACAAAGGACTGGAAATTTTCTTGCCTTCCAGATCTATGGTTCTAAAGGTAGTTACAGGCAAAGTATAGACAACATGGAAGTTATGGTGATTCGACGACGCCCCCAGTTCCATTTTAGGAACAGCGATGTTCGTCAGATTTTCAAAGATCGAATATTATCTTATAGATAATCAATATATATTTATGTTATCTCAATTGACCGATGAGGTCAACGGGAAAGCGGACGGGTTGCGGAGCCGGTTCCAAATTGGAAATCTCTCATCTCAGATAACGTTTACGCAGATGAGCCTGAGCGGGCCTGCGTAATCCAAGCACCCGCCGCTTGCGAAAAAGCCGCAAGGAGCGGGGCCCCCCAGGACCTAATTCTTTCCGCTAAGGTGGGGCACCCCAAGACCTAATTCCTTCCGCTAAGGTCTGGGGCACCCGGAGAAAGGTTTTTCATATCTCAGCTCCGTGGTCTAATGATTTATGACCGATCTCGATCAGTTGCGCGGGAAAAGTGGCACCTGGACGGGCATACGATCCGGACATTTGATGACGCCCGTCTTTGCGTGCTGGACCGGACTACGGTGTAATCTCGAAGACAGTGCCGCAGCCGTGTCCTCCGTAATCTCCGCAGCTTGTTCCAGAAGTGCCGCCATAAAGCGTCGTGCCGTACAGCTTACCGCCGGGACCCATAATCACGCCGGACCAGGGTTGGATTCCATGCTGCCCGAAACTGAATACCACTGTCTCGTTCCAGTCGCCGTCGGTGCCTCTCTTCATCTGGAAGAGAGTGCCGTCATCATAAGCCCCCCCGTCCTCCGTGGTGCCGTATAAGTTTCCGGCTGCAGCGAAAATCAAATTGGCTTCCGTGCCGTAACCGTCTTTGCCATTATTGTAGAAGCTGTGCAGCACCCTCTCCTTCCACTTGCCATTTGCTTCTGGCATGAGTTCAAACACAGTCCCGCAGCCGGCGTTGAAGAAGCAGTTGGAGTTGCGGTCGGCGCCACCCCTCGCGGTCGTGCCATATAAGTGCCCCTCCGCATCCAGAACCAGGCTGTCCCAGGGGTAAACACCTTCCAACCCGTTCTGGATATTGTTGAAGCTATGCAGCACCTTCTCGGTCCAAGTACCACCTGCGCCGGGCGATAGTTCAAAGACGGTCCCGTAGCCCCCGTCGCTCCCGGTGCCACCTTCAAAGGTTGTGCTATACAGGTTGCCGATCGAGTCGAAAATCAGGGCGGCGGCGGGATGCTGTCCGTCCACGCAGCCCGGACTGGCGCAAAAGTTGTACAGCACCGTCTCGTTCCACGCACCGCCTGTGCCGGGCGACAACTCGAATACGGTGCCGCTATTTGAATTAGTCCCGCCTACATAAGTGGTTCCGTACAGGTTCCCACCCGCATCGAAGATCAAGCTGGCATTGGGAAAGTAACCGTCGGTTCCGCTGCCGAAGCTGTGCAGTACTTTCTCGGTCCACTTGCCGCCCGCCCCCGGCGTCAACTCGAACACAGTACCAAACCCGTAGGCGCCGCCACTCTGAGTGGTGCTGTACAAGTTCCCGGCGGCATCGAGGATCAAGGCAGCGTTGGGAGATTTCCCATCCGGGCAGCCCTGAACTGCGCAAAATTCGTGCAGCACTTTTTCGGTCCACTTGCCGCCGGCTCCCGGCGATAACTCGAAGACGGTGCCGTTGCTTCCATAAGTGCTGCCTCCGTAGGGAGCACCGTAGGTCGTTCCGTACAAGTTCCCGGCTTTGTCGAAGACCAATCCTGCTTCGGGAGAGTAACCGTCTTTACCGTTGTCCTTGAAGTTGTGCAGTACTTTCTCGTTGCTGGCCGCGAAGGCGGGGGCCATTATGGCGAGAAACGCGAGGATTACAGGAAGGGATGCGGTTAGAAGAATCAGATTCTTTATCCTTGACACATGTTCCTCCCCCGGAGACGGCGCATTGCCGGAAAGCAGTTAGAGCCAACGGGGAGACGGCAACAATGCGGACGAAGCCCACCGTCTGCACGCCAAATATTATACTGCCGCATCAATCCTGGCGGAGGGATCGGAGCTGACAGCACACGCGTCCGGTTCGAGCGACCGTGAAAGGTTTTTCATCTCTCAGCTCTGTGGTCTAATGATTTATGACCGATCTCGAGCAGTTGCGGCGGGAAAAGTGGCACCTGGACGGACGTCCGGTGCACACATTCGACGAGGCCCGCTCATTTCTCGAGTCGGTTGGGTTCTGCATGATGTATCCCATGCGCAACCAGGCGCTGGTGCCAACTTTTATGGGAGCCTGGGTTGGTTCGGATCAGCAGTTGCCCGACTGGCAGCACGCTTTCGCGGACCCGCGGGCGCAGGACGCAACTGATTTGATGGTTCGGTTGTTGCGAGACCGCGCTGCTTACGAGGCGAATCGCTTCGATGAGAACAATGCGTTTCTTGTAGCCGGGTCAATCTTTCCTTATTTCTATGCGCTCGTGGGAGAGCGCAATCCTAAATCGGCGCCGAAACCGAAGCCACACTCGGATTACTCGCAGCTGGCTTGTGATGCATTTGAGTTGATCCGGCGTGATGGTCCTATTTCCAAGCAAAAGATGCGTGACGTTTTGGGTGGGAGCGTATCATTCGTGGCTCTCGATCATGCGCTAGGTGAACTTTGGTCGAAGCTGCGCATCACGCGGGTTGATTACAATCCGACGGAAGGCGCGTTTTGGGATGTGCTGTATCGCTGGTCGCCGGACGCGGTGCGGGAAGGCGTGAATCTTTCGGTCGGGGAGTCGCTCTCGGCGCTGCTGACGAAATATCTGGATTGCGTGGTTGCCGCTGACCAGCAGGAACTGGAATCTTTTTTTGGCAACTTCGTTCCGCGCTCGCGAGTCAAGGAAGCGATTAATGCGCTGCTGGCGGCGCGCGAGTTGAGTTTTATTCACGTGGGCAACCGATCGTTGATTCAGATTACGCCGGCGAAGGCGGAGGCTGCTCCACGCGCTGCTGGTTCGCGAGAACCACGCTCACCGCGGAAAGCGCTGTCACCTCCACGAACCTGATGCGCAATACTTCTCCTGTCATGCTGAGCGTCGCGAAGGATTTATGTACTCCGACGGTGCCAGCAAGTTGCATAGATCCTTCGCTACGCTCAGGATGACAATTTGTTTGGTCTAACATCGCGTACTGATGACTCTTTCCCAATAAGTTAGTCTAAGGTGAATATGAAGAGAATTGTTGCGTTGTGGTTAGGTTGGCTGCTCGTGGTATCGACTGCGGCGGCTCAGTCTGTGTCCGGAGCGCAGTCAAAGGACGAACCGGCGTTGCCCTACATCCCCAGCCTTGATGTTACTTCGATGGACAAGTCGGTCGATCCGTGCGTCGATCTTTATCACTATGCTTGCGGCGGCTGGCAGAAGCAGAATCCCATTCCGCCGGACCAGACTTCGTGGAGCGTTTACGGCAAGCTGTATCAGGATAATCTGATGTTTCTGCGCGGGATCCTCGAGCAGGCTGGGGCAAGCAGTTCGCAGCGTGATGCCAGCACGCAGAAGATTGGAGATTTCTACGCGTCGTGCATGGATGAGAGCAATGCGGACAAACGGGGAGTAACTGCGATCCAGCTACAACTGGATGCCATCGCCGGTCTGAAGTCTCAGCGAGATATGGCGGCACTCGTCGCTCAGTTGCCGCTTCCTTTTGGCCGCACGATTTTGTTTGCCGCTGGCTCAACTCAGGACCCTGATAACTCCGATCAGGAGATCGCCGACCTCGATCAGGGCGGACTGGGATTGCCGGATCGCGATTACTACACGAAGGAGGATGCCAAATCGAAAGAGATTCGCGAGCGCTATGTCCAGCATGTGCAGAAGGTGTTTGAGTTGCTCGGTGACAATTCTCAGGACGCAAAGCAGAACGCTGACAGAATTCTGCGCATGGAGACGGCGCTGGCCAAGGCTTCGTGGACGCAGGTGGAGCGCCGCGATCCTTATAAGTTAAAGAACAAGATGAAGCTGGGAGAGCTGGAGCAGTTGGCTCCGAATTTCGACTGGCAGACTTATTATCGCGCGTTGCAGTATCCGCCCATTGGAATTCTCAATGTAGACGCGCCGGCGTTTTATAAGCAAATGAGCGCGGAATTAACCAGCGAGCCTCTGCAGAACTGGAAAAACTATCTGCGCTTTCACGTCGCCGATGAGTATTCGCCTTTCTTGTCGGCAAATTTCGTGCAGGAGAATTTCGAGTTTTACCGCAAGTATCTGCGCGGAGCGAAGGAAATGCAGCCGCGCTGGCGGCGTTGTGTGGAATATACGGATTACAATCTGGGCGAGGCGCTGGGACGAGTTTACGTTCAGCGGGTATTCTCGCCCGAATTGAAGACTAGCACGCTGGACATGGTGGATCGTATCGAAGCCGCCATGGGAGAGCGCATTCGCCAACTTGACTGGATGAGTCCGGAGACCAAGCAGCAGGCTCTGGTTAAGCTGGCGGGGATTCGCAATAAGATTGGTTATCCTGACAAGTGGCGCGACTACAGTTCTCTCACCATCGTTCATGACGACCTTGCAGGAAACATCCGGCGTGGTGGCGAGTTCGAGTTGCATCGCCAGATCAACAAAATTGGCAAGCCGGTCGATCGCGGGGAGTGGGAGATTTCGCCGGCTACGGTCGACGCTTATTACAACCCGCAAATGAACGATATAAATTTTCCCGCGGGAGTGCTGCAGCCTCCGCTATACGATGCAAAAATGGACGATGCCCCGAACTACGGCGATACTGGCGGCACTATCGGCCACGAACTGACTCACGGCTTTGACGATGAAGGCAGCCAGTTCGATGCCAAGGGCAATCTGAAGAACTGGTGGACAAAAGAAGATCGCGAAAAATTCGATGCTCGCACCAAATGCGTGGCCGATCAATATTCGTCATATGTAATGGTCGATGACGTCCACATCAATGGCGAACTTACGTTGGGCGAAAATGTGGCCGACCTGGGCGGCGAAATTTTGGGTTTCATGGCCTGGAAAGATGCGACCAAAGATAAGAATCTTCTGCCGATTGACGGACTCACTCCCGAGCAGCGTTTCTTTGTCGGGTTTGCGCAATGGGATTGCGCCAATATGCGGGATGAGGATCTACGAGTGCGGGCCATGACGGATCCACATTCGTCCTCGCAGTACCGCATCAACGGCGTGGTGGTCAACATGCCCGAGTTCGCGCACGCGTTTTCCTGCAAAGCCGGTCAGCCGATGGTGAGTGCGCCGGATAAGGTTTGCAAAGTCTGGTGAGCCGGCAAGAGCAAGGTTTATTTCTTTAAGATCAACACCCACGGCAGCAGAGAAGGATGTCCGCTCCACACGAGCTACCAGCCTTGCACCTGAACGCTGACCTGGTAAGTTAGATTGTCGGGGTTCGAAACCGGAATCGTAAGCGTGACATGGCTGTTCGCCAATACGCGAACGGGAAATGTGACCGCGACGGGCCCGGCGTTAGTTTGAGAACCTGTCGTGCCACCGTAAACCTGCAAGGCCGGAAGCCAGGGCCCATTACCTTGACTGAGAGCGCATTTCTTCGGCGTGCCCTTCTCATTCCATGGGCAAAGTCCATCACCCAACTGTTCGGTCCCCACTGCGTCTGTCCAATTGAAAAAAGGACTCACGACATCCTTGACACCGACACTAGATGTTCCAGACACCGAGTAATAAATCGTAATCAGATAACTGGTATCAACCGCCGGCGGAGTTAAAAGATCAGTGGTATTGAGAGCGCCAGTGAGCGTGTAGGTCTGATTGAAAACCTCATGGATAGTTCCTGCCTGCATCGGGGTGATGGTCAGGGTGAAAATTGCGAGTATGAAAGCAAATCGAGAAAACATGATGATCCGTCCTGCTCCGAAGAGGTGGAGCGGAATCGAAGCTATAACTCATTGTCCACGCCCACAAGTCCACAAAAGTAGTGCCCTCTTTCGAACAGCGGCCAAAAATATTTCCGCGTAGCCCACAATTATTTCCGCTGGCCAGGACAGGACGGTTGCGGCACGGCTGAAACGTGTGTGCGCGAGAATTAATCTTTCGCCCCGTCGGGGCTGATCCTTTTCCAACTTTTACCCACGGCTTACGCCGTGGGCTGCATTGTTGCGCCGCTTCGCGGCTGCCGTCAGAGTTTTGTTCCGCGTTATCGTAATCCGCGTTTTTTCGACGGACTGGTAAGCTGATTAATCCGCCGGCTTCCTTAGAACAGATACTTCAACGAGAACTGAATCAGCCTCGGCGTGCCGTTGGTTTGGTTGATCTCGCCGACTGCGCTGGTCCCGTTTGCATTGGTGGCTTCCACGTTCGCATTCCCGGTAAACAATGGATTCTGGAATGATGGGTGGTTAAAGAGATTAAACACCTCGGTGCGGAAGCGCAGGCTCTGTCTCTCGCCCAGCCGGAACGTTTTGCCCAGCGAGAAGTCGACGTTTACCTGCCGCGGGCCGATGATGCAATTACGCGGCGAATCCCCAAAACCGGTGGTGCCGTCCGGGCCGATAACCGGGTCGGGAAGGTAGGCCGCAGGCTTAACCCAATTGGCAATCTTGGTGGACAAGCTTCCCTGATTCAGAGCATTGCCGCAATCGAAGCCGGGAGCAAAATCCGCAGTAGCCACCGGGTAGCTGGCCAGGTTGTAGTTGGTTCCGCCGGTTGAATCCGCAATCGTGATCGGGGAGCCGGATTGAGCGACAATCACACTGTCTATCTGCCAGCCACCCGCTATGTATCCCGCGGCATCATGCCGGTCGGCAAAAAAGGGCAACGCATAGTTTAGGCTGGTGACAAAACGGTGGCGATGATCAAAGTCAGACAGCCCTCGCGAGGCTGCGGCACTGTTCTGATCATTGACGCGGGTGAGGAAGGCCACGCTGGCGGTGGAGACGTCGTCGATCGACTTAGAATAGGTGTAGGCGCTTTGGAAATACAGGCCTTTCGAGAATCTGTGGGACACCGTTGCCTGCAAACTGTTGTAGCCAGAATCGGAGTTGGGATAGAACGCCTCGAATGCCGAAGGATTGATTCCGAGGAATGGCACGCGGGCGGTGGAATTGGCTGCAGTGTTTTGCGTGATCGTGTATACCGTCCCGGTGGGCGCGGTCAAGCATGGTGCGACTGCGTTGCCGCAAGTAAGCGTGATGGGATTCGCCGGGCTCGCCAGGTTGGGTTGATCGGGATCAAAGGTGGAGCGCAGGTGTGAGCCTTTGGTTCCCACATATCCGACTTCCATTACCCAATTTCCACCCAACTGTCGCTGGATGTTGAAATTCCACTGCTGGGTGGTGGGTACCTGCCAGTGCAACGGAACGGCAAGACCAAAGAAGCCGGCGGCGGTGCCGGAGAACATTGGAGACGCGGTGGTCACTCCTCCGGGAAAACCTTGAAAGAAGGACGGCGTGGGCACGGCTGCCTGCGTCACTTGGCCCAAGGGCGGAAGCGTGGCGAGAAGCTTGCCCATGGTATCCGGCGTACCGGGGAGAACGCTCAACGGATAAAACGGAGCCGTAAAAGAGAGGTTATCGACCGCGCCAATATCTTCGCGGACGCTGTAGATGCCGTAGCCGGCGCGAATTACCGTGTCATGCTTGCCACCCAGGTCATAGGCAAAACCGATGCGCGGCTCGACGACTGTAGAGAACTCGTTATTCAGGGCGGCACTGTTCAGCGTGCCGGTGAAGCCGGGGAAATTAAACTTTTTCACGCAACTGGGATAAACAAAGGGATCGCCCAGCAGATTGGCATTGTTGGGAATTGTGTTTCCCAAATGGCAGAGCCGGTCTTCTGCGGCGCCCACGAACTCGGTACGCACGCCCAGATTCAGCGTCAAATTTTGCCTGACTCGCCAATCGTCCTGCGCAAAGAGCGCATAAGCGGGAATAAAATAGTCGTGATTGTCCGCGCCACCGCCGCCTTCACCAAAAGTCGGCTGGCCTAACAGGAAATTCTGCCAATAATTGAGCTTGGTATCGGCTCCAGGGACGAAGAACAACAAACCGTTGTCGAGCACCGGAAGGTTACGGCGGATGGAAGTACGGTCGACCTCGCCGCCAAAACGCACCGAGTGTTGCCCGTGCGTCCAGCTAACCGTATCAAGCCACACGAGGGCATCCGCGAGCGCCGACTGCAGCTCATTGGGGAACGGTCCAATCTGCAGGCCGGTGGCGAACTGGAATCGGTACATATCCGGAGCACCCGAACCGTTGTCGATCCCCAGAGCGCTGGGGGACGCACTTGGAATGGAAACGTTCGCGAGCGAGTCGCTGATGATATTTACACCAAAACGAAACTCGTTGATCACCGAGTTGCTGAAGGAATGGGTCTCCGCGATGCTGCCGAACCTTCCCCGCAGCGGAACATCGAGGGGGAAATTCAAGTTAGTAGAAGCAGCCGGGTAGCCGGTCTGAACCTGCAAGTTATCAGCGCCAAATGGTTGGTAGGTTTCGGAATCCGACCAGAAGAAGCGGAATGAAAGACGATCCTTGCCGTGGTTGAAATCGCGGTCCCAGTTGGCGGTGAACTGATCATCACGATAGCGGCCCGGGACACTGAGAGAAAGAGCGCCGGTGTTGGGTGCGCCATTGGTTGCCCCGGGTGTGCCGGCGAGGCTTGGAATCAGCCAGCCTCCACCAATCCCCGGTCCAAACTGAGTGCCCTTTGCGTTCAGTAAATTAACTGCTACCGGATCGAGCCCGCAGTTCCCGTTTCCCGTGTTGGCATAAGCGGGTACGCCGCCTGGGAAAAAGGCATTGACCAGACTCTGGCAGCTGCGATCCGTGGGCAGCACCGGCAAACCAGCATTGCTGATATAAGTCCCCAGCGAATCGCCGCTACGTTGCCGCGTGCCCTGATAGTTTACGTAGAAATATCCGAGCTTGGCCTTTGGACCAACCGGGCCACCTAAATCACCGCCGAAAATGTTCTGCTGCAGTCTGAAGCGGCCGATGAAAAAGTCGTCGGCGTCGAGCGAGGTGTTGCGGAAATATTCCCAAAGATCGCCGTGAAAGCTGGACGTGCCGCTTTTGAGAATGGCGTTGATGTTGCCGCCACCGTTGCGTCCCTGGGTAGCGTCGTACAAACTGGTGCCGACTTTGAATTCCTGGATGTCGTCAGGATTTGGAACCGGCGTATACGTTAGTTCGCCGAAGGAATAGTCGGAGGCCGAAACTCCCTCGATCAGATAGTTGTTGTTATCTTCTCTTCCGCCATTCACGTCGATACGCACGTCGCCACGTCCGAGCGCAGCAGCATTATTCAAATTGGCCGTGGCGCCCGCGGAGAGGTCAAGCAACTGCTGGAAATTTCTGGTTGCCAGGGGCAAGCTAGTGATGGTCGCGTTGCTCAGCGACTGCCCGGTGGTGGCATCGGTAGTATCAATTTGTGCGACCTCCGACTGAACCTCAACGACCTCGCTGACCGAAGACACTTTCAACGTCGCCGTCAGGCGCGTGGTTTCCGTGATGTTCACGACCACGCCAGGAAACTTGGTGGTGGCAAATCCGGAAGCGCTCACCTGCACCGTGTAGGTGCCCACAGGCAATAGAGTCGTGGTAAAGGCTCCGGCGGAGTCAGTCGTCACATGGCGCTCTGTCTGTCCGGTGCCCTCGTTAACAACATCTACTTTGGCGCCCGCAACCACGGCTCCGGACGCGTCTGAAACCATCCCGTTAATGGCACCGGTGGCGCCGCCTTGCGCGAACGCCAGCCAACTTAAACAGGCAATAAACAAGCCCACAGCCACCGAACTTCGGATGCTGAACATGTCTTCAACCTCGTCGGAATTATTGGAAGAAAGCCAGTATATTCCCAACGATGGACAGCGGCGATTCAATTTTTTGCTTGGTAAAATCGGCCAGCGGACGATTCAGAAGCGACAAAGGCCGCCATATTATTTGCCTTCTGGCATATAGCGCATCGGCAAACTGTCGTACTTATTGACAGTCATATTTCGTAGTGTCAGAATGTGCCCGCCGAGGATATACCGATGAAGAAAATCACGGGATTTGCACTATGCATGCTGCTGGCAGCAGGTGCTGTGGCGGCGGCGCAAGATACCAGCGGCGCATCGAAGGCACCCACGCCACCTTCTTTTTGCAAACCTTGCCTGTGGTACGCCGGCGACTTCGATCCCAACAATTCGAATGCCAACGGTATGGCAAACGAAAAGGATCTTACCGTCAGCCGGTCGGCTGTCTACGTTCCTTTCACCGTCCCCGAGGGCAAGGTCTGGAGAATCACGGGCG
>Ga0210401_10006728_pt1 | contig 11618 bp, 12 predicted proteins | sample IncBWH32MmetaG_FD_150866 | JGI IMG/M metagenome (GOLD analysis project Ga0210401, IMG submission 150866) | Forest soil microbial communities from Barre Woods Harvard Forest LTER site, Petersham, Massachusetts, United States - Inc-BW-H-32-M | ecosystem: Environmental > Terrestrial > Soil >... | reverse complement strand
TGCGAGAGGGCTCGTGAACGCGACCGAAGATCGAGCCATCAGCCGGCTGGACGGTACGCGCGCCTTTACAAAAATCGCGAGAAAGGAAACTCCGTTGCCGCAAGATCCGTATTTGCTCGTGAAGTGTACGCTTCTGAATTATCGGATGGTGAGCAAGAAGGCTCGATTCTTTGGCGGCGCGTTTGCCGGTACTTCCTACATCACATACCGCGTGCAAGTCTCCGATCAGAACGGCACCCAGCTGTTCCAACGGGAGATTTCCACCGAGAACAACCCGATCGCTGCGGCGTGGTCTTTTAACGATAAGAACCTTCCCAACTTTTTGGGAAATGTCCTAGGTGACTATCTATCGCTCCGCGCCCGAAAGGACATGGGAGCGAGCGCCTTTCCCCTAGAGAGTGCGGAGCATATCGACGCGCCGGTCGGCACACAAAAGCCGGCGACCGCCTCCGCACCCCCGAACTAGTTAAATCAGCCGAAAACACGCCCAGCCCCAATCCCCGTCAGTAGCTTCTCCGGCGTAAGCCGCTCAGTGGCTTCGCGGATGCCGACGGGAGGACTCGTTTTTGTAGGAGTGGTGCTCATCCTGGACATCAAAGAGCCTCGTTGCGGTGCTTGTCATCCGTCCACATCCGAATCACCGCGCCAAGGGCCTGCAGTGGAGTCATTTTCTCCCAGAGTCGCGGCTCATCTAGCCTGATTTCGGGGTTAACATAGGCGGAACCGGAGGGATTCGAACCCTCGGTACAGGGGTTAGCCCGTACAACGGTTTAGCAATACTCAAGTGGGTTCTGCACCGTTAGGAAAATTCTTTACTCTATTCCTCTTTTCAACGGGTCACAAATCATTCGATTTGATCCTTTCTGCTTGCAAACGATCCGATATGATCGTGCGACTACAATTTCATGACAGGTCTCTAGCTAGCGACTCGCGGGCGAAATGTGAAGAGAGGCGCGTCTCGGTAACTTCATACCTCGGAGCCGCTTCGGTGGAAGGGCGGCGGCGCCGCATGGCGAAGACCTCGTCGGGCGTGCCGAAGCCGCGATCATACGCGGCCTTCGAGACTTTATAGGTTTTCATCTCATCCCACCTCCAGTGGCTGCGCACGGGCGTCGTCGCGCAGGAGCAATACAGCGTGTACTCCTCGAGTGAGCCGCTAACCGTCGGAATGAGGTAAGGACCGTTGAAGTACGGGCTGCGGGCGAGCAGATATCCCGTCCAGCACTTTGGACATTCCACGCAATGGCGGATTCGATGGCCCATAGAATCACAGGCTGCGCCCCCGGATTCCTCAAAGGATCGCTTGGCCACCTTAGGTTGCAATCGTAGCCGCATCGCAGGGGGAAGCACGTCGCACAAAATCAGACAAGCATTCGGATGGCCATAGGCTTCATTGGTTTGAGACGGACCAACGGGCATGGTGAAATCGGGAATGAACGTACAAGCACAGTCAACAGAACGAAATGATTTGCGAATTGGTGCCAAGCGTTGGACTGGCTGAGTTGACGAGGGAATCTACCAAAACAGAGAATTTTGCGACCGATGTCTACAACAAACCGAAGCGATGCACGCACCGCTTGATAGATCCTGCGCTTGACGCTATGAGGGTTACCATACATACTGGTTGGTATGTTTAGGGCACGTAAGAGTCCGAAACGTAGATCTCCGAGGCCGCGCAATCCTGAGCGCACGCGGGAGCTCCTGTTGCAAGCAGCTTCTCGCGAGGTCTACAGATCGGGCTTCCGGAGCGCCGGGATCGATACTATTCTGGCTACCACCAACGTCACTAAGGGAGCGCTCTATTACCATTTCGAGAACAAGGAAGCTCTAGGATATGCCATCGTCGAGGAGATCATCGCCACACTCACCCGCGACAAGTGGTTGCGTCCTCTGCCGGAGGGCAAGGAGCCTATCGATACTTTGATCGGCATTGTTCAACGTACATCCGTTCGGCCAAAAGACGTAGAGGGCGGTTGTCCTCTGGTCAATTTGGCGCAGGAGATGTCTCCGCTGGACGAACAATTCCGCAAGCGACTGGAGAGGATCTTCCTGGCCTGGCAAGAAGGCATTGCATTGGCTTTGCGGAGGGGACAGTCTCAAGGATCCGTCCGCCACAACTTGGTTCCAGAAGAGACTGCCGGCTTTCTGATCGCGATGTACGAGGGCTACACATTGTTACCAAGAATGCTCAGGATGCGAAGGTGTGGAACGTGGGAATCAGAAATATCGTGGGGTGGCTGAGGTCTCTTCGCGCGCCGGGCAACCGCAAGCGAGGCTGATCGCATCGGTTCACAGGGTAGTTGGCGTTTTTCCATACCAACCGGTTCGTATGCGCGGTGAGCTGACATCGACTGCCGACCCACCGACCGGACCGAGGGACGATGGTAAGGAGAAGAAACGATCAGATCCGTTCCCTCTGCATAGCAACTGCGAGATTCAGCCAATACAGGAGGAAGTAATGAACAGAAAGAGCTTCCAAGCGATTGCCTCTCTTAGCTTCGTACTGATTCTTACCCTGGACGCACGGGCGCAGGGTGGTCAAATGTCGTATCCCAATATGGCTCCCATCGACCAATACCTTATCACGGACCGCAATGCTGAGATCGCCTTAGCACGAAGCGCGGCCCCAGAGGCCATATCCCGCGACGCAAAGATTATGGTCCTTGGACGGCATGGATACGAGAATGCCGTCGACGGCAAGAACGGTTTCGTATGTGTCGTCGAACGAGCGTGGATGTCCCCTTTCGATTCGCCACAATTCTGGAACCCCAAGCTCCGAGGAGCCGTCTGCCTCAATCCGCCGGCCGCAAGGTCCGTTTTGCCGATTACTCTCATGCGGACGGACATGGCGGTGGCAGGGCGCACGAGAGCTCAGATCATGGAGGGAACCAAGACAGCATTTGACAAAGGTGAACTGCCACCGCTCGAACCTGGTGGGATGGCCTACATGATGTCGAAGGAGGCCTACCTGACTGACGCTGGTGACCACAACGTAGCCCACTTGATGTTTTATACGCCATCCTGGGATGGTGCGGTCTGGGGTGCAGACCTGCCCAATTCACCGGTTATGTTGAATCAACAGTTCAAAGGCGCGCAACCGATCGACGTGTTTATTGTTCCTGTGGGTAAGTGGTCAGATGGAACGGCTGCGCCGGTAATGTAGGACACCACGATGAACCCTCTGAAGATGGCTGGCCCGAGTCTAGAAGGCGCGAGCGATTCTCTCGTTGAGCGCGTGCGGAAGCATTCTTATGCAACCTTGGTCAAAGCACGCGATGCGGGAGAACAAACAGCGGGATCGATGGAAACTTTACCGGGGTTGCAGGCTGCTATCTCGCTGTGAACCCTACACTTATGCGATAATAGACTCTCTTTCAGCGTGTTACAAGCGATTTCAATCGTACGCTAAAGTTTCTATAGTTTCTCCTATTCGCTGGAGTTTCGCGTAAAACGGTATCAGCGGTATCACTACTCCAGCGCCCGCCTATGTCAGTCTAAAAATCAGACCTTTACCCGATCAAGTTCAGCCTGTTGGAGTGGAGAGGCCGTCCCCAGAACTTCGCCCGCTGTCCTCCCCAGTTTATAGACCCAGACAAAGAAAGTGATCGTTATCATTCCTCCCGAACAAAGACGGCAGTTGTTAGGGCCGCTACCGTTGCGGAGCCTGCTTTGGAATTGAAGGTGGACTGCCGAGTGAGAGTGTCGGTGGAATGCTGCTGGACCGGGTGCAAGTGCATGCGCAGACCCGCAAGACTGGTATCGGTGAACGTCAATGGCTGATTCGTCGCGTTGAAGATCACCACGATGGTTTTGTAATGCCCGTAATCACGCCCGTTTGCATCCAGCTTCATGACGATGACGCCTGGTACCTGATTCGGTCCGGTGTTCAGGAATGTCAGATTCCCTTGTATTTCATTGAAACTTGCCAGGTGAAACAGGGCAGAACTATAGCGGATTTGCATCAGTTCCAGAAACGCTCGACGACTGTAATCGATGTTCTGTGGCTGCGGAGTGTAGGCTGGATCGCTCAGCAGCGGAGTCATGATCGACCACTGTCCGCCGTTCTGGCTGGCTAACGGGAGTCCGATATCCCAATTCGCAGTAGCGCCACTCCAGTCGATTTTGTTGAACCAATCGCCCGAGTCGTAGCTGTTCTGGTCCATGTCCTTCGAACGCAGCATGTCATCGCCCGCCTGGAAGAACGGAACGCCTTGGCCCAGCGTGACCAAACTCATCGCCATCACGTGACGCCGCGCGCGTAAGGCAATACTGTCGGCGAAGCTCGACTTCAGCTGAACGGCATCGAACAAATCCTGATTGTCGTGAACTGAACAGTAATTCACGGATTCGATTGGAGTCGCCGTATATCCGGTCGGCTGACCGTTATAGTCAATCTGTGCTCCGGTGACCGTGTTTCCCTGGCTATTCACAAAGGTGTAATCGCGCAAATTTCCGGTGAGGCCCACGCGAATCCAGTCAGAGTATTGCAGGAGCTGATTCTGCTGCCCGGACTGAGGCGGATTCTGATTGGTGAAATCGCTCGGGTCTGTAAATAGACCCGTTGCGAATCCTTGCACCCGCTCATCGGTAAACGGACTGCCTCCGCGAATGCCGTCGCGAATCCGGTCGTTAAATGTGCCGATTCCGAATCCATACAGATTAATCTGACTCGCGTTGGGACCAATCTGGTTGTTGGCGGTGTCGCCAAAGTTGAAGCCTTCTCCGTAGAGATAGATCTTCGCGCCGTCAACGCCGTCATGTCGTGTTGTTAATGCGCTCAGGGCCGCCTGAATGTGCTGCATGTTATAGGTGAAATGGAAACTCATGATGTCAAAACGGAAGCCGTCGATCTTGTACTCGCGCGCGTTCAGCACCAGAGTATCGATCATGAGTTTTTCCATCATGCGATGTTCGCTTGCCGTGTCAGGACAGCATGAGCCGGTCTCGATGTTCCCGTTCGCATCTAGCCGGTGGTAATAGCCCGGGACGACTTCATCAAGGTTCGAGTTCGGTCCTTCGCCGTACGCATTGGTGTGGTTGAAGACGACGTCTTGAACGACGCGCAGGCCGGCTTTATGGAGTCCCGCGACCATTGTGCGATACTCGCGCACGCGGTTATCCGGATTGATCGCGTAGCTTCCTTCAGGCGTCATGTAATGGACCGGATCGTAGCCCCAGTTGAAGGCGTCACTGCCTTGAATTGCTGCTACTGCAGCCTGTTGCTGTTGACCGTCAGGAGGAAACTGCGACAGGTCGCCCGTTGTTTTCCAGGTCGACTGATCCTCATTTACGCTGGCGAAATGGAACGATGGAAGTATATGAACGGCCTTTAAACCGCTCTGTGCAAGCTCTCTCAAGTGGCGCATGCCATTCGAATTCTGATCGTCAAAAGCTTCGTAAAATCCTCGATGGGGCTGCGGTACGGTCGCGTCATTCACGCTGAAATCGCGAATGTGCAACTCGTACAGACTCAACTCAGTGAAATCATGTAACGGTGGAGACTTTATTAGATCCCATCCCTCGGGCTTGGTTTCGTCAGAGTCAAGATCTGTGATGCGGCTCTTTGTCCCATTCACAGCGATATCAACCGAATAAGGGTCGGTCGTGAAGTTGGTATCGAGCGCAGCATCGAGTGGCACCCATACATTGACGCCGAACAGGTAATACTTGTCTTTCCAGTCGGGTGTGCCGGCCGCTGTCCAGACTCCGTCGCTTTCTTGCATCGTGATGGTGGTTGAAGGCGTCGAGTCGTTAGCGTGATCGAAGATCAGTAATGAAACCGATTGCGCCGTAGGAGCCCATAACTTGATGCTATCGGGCATGCCATGGCGGAAGACGACACCTAACTTTCCGGGATAGTAATAAAGATCATCCAGAACCCCCGCGGTTTGAAGGCCGGTGGCGTACTGCAAGGTGCCGCCTTGACTCACGACTGAGAACGCGATTTCGCCTTTCAGAGCCTGCTTGACCGTGTTGAGATTTACAGTCGCGGGGAGTTGGAGCACGGCATAGCTTGCCAACTGCGGTGATCGCGCCAGTTCGTCGGGCGACAATGTTCCACCCACTGTCAGTGGAATCTGCGTCCCGCCGGTAACTCCTGTGTTGGTTAGATTCAATCCACCATTCAGGCTCGTGGTCAGCGCGTAGGTGGCATCGCTCTGGACGAACTGTGGCTGTATCGCCAGATGCGTGCGATCAACCCAATATGCCTGTTGAATACTCAGGATGGCATTGGCGATCTGCTGCGGCGTCGGTTGAGTGGTGAATACGGTTGCATCTGCATGGATCACCCAGGCTTCGCTGTACGTCGTGATTTGCAGGTGCTGGTCCGGGCCCGGATCTTTGATCTGGCCGGCGGCACAGTTGTTGATGATGAATCCCAGATCACCCGGAGGATTGCCCTGAGCGGGATTCACGGTTACGTCGAAATAGACACCGTAACTGTCAGTGCCGGTAACTGCGACCTCGTTTTGGCACCAGATTGCGTTCTCCGTAGAGGCATTCCATGTGTACAGGGCCCAGCCCGAGTAGTTGCCGTCAGGCCGGAAGTAGTGAATACGCACTTCCCCGGAAGGAATCGCCGGATCGGAAGCAGCCCGCGCCGGAACACAGAGGAGCCAAATCAGGGCAGTGGCAATCATGAATAGGGTCTTAACGTAGCGAAGCATACGATCGATGCGGTACATCATGGTAGGCGGCCCTCTCGATAAGTTGTGAGGGTTAGTGTGGAGGGGACAAGACTGCAACGCTTGGGAGGCGAGCCCCAGCCTCCGGCAACGCGGTTGTCATCGTAGTAGCCTTAGAGGCCCCCGTCAACCGGGAAATCTCCCGAGCTTGTCCATCCGATAGTTGTGTTCTCCGGTTGTGACGGCCATTGCACAGACCTTGATACAATCCAGCACCGAGGGGGAACTCACGGTCCAATTTTGCTAGAGTCGTCCGGTTGTTGAAGAAGGAGCAGAATCGGTTAACGATGGAACTTCACGGCATCACCGCTGCGCTCGCAGCGTTTGGCCAGGCATACGTGAAAGGATCCGGTCGCCGAAAGCTCTCCGCTGCCGCTCGAGCGCGGATCGCAGCCGCCCAAAAAGCGCGTTGGGCAAAATACAGACAAGGTGCAGCAGCGAGCTCTCAATCCAAAGCTGTTCCGACCCGAAGAAAGCGGACGCTCTCGCCAGCTGCGCGAAGGAAGATCGCCGCTGCGCAAAGGGCGCGATGGGCGAAGGTGAAGGCCGGGAAGAAGACGGCTTAGCACTTGATTCAGCCGCGGTATACGGACCCGCGCTATGGCTGAAAAGCGCAAATCTAGTTTCAGAAAAAATCATCCTGCCGAGGGGTCCTGCGGCCGATGCGGCAGCTAACCTAGTAGGAACCGGACCCGCTGATCCTGCCCGACGGGTTCGTTCCGTAGAACAGACGAAGGAGCAGCCTCCACCCGCATCTCTTCAAACGAGTCTCGGAACCTCTCACATCGGCCAAAGAACCCCGTCCAGACTGAATCCCGGAAGTCTTCCGCACCCATCGAATGGCTCACAGCCACGACACAGGATAAGGAGGCCGACTTAGAACGTCTAACAAAACGTCCTATCACAAAGCGACACCGCGTCATGTACCTGAGTGGGTTACTAATACTCTGATGCTTCAAGGCCGGGAATGTGATACCAATGCCCCAGTCTTTGCCGAAGTATGCTGGGAGCATTCTCAGGGAGAGCAATCTTGGGGCGCTCACTCGCGTCGCCTCGTACGGCAGGTGTCCGTTCAATTTGATCCTCGCAGCCTTCGGTGTTGGCATAATTTTCGTCGCAGGGGATCAGCAGGAAAGCGTGCGTGTCGCCGTTAGAGAGAGCTCCGGAGCCAGCAATCTCTCCGCGATCATTGATATAAGCTGGCGTGGTCAATGCGATGCTAGAACCAGGGGGAACGAGAGTGTTCAGGTCGATCGCGGGGCCGCCGTCTTCCCACAGAAATCCGTGTGTCGCGTTGCCGCCACACACTGCCGCCGTGAAGCCCACGACTTGACCTTTTGAATTGACCGACACGGCGCGGCTACAGGGATCAGTCCCGATGGTGCCCAGATCCGTCATCACGCCCTGCTTCCACAGGAATGCATGGTGTACGCAAGTGAGGCCCGTGCAACCCGGAGGGTTAGGCGGCAAATCGGCGTAACCGACCAATTCCCCGGCATCGTTGAGCCACAATGCCGATGCGTTATCTCCTCCTAAGGTGCCCAGGTCTGCCAGCTGTGGATGGCCGTTCTTCTGCCAAAGAAAGGCGTGCGCTGTGAGATTTCCCGCGAGATAAGACTGACCTGCCACCTGACCTCGTTTGTTCAGGGCGTTGGTGATGCCGCAGGTGCCACCAAAGGTGCCGATGTCGATTATCCCAGTGTCCTTCTCCCAGAAGAATGGATCCTGGGCCGGGACATTTGCCCCGCAGGTTGCGTTGGCCGCGTTCGCGGTGGAGTTTGTGTAAGAGATCCCCGCCACCTGCCCCCGTTCGTTCACAAGACCAGCCCACGCATCGGGGCCACCTAAGGTGCCTAGGTCCTGCATCCCGTTCTGTTTGTCCCACAAGAACGCGCGCACCTGCGTTCCGGTGCTGGAACCGAAGAACTGAAAATAGAAATAAGAGTAGGGATCGAGAGTCCCATTCGTCGAGAATCCGACCACTTGGCCACGATTGTTGACAGACCACGCGAAGCTCTCGAATCCGCCTGGCAGCGCGCCGAGATCGACGATCTGCCCGCGCTGCCAAAGCACAGCATGAATCTCGGGGAGGCTGCTCAGCGGATCGGTTGCACCGTTTTCAGAATTCCCGGTAATGAACCCGTTGCCACTGATCCAGTCGACGACGCTCCCTTGGCCGCCGGGAAGCGTGCCCAGATTGTTCAGCACACCGTTTTGCCACTGGAAGGCACCCGGGTAGAAGCAGTCGTCGAGGTAGCAAATGGGATCGACCGTGGAAGTGTCCGCGGTACCAGCGACCGTCCCCTGATTGCTGATGGCGCGGGCACCCGCTGTTCCATTAATTTCGTAGAAGACGGTGGGAACGCCGCTGTTGGGACCCCCGAGAGTACCCAAATCGATGAGTTTGTAGTGAGGTTGTTGCTTGTTTTGTCTCTCCTGCGCGGCGAGCCGAATTGGAACGGCCAGCGAAGCAAACAAGATCGTAGAAATGATCGATGTCAATGTCCTGGATTTCATATTGCCTCCTCTGTAATGCGGGCTGGGAGCCCGAGGGGCCGGTTCAGTCGAACCAGAGCGAAGGGAAGGTAGGCGGGGTACGGCTGAACAGGACAAGTCTATTCTCACAATGCCTAGTGTCAAGGCAAATCACGGGGCACACAGGTTTTCGGAGAACCCGAACAATCGACGTTTTGTTAGATCGTCTAAAGGGGCGGGCACCCGAAAGCTGTCCAAGTCAGCTCGGGCGCGGATCGCGGCTGCCCAAAGAGCGCGATGGGCGAAGGTCCGGGAAACGGCGAACGAAAATTTCAAATGCGGGTGGTCAACTTGCAGTCCTCGTCGGTCCGGGTAAGGTTTTGGCTGCTGTTCAGGTCAGCAAGATTGGAACGATTGTTACCACGTACAATTCAATTGAGAGCGGGGTGCAAGCCCTGGCTCAAGCTAAACCAGCATGATTCGATGATGGCAATGTGTGGGACTGCCTCGTATGGCCCTGTACTGTCCCGGACAACGTACACGGGGCCTCCCATGATCTCAGATCAGGCGAACAAATCTTTGTCTAATTCACGAGTAGCGACGATAGCTATAAATCAATGCACTGAGATTTAGAGCCTCTAACAAAACCTCAAACTCCGGCAGCACGATACGGCCACAAAGAAGGCAGGAGCAACTTAGGTTTTTCAGGGCTGGAGATTTGTCCGGCGGAGAAGGTCAGAGTACCGGGGATCCGAGCGTAGCGGATCGAACATGGGGTTGGTCTTTATGTATCCGACACTGACTATGGAGTGATCGTCATAAGCCTTCTCCAGCCATTCGAAGGCCTCGTCTTTTTCCTCAAGGCCCGCATAGATTTTCGCCCTCCACACTGCTGAAACATATTCGTGCTTCGAGAGCTCGTTCAATTTGTCGAGCACCTTCTGCGCCTCTGCTCTTCTACCCGTCACCGCATAGCCGTATCCGAGCCCCGTTAGTGCCTCTGGGTTGACAGGGGAAATCGCCATCCCCTTTTCAAACTCCGCCATGCCTTCCTTATACATGGATTTTTTGACATAGGACACGCCGCGAAAGTAGTAGGCGTCGATGAAGTTTGGGTCCAACTCCAGCACTTTTCCCTCTTGCTCTATCGCCTGGTCAAACTGCCGTGCCAGGAAAAATTCCACGCCCAAAGCGTCGTTATTATCAAGCGAGAGTGGATCAAGCTCTAAAGTTCGCTTGCTCTCGGCAATGGCCTCGTTAAGCCGGCCGGTCTGCCATAAAGCCTCGGCACGCAATCGGTGAGCGTCCGCATAACTCGGATTGAGTTCGATGGCTCGTCGAATGTCCTTGTCGGCGCCAGACCAATCCCAGTCATAGCTTGATTTGATTAACGCCAGAGAACCGTGAGCTTCGGCGAGGGTGTCATCAAGCTCCACTGCCTTCAGCGCGGCATCCTTGGCTCTCAGATAACCCTCCCTGAAGGGAACAACGCCACTTTCTGCAAGCGAGCTGTAGCAATCGGCCAAGCCGGAATAAGCCAGCGCGTAGGTGGGATCTTTTGCGATTGCCTGCTGAAAGTATACGATGCCTTTATCAAATCCCTCCTCGGTCGCCTTGTTCCACCAGTACCGGCCTTTCAGATAGTCCTGAGAGGCTTCGGGATTCGCGGTGTAGCTCTTGGTCAGACGCTTCTCTTCTGCGCCCGTTAAACGCATACGCAACGCGCTCGCCATTTCTGCGGCGATCTCTTCCCGGAGAGCATCCATATCTGCGAGCCTCCGGTCGTACTGTTGTCCCCAGATGTGGCTGCTGTCGCTGGCACGGATGAGCTCGGCGCTGATGCTCAGTGTTTCCCCGCGCTGAGTGACTCTGCCCTTGAAGATGGCGCGCACACCCAGCTCATGGCCAACCGTTTGGACATCCGTTTCTTTTCCCTTGTAGCGGAAAGCGGAGTCCCGGGACGTCACTTTCAGATTCGGCAGCTGCGACACGCTGTTGATGAGACTCTCGGTGATACCGTCGCTCAAATATTCGGTGTTTGGATCAGCATTGGCGTTGACGAAGGGCAAAACTGCAAGCGAATCTATCGTTTCTCCACCTCGCCCTGCACGTCTGTAGAACCAGCCCGCAGACGCCAGCGAGGCCAGCAAGGAAACCGCAGCGATCACTAGCCCGGCCCTACTCAGCCAAGGCCTTCGCGCCTCCGCAGAGGGGGAAGGGATATCATGAGCGCCCGTCTCGCGTGGCTTTTCCAGATGTGCCGGCGCAGCATGCGGCAACTGTCGCACGGCCCCGACGAAACGGTAACCTCGCCGGGGAACCGTTTCAATGTACGCTGGGTTCTCTCCCAAGGCCTTTCGAAGGACAAAGATGTTGTTGGATAGGCTGCCCTCTTCAACGAATGTTTCGGGCCAAACTCTGCTGATGAGCTCGTTCTTTGCCTAACAAGCGTCCGCT
>Ga0210401_10006727_pt1 | contig 11619 bp, 9 predicted proteins | sample IncBWH32MmetaG_FD_150866 | JGI IMG/M metagenome (GOLD analysis project Ga0210401, IMG submission 150866) | Forest soil microbial communities from Barre Woods Harvard Forest LTER site, Petersham, Massachusetts, United States - Inc-BW-H-32-M | ecosystem: Environmental > Terrestrial > Soil >... | reverse complement strand
CGCAGCACCAGATAACCGAGCGTGCGGCCGCTGGCGGCTACCGGCGAAAATGTCGAGCTCGCGGGTTCCATTCGTGCGATGCCGGTCGCGTTTGTTGCCAGGCCCTGCATATTTGTGACGTTCACGGCGCTCTCCTTGCTATGCCCTGGATTTTCGCCGCTTGCCGTAGTGATAACTCGGCGACGGCGGGGCGCCTCGCGCGCGGCGATTTCAATTAATGGCGAAGCAATAGAAAAGCCCTACGCCATGCGAGAATGCCAGATCCTCCTGGCTGCAGCCCCTGGTGCCGTGCGACGAATTCCACGATCCATTGCCGCCGCCATTGCGATCAGAAAGTCCAATCTGCGCGGCAGGGCCGGGATTATTGCGGAGGTCCTGTGCATGACCAGCGGCGTTGCTTGTCCAATTGCTACACGTGTGATCGTTATGATCGGTGTAAGCGCGGCCGTCTGTTTGTGAACCTGTCAGCATCTCGTGGCGATTGGAGTTGGGGTGCGTAGATGGCATATGCCCAGGTTCGGTCTTTTGGATCCGGGTTGTCATTCAGGCCGGGCGCAATGTCGCCTTTCTCGGTAAGCGCGGTGAGCTTAGTGATGTTATTGCCGAGGCGCGCCAGTTCAAGCGTGTCTCCGTGCAACGTGGCGAGATCGCGAGCGATCATTTCTCCCTTGGCGTTATACCAGGGACCCTGCCCGATGCGATCGCGGGCATTGACAGCCGGCTGGTCGCCCTGAGGTTGCGTGCTCATATAAGCATGCCAGGTGTGATCACCTGCTCCTGCTGCGGTCGCCAGCGCTTGGCAATGAGCATCGGCTCCCGCCAGTCCCCCGAGATTGCCGCCGTTGCCGACTGGAATGCTTGTGACGAAGAACGTCATGGGCTGTGGCGCTTTTGACTGCGGCGCTTGCTGCGCCAGGGCCAGATAAGTGCCCAGGAGCAAAACGAGCGAGGATGTGGAAAACGTCTGCAATCGATTCATTTGCTCCTCCAGCGGGGTGTTCTCTAAAACGAATTCTGGCCTAAACGATAGGCGGCGTGTAACATCAGCAAACGCCGAAGTCAAGCGGGAAGATAGGGACGCAAGTCTGCTGACACCGGGAATCCGTTCGCGACATCTGTGAGTCACCGATAGGAGTTCGCCAGGGATGTGGAATCGCTTTGTGGTTTCGATCCTGTGGGTCGCGCTCAGTTTTTCTTTTGGCCGTAACCTCGCCCAAGTTAATCAGCAATTCGGAGGCGTGGACGCCTCCACCACGTCCTCGGCTTCCGATCTCTCTGGAAATTGGGTGCTGAAGCTGCCCGCAGGTGCAGGGTCGTATTCCAGGTATGCATTCATTAAGGATGAGCCACCGATGACGGCTTGGGCCGAAGAAAAGTACAAGGCCGCGAAGCCGGTTCTCGGACCTCATAAGACAAGCCCGCAAGAGTCAAACGATCCGGTTTATGGCTGTTTTCCTCCGGGCCTGCCGCGGATTTATCTGCAAAACAAGCCGATGGAAATTTTGCAAACACCAGAAGAAGTGATCATCGCGTACGCGTATGACCGTCTGGTGCGCCACATCTATACGGATGGACGCGGACACGATGATTTTATCGATCCTCCGTTGTGGATGGGTGACTCGGTCGGCAACTGGAAGGGCGATGCACTCGTCGTGGACGTGATCGGATTCAACGACAAGACCTGGCTCGACCGTGTAGGACATCCCCATAGCGATGCCCTGCACATCGTGGAACGATTCCGGCGACCTGAGCACGGAACCCTCATCGATGATATTACGATTGAGGATCCAAAAGCCTACACAAAGGCGTGGACGACTCAACTCCAGTTCCAACTAAAAGCAGGCGCGGAGATCAACTGGGAAGAGGTTTGCGAAGACGAAAGGCTTCGGCAACGACAGTAGGCTTTGAACGCTCCTAATTGTGGCTGGGAACGGATTGGCGAGGAATTCCCCCCAATCCTGTACCAAACACCTAGCCGCACCGCTGAGCTGGAGCTCTGCTTGACATTTGAAGTCAGCCGGATGTAGAGAACGGGATATTGAAAGGTTCCTCCAGAATATTCAGTTTCGGCCCCGGCGGCATTTACAGAGAGGAAGCGATGCGTAATCAGAGAACACATGTGAAAGCCTCGGCATTATGGATCGGACTTAGCTGCAGCATTCTCCTTCTGTCCGTATCCGCACTGCGAGCGCAGGACGGAACCAACGATAAGCATGGGGTGCAGTATCGGGTCGACGGCAGTTGGCCTAAGAGGCTGCCTCCGAACTGGACGATCCAGGGCGTCACCGGAATGTTCGTGGATAAGGACGACCACATTTGGGTGCTGAATCGTCCGCGCGATCTCGACAAAGGCGAAAGCTTCGCCCTGCTGAATCCTCCTACGGCAGAATGCTGCATCCAACCGCCGGCCGTGCTGGAATTCGATGTTGATGGCAACTTGCTGCGGTCCTGGGGCGCGCCTGACTCGGTGCCCGGCTGGCCGCGTTCGGAACACACCATTTTCACGGATCGAGCCGGGAACGTCTGGATCGGCGGAGCGACAGCCGGAGATACATTAATGAAGTTTACGGCGGACGGGAAATTCATCTCCGATTTTGGTCATCGCGGGCCGAAGCTTTCTCCGGAAGAGACTGGGAAGCAACAAGAGGATAACCAGCAGACGTCGCTGCTGCTGCGCGGCGTGGCCGGTGCTGAGTTGGATGAGGACGCGCACGAAATTTACATTGCGGACGGCTATTTGAACAAGCGCGTTATTGTGTACGACACGGACACTGGCGCGTTCAAGCGGGGGTGGGGAGCGTACGGGACGTCCTTGGACCAGATTAGCAATGATCCTTTGCCACAACGCAAGCCCGGCGATCCACCAGCCAAGGAGTTCCGGCAGCCGGTGCACTGCGTGCATGCCTCAAAAGATGGTTTCGTCTACGTCTGCGACCGGGGCGGGGACCGCATCCAAGTGTTCACGAAACAAGGGAAGTTCGTGAAGGAATTTCCGGTGTCGATTAGTAGCGGCAGTGGCACGGTCGGCTCGATCGATTTCTCGCCAGACGCTCAGCAGAAATATCTGTTTGTCTCGTCCATAATGGACAGCAAAGTCTACATTCTCAATCGCAATGACGGCAGCGTGGCGGGCTGGTTCGGGCACCTTGGGCATGAGCCGGGAGATTTTCGCACGCTGCACGTAGCCACCGCAGATTCTCATGGAAATATCTACACGGGCGAGGTCACTACCGGTGAGCGGATTCAGAAATTTGCTCCGGTCAAATAGTGCACGAGCGACTGAGCAGTTCAACTCGTGAGGGAGGGCGCACATGGTTAAGGGCCGGCTGGTCATTTCATTCGCGGTTTTCGCGGCTGTTCTTTTGTTGGGCACCGTGCTATCGGCGCATCATGGGTCGGCGGCTTACGACCTGAACACGACCACGATCAGTGGCACGATCGTCGAGTTCGACTTCGTCAATCCGCACTGTCAAATTCATGTGGACGCGAAGGACGGCAAGGGGAACATCGTGCACTGGACCGGCGAATTCACCAATCCGGCAGCATTGCACCGGCGCGGCTGGACGAAAGAGATGTTCAAGCCGGGAGACCCGATTACGGTCACGGGTAACAAAGCCAAGAGCGGCGCGCCATTCATGCGCGTCATGAAAGTGCAAATGGCCGACGGCAAAGAGCTGAACGCATTTGGCGGGGATGACGAGAACTGAATGCCAGTACGAGAAGCGTGCGGCGGTAATCCTGCCGAGGGAGTGAAGTTTCACGCCCGAAATGGACTTCGCTCGGGAAATCAGGTGGCGAGCTCGCTTGCTTTAGCGGCAACCCTCGGATTTGCGCTCTCCACCTTGGTGCTGGCCCAAAGTACAGAACAATCGAGCGCGGAAAAGGAATCGAAACCGGCTCCTGCGCACGATATCTCGGGCACCTGGGCGCTGCGTGCTCCGCGGGGCGCCGGTTTCGATTGGTACAACTACGCCCTGATGGCCGATGAGCCTCCCATGACACCTTGGGCAGAAGAGAAATTCAAAGCCAATCGGCCTTCGTTCGGCCCGCATCCTCAGGAAGACTCTAACGACCCTGCGTATAGCTGCCTTCCAAACGGTGTGCCGCGAGTCTATGCAGCCGTACAAGCTTCCATGCAGATCGTACAGCTCCCCACCCGCACCATCATGCTTTTCGGGCGCGGCCTGCGTGAAATCTACACGGAGGGACGCGGCCACCCAAAGGAGTCACATCCGTTGTGGATGGGGCATTCCATTGGCCGCTGGGATGGAGACACATTCGTCATCGACACGGTGGACATCAGCGACATCAATTGGCTGGACCGTATGGGCCACCCGCATAGCAATCGACTGCACCTGATCGAGCGCTTCCGGCGCGTCGACTACGACACTATGACCCTCGATCTGACCATCGATGATCCTATCGCCTTCACCAGAACGTGGAATGCCACGCAGCGAACCTTCCGCCTAAGGCGCTCCCCGAACGACCGGAATGCGGAAGGAATCTGCGAGGACGCTTTTCTTAACGAAGCCTATGGCCTCAAGCCCAAATTGCCGTCCAGAAAATAGCCCAAGTAAAAAATAACGCCGCTGAAGGCTCTGGGGAATTTCTTCCGCAAGTGTGTGTGAATTTTCTTGACTTCACAATTTCCGCGTGATAATTGCGTTCCCAACCTAGGGTCTGTCCTGTCCATTTGCATGTTGGCAAGGGGAGCTCGGAACTAACCTAATTTCACATTCGCCCTGCGAGGGAGGCTGTATGAAGCGCTCTATCTCGGTATCACCAAGGGCCCACGTAACAAAATTTACGGCGCTATGTGCCGTCTTCATCGCTATATGTGTGCTTCAACCCTTCCTCTTCGCGCAGGTCAATCAAGCCCGCCTGCTGGGAACGGTCACCGATCAAAGCGGAGGCGTGGTCGCCGGCGCCACCGTGACCGTTACGGACGTGAACAAAAACATACCGCGCAGGTTGACCACAGATTCCGCGGGCGAGTACGTCGCGCCGAACCTTGACCCCGATACCTATGCCATCCGCGTGGAGTTCAAAGGCTTCAAGACGTACACTCGCGAAGGCATGCAATTAGCGGTCGGACAGGAGGCTCGAGTCGACGTCACCCTCCAGCCCGGCGAGCAGGTTCAGACGGTCACGGTTACCGAGGCGCTTCCCCTGGTGGAAACAACCTCGTCGACGCTGACCGGCAACATCACCACAGAAAAGATTGCCGATTTGCCGCTGAACGGCCGCAACTTCGTGAACTTGCTGACGCTGCGCCCTGGATTTGTCAATCAACCGGGCGGTGGCGGAGGCAACCAGTCGAGCATGGGGCTGCGTCCTGGCGATTCGATGTTCATTCTGGACGGCTTGAACTTGTATGAATGGGGCCAGGGTGCGCAACTGCTCAATGGTTACGCGCCTGCCGGTGATGCCGCCACGATCCTGCCGATTGACTCAATCCAGGACTTCAACATTCAGCAGGATCCCAAGGCGGAAGTAGGGTGGAAGCCTGGAGTTGCGATCAACATCGGTCTGAAATCCGGCACCAATTCGTTGCACGGCACGGCCTACGCGTTTGGGCGCGACGGCTCGTGGGACGCCAAGAATTTCTTCCAGCCCGGTCCCCCCGTTGCGGTGCCGTCGCTCGGCTTTGAGCAATACGGCGCCACGGCCGGCGGGCCCGTCCTCAAAGACAAGCTGTTCTGGTATGTCGCCTATGAAGCTCAGATGCTCAACCTAGGAATCACATCGGCGGTCCTGGAACCTGTGGATGCATCAATTGGTGACCCGGCCCTAAGCATGGTCGATGCTTGCAGCGCTGTGAACGCCGCGCGTGCCGCGAATCCGGTGAAGTATCCAGCACTTAGTCCGCTCAGCGCCAAGTTGGCGGGCCTGAACCCCGCAAGCTGCGCCGTGTCACCCGGGACGAGTTCCTTTGAAAACATATTCCCGACAAATCCGGGGAACGAGTTCAGCCATACCCCACAACAGCTCGTTCCTGGCAATGTGTATGCTATGTCGGATGTGAATAGCACATACAATGGCTTGGCGAAGGTCGATTATCACCCCAACGACAAAAACACTTTGAGCGGCATGGTTTTCATCGCCGATGGATCGGGCACATGGAATGACAACCCGTCGTCCATTGCAACGTACTTTTCCGAGTCCCTATTTCCGGTGTCGGCTCGAGTGGGCTCGGGAAGCTGGACCTATGTTCCGAATTCTGCGTATGTAAACGAGTTCAAGGCGGGTTACACGCATTACCGGTTACCGTTTTTCTCGGCTGACCATAATGCCAACCCGGACGCCCCGTGGGGTCTTTCGAATGGAGTCCCGACAGGCTACGGCATTAACACGGGCGTAACCAATCCTCTCTTTTTCGGCCAGCCGCGCATCAGCATTCAAGGATTCACCCTGCTAGGAGGCAACTGGCCCAAGATCGTCGGGCCAAACCAAAATCTCGAGATTCTCGACCACATCTCCTATCTGCATGGAAAGAACGCCTTCAAGTTCGGCGGCGAGTACACCTACGTGGAAACCACTTCGGGCGCCACGAGCAACGCCAAGGGGAGACTCAATTTTAAGAGCAGCGGCAATTGTGCCGCTTTCAATCCTGCGAACGAACCCAAGTGTACTCCTCTAGAGAACTACCTCTTCGGAATGGTAGGCTCAGGTTCCTCCATCTTCGTGGGCGATCCTATCCGGGATGTGCACACAAACCACATCGCCGCATTCTTCCAGGACGACTACCGCGCGACCCCAAGGCTTACTATTAACCTCGGCGTGCGCTATGAGTTGGGGACGGTTTGGGCGGATGCGAATAACCGGTTGGGGAACTTCGATCCGAATTCCCCGAACGGCTTTGTGCAGGTGGGTAACGGGATCACCTCTCCCTACAACCCCGATCACCGCGACTGGTCGCCTCGGGTCGGTTTCGCCTGGGATATCTTTGGCAACCAGAAGACGGTACTCCGCGCCGGGGCCGGTCTATTGTATGAGTTCGTGCCCTCTTCGGCGTTCCTGAATTCCGGGGGCAACGCCGTGGGCCTCGGTAAGGTTCCGACGGGGGCCGACATCTGCGTGAACGGGACTTGCACGCCGGGCTTCGGCAACATTGCGGCTGCCACGGTCAATCCAGCCACATCAGGCCCCAATGGGCTCAGCGCTGGATGGCAGAATAACGGTCCGAATACTTCGATCTTCCAGGCTAGCGTTGTGGCGTGCGGAGATGGAAATCCGGTCCTCAGCGGGCCCTTGAAGGGCACTTCGCCGGCGCCCTGCTCTACCGCTGCCTTCGACCGCAACCTTCGGGTTCCCTATGTGGAAACCTGGAACATCGACATCCAGCACAGCTTTACGAATAACCTTTCTGTGGACATTGCTTATCTGGGGAACCACGGAGTGAAAATCTACGGGACGACAGACATCAACGCGCCAGCCATTGGTGCAGGATGGGGAAACCCGGCCGTTGCGGGTTCCCCTGCGCAGCTCTGTATCGCCAGCGCCACTGACGTGACAAAGGGTGTTCCTACCCCCTATGACAATTGCTCTCCCACGTTACCTGAGGTCGGACCTTATTCCGCCAAGTTCCCATTCATCTCCTACATCGACAGCCTTTCGAACCAGGATCGGTCTCACTACAACGCCATGCAGGTTTCGCTAAGCCAGCGAACCTCGCACGGCTTGTCTTTCACCGCTGCCTACACTTACAGCCACGCTCTCGATGATGTCTCCCAGAATTTTGGCAGCTCCATCCCGCTGATTAACACATCCCCCAATCTGAATTACGGGAACAGCGATTACGATATCCGAAACCGGTTTACCTTCGAGCTGAGCTACGCGCTCCCTGGATTGAAGAGTCCGGGGCAGATCTTGCAGGGTTGGGCAATCAATTCCATCGTAACCATACAGCCAGGGACACCCTGGTCTGTTCAGGACACGTCGAACGACTTCAGCGGAACTGGCGAGGGACCTAATAACCCAAACGCGTGGGGAGAGGCCTGGAACTTCTACGGCAATCCCAAGGACTTCCAGGCGACGCCCACTGGAATCACTTTTGTCTCTGGGGGCAATACTGCTGCGGCCCCCACGGGCAACACGCTTTGCGACAGTAAAGCTGCCGCTCTTGGCCCTCTCGCATCGGCCTCCCTGTTCACTACTGGCTGCTATGTCTCGGGCAACTCCGTCTTGATCCCGCCGCCCTATGGGCAATATGGGACCATCGGAAGGAACATTTTCCACAACCCGCCATTTCGCACTTGGGATTTTTCGGTGACCAAGAACTTTAAGATCAAGGAACGCATGAGCGCGCAGTTCCGCGCGGAGTTCTTCAATGTCCTGAACCATCCCCTCTTCGGGCAGGTGGACTCAGGCCACTTGGCCAACAACGATCCCTCCGCGAGCGTCCTTGGCCTGGCCAACGAAACCCCGGACGCAGCCGCCGGCAACCCGGTGCTCGGTTCGGGCAGCAGCCGCGACATCCAGTTGGGCCTGAAGCTCATTTTCTAGACGGCGCTTTCGAGCTGTCGCACGATTTTTCATTCGGACGAAGCTTTGGCGAGGCACAACGGTGAAGAAGTCCATCGCGGCAATGGCTCGCGATGGTTCCTGAGAAACGTCAGGCCATCGCTTCACAGGCTCTGGATCTTTCGGGGCTCGGCGGATTCATGGGGAGGACACTCCTTTCCGAGACATCGAAACCCAGCTTGAGCCACGATAAATGCGCGGTGCTCCCCAGGTCGGATTCTCGCCACCCGGCTATTAACCTTTCTCTCGCATAAGATGGCCCACTTTGTCTCCTAGTTACGAGGATAGCCTTGCGGCAATTCGTACGGAATGTTTCGGAATGAATCGTCTGCTGAATCGGCAGCTCCGCACACATCGATACGTGTGATCTTCCCATCACTCAGCCGCCGTACTGGCACGCCGGATTGAATCCTGGACTGGTGACAATCGAGTGGGAGCTGGACGAATGCTTGTTTAGAAACTTGCGAGGAGGCTACCACACTCACCGTAATCGCCGTCCACAACAAAACCAACAAAATGCCTATTACTCTCTTCATTGATTCACCGTTATGATTCAGCGGCCTGATATCAAACGGAGGGCCATCTGAAGCCCCGCCCACAGGACAAGCCCGAACACCGCTAGAATGGCAATCGTCACGGCGACTTTCTTCCCTGTGCTGCTTGAAGCTTCTTCTGCCTGAAATAAGCTGTTCATTGTTTCCCCTCGGTAATCGCTGACCTCATTGCCATTGAGATTTGCTGAAATGGCAATCCAGCTTGTTGTCCTTGGTCAACCACTTTGTAAATTATTCGTAAACACGCGGGGCTCACCGAAGCATTGGAAGCGTGCGGTATGCGTGGATCCGGTTACTTGATGATGGGCGGAGGCGAAACGAGGGTGAGAGGACGTGAGAATCGGGCGCCGAGATCAGCGGAACGTTATCGATCCGACCATTTGTAATTTCGCACGTGTGGTACGCAAGAATTCCATCCGCGCTCTCACCTTGATGGATGCGACGCCGGTCATGGGCCAACACTAGAAACACGTAAAGGACCTGGAAACGGATAGTGGGCACGGTGAAGAAATCGATGGAGACCAGCTGCTGGGCCTGGAAGGTGTGGCGAGGCCAACCCGGACGACCCGTTCCTTGGTCCAGAACAGCCGAAAGCTGGCACGATGCCAGGCAATGACTGTTTCTGGCTTGACGATGGCCAGCGCCGAGCGCCAGTCGCGCCAGAGGCGGGACAGGCAGATCCACAACAGGCGGTCCACTGGAGTCAATTTCGGCCGTTTTGCCGCGGACCTCTGAAGCACGCCGATTTGGTGGCGCAGAGCCAGGTTCTCGAGCTGAAGAGCAGGACGCGAACGGAAGATCCAGGATAAAGTTGCGAGGAATGTCGTGAGAGAAATGAGCATCGGCGAGAATTATAGAATTACGAAGGGAATATAACCTCCATCCGCTCAGATATTTCGAGATTTTCGAGAGGCACAGTTGTGAGTTGCTGACGAAGGGCCAGATTTTCAAGGACGAGTCTTTGACGAGCACGATAGAGTCGCAAAATCGCACCGACAAAGAGCCCAATGACATCTATCATGCGAGTTGCTATCGCACTCCGCGTGTGGACAGCAACTCTGTATCCTGTTGAAATCGGAGTCGGAGAGAGTTTTGGCGAACCACAGCCCTCTTCAACGAGTGCGTTGCTTCGTATCTGCAGTCGATGTAGGCGCGGGTAGGACCTCGTACCGTGCCATCATTCCCGCCTCCATATGGTCGTCCAGGTGGCAATGAAATAGCCAGAGGCCAGGAGCGTCGGGAACCATGTCGGCGGTTTCCGTTCCCAAAGGCAATAGAAAGATCGTGTCCCTGCGAGTGCCGTGAGAGAGCACCGTGTTGCCGTGCCAATGCGGCGTGTGGAAATTGAGCGAGCCCACGTTACCCATATCCATGAGATACCAGCGCACACGCTGGCCCTGTTTCACGGTCATCACCGGCCCATCGCCGTAGAGGTATCCGTTGACGGAAAACTTGAAGTTGGTCTCGGCAAATCCGGTGCCCGCGAACGTGAAGTATCCTTGCGAATCGGAGAAGTTGGCCATCCGCTCACCGAGCGTTTTCTGGTCGGCCGCGCTGATGTGGGCGGCGACGTTCTCTTGCACATACCAACTTTCGTTTTCGTTAAATGCGCTGAAGAGCGCGACGATTTCGCGGTCCACGTCTTTCGGAGTGCCGTCGGAGTTAGCCTGGCCTCGCCGGGCCACGATGATGGGCCCCACCAGGCCGGAAGCCACGTCTCTGTATTCGTCCACGTGCGACTGGTACGCCCAGACAGTCGAGCTGGGATCACCCGGTTCCGGCCCCGCCCGTTCCCGTACGTCCCACTCGTAAGTGAATGTGGCGCCGGGCTGCACTGTATCCTCCGGCTCGTCGTCCACAACATTGCCTGTGGCATCGGGCACACTGCCGGTGCTAGTAAAGTTCTTTTGACGAAAGACGTCGGGCAGGTAAACGCTGTAGGGCCGCGAGGCGTTGTTCTTGAAAACAATCTTGAGCGTATCGCCGACCTCCGCGCGCAGGATTGGTCCTAGCAAACCAAGGTATTCGTCCTGCGGGGCGCGGGGCTTCCGTGCTGCGAACGTACCGTCGGTATACTCTCGGTAAACCGCCTTGCGATAGACGTGCCCGATGTGATCGGGTCCGGGCTGCGTGTAGGCCGCCGATGTTCCTTCAAAAGGTTTGCCGGTCATGATATCGATGCCGAGCGGCGCATAGTCCCATTCGGTTTCTTCCGCCGCAATGTAGTAGGTGCGCGCGCGTCCGCCCGCCGTGGGGAGATCTTGCTTCGGCCGCAGTCTAGCGGAAGTCGCCGCGAGCTGGCCCAGACCTCCAACGCCGAAAAGGCAAACCGCCCATACCAGGCCTTTCATGGCAATCTCCTTGTTGCTCTTTGAGCTGCGACGCTCGCTGGTCCCGCAGTGGCCCTCCATTCCGTGCCTTCAACACAGCGAAGCGGCTTAAACGCGCTGAGCCACGGACCCAACGTCAAAAGCCGGCGCTAACACGCCCGGTTTTTCCGCCGGCGGCCTGCGCGGGTAGGACCTCGTACCGCGCCATCATT
>Ga0210401_10006723_pt1 | contig 11625 bp, 8 predicted proteins | sample IncBWH32MmetaG_FD_150866 | JGI IMG/M metagenome (GOLD analysis project Ga0210401, IMG submission 150866) | Forest soil microbial communities from Barre Woods Harvard Forest LTER site, Petersham, Massachusetts, United States - Inc-BW-H-32-M | ecosystem: Environmental > Terrestrial > Soil >... | reverse complement strand
GGGCAAGATCACCGAGACCGAGTTGCAGATCATCCAGGTCGACAAGGACATGGTCAGCGAAGTCTCCAAGGATCTGCGCGAGACCAACGACAAGATCGGCGAATTCGTCGAGCGCAAGGTCACTGCCGAGGACCAGTTGCGTCGGGTCGATATCCGCGCCCCGCAGGATGGCATGGTGCTGCAATCGACGGTACATACCGTCGGCGGGGTCATCACCGCCGGCGATGCCGTCATGATGATCGTGCCGCAGGCCGATGCGCTTTCGGTCGAGGCCAAGGTCAATCCGCAGGACATCGACAAGCTGCAGATCGGCCAGAAGACCCTGCTGCGGCTGTCGGCGTTCAACCAGCGCACCACGCCGGAATTGAACGGTGTTGTCACCCGCGTCTCGCCCGATGTCACCACCGACCAGCGCACCGGGCAGAGCTATTACACCATCCGCGTTTCGATGGCGCCGGAAGAGATCGCCCGTCTCGGCGATGCCAAGCTGATTCCGGGCATGCCGGTGGAGGCTTTTGTGCAGACCGGCGACCGCACCCTGATATCCTACCTGATGAAGCCCTTGAGCGATCAGCTGATGCGGGCGTTCCGGGAGAAGTGACGGGCTTCGCGCGGTCTCACAGGCTACGCAAATCCATCCAAACCGTCATTCCGGGGATGGTGCTAACGCACCATCCCGGAATGACGGAGTCTGGATTGCATAGCGGAGCCCGTCATAGGGCGCGCATTCGCGCGACCGGTTGGCTCGCAATGACGGTATCGGGGCTGTTTGAAATTTAAGTCGAACCAATTACTGCACACGAACGTGCCCCCCGCTGTCATCACCCGCGCATGCGGGTGATCCAGTATTTCCAGAGACGCCAGCGATGGAATCGAAAGGCCGTGGCGTACTGGATCGTCCGGTCGAGCCGGACGATGACAGCATTTTTTTTGGCGCCACTATCGACTAATCACCGCGACAAATTCTGCAACAGCAGTTTCAGCGCGGTCGCCGCGAACTCTTCCATGTTGGCCTGCCGGTCGTTGCTGCCGGTCTCGAGCGTAATGACGGCGGTTTGCGGACCCGCCACCGCCATGCAGCTATGGCCGGCCGCGTCGCCATAGCGGTTGCCGGTTGGCCCCGTGGCGCCGGTCTCCGAAAGGCCCCAATGGCTCGAGAAACGCTGGCGGATCCGGTTTGCCAGCAATTGCGCGTAGACTTCCGAGGCCGAGCGGATTCCCTTCATCGCCTCATCCGGGATGTTCATCAGGATACGTCGCGCGTCGCGGGTATAGACCACGGCAGAACCTAAGAAATAGGCGGACGCGCCCGGCACCGCGAGCAGCGCCGCCGAGATCAGGCCGCCGGTCGAGGATTCCGCGACCGCGATGCTCTCGCGCCGCTCGATCAGTCTTGCCGCGATCTGTTCGGCGATGGTGACGAGCTCTTTCATCTCATTTCAACTCCGGTGCAGGATTCGTTTCAGCAGCGTCTTCTTCGCCTCGCCCTTGTCGGCCAGCGAGTGATAGACCACGCGGATGAAATTGGTGCTGGCGAGTTCGGTCGGCGCCCATTTGGTATCGAGGTCGGCGAACGGTTTTGCCGCCACCACCTGGTCTTCGCTTTTGCCTTCCTTCACCAGTTTCTCCATGCGGTCATGCGCGGTGACCAGCATGGTGCGGTATTGCGTCAGCGCCGCTTTGTCCGCGATCGGTCCATGGCCGGGCACGATCCGGCTCTGGTCGTTGACGAGCTTCAGATAGGCGCCGGTCGCGGCGATCATGCCCTTGATGTTGCCGCCATTGGCAAAGTCGATATTGGGATAACGGCCATTGGTGAAGGTATCGCCGGTCGACAGCACATTGGCGGTCTTGAACCAGACATAGCTGTCACCGTCGGTGTGGGCGTTGGCGATGTGCTTGAGGTCGGCGACGCGTTCCTGGAGGCGGAGCTTGAAAGCGCCGGTGTAGGTCTTGGCCGGAAGCGCATCTTGCGGCGCAGGCGGCGTTTTCTCGCCGGTCAGCCCGTTGGTCGTACCAGCCGCCAGCCTTTTCTTGACATTGACCTCGGCGACGACAATGACGCCGTCCCTGGCGAAGGGTGCGTTGCCGCCGGTGTGGTCGCCATGGAAGTGGGTGTTGATCAGATATTTGATCGGGAGGTTCGAGACCGTCGCGATCGCGGCCTTGATCTTGTCGTGGAGGGTCGCGTACTCGCCGTCCACCATGATGATCCCGTCTTTTGCCACCGCAACCGTGATGTTGCCGCCCTGGCCCTCCAGCATGTACAATTTGTCGCCGAGATCGGTGGTCTTGATCTCCACCTTGGAGAAATCGACCGGCGCGGGAGCGGCCGGCTGCGGCTGTTGCTGCGCAAGGGCGTCTGCCGCCATCCAAGCGGTGGCGGCGGCAACAGCGATGGCGGTTCTGATCATAAGAGCTCTCCCCAGCGGCGTCGATGAGACTCCTAGCACAGGAATGCATGGCTTGCCGAGTTGCGGGCGGTGAACGAGCCTGCTTCAATGCCGCCAGGGAGCGGCGCGGCCAGCCGCCACAAGAGGAAACCCCTAGGGAAGCCTCATGACCTCACCGATCGCAGGCGGCGTGGATTGCGACCTGCATCCGGCCGTTCCCCACCTGACGAGCTTGCTGCCGTATCTGAACGATTACTGGCGTGACCAGGTGACGACGCGAGGCATGACCGACCTGGTGTCGCAATCCTACCCTTCGAATTCGCCGATCACCGCGCGGCCGGACTGGCGGCCGTCGCAGGGCAAGCCGGGGTCCAGCCTCGAGGACATGAAGAAGCAGGCGCTCGACGTCTTCAAGGTGAGCTACGGCATCTGCAATCCGCTCTATGGCGTGCAGATGGTGTTTTCGGAGGACATGGCGGATGCGTTCTGCCGCGCCCTGAACGACTGGCTCGCCAAGGAATGGCTCGACAGGGACAAACGTTTGCGCGGCTCAATCGTGATCCCCATCCAGAGCGTCGAGAAATCGGTCGCCGAGATCGAACGCTGCGCTTCTGACAAGCGCTTCGTCCAGGTGCTGATGCTTGTCATGGGCGATATGCCCCTGGGCAAGCGCGCTTATTGGCCGATCTATGCCGCGGCCGAACGGCATGGCTTGGCCATAGGCATTCATGCTGGAAGCAATTATCACAACCCGCCGACCTCCGTTGGCTGGGGCTCCTATCATATCGAGGATTACGTCGGCCAGGCGACGGCGTTCCAGACCCAACTGACCAGCCTGATCGTCGAAGGCGTGTTCGCGCGCCATCCGGCCTTGAAAATGGTGATGCTGGAAAGTGGCTTCACCTGGTTGCCGCCTTTCCTGTGGCGGCTGCACAAGTTCTGGCGCGGCATCCGCATGGAGACGCCGTGGGTCGACCGCGCGCCATCAGAAATTGTGCGCAGCAATATCCGCTTTTCCCTGCAGCCGGTCGACGCGCCGGGCGATCCCGAGACATTAAATCGCCTGTTTGACCATATGCAGTCGGACGAGTTGCTCTTATTCTCAACCGATTATCCGCACTGGCAGTTCGATGGCGATAACGCTCTGCCGGAGGGATTATCTGATGATCTCGTGCGCAAGATCATGATCGACAATCCGCACGCGACCTACGGCCGGCTGAAGCAAGCCGTGATCAAGGAGGCGCCATGAACATCCAGTTCCGCGATCGCCCGAAAGAGGCCGCATCCGTTGCCGCCAAGACCGGGGTCAAGACCGCGATCGCCGATTGCGACATCCATCCGGCGCGCGCGACCAAGAACGAACTGTACCCGTATCTGGCAAAACGCTGGCACGCGCATCTCGAGACCTACGACAAGCGTCCCTATCACGGCATGATGGAAGGCCCGCCCTATCCGAAGGCGCAGCCCAACGCGTCGCGGCGCGACGCCTATCCGCCGGAGGGCGGCCCGCAGGGCTCCTCGCTGTCGTTCATGCAGAAACAGCACCTCGATCCGAACAACGTGGTGCTCGGCGTGCTCAATCCGCTCGCCACCGGACAGGGCATCCGCAATCAGGATCTTGCCGCCGCCATCTGCTCGGCGGTCAACGACTGGCAGATCGAGAAATGGACCAGCAAGGACAAGCGCCTCAAAGGCTCGATCGTCGTCGCCAACGAGGACGGCCCGTCGGCCGCCGCCGAAATCCGCACGCGCGCAGGCGACAAGAATTTCGTGCAGGTGCTGCTTCTGAGCCGCAATGTCGAGCCGCTCGGCCAGCGCCGCTACTGGCCGATCTATCAGGCGGCAGAGGAGGCGGGACTGCCCGTCGGCATCCACGCCTTCGGCTTTGGCGGCAATCCGATCACCGCGTCGGGCTGGCCGAGTTTTTACATCGAGGAAATGGTCGGCCACGCGCAGTGCCAGCAGACCGTGCTGGCAAGCCTGGTGCTGGAAGGCGTGTTCGAGCGCCATCCGGCGCTCAAGATGATCATGATCGAGGCCGGCTTCGGCTGGGCGCCGTCACTGGCGTGGCGGCTCGACAAAACTTTCGAGCGGCTGCACAGCGAGGTGCCGCACCTCAAGCGCAAACCGTCGGAATATATCAGCGACCACATCTGGTGGACCACGCAGCCGATGGAAGATCCTGAGCGGCGCGATCATCTGTTCGAATTGATCGACTGGATCGGCTGGGACAAATTGCTGTTCGCGACAGACTATCCGCATTGGGATTATGACGACCCGTCGCGGGTGCTGCCGCCCGGTGTTTCCGACGCTAACCGCGACGCATTTTATCTCGGCAACGCCCGGAAGCTTTACGGGCTCGCTTAGCATGATCCGAAAAAGTGGGAACCGGTCTTTCGAAAAAGATCATGCGTAAAAGAACATGACGCGTCACGTCATCGCCCCGGTGGACGAGCTGCCGCCGGGCACGCGCAAATTTGTCACCATCGATGAACGCCCGATCGCGATCTTCAACATCAAGGGCGAGTTCTTCGGCCTTCTGAACCGCTGTCCGCATCAGGGCGCAGCACTCTGTGAAGGCTCGCTGATCGGGCTTGCGCAATCCTCCGACCCCGGCGAGATCGAATACACCAAGCTCGGCGAGATCATCCGCTGTCCCTGGCATGGCTGGGAATTCGATGTCCGCACCGGCCAGTCCTACTGCGACCCCAAACGATTCCGTGCAAAGGCCTACCCGGTCAATGTCGAGCCGGGGGCAGTCGTGGTGAAGGGGCCGTATGTCGCCGAGACCATCGCCGTGTCCGTCGCGAGCGACTACGTGGTGGTGGATCTCTAGAGCATGATCCGGAAAAGCATGCCCTCGGGCTACGACCCGATGGGTGGACACCGGTTTTCCCTTAGCTAACAAACGCGGAACGCGTTTGCGCGGAGATCATGCTCAAACAAAAAGATAGAGCAGGATGACGATTCGAAAAAAAGTCATCCTGCTATAGGACGTAGAGCGCGCAACCAAACGTGGATAGCGGCCAACCGGCAAATGCGGACAACCAGCATTTCCGAGAACACCCTTGGCCGGACATAACGCCGACCTGTCAAAATCGACGCGAATCCTTCTGAGACATTGCGGCTCAATAGACATCGTCTCTGCGTGATCCCGCACTTCATGACCAGAAAATGACGCTGTCCATGTTCGCGTTCGAGAAAATGCTGTCCGCTGGATTTTTGCAATGTCAATATGCACCGGCTTGCCCTCGCAAGCTGGCGGATGAACAAGCGTACGCTTTCCGGATGAGTCAGCGCACAATTGCGAAGGCCTGACAGTGGCCTCCGAAATCTCGGAGCGCCTCCGAGACATTTCGTGGTTGACTAGGATCCTTGCCACGCATCTGCTGAGATCGGCTTCGGCCATCCAGCGTTCAGCCGATCATTAATGAGCGTAAGCCCCCGGTGGACGAGCAGATAGTGGCCTTTGTGTGTGCCGATGGCCAATTATGCAGTATAGGTGGCGCGGGTATGGCAGGGCTGAACTGTTGTCGCTTGCGCTCCTGGCGCGTATTGTAGCCGCTCTCCTCCAGCATGGGTTACCCGGTATGGCACCCCCAACTCCTGCAACCATGAGGGGCGGTCGCTGATCAGATTTTCTCCATTGCCATAGTGCCGTTGGCCGCCATGGCGATCACGGTCTCGTCGCGTGAGTTAACGAGGCATACGCTCAAGGGAGGCATTCGTGTCAGAGAACCCTAATCGCGGAGCGGTTGCCGTCAAATTGTCACGAATTTTCAATCGGGCGCTTTTTCAGCAGCCTGCACTGCAACTGATCTACGACACCGCGCCGATCGGCCTCGCCGTACTTTCTCCCGACTGCCGTTACCTGCAGATCAACAAGCGCCTTACCGAGATATGCGGCATCTCCGTCGAGGATCACCTGGGACGCTCGGTTCGCGACTGCGTACCGGCCTTGGCCGAGGCGGTCGAAGGCATCGTCCGTTCAATCATAAGTACGGGCGAGCCGGTGACAGGTATTGAAGTCGCTGGCCAGCGCACGGACCAAAACGAAGAACGCTGGTGGGTCACTTATTGGCACCCGTTGCGCAATCCAAAGGGAGAAATTATCGGGGTCAACGTCGCGGCTGAAGAAGTCACCGAGCGCAAACGCGCTGAAGCGGTACTCGCTGCTAACGACAAGGCGTTACGGGAAAGCGAATTACGCTTTCGAGAGCTTGCCAATAACATCAGCCAGTTCGCCTGGACCGCCGACGCCAATGGTTGGATTTACTGGTACAACAAACGCTGGCACGACTATACCGGAATGACGCTCGAAGACATGGAGGGCTGGGGCTGGCAGAAAGTTCACCATCCCGAGCATGTCGAGCGTGTCGTCGAGCGTATCAGAGAAAGTTTTGAAAGCGGGACGCCATGGGAAGATACCTTTCCTCTGCGTGGCGCAAATGGCAGCTACCGCTGGTTCCTCTCTCGCGCTCTGCCGATCCGCAACGAGGCCGGCGAGGTCGTCCGCTGGTTCGGGACCAACACAGATATCACGAAACAGATCGAGGCCGAGAAGGCGTTGCAGGTGAGCGTGGAGCGGGAGACGGCGACGGCTGATATCCTGAAGGTCATCGCTAGTACGCCGTCGGACGTTCGGCCAGTGTTTGACGCGATCGCTGAGCGATCGAATCGGCTGATCGGCGGCCACTCGACCGCAGTCGTTCGCTTCATCGACGATATAGTCGAGCTGGTCGCGTTCACATCGGTCAGTCCAGAGGCAGATGCAGCGCTACGCGCCTCGTTCCCGCAACCGGTTACGGCTTATCCGCTGTTCGAGCTGATCCGCGACGGTCAGGATGTAGAAATTCCCGACACCGAGTCCGAGTTGGGGGCGCGGGCGGGGACGAGAGACATCGGCCGCGCGCGGGGTTTTCGCAGCCTGTTGCTCACGCCGCTGAGAAATGAGAAGGGCACGATCGGCCTGATCAGCGTCAGTCGCAAGGAACCCGGCACGTTTGCTGACCATCATGTCCAATTGCTGCGGACGTTCGCCGATCAAGCGGCAATCGCGATCGAAAATGTGCGGCTGTTCGACGAGGTGCAGGCGCGGACCAAGGAACTGTCGCTCTCGCTTGAAGAATTGCGCGCTGCGCAGGACCGCTTGGTGCAGACAGAGAAACTCGCCTCGCTGGGCCAGCTCACCGCTGGTATCGCCCACGAGATCAAGAACCCGCTCAACTTCGTCAACAATTTCTCAGCGCTGTCAACCGAACTGGTCGATGAACTGAAGGACGTTCTCAAGCCCACCGCCCTCGACGAAAAGACGCGACTGGAGATCGACGAATTGACGCAGATGTTGAAAGAAAATCTCGGCAAGGTGGTCCAGCACGGCAAGCGCGCCGATTCGATCGTCAAGAACATGCTACTCCATTCGCGCGAAGGTTCCGGCGAGCACAGGCGCGTCGATATAAACACCATGGTAAGGGAGAGCCTTAAACTCGCTTATCATGGCGCGCGCGCGGAGAAGCGAGGGTTCAACATCGGGCTGGAGGAAAGCTTTGATCCTTCGGCAGGTGAGGTGGATGTCTTTCCGCAGGAGATAACTCGCGTGCTCCTCAACCTGATCTCCAATGGCTTCTATGCTACCACGACCCGGGAAGCCGAGTTGAATGGCGTGGTCTATCAACCAACGCTTTCCGCTTCGACAAAGAATCTCGGCGACAGCGTCGAGATTTGCATACGCGACAACGGCACCGGCGTCCCGCCGGGAATAAAGGAAAAGATGTTCGACCCGTTCTTCACGACCAAGCCGGCGGGCGAGGGAACCGGCCTTGGCCTGTCGCTGAGCCATGATGTCGTCGTGAAACAACATGGTGGCGCGATCGAGGTCGAAACAGAGCCGGGTGCTTTCACCGAGTTTCGGATCATTCTCCCGCGCAACGCCGCGTCGATCAGCTCCGGAGGTAGAACGTGAGCGCGCGTATCCTCGTGGTCGATGACGAAGCCGACGTTGAGGCACTGTTCCGCCAACAGTTCCGGCGCGAGATTCGTGATGGCCGCTTTCAGATGGATTTCGCGCGCTCGGCAGCCGAAGCGCTTCAGCTGATCGACGCCGTCGCCGGTGAGACGCTCATTCTGATCCTCTCGGATATCAACATGCCGGGGATGAGCGGCTTGAACCTGCTGCCAAAGGTACGGGCCGCACGGCCCGACGTTCCCGTGATCATGATCACGGCGTACGGCGACGCAGAAACCAGACGAACAGTTCTCGAAGGCGGCGCTGAGGCGCTGTTCACCAAGCCGATCGATTTCGGCGCGCTCCGGAGCGACATCGAGGCGCGCGTCCGACTGGTCGCGTGAACGCCCGCGTTTCTTGTGGAACACAACGAGCCTTATAGTCAGCCATTGGCACCTTTGAGACATGCCGACTGTGCGGACCTCCGGGCATGTGTCGAGTTGCAAGCGTAAGGGCTGCAGCCTCAAATCGCGCCGTCATAGTGCTCCGCCCCATGCCTGGCGCCCCCCAAAAAAGCCCTGCCGTGAGGCAGGGCGTCCGAGGCTCTTGCAATCGATTGTTTTGCGTGGTCGATCGCCGATTGGAGTTCAGATCAGGGTTGCTCCGGCTCATTGCCGTTGTTGAAGGTGAGCAGCGGCTGCCAGGTAGCGCAGAAATGGTCGCTCCTGAAAGTGTCGAACGGATGCGGCCCCTGCGGTGTGAGCATCCCTTGCGGCGTGAGCGACTGGATCCTCTGCTTGCCGTCTGCATTGAAGTGCGGCCAGAACGGCGGCTGGGCGTGCCGCGCCCTGAGGTCGACAAGGGTGAAAAGATCCCTGCCGTCAAAACCCCTGAGGTTCGGATCGCCGGTCTTCACGAAATTGGCCCAGTAGGTCTTCATATCGGTCGCCAGCGTCGCTTGCGCGGGGGTGAACGCCGCGCCGAAGTTGAAGATGTACTGGAGTTCGGCTGCGTGCTGCGAAGCCGTCGTGAAGCCTGAGCCATTCGCCCCCGGACCTGGGACGCCGGCCTGGCCCAAGGCCGGGGCATTTGGATCGTTGAACTCGTAAGCAAAGACCCGGGTTCGCTCGGACAGGTCGCTGTTTGAATCAAAACCGTTACAGGCGAACACGAGGTCGGTGAAGATCTGCGAGAGCGCCTCATCGACGTTGCCGCCGCCAAAGTTATTGTTGAGGCCCGGGATCGACGAGGTTGTCTGCGGAACGAAGTCGTGGAAATTGGCGATCGGGTATTCGCTTGCCGCCGTCGCCGAGGTGGCGACGACTGCCTGGGTGAAGGGCGAGGTCGGGCCGGAGTTGGACGGTGTGGCCGTCACGAGGGTGGCAAGGAAGAACTGGATCTCCTGCAAGTAGGAGCACGTCGCCGGCGTGCCCGTGAACTGCGGTGTCGCACACAGAATGTTCGGGACCTGAAGGTCGAAGCTCGCCGGGCCGCCGGCGGCGAAGATTGTCGTAGCGGTGCCCTTGGGAAGGGTGAGCTGACTGGGAAAGAAGCTCGGCTCGAACAGCCGGCCTTCATTGGCGTTGGTGCCCTGCAGAACCGGAACGTGGTTGAACTGGCCGGTCGAGAAGGCCGTATGGAGGCCGAGCGGCAGGATTTTCGTGCCGAAATTGGGCGTGATGCCGAAACCGCCGAAGTCCTTTTCATTCGCGAAGACTTGCGCTGCAGTCAGTCCCTGGAGGCAGGCCAGGGTCAAGGCGCCGCCGCAGAATGCGTTGGCGTCTTGCTGAGCGAAAGTGTTGCTAAGGGTCTGGTAAGTGGCGAGCGATGGCACGTCATGATACATGTACGCGCCGCTCTCGATGATCGCACCGCCAAACAGATCCCGGCCGGTGAGGTGCCTGAACGTGTTCGTGGAGGCAAGATGCGACGAGACGCTGAGACCGCCGGCTGATTCGCCGCCGATCGTCACCGCCTCCCGATCACCGCCGAAAGCCGCAATGTTGTCGTGAACCCAGGCCATCGCGAATTGTTGGTCCATGAGACCGTAGTTGCCGGCGTCGCCGACGTTCTGAAAGGCGTTGGGCGCGGTCGCCTCCAGCACGCTGGCTGCGAGGAAGCCAAGGCTCCCGAGGCGGTAGTTGATCGTGACGACGATGATGTCGTTGTCGGCCACCAGCACCGACGGGTCGTAGTCGGACCCGGCGCCGTTGACGAGCGCGCCGCCGTGAATCCAGATGAAAACCGGCAGTCTGGACCTCGGAGTGGCGGTGGACGGAGTATAGACATTGAGGAACAAGCAATCCTCGGAATCGGTAGCTCGTCCCTGCGTGCAGGTGTGGCCGACGGTTCCCGCGACGATCGATCCCTGGCCGGGATTGGGCGCCTGGGGCGGCTTCCAGCGCAATGTGCCTACCGGCGCCTGGCCGTAGCGGATGCCGAAGAAGACGTTCACTCCGCTCGTCGGATCTCCCGGTAGTTCCTGGAAGTTCATTAGGCCCTGATAGGTGCCGGTCGTCGTGGCGACAGGGGCCGTCAGCCCGGCCGCATTCGACACCGGCGCGGTAGCTAGGACGCAAGCGACGCTCATCGCGCCGATTACGCCAAGCCGGAAATGCCGCAACTGCTCTCTCATAGGCTTCCTCCCCATTTTGTAAGGGCCGGCATTACCGGCCTATTTCCGGCGGGCTTCTGTGGCGCCGGTCATTGATTGCCGGCAGTTTTGCCGACAACGCCAGAATGACGGCGATCCAATCTGCCCGCAAGCGAATCTTGTATGGGAATACCGTTTGGAAACGTCCTCCCTATCAGGGTTCTGCGTATTCGTTTCTCGTGCTGCCGTTTCTATGAAGGAGTGAGGCTCAGTCACCAACGTCCGAATCTGGGGCACTTTTCGGAAGTGTCGCTATGTCCGACTTAGGTCCGGAATGCGCGGCGGACGTTCGCCGGCCACTCTGAATTTATGGATCACGCCCCGACCTCTCGTCATTCCGGGGCGCGCGCAGCCCGAGACCATGCACCCGCTCCACCCGCCATCATCCGCCGCTCACGCGCATAGCACACCGGCGCCACGAGACAGCAGGTGCCGCGGCGTGCCGCGTCTTACCACCAGCCCCGTTGCACCGGATAATAGTGCTGGCCGCCGCGTCGACGCGTATTGTTAGTCTGGGAGTTCCAATTGGGCTGGAAAAGCGACCCCAAGCCGGTGTCGCCCCAGGAGTTGTCGCTCGCAACGGCGACATCAGCCGTCGGCAGGCGCGTCACAAACCCGCCCTGGGGCTGGTTGTT
>Ga0210401_10006722_pt1 | contig 11625 bp, 11 predicted proteins | sample IncBWH32MmetaG_FD_150866 | JGI IMG/M metagenome (GOLD analysis project Ga0210401, IMG submission 150866) | Forest soil microbial communities from Barre Woods Harvard Forest LTER site, Petersham, Massachusetts, United States - Inc-BW-H-32-M | ecosystem: Environmental > Terrestrial > Soil >... | reverse complement strand
CGTAAGAGTCGCTGAAGGCATGGCCTCCGGTACCATCCGCGACGAAGAACAGATCGCGCGTCCGCGCAGGATTGGCGGCCGCCTCCAGCGAAGCCCGCCCCGGATTGGCGATGGGTCCGGGCGGGAGGCCGTCCACCACATAGGTGTTGTAGGGTGATGGCTGTTGAATTTCGCTGCGCTTGATCGGCCGGCCCAACGTTCCCTTGCCCCCGACCAGGCCGTAGATGATGGTCGGATCCGATTGCAGCTTTATCTTCTGCCTCAACCGATTGACGAATACCGCGGCAACCCGGCTTCGCTCATCCGCCTTGCCGGTTTCCTTCTCGACGATCGAGGCAAGCGTGACCAACTGTTCCGGCGTCTTGATCGGAAGGTCCTGAGTGCGGCGCTCCCAAATCTCCGCCAGCACGCGTTTCTGGGCCTGCTGCATGCGCGTAATCACCTGCTCGCGCGGCGTTCCGCGCGGAAATTTGTAGGTTTCCGGCAACAGCGTGCCTTCGCGCGGCAACTCGCGTACCGAACCGGCAAAAATATCGTTTTCCGAAAGCCGGGCCACGATCTGTTCGGAGGTCAAGCCTTCGGGGATAGTAACGGCGTGTTGAACCACCTTGCCTTCCACGATGGTGCCGATGACATCCCTGAGACTGGCGTTCTTCTGAAACAAATATTCGCCTGGCTTGAGTTCGGAGCGCGCTTTCAGGGCAAACACGGCGCCGATGAAGGCCCAGCGGTTGTTGTCGATGACGCCCTCACGCTGCAGGATGTCGGCAATATCGGTCATCCCCGCCCGCGTCGGAATGTTGACGACCTTTTCTTCTTGCAACGGACCAGGCGCCTCGATCTTCTGCTTGCCGTAGACGTAGGTGCCGCCGATGCCAATCATCAAAAGCAAAATGATGGTGATGACGGCGTTGCCGACCACGACGAATGGATTGCGAGCGCGGTCGGAACGCTTTGGCGGCGGGGGAACCTGCTCGGGCTCCAGCGCGGCGCGCGGACTCCTTGGCGAAATGGGCGGCCTCTCACTCATCAATGCAACTTGAATCCTGTCGGTTCAATCGTGGCCTCGCAGCATCTGCATCGGCCGGTAGTCTGCGCCCGCATCTAGGAATTATCACCGAATGCGGCGAAACGGTGGACGCTTACTCGATAGGACGCGCGTCAGTTGGCCACGCGCTGCAAGATCACGGAAGCGTTGGTGCCTCCGAAACCGAATGAATTCGACAGCGCGACGTTGATTTCGCGCTTGCGTGGCGTTTGCGGCACGAGATCGATCGCTGTTTGTACCGACGGGTTCTCCAGATTGATCGTTGGCGGGGCGATATTATCGCGAATCGCAAGGATGCTGAAGATCGTCTCGATGGCACCCGCCGCGCCGAGCAAATGACCGGTGGATGATTTGGTCGACGACATCGATACCCTTGAGGCGGCATTGCCCAATAGCCGCTCCACAGCCCCCAGCTCGATTTCGTCACCAACCTGCGTCGATGTTCCGTGCGCGTTGATGTAGTCGATATCCGAAGGCGACATTCCGGCCCGTTTCATGGCAGCGCACATGCTGCGGAATGCGCCGTCGCCGTCCGGCGACGGCGAGGTGATATGATAGGCGTCGCCGGATAATCCGTAGCCGACCACCTCGGCATAGATTTTCGCGCCGCGATTCCTCGCGTGCTCGTATTCCTCGAGCACCACGATGCCGGCGCCCTCCCCCATTACAAAGCCGTCGCGATCCTTGTCGTAGGGGCGCGATGCCTTTTCCGGCCTGTCGTTGAACGCCGACGACAGCGCGCGCGCCGCGCAAAAGCCTGCCATCGCCAGCCGGCAAATCGGTGATTCGGTTCCGCCGGCGACCATCACATCGGCGTCCCCGAGCGCGATCAACCGGCTCGCATCGCCGATCGCATGCGCCCCGGTCGAACAGGCGGTCACCACCGAGTGATTGGGTCCTTTGAGCCCGTGCTCGATCGAGACGTAGCCCGATGCGAGGTTGATCAGGCGGCCCGGAATGAAAAATGGCGACACCTTGCGTGGTCCGCGTTCGTTCAGGAGAATTGCGGTATCCGCGATACCCGACAGGCCGCCGATTCCGGAGCCGATCATGGTGCCGGTGGCGCAACGATCGGCTTCGCTGGCAGGATGCCAATCGGCGTCATCGAGCGCCTGGCGCGCCGCGCACATCGCAAAAATGATGAAGTCGTCGACCTTGCGCTGATCTTTCGGCTCCATCCACTGATTGGGATTGAAGGAGCCATTGGTGCCGTCGCCGCGGGGGACCACGCAGGCAATCTGGCTCGTCAGATCGGAGACATCAAACGTGTCGATCTTCCGCGCGCCGCTTTCGCCGTTGAGGATACGCTTCCAGGTCGGCTCGACGCCACAGCCAAGTGGCGAGACCATGCCGAGGCCCGTGACGACGACCCGCCTCATTTTGACCACCACTCCAGCCCGCGATTCGCGGTCCCAGACAACAAGCGGTAGGACCGTGCGACCACGGCCCTTCCGGCTTCGTCAGCACCGCGCTTGCGTCAGCTCTTCGCGTTCTTTTCCAGAAATTTTGTCGCGTCGCCGACGGTCAAAATCGTTTCCGCGGCATCGTCGGGAATTTCGCAGCCGAATTCTTCTTCAAACGCCATCACAAGCTCGACGGTATCGAGGCTGTCAGCGCCGAGGTCGTCAATGAAGCTCGCGTTGTCGACCACTTTTTCGGGCTCAACACCAAGGTGTTCGACCACGATCTTCTTAACCCGCTCGCCAATCTCACTCATCGTTCAACCTCGTGCTTGTTCATTGGACCCGACCCAAGACGTACGAGCCATCGTGGTCGTTTATTTCCTTCACAATCGCGCATAGTCTTGATTTGGCCCCGTCATGGCCGACACGGACCCGGCGAACGACGGCTGGCTCCGCACCGCCAATATACAGGGTTTCATTATCCTGCAATGGTGTTCTTTGCCCTTCCGTCGGAGGTTCGGTTATCATACTTCCCAAGCCTTGACTATAAGCCTTGAACGGCTGCCCCAAGCGACGTTTCGCCTCCCCGAGGGGACTGCCCGCAGCCTCAAATCATGGCCATTCCACCATTGACGTGAATGGTCTGTCCGGTGACGTAAGCCGCTTCGTTCGAGCTCAGATAAACCGCCGCCGCCGCGATATCTTCGGGCGTCCCCAGCCGCGCCGCCGGAACCTTGGAAAGGATCGTTTCGCGCTGCTTGTCGTTGAGCGCATCGGTCATGGGCGTGGCGATAAACCCGGGGGCAATGCAGTTGGCGGTCACATTGCGTTTGGCGTATTCGGCGCCCAGCGTCTTGATCATGCCAATGAGTCCGGCCTTCGACGCGGTGTAGTTGCCCTGGCCCGGATTGCCGGTGATACCGACAACGGATGTGATCGCGATGATGCGGCCGAAGCGCTTGCGCATCATCAGCTTGGTCGCCGCGCGGGCCAGGCGGAAGGTCGCCGTCAGATTAACCTTGATCACCTCGTCCCAGTCTTCATCCCGCAATTGCACAAAAAGATTGTCGCGCGTGATGCCGGCATTGGCGACGAGAATATCGACCTGCCCCATGGCCTGTTCCGCGGCAGGTACAAGCGCCTCGACCTCCGCGGCCTCGGCAAGATTGCAGGGCAGAACATGGGCCCGTGCGCCCAATTTGGCGGCCAGCGTGTCGAGCACCTCGCGCCGTGTCCCCGAAATAGCTACCGAGGCGCCCTGCATGTGCAACGCCTGTGCAATGGCGCCGCCGATGCCCCCGCTTGCACCGGTGACGAGCGCCGTCCTGCCCGTGAGATCGAACATCATTTCACCTCCCACTCAGGCCGACTGCGCCGCAATCAGCGCGTCTTTCGCCGGGCCAATATCGTTGGGCCCACCGACCGAAACGCCGATGGCACCCTCGGCGATGCGCTTGACCAGGCCGCTCAGCACCTTGCCCGCGCCGATTTCGAAAAACCGCGTGACACCCTGATTTGCCATATAGGCCACGGATTCGCGCCAGCGCACCGTTCCGGTGACTTGTTCGATCAGACGGCGGCGGATCTCGTCCGGCTCCGTGATTGGAGCGGCCAACACGTTCGATACTAGCGGCGATGCCGGCTTTCTGATCGCCACACCCGCAAGTGCTTCCGCCATTGCGTCGGCGGCGGGCTGCATCAGCCGGCAGTGAAACGGCGCCGACACCGGCAGCAACATGGCGCGCTTGGCCCCTTTGGTTTTGGCAATCTCGAGCGCGCGCTCGACCGCGGCCTTGTCGCCGGAGACCACGACCTGACCGCCACCATTGTCATTGGCGGCCTGACAGACCTGTCCCTGCGCGGCCTCGTTTGCGACCGCGACCGCCGTCTCATAGTCGAGACCAAGCAAGGCCGCCATTGCGCCGACCCCGACCGGCACCGCCTTCTGCATGGCGAGGCCCCTGATGCGCAACAGTCGCGCGGTGTCGCTGATGCTGAGGCTGCCGGCGGCAGCCAGCGCCGAATATTCGCCGAGCGAGTGTCCGGCAACGAAGGCAGCGTGCTTCGCAACTGAAAACCCGGCTTCGCTTTCCAGCACACGCATGGTCGCGAGCGAGACCGCCATCAATGCCGGCTGGGCATTCTCGGTGAGCTGAAGCGTCTCGGCAGGACCGTCCCAAATGATCGCCGTCAGCCTTTCTCCGAGCGCCGCGTCGACCTCTTCAAACACGGCGCCGGCGGCCGGAAAGGCCTCTGCCAAAGCCTTACCCATGCCGACGGCCTGAGACCCCTGGCCCGGAAAGGTGAATGCTGCCGTCATTGGCGCCCCTTGGTGGTGGACTTTCCCGCCATATTCCGCGCAGTGGCGAGATTAATTATATTTTTCAATGGTTTATATGCGCACCCGAACAAAGCCGAATTTTGCTTCGCCGATAGCGGCCCCAAGCGGGCCGAAAGACACCGCCGGGGCCGCCCATGTCAAGCTGCAGTCGGCTTCGGGCGCCGATCCGCAGCCCCGCCGATCTCGTGCTTTCCCTTGCCACCGCGCTCAAAATCCGTATAAACCGCGCCATCCGTGGATCCCGGCCGGGAGCTGAACGGACGGTCTCAGCAATTTCACCTTTTCGGCGATGTTGATGTGGCAGGGCCAGTCGGTCCGTCGTCCCGTGCTTCCGCCTTCTGAGCATATCGAGTCCTTTCCGAAGGGTTCGAAGGGCTTGCCGCCGGGACCGCGCCAACATTAGGAAAGGACACCCATGCCTCTTTATGAGCATGTTTTTCTCGCGCGTCAGGATGCGAGCACCCAACAGGTAGAAGAACTGACGGCCCAAATGACGGGCATCGTCGAGCAGGCCGGCGGCAAGGTCACCAAGACCGAGAACTGGGGCGTGCGCTCACTGACCTACCGCATGAACAAGAATCGCAAGGCGCATTTCGTGCTGCTCAATATCGATGCGCCATCGGCCGCGGTCTCCGAGATCGAGCGCCAGGAGCGGATCAGCGAAGACGTCGTCCGCTACCTCACCGTTCGCGTCGAGGAGCATGAGGAAGGTCCCTCCGCGATGATGCGCAAGGCTGATCGCGACCGCGAACGCGACGACCGCGGCGGAGGTTTCCGCGGCGACCGGGACGGTGGATTCCGTGGCGACCGCGAAGGCGGTGGCTACCGCGGCGACCGTCCGCGCCGCGGGCGTGACGATGCCGACGCGATGATCGAGGAGTAAGAATCATGGCCGAAGCTGGTGCACGCCGTCCGTTTTTCCGCCGTCGCAAGACCTGCCCGTTCACGGGTCCGAACGCGCCGAAGATCGATTACAAGGATTCCAAGCTATTGATGCGTTACGTATCCGAGCGCGGCAAGATCGTGCCGAGCCGCATCACCGCGGTTTCCGCCAAGAAGCAGCGTGAGCTTGCGCGCGCCATCAAGCGCTCGCGTTTTCTCGGTTTGCTGCCCTACGTTATTCGTTAGGGTACGCCGCGATCTGCGGCCTGAACGCCGCGGATCGCAAACCTTCATAAGGCTTCCGGGTCGTCCGGTTGCCGATGGTTGGGGTTGATAAAAACCTCTAACCGCTCGAAAGGAGCGGGACAGCTGATGATCGCGACTGTACCTATCGCTTTGGCCGCCGGCTGCGCGTCGGCATTGATGTTCGCCTCGATCGTCTCGGGCGCGCTGATCTCGCTGTTGCTGTTCAACCTGGCACCGCTTCCCCTGATGGTGGTGGGACTTGGATGGGGCTCGCTAAGCGCCCTGCTGGGCGGCATCACGGCGACCGTGCTTCTGGGTGTGATCTTCGAGTTCCCCTTTTGCCTTGTCTTCGCCGTAGCCGTCGCTTTGCCGGCCTGGTGGCTCGCCCATCTCGCCATGCTCGGGCGGCCGCTCGCTGCCGGCCCCGTGCCGGCCGACGATGAAACTGCTCTCGAATGGTATCCGGCCGGTCGAATCCTGCTTTGGATCGTGATTTTTGCAGCCATCATCACGACTGCCACATTGCTTACGATGGGGTCCGACGGCCAGGCGATCGAGAATACGATGCGCTCCGGCTGGTCGCATTTTCTGGAATCAATCGGCATCAAGCTCACCGAGCGCGGGCTTGAGATCCTGGTGATGGTCGCGCCAATCGCAAGCACCATCGCTGCGGTGATGACGCTGACCCTCAATCTGTGGCTCGCCGCAAAAATCGCCGCGACATCGGGACGATTGCACCGCCCGTGGCCCGATCTGAAAGGCACGGCACTGCCGCCTATGACGCTTGCGGCCTTATGCGTCGCAATCGCATTTTGTTTTTCCGGTGGGCTGCTCGCAATGGTGGCGCAGGTCCTCGCTGCGGCGCTGATGCTTGCTTACGCGCTCGCCGGTTTTGCGGTGCTGCATACCCTGACGCTGGCGCTGAAAAATCGCGCGGTCTGGCTCGGCTGTGCCTACGCCGTTGTCCTGGTGTTCGTGTGGGCCGTCCTGGCGGTCGCCCTTCTCGGCATCGTCGACGCCCTGTTCGGACTTCGGCAGCGCTATCTGCGAGCGAGGCCGCCGCCACTTCCCGCATCCTGAATCTTTATCCCAGCCCCTATTTACGAATACCTCGAAAGGAGAATGAACATGGAAGTCATTTTGCTGGAACGCGTCGCCAAGCTTGGCCAGATGGGCGAAGTCGTCCGCGTCCGGGACGGGTTTGCGCGGAATTTCCTGCTCAAGCGCGGCAAGGCCCTGCGGGCCACCACGGACAATCGCGCCAAATTCGATGGCATGAAGGCCGAACTCGAAGCCCGTAACCTCCAGGCCAAGGGCGAAGCCACCAAAGTCGCGGAGAAGATCAACGGCCGTAATGTCACCATCCTTCGCCAGGCGTCGGAAACCGGTCAGCTGTTCGGATCGGTCAGCGTTCGCGACATCATTGCATCGTTCCAGAACGACGGCGTCACCATCAGCCGCAGCCAGATCATGCTGGACGCGCCAATCAAGGCCATCGGCAAGCACGAGATTGCCATTGCCGTGCATCCCGAAGTCGAAGTCGGTGTGACCGTCACCGTTGCGCGAAGTGCAGACGAGGCCGCGCGCATCAACCGCGGCGAGGAAATCTCGACGCGCCAGGAAGATCAGGATGCGGCCGCCGAGGCGATCGCCGCCGCCGGCGAATTCTTCGATCCCGAAGCTCGTCCCAACGATTTGGAGACACCCGAAAGCACCCCGGAAGAGAAGTAATCACTCCGAGGCAGATTGAACGCATCCGAGCCCGGCCTGATCAGGCCGGGCTTTGCATTCGGCCGGCGCCTCCTCCAGCATCGCAATCGAGGCCAATGCTGTTGCAGTGTGTTTCTCGATGCCGTCGATCAAGCAAAACACATCGGCGGCGACAACCGCGAGCTGCCGTCCGGACTTGACGACGCGCGCCTGGCAGATCAGGCGCTCGGCGAAGCCTTACTGCGAGATTGGCGGCGCGGGCGGGCCGGCGGCCGCAGTCGCCGGAACCGGCGGAGGAGCCGAAGCCGTAACTGCAGGCGGAGGCTCCGGCGGCGGGGCCGATGGTCGAGCGGCAGCCGTGTCGGCGGGTGCCTTCGACGTGGCCGGGGGCGGCGCTGATGCCGCCGGCGGCGCCGGCGTGACCGGGGGCACCGGATCGGGCCGCAGAACGGGCGTATCGCCGCCACCGCCCTTCGGCATCTCGATTCTGGCGGCCTCGGACTTTCCTTCGCCGGCGGGCTTCGCCCCCTCCGGTTTGGCATCGCCCTCCTTGGCGGTTTCCGCCTTGGCCTTTTCATCCATCGCAGGCTCGGGCGGCTCGTACTTGGCCGCGGGCGGTTCCTCGCCCGGCCTGCCGCGCTTGCTCAGCCCTTGTTTGGTTGTCAATTTTCGGCCATCTGGACCGCGCTCGATAGCCGCCTGGGTCGGCACCTGACCGTCCGTTGCGGGTCGTGCCGCGTCGGGCGAGTCTCCGGGGCGCGCCATTCGCTTGGCGTTGCGGCCCTGCGGCGCAGGCTCCTCGGCGCCTGGCCTTGCGGCTTCCTGTGCCGATGGCGGCCGCATTTTGCGGCCCTGCCGGTCGACCTGATCGGCTCCGCCGGCCGGTTTCGCATCGGCCCCCTGCTTGCTCTGGAAACGCGTATCGCTGGCGCCATTGGAAATCAGGAATGTGCTGAGCTGCGAGGCCATGTCGCTGCTGGTCGTATAATGCTCGCGCAGGAAGCCCGGCAGGGATCCGGCCGACACCGTCTTCAAAAGGCCACGTGGACTCTTGTGGCAAGCGTTGCAGGTGCCGGCGAAAAGCTGGGAAGCGCTTTTGCCGGCCTCGAGGTTTTGCACCTGCGCCCGTGCCGAGGGCGCCGCAAAACAACCGATCAGAAGCGTCACCGCCGCTAAACTGAGCGCTCGGCCCAACATTCCCTATTCTCCGATGTGGAAATCGCGTCCGGCGCCCTTGGTCGGGCACAGGCGGCGGTCCACCTTTTAGCCGATTATGCCGCGAATGGAAGCGCACTTATGACGCAACTGCGTGAATGCGTCATTCCGGAATATCCGCTTTGTGTACAAGGTACTAGCGTGTGGGTTCCATCACCCTTATGATCCGATGTGTGGGGAACCATTTTGCTCCCCACGCGTCAAATGTGACGGCAGGACCAGTCTCTACGGGATCGCTCAAGTCGGTGGTTTCGATGGACCGTTTGTTGCGTTATTTTTTGCAGCAGTTCATTCGCCGCGGTGCGATGACATTCACCACCGCGAGTGGGGCCAAATTTAGCTGTGGCGATGGGAGTGGTCGGCACGTTTTCGTGCGTTTCCTGACTGCCGATGCCGAACGCAGAATACTGATCAACCCCGAACTTGCGCTCGGCGAAGTCTATATGGAAGGCACGTTCGTCGTTGAGAACGGATCGATCGCGGATGCGCTGGCGATCCTGATGGACCAGCCGGAAATATTGCCCCGCTGGGCCAAGCTCCAATGGTGGCTGCGTTATCTGGGCAGGCATATCAGGCAGTTCAACCCGCGCAGTCGCGCGAAAAACAATGTCGCCCACCATTACGATCTCGACGGACGGCTTTATTCGCTCTTCCTGGATTCCGACAAGCAGTATAGCTGCGCTTATTTCGAAGGGCCGGACGCGACGCTCGACGATGCCCAACTCGCCAAGAAACGGCATCTTGCCGCCAAGCTCTTGGTTCGGCGCGGCGACAAGGTGCTCGATATCGGCTCGGGCTGGGGAGGTCTCGGTCTTTATCTGGCGGAAATGACCGATGCCAATGTCACCGGCATCACGCTATCGACCGAGCAGTTGCAGGCGTCGAACGCGCGCGCTGCGGAGAAGAACCTGTCGCAATCGGCGAAGTTTTTCCTCGAAGACTATCGCGACATCCCGGGCCCATTCGACCGCATCGTATCGGTGGGCATGTTCGAGCATGTCGGCGTCGACTTCTACGACACCTTCTTCAAACGATGCGCCGAGCTTCTCACCGATGACGGCGTGATGATGTTGCACTCGATCGGCCGCTCGGACGGGCCCGACGTCACCAATCCCTGGATCGCGAAATATATCTTCCCCGGCGGCTATATCCCTGCGCTCTCCGAGGTGATGCCCGCAATCGAGCGCGCGGGCCTCTTGGTGTGCGATATCGAGATTCTGCGGCTGCATTATGCAGAGACGCTGAAAGCATGGCGCGAGCGGTTCATGGCGCGGAGGGAGGAAGCGGTCCAGCTCTATGACGAACGCTTCGCGCGCATGTGGGAATTCTATCTCGCCTGCTCGGAAATGTCGTTCCGGAAAAACAACCTCATGAATTTCCAGATCCAGCTCGCCCGCCGCCAGGGCGTGGTACCGATGACGCGCGATTACATTGCGCGCGAGGAAACCAAACTACGCGGGCTCGAGCAGGGAAAGGGCCGGCGATTGCGAATTGCTGGCGAATGAAGAAGCCGACTCTAGTTTCGCAGGCTGAATCGGGAGGCGTAGGCCGGATAGGCGGCCGCCGGCCGGGCCAGCTGGGCGCGAACGGCTGCCAACTCAAGCCGACCACAGGGACGCGCGCGCCACTCCGGTCGTGAAAACTTCTCCATGGCATCCACCAGCATCGACAACCACAGGTTCTGTCCCTGTCCGGTTCGCCATGATTGAAGTTGCTGGCCCATAGCCTGTCCTTCTGCACCGGCTTCGAGAAAATCGACCCTGAACAATCCCGACGCCTGCCAATTGGTTCCCAAGGACCCTGCCCGAAAGAAAATCGGCCGGATGTGACCTGCTTCACAAAGGGGCCGGCCAACGTGTCCTAAATCTTCGACATGGCCCGGAAAACCCACCAACCATCGTTCGACCCGAGTGCGGACATGCGCACCGACTACGCCCTGATGGCGACCGCCGTTGGGGCGACCCTTTTTGCGCTGTTCTATCTCATCTTGATCTGACCAGCGTCGAACGCACGCCCCGGTATCCTCCCCCTGCCTTCTACGATTAGGTATGCCCCGCACCGGTTGAGGTTCAGCCTGCAGGGAGGTTTTCCTGATGATTGCGGGCCCCCGCCCCCGCTGCGAAACAACGGTCAAGCGCCAATCCAGCGAAGCTGCAGGAATTCCCATCCTCATTGTGTGAATCGGGCATAAGGCATGTTGCCGCTTCCGCTTGCCACAGGACTGGCGCTTTATCGCTGCCCCTTATCCGCCAAAGTTAAGCGAACACTGATCCTCATGCCTCCACTCGATTCGAACGTTCTAAAGCTCGCTCCCGACCCGGGAACCCCGGCCTATCGGAGCGCACCGCACAATATCGAGGCGGAGCAAAGCCTGCTGGGCGCGATCCTGGTCAATAACGACGCTTTTTACCGGGTTTCGGATTTCCTCGAGCCGAAGCATTTCTTCGAGCCGATCCATCAGGCCATCTATGAAACCTCCGGCAGCCTGATCCGGATGGGCAAGGTCGCCACCCCGGTCACGCTGAAAACCTTCCTGCCGGCCGATACCGACATCGGCGGCATGACGGTCGGCCAATACCTTGCACGGCTTGCCGCCGAGGCAACCACCATCATCAACGCCCAGGATTACGGGCGCACGATCTATGAACTTGCACTGCGCCGCGATCTGATCCGGATCGGCGAGGACATGGTCAACGTCGCCTTTGACGCGCCGGTGGATTTTGCGCCACGCGCGCAAATCGAGGATGCCGAGCGCCGATTGTATGAACTTGCAGAATCCG
>Ga0210401_10006721_pt1 | contig 11625 bp, 8 predicted proteins | sample IncBWH32MmetaG_FD_150866 | JGI IMG/M metagenome (GOLD analysis project Ga0210401, IMG submission 150866) | Forest soil microbial communities from Barre Woods Harvard Forest LTER site, Petersham, Massachusetts, United States - Inc-BW-H-32-M | ecosystem: Environmental > Terrestrial > Soil >... | reverse complement strand
ACGGCGTCTCAGAGATCAGCATCAACGGTACCGTCCCGCTGATGGCCAGCTTCTCCAACGACCGCCGCACCATCACCATCGCTCCAACTCCGCAGCAAGTCGCGGCGCCTCCCACGCCGCCGGCCGCCCCCGGAGTTCCGCCCGCTTCCACGCCGTCAACTCCGCCCGCCGCTGTCAATCCCTCGATCACCGTCATTGCGCCTTCGCGCATTTACGCGGTCATCGACGCCTCCCACGGCGGCGACGATCACGGCGTCACTTTCAACGACAAGCTTGCCGAAAAGGACGTGACCCTCGCCATCGCCCACCGCATCCGCCAGGAGCTCGAAGCCCGCAATATTCCCGCGCAGGTCATTCGCGACTTCGACGGCAATCTCAGCTTCGACCAGCGCGCCATCCTCACCAACACCGCGCACCCGGCGATCTACATCGCCGTGCACGCCGCCTCCAGCGGCAAAGGCGTCCGCCTCTACACTGCGCTGCTCCCTGCGGGCGGAGAAAACAACGGACCGTTCATCGCCTGGGACACCGCGCAAGCCGGCTCTCTTGCAAACAGCCAGGCCGCCGCCCAGGCTATCGGCTTCGAACTCAGCAAACATCAGATTCAGTCGCGCACTCTGTCCGCGCCTCTGCGTCCGCTGAATAACGTGACCGCCGCCGCCATTGCGGTCGAAGTCGCTCCGCCCGGCACCGACGTCATGGACCTCACCCTCCCGGCCTATCAGCAAAACGTGGCCAGCGCCGTCGCGACCGCTATCGCCAATAACCGCGACAAACTCGGAGCCCCGCGATGATCCCTCTTTCTGAGCCGCAACTCCGATCCGCCCACTCGCGAGGTGTACGATGATTCCCCGCCACTTTCTCATCGCCATTGGCGTCATGCTGTTCTCGGTCCTCATCCTGGGCTTTTACGCTGGACGCATGCGCGGCCGCGTCAACCTACCTCGCAGCGTCGCGCAGGATGCGCGTCCCGTCGCGCCTCCTGCCTCGGGGCCGAGCGAGCGCGTCACCCTCTACGTCGCCTACGACGATCCCGGAGTTCTGCGCGCGCAGGGAGCCGACATCCCCTTGCCCTCCGCCCGCCAGCAGCGTGCTGAAGAGCTTCTGCGCGTCCTGCTGAGCACGTACCTGTCGAAAGAGTCGGCGCACCCGCTCGCCCCCGGCTCCGACGTGCGCTCCGTTTATCTCGTCGACCCCGGCCTCGCCGTCATCGATCTCAATGCCGCCTTCGCTAATGGCCACCGCTCCGGCGTCCTGGAAGAAGAGTTGACGGTCAGTTCTCTGATCCAGACGCTGACTGCCAACATCCCCGGCATCCTGCGCGTAAAAATTCTGGTGGATGGCCACGAACGCGAAACCCTGGCCGGCCACGCGGATCTGTCCGATTTCTACGACGCCATTGCCGTGGGACAGCTGGCAGGACAGCTGCAGGCAGGACAGTAGTTTTAGTAACTCGGTACTCAGTACTCGGTACTCAGTACCCGGTACTCGGACTCTGTAACTCAGTACTCTATAACTCAGTACTCGATAACTCAGGACTCAGGCTATCTGATGAATCGGTTTTGAAAGGGCGTAGCTTCAGCCGCGCCGTCCAGAGCCGCATAAAAGTTGGGGCTTTAGCCCCTGAGGAAACCGAAGCCTACACGTTTGGTCCATTGTGAGATAGATTCTCAGATCTGACTGCGTAGCTCTCAGCACTCATCTCCTGAATGGTTTTGGCAAGGGCACGCCTTCACAGCTTGCGGAAAAACGACTGTAGCGCCGGCGTCCCGCCGGCTGTCGTGAGGGCATCTTGCCCTCACGCACTCTATCAGGGCACGCCTTCAGTGCCGCCAACGGCCCGCATAAACACTGGGCTTTAGCCCCTGAGGTCAGCCACCGTCTTCGCAGAGCCATTTATGAAATGAGTTGCCACCGGCGTTCACTGGTACAACTTTTTTGTGGGTGCACTTCGAACTGAGAACTGCTTATCGAATCGAAAACTGAGTACTGAGTACCGTGTACTGGGTACGGGTACCGAGAACTGCTTTACAATCCCCACCATGGTCTACCGTTCCGACAACCGCCTCCCCGATCAGATCCGCCCCGTCTCCATCATTCCTGATTTCATCCACACCGCCGAAGGCTCTGCCCTCATCGAGGTGGGCAACACCCGCGTCATCTGTACCGCCTCGGTCGAAGAAGCCGTCCCTGTCTTCCTGCGCAACACCGGCAAAGGATGGGTCTCGAGCGAATACGGCATGCTCCCGCGCGCCACCCTCACGCGCACCCCGCGCGAAGTCAACAAAGGCCGCCCCTCCGGGCGCACGCACGAAATTCAGCGTCTCATCGGACGCTCCCTGCGCGCCGTCACCGACCTCGCCAAACTTGGCGAACGCACCGTCTGGATCGATTGCGACGTGATCCAGGCCGACGGCGGCACGCGCACCGCGTCGATCACCGGCGCCTTCGTGGCCCTCGGCCTCGCGCTCGAGAAGTTGGTCGAAGCCGGCACCCTGACCGCCGTCCCGTTGCGCGACTTTGTCGCCGCCATCAGTGTCGGCATCGTCGATGGCGAAGTCCTCCTCGACCTCGCCTACGAAGAAGACTCCCGCGCCGACGTGGACATGAACTTCGTGATGACCGCCGGCCGCAAGATGGTCGAAGTGCAGGCCACCGCCGAACGCCGCGTCTTCGACGACCATCAATTCACGCAGATGCTCACGCTCGCCCGCAAAGGCGTCGACGTCCTGATCGCCAAGCAGCAAGGCGTGCTCAGCACGTTGACGCTACGGCAGTAGGAGAATTGTTCTTCTCGGGGAGACTTGCGCTTGCAGCGAACTTGAAAAATGCTTGCCTCTCAGCACCTGACGCGCGACGAGATCCTGCGATGTGCCCGCTGTCGCGTCGGCTTCAAGTTACATCAGCAAGATGTTTTTTCGGGGTATTTTCGAGCTTTTGTGGTAACGAGCTCCGTGCCCCTCCGTGTCCTCTGTGGTTTAAAGGTTTTCCCGGCGCACTGTTCATCCATCACACCCCCACCCCTCGCCCCGTATTACAATGAAAGACCGCCCACAAATCAGCGTCACGAGCGGACTGTACCCATCCCACCGCACTCATTTTTGGAGGAACCAACATGAAGCTCACCCCCGGAAAACTTGCCGGTCTCAAACGCGTCTCGAACGACCACGGCGTCATCGCCGCCGCTGCCATGGACCAGCGCGGCTCCCTGCAGAAATCGCTTGCCAAGGAAAAGGGCGCCGAAGTCACCGACGCCATGATGGAAGAATTCAAATCGCTGGTCACCGAGGTCCTCACCCCGCACGCCAGCGCCATCCTGCTCGATCCCGAGTGGGGACTGCCCGCCTCCAAGCGCCGCGCCAAAAACGCGGGCTTGCTGCTCGCCTATGAAAAGACCGGATACGACAAGACCGGCCCCGGCCGCCTGGGCGACTTGCTCGACCACTGGTCCGCGCGCCGCTTGAAAGAAGCTGGCGCCGACTGCGTGAAGATCCTGCTTTACTACACTCCGTTCGACCCGAAGAACATCAACGACCAGAAGCATGCCTGGGTCGAGCGCATCGGCGACGAGTGCCGCGCCAACGACATCCCGTTCTTCCTCGAGTTCGTCGGCTACGAAGACGGTGCCGACGAGAAGGGCCTTGAGTACGCGAAGAAGAAGCCCGAAATCGTCGCCGAGAGCATGAGGGAATTCAGCAAAGACCGTTATGGTGTCGACGTCCTCAAAGTCGAAGTGCCCGTCAATATGAAGTTCGTCGAAGGCACCAAGTCCTTCGCCGGACAGAAGGCCTACACCAAGAAAGAAGCCATCGACTTCTTCCACAAGGCCGCCAGCGTCGCCACCAAGCCGTTCATTTATCTTTCGGCCGGCGTCAGCAACGCCGAGTTCAGCGAGACGCTCGTTCTCGCCGGCGAATCTGGAGTGAAGTTCAACGGCGTGCTCTGCGGACGCGCCACCTGGAAAGAAGGCATCCCGGTCTACGCCAAGCAGGGAGCCGCCGCTTTCCGCAAGTGGCTCGAAACCGAAGGCGTGAAGAACATCGAGAACGTGAACAGCAAGCTGAAAGCCGCCACGCCGTGGTACTCGATCTACGAGGCAGAACCGGCGCTGGTCGGAGCTTAGAAGAAACAGATCTGGCGCGGGCAGCGTGCCCTGGGCTTGCCGAAGGGCCTCGCCCGCGACACGGGCGATCATCACGAAACACGTAGGGGCAGCCGCCCTCGGCTGCCCCCGTTGTTCATCGGACGCGTCCGTCGGGATGAAGTGTCTCCTGCGAACACCCGCTATTCACGCGCCAAGCAAGTCGTCACCTTCCTTGTACCAGCTCACTACAGAGGCACCGAGGCACGGGGAAACGTCTTTCCAGTATTTTATGATTGGGCAATATGCGGATCCTGTGTTCAGGGTTCCGCACGCGAACGCAAATTACAAATTACCAATTACCAAATTACCGATTGCCCTCCGTGTCTCGGTGCCTCTGTGGTGAATCTTGGGGTTGCCGGGCTTCGGATCAGCCCCCTCCTACCACGCCAGCCACCCGCGAAGCAACTCTCCCTCGCCCCTCTCGATAACTAGGCTGAGGAGGGAAGGCCATGATGACCATCAGCGGCATGAACGGCCTGAACCCGATTGGCGATGCGGCCGCCCTGTTCGCGAACAACTCCACCGCTACCGTACGACTCGGGGAAACCACCCTGAACGATGTCGCCCGCAGACTTGGCGTCGATGCCAACTGCCTCCGCCAGGCCAATCCGCTGCTTTCTGAGACCGCGAGCCTGAAGGCCGGACAGGAACTCTCTCTGCCCAAGCTGCAGGCCGGCTCCTCCGCTGATCTCGACCACCAACGCGGCCCCAACAGCAATAGCACTTTGCCGCGTCATCCCATCGGCGATCCCCTGGCTTCCGCAGCCATGAAGGGTCTCCTCAACCAGTTCGGCCTCGGCGACTTCGGAAATTCCGCGGTCCACCAGCATCGGCGTCGGCACCACCACGATCCCATCGACATCGATCGAGTCAGCTTCCGGCGTCATCGCGAACCCATCAACGTCGACCGTTTGACTCTCCGCCACTGGCATGAGCCGGTGAATGCCGACAAGATCAGCTTCAACCACTGGAACAAGTCGCCGCTGAATGTCGATACGATGAGTTTCGGGAATTCGACCTGGAGCAAAGCGCTCGATCCCGACAAGATCAGCTTCCGTACCCGGTTCGAGCCGTTTGACGCAGACACGATCAGTTTCGGGGATGGGGACGAGGACTAGACCCGGAATTCATCTCAAGCGTCCGGCCGATGGCCCACCCTCAGTCTCTCGCACCTCACGCGAAAGGCTGGGGTGGCGCCCTTTTCCCGCAGCGCGGCCTTTGCGTCTCCCAACTTATCAACGCGTGCAACAAAATACGAAGCTGGCCTTTCTACATCCTTCCCACCAAGGCCGTCCCCACACCCGCTAAAATCCCGAGCGCGGTCACGGCAGCAAACACCCGTGCCGCCGTCTTCCACGACATCGTTCGCCCGACGATCAGCATGGGATACACGCTGAACGCGCCCAGCGTGCACAGCAATACCACCACGTAGGGCAGAGGCAACCCGCGCGACATCAGAATGAACGCAGCCGCGACATCAAACGCCATCGGCACCGGAAGAAAGGCGCCTGCTACTGCCACCAGCACGATTCCCAGAAAGCTGACGTGCGAAGGAATCACCTGCGCCGGGAGCAACTCCGCTACGATCGCCCCGAGCACCGCCGCCACGATCATGAACGGAATCGTCATCATCGCCAGGCGCGCGAGGTTCTTCAAGTATTGCTTCAACGTTCCGGTCGCCGGCACCAGCCAGCCCGCCGCGGGCACCGGGCACGCCACTTCCACTGGCTTCACTTGCCCGGCCAGCCATGGCACCAACGCAATCAGCGCCAGCGGCACGGCCACCCGCAACATCGCCACGCCCGGGGGAAACAGCGCGAACACCATGGTCAGCACCACCACGTTCAACATCGGCGACGAGATCATGGTCGCCAGCACAGTGGCGGAGCTGGCTCCGCCTTCGTACAAACTCTGCCCGATCGGCGCCACACAATTCGCGCACACCCCCAACGGCACTCCGGTGATCGCGCCCAGCGCCGTATTCGCCGCCACGCTCCTGAATCTTCGTCGCGGCAACAGTGGCAGCAACGTCAGCAACGCCGCTCCGAAGAAGAGGCTGAACGTCATGCCAATCCGGTTCGTCCACATCCAGTTCACGCTGGTGTGCTCGATGCGCGTGGCCAGCGGCATCTGCGCGGTCACCGGCATTTTCGCGTCGAAGCTCAACACTCCGCTGGTCTTGATCGCGGTCCCGCTATGCAATTTCTTCAGCAGCGCCGGGTAACGCGAGTCAATCCAGAAATACGATGCGATACCCAGCGCCAGAACCAGCGCGATCGAAACCTGCGCTCGAAAGCCGGTGCGATCGGAAGAGGGAACTGCCAGAGATGTGCCTGCCACAGTAGACGCCATAGCCACCCCACCAGCTAAGGTCAACAACGGTGGCGCAAACCTTATCGGTGCTTTCCGGACCTCACAATAGTGCAAATGCATTACGAGTCCCTTACGGAACCAAGGCTCCGGCACTCTGGTAACTCTTTCTCATCGGTTCGCCGTCCCGCCTCCGCGCCATCCTGCCGATAGCCGTAAGGTGAGACTTTGTCTGCTATTCATTCTTCTCGCGGTCCTGACGCAATGGCGCCGGATTCGCTACGGGTCTCCGCGGAACAAGAGGATTCTGCTCGGGACTCTTTTCTTTCTGCTGTTCATGGTCAGCGACGGCTCTTCCGCCGCCTCCCAGGCATGGGAAGGTTCCCCTCCCACCTATTGGCCTGTCGGTCTCAGCGTGGCCCTGTTCCTCGTCGCCGGCCCCAGCCAGGCGCCCCTGGTCTTCTTTTCCGGCTTAGTCGCTGCGCTCGTGAACTACCACCGTCCCCTTTTTTCGTGGTGCGGAATTCCCGGCGTCTTCGCACTTTATATCGGCTATCTCGGTGCAGCGATCCTGCTTCGCAACCGATGGCGCATTGACCTCAGGCTCGCCAGTTTGCGCGACACCGGACGATTCCTCCTGGTTTTCCTCGTTGCCGAAGTCTTCACCGCCGTCGCCGGCATGTTGACTCTTTTGGGCGACGGGCTGATTCACCGTTCCGACGTGGCGAGAACCATCATCAACTGGTGGGCCAGTGACGCCATTGCCCTCATCACCTTTACTCCGTTACTTCTCATTTTTGTGGCGCCGCAAATTGACAGCTGGCTGAAATCCGAACCCGCTTCGCCTTTGCTGCCAGCTGTGTCCGCGCGTTTTTCGCGACCTGAGATCTTCGAGATCGCGGCACAATGCGCGTCGGTCGTGCTCGCCATCTGGCTGGTATTCGGTTTCGCCCCGGCCATCCCGTATCAGCCACTCTACCTTCTGTTTGTTCCGGTCATCTGGGTCGCGGTCCGCCGCGGCTTGCCGGGAGCGGTGCTCACCGTGTTCGCCATCAACGTCGGCCTTACCCTGGCGGCCGGGCTCACCCAAGCGTCCCATGGATCGTTGCCGCGACTGCAACTCGCCATGGTCGCTCTCGGCTCGACCGGACTCTGCCTGGGGGCCGTGGTCAGCGAAGGCAAGCGCGCGGAAGAGCAATTGCGCCGGAGCGAAGCTGGTTTGCACGAGGCGCAACGCGTTGCCCGGCTGGGCGGCTGGACCTTTGACCCCAAATCCGGAAACGTAACCTGGACCGAAGAGCTGTACCGGATCCTCGGCTTCGATCCTTCCCTGCCTCCACCTCGCTTTCCCGAGCAGGAAAAAATCTTTACGCCCGAGAGCTGGCAGCGGCTCAACGTCGAGTTCGACAAAACCCTGACCACCGGCATTCCTTACGAAATTGAATTGGAGACCGTCGGTCCCGACGGCGCCACCGGGTGGATCCTGGCTCGCGGTGAGCCGCAACGTAACCCAGCCGGCGTTATCAATTCCATGTCGGGCAGCGTCCTCGATATCACCGAACGCAAACGCGCCGAGAAGCAGGTCCAGTTTCTCGCCTACTACGACGGCCTTACCGGATTACCCAACCGCCGCCTGCTCCAGGATCGGCTGGTGAAGGCCATCGCCTCCGCTCGCCGCCGGAGCGAGCTGGTCGCGGTCTTGTTCCTCGATCTCGACCGCTTCAAGATCATCAACGATTCGCTCGGGCACTCCGTCGGGGATCTTCTCCTCCAGGAGAGTGCCGAAAGGCTGAAGCGGCAGGTCCGCGATCAGGATACGGTGTCACGCGTCGGAGGCGATGAATTCCTGGTCGTGTTGAGTTCCATTCCCGACATCGAAGCTGCGGCCGCTGCCGCCGAACGGATCGTGAACGCCATGTCGGCCGAATTCATGATTCAAGATCGTTCGCTTCGGGTCAGTTGCAGCGTCGGCATCAGCATCTTCCCCGAACATGGGAATGACGCGGAAGCCCTCATCAAAAATGCTGACGCGGCCATGTACGGCGCCAAGGAAAGTGGCCGCAACCGCTTTCGCTTCTTCTCCGAAGCCATGAACGCTCAGGTCGTCGAGCGCTCCATGCTGGAGCAAGGCTTGCGCATGGCGCTTGACCGCAACGAACTCTTCTTGATGTACCAGCCGCAGGCCGACCTTCGCACCGGCAAGATCACGGGCCTTGAGGCGCTGCTGCGCTGGCGTCATCCGGAATTGGGACTCATCCCGCCCGATAAATTCATACGCGTCGCCGAAAACAGTGGCCTGATTGTTCCGATCGGGGAGTGGGTCCTCCGTACCGCTTGCCTGCAAGTGCGGCGGTGGCAACAGGATGGAATCCCACCTCTCACCATCGCCGTGAACGTTTCGGCCATGCAGTTTCGCCAGGAAGGTTTTCGGGAGTTCATTCACTGCGTGCTCCGCGAGACCGGCCTCGCTCCTCAGTATCTTGAACTTGAGCTTACCGAAAGCCTGCTAACCTCGAATGCCGACGTGATGTTCGCTGTGATGCAGGATCTGAAGGACATGGGATTGAAGCTGGCCATCGACGATTTCGGCACCGGCTACTCCAGCCTCAGCTATCTCCGCCAGTTTCCCGTCAGCAAGCTCAAGATCGATGGCTCGTTCATCCACGACGTCGCGACCAGCGCCGACGCGGCCGCCATTGCCACCGCGATCATTAGCCTCGCAAAAAGCCTCAACCTGAAAGTCATCGCCGAAGGCGTCGAGACCGAAGCGCAAGTGGCGTTCCTGCGCGAACATCACTGTGACGAGGTGCAAGGCTACTACCTCAGCGAGCCGCTGCACGCCGATCTGGTCCCCGACAGACTGCCGGCCCTCGCCGGCCGCACCATGTCCGCAGCCTCCGGTCACTGAATCCGAGGCGCGAGTAGTTCGCCACATTGCCCTTCCTTCAGTCGCGGTACTTTGCACAAGCCATGTCGTCCGCCGATTTAAAATGTCCGGGCCATGCCCACCAACCAGACTGCTCTCATCACCGGCGCCTCCACCGGCCTCGGCTACGAGTTTGCTCACCTGTTCGCGCGCGATCAGTACAACCTCGTGCTCGTGGCGCGCAGCGGCCCCAAACTTGCCGAACTTGCCGAGCAACTGCGCCAACAGCATGGCATCACGGTGAAGACCATCCCGCTCGATCTCGGCTTGCCGCAGGCGTCGCTCACGTTGTTCGACGAGACCCAGCGCGCCGGCATCGCGGTCGATATTCTCGTCAACAACGCCGGCTATGGCAGCTTAGGTCGATTCGCCGAGCTTCCCCTTGAAGACTCCTACGGACAGATTCAGCTCAACGTCATGGCCCTGACGCTGCTGACCCGCCTGTATCTCGCACCCATGCTCGAGCGCCGCTCGGGCAAGATCATGAACGTTGCCTCCACCGCGGCGTTCCAGCCCGGCCCGCTCATGGCTGTCTACTATGCGACCAAGGCTTACGTGCTGTCGTTCACCGAAGCCATCGCCGACGAATTGCGCAACACCGGCGTCCACGTGACCTGCTTCTGTCCTGGCGCCACGCTCACCGAATTTCATAAACGCGCCAACACCGGGAACAGCCGCTTGTTCAAACGACTCGCTCCCATGGACGCAAAGACCGTCGCCGCTGACGGTTACCGCGCCCTGATGGAAGGGAAGACGGTGGCGATCTCGGGACTCCGGAACTGGCTGGTGGCCGAGTCGGTCCGCTTTGCCCCGCGCAAACTCGTGACCGCGATCTCGCGCTGGGTCGCCGAGCCGGTGCAGTAGCAGTGGTCGGTGGCTAGTGGTCAGTGGTCAGTAGGTAGTGGTCAGTGATCCGTTCTTGCCGGGTGCCCCGTTCTAACGTCGCGTTCTTTGCGACGTTAGGGCGGGGATTTTCCCTCCCCGTCACCCGTCACCTGTCGCCTCTCCGTTCGCTGAGAACCGAAAACTGCCCACTGACCACTGGCCACTGACCACTGACCACTCGCTGTCAAGCCCCCAAACTCGCCAATTTCCTCGCATCCCTCTGCATCGCAAGCAAATATATTTCTAGCAAAACTGTCCCTTTTCCCCTATGCCAATTGATATTCTAAAATTAGGGACCAGAGATGGAGCCGTTCCGTACGTCCTAGGCAGAACCGAGCGGAGGCTTGCGGCCATAACCGGACCCGAGGGAGACCGCGCCGACATCTGAGCGGGGAGGTTCCTTTGCGTACCCGCACTGGGAGTGATCACTCCAATCAGTTTGAAAGACTGATAACAACGAATGAGTTGAAGAAGTAACCAGAAACCAGAGCAATACGCTGGGGAAGGCAACTATCGCCAGAAGTGCAAAGGCCGAAAGCAGGCCAGGGAAGCATCGGTAACGATCAGATGTGGGCGGACACTCTTGTCTGCCAAAATGTAACGCGAATACTCCTGTCCGCGAGGTGAAACCGGCGCCAGAAACACCAGCCGTTTATTCGTCGCGATGCACCGTCTCCATGGAGAACGCGGGCAAGCACACGGCGACGTACTCGGCGCCCGAGGGATCGGGCGTCGAATACTGCACCCATTCGCCCGCGTGCGCGACCACGGCCTGCCCGGCGTGCACGTCGAAAGCGCCCCCTTTGTGCGTCACGCGGAGAACTCCATTGACCACCACCGTGAACTCGTCGAACTCGGGCTTCTGGCCGGGCTCGCTCCAGCCTTCCGGGCTGTGCATGAGCGCGATACTGATAGCCGATGTCTTCGAGTTCACCCGGCCGATGTATTCGTCGATCAGCTTGGGCTTATTGCCCGCGGCCTGAATGCGGGTCGGTTGCGAGATCAGGGTTGGCATGGGCTCTCCTGGTCAGGTGGTGTCAGGTCTCAGGTCTTAGGTCCCAGGTGTCAGGTCTTAGGGTTAGCGAGAGAACGAAATTCAACGTGTTAATCACATTCTTGTCGGTGGAGCGGCGGGCGTCTCGCCCGTCCGGCGAGCGGGGACGCCCGCCACTCCATCGAAAAGTATCAGCGCATGCCGTCGAGAATCGATCCCACGATGCCGCCAACGACTCCGCCTTGCGTCGCTTCTTTCGACGGAGCGGGCATGTACTCCATGAGCTTGTGCGCCAGCTTCGAGATCGGCAGCGTCTGCAACCAGACTTTGCCAGGCCCGGTGAGCGAGGCCAGGAAAATTCCATCG
>Ga0210401_10006718_pt1 | contig 11630 bp, 14 predicted proteins | sample IncBWH32MmetaG_FD_150866 | JGI IMG/M metagenome (GOLD analysis project Ga0210401, IMG submission 150866) | Forest soil microbial communities from Barre Woods Harvard Forest LTER site, Petersham, Massachusetts, United States - Inc-BW-H-32-M | ecosystem: Environmental > Terrestrial > Soil >... | reverse complement strand
TGCCCGCCAGCGATCTATTCATGGAGGCGGAGTACTACGGTCTTTACATCGATTTCAGCAAATACGATGAGGCCAAGGAGTATCTCAACTACCGCGTCATCAAATGTCGCCGCGCCCTGAACAAGTGGATACCCGAGAATTGGCAGCCCGACGCCCGCAAGCCCAAGAAGAAAGGTTTCAATTGGGGATCGCCCAAGCAGGTTGGCCGATTGCTATTCGACCACATGGGCATGGATGTCGTCGAGTACACCGGCAAGGGAGCCGCGTCGACCAGCGAGTCCGTTCTGAAGCGCATCGACCACGATCTGGTCGCCGACCTCCTCAAGTTGCGCGGGGCCAATCAGCAACTGTCCTTCTTCATCGATGGATGGAAGCCATTCTTTGTCGGACGTTACCTGCACCCGGCGTTCAAGATCCACGGCACCACCACCGGGCGGTTGAGTGCCGAACACCCCAACCCACAGCAAGTGCCGCGCGATCCGCGCATCCGCCAGCTCATATCAGCCCCGCCGGGATGGGAGTTGATCGAAGCCGATTTGTCCCAGGCCGAGATGCGCATCGCCGCCGAACTGTCCAAGGACCCGATGCTGGTATATGCATTTTTGCATGACGTAGACGTGCACTGGCTCACGATGATCAAGGAGATCTCGCGCAACGCGTCATGGTCAGATCAGGTGATCGCCACGGCGTCGGCGCACGCTGGCCACAAGGTGACATACTCGGAAGGCATCGACGTCTTGCTCGAGATCGGCCCCGACGCGGCCATCGACATCGACGCCGAACACGGTCTGACGTTCCCTGTGGATGGAGCGATGCTGGGATGGAAGGAGTTGCGCAAGCGAGCCAAGGCGGTCAATTTCGGTTATCTGTATGGCATGTTCTGGAAGAAGTTTATCATATACGCCCGCGACAAGTACGGCATTAAGTTGACGCAACGCCAGGCCCGAGATAGCTGGATGGGGTATTTCGATCTATACAAGGGCCTTCCCAAATGGCACGAGCGGCAGCGCACGTTCGCCCGCATGAACGGATGGGTAGCGTCTAAGATCGGTCGCAAACGCCGTCTGCCCGAGGCCATGCTCGACTACGACACCCCCGGTCGCGCCGAGGCATGGCGGCAAGCCATCAACGCCCCGGTGCAGTCATTGGCGTCCGATCTCAATCTGATGATCGCATTGCAGCTCCGATCAGAATACGATACAGACGTGATGCGCATATGCGCCACCGTGCATGACTCGATCCTGATGCGCGTGGTGCGCCCGCGCGTGGTAGAAATCTCTGAGAGAATTCTGGAAATATCGGGTTGCCCAGAATTGCTAAATGTGTTTAAATGCCAATTCACCGTTCCCATGGAAGCCGAGGTCAAGATAGGTCCATGGGGGCGCGGTGTATCGCTTCAGAAGTGGAAAGCGAGCCATGAAAAAGCAGTTAAGGATTAGCCAATCCAAGATCAAGGATTGGAGGCAATGCCGTTTCCGGTATCACCTGAAGCACGATCTTCAGCTGAGACCCAAGGTCAAGCGCCGCCCGTTGCAGTTCGGTTCCATCATGCACGCCATGCTTCAGGCGCACGCCGACGGAGACGACGCATTCGACGTTCTCAATGACATCGACATCGCCAACGCTCGCCTGTTCGACGAGGAGAAGGAGTTGTATGGCGACATCATCGAAGACATCAGATACATTTTCACCGATTACCTCAACTACTGGAAGGGCAAGGATTTCATATACATCCGTCACAACGGACGCAACGCCGAGCACGTATTCGAGATCGAGGTCGAGGCGGGGATCATATTCACCGGCAAGGTCGACGCCATGGCGCGCCTCAAGGACAAGCGCAAATTGCGTTGGCTGATCGAACACAAGACGTTCAACCGCGAACCGACCGAGGACCACAGGTGGAAGTCCATCCAATCCGGCGTATACATTCGAGCTGTGGATATGCTCGGATGGGAACACCTGGACGGCACATGCTGGAACTACGTCCGGTCCAAGCCCCCGTCATGGCCCAAGATGACGCAAGGTGGTCAGATGTCGCGTGCCAAGATCGTCACCCTGCCGTCCGTCCTCAAGGATTTCCTCGCGGAGCACAAGCTCAAGGCACAGAACTACAAGGAGATGATCGCCCTAGTGGACGAGCAGCAGGACGAATACTACCGCCGCGTGTTCACCCCGATCTCCAAGGCTGTGGTCGATGACATCTACAAGGACTTCATCCATTCGGCGCACGAGATCGCCGATCACAACCCGCGCGACAAGCCTGTGCGCACCATTGCCCTGCATTGCGACTGGTGCGACTACGAACCGATATGCCGTGCCGAGCTACAGGGACTAGACGTCGATTTTGTCAAGGAGCATGAATTCTATGTTGGTGAAGAAGAAGACCACTACGACCCTCCGATTGGCATCGAGCCGTAGGGACGAGCCACCAGAGATAGAGATCACGCCGGTCGCCCTCATCGTCAACCCGCGCACTTACGCCTTCTATGGCAGAGCGGGCACCGGCAAGACGACTGTGGCCGGGACGTTCCCCGCTCCACTCCTCCTGATCGATGTCAACGACCGTGGCACCGACTCGGTGTCCGACATCCCCAACCTCGACGTGATCCAGGTCAAGGATTGGAAGCTATTCGAGGAAATCTATTGGGACATGGTTGAAGATCCCAAGAAGTATGCCAAATACAAGACGATCATCATCGACACCCTGTCGATGGTGCAGCAACTGTGCATCGAGGAAGTGTTGCGGCGCAAGAGGAAGAATGCCCAACAAGCGGGGCAATGGGGCAGCATGACCCGCCGCGAATGGGGCGACGTGGCCCAGGAGATGAAATCGTGGATCGTCAGGTATCGTGATCTGCCCAAGAACATCGTGTTCATCGCCCAGGATCGCATCAGCAAAGGAGGGGACGAGGAGGATGAATACGAGGAGAACGAGTTGATGCCCGAGGTCGGACCCGCCCTCAGCCCATCGGTGGCTAAGGTACTCAACGCGGCGGTTTACGTCATCGGCAACACCTTTATCAGGCGACACACCGTCACCAAGGAGAAGGAGGGTAAGAAAGTCAAACTAGAGAAGATACAATACTGCATGCGGGTCGGACCCAATCCGATCTACATAACCAAGATACGAAAGCCCAAGTCCGTCGATGCTCCGGACATCATCATAGATCCAACATACGATGAGATCATCGCAATCATCGAAGGAGAAGAGTAATGGCTAGGAGACCAACACGAGGCAAGAGCCGCATCATCACCGTCGATTTCAGCAAGGCGGAAGACCGGCAACTGGTGGATGAAGGAGAATACGCCGTCAAGGTCGTATCGATTGAGGAGAAAGAGGGTGACAAGGCCCCATACATCTCGTGGAAATTCGAGGTCCTGGACGAAGGGAAATTCGAAGGGGCCACCCTATACAACAATACATCTCTGTCGGATCAGTCCCTGTGGAACCTCCGCCAGATGATGGAATGCATGGGTTTCGAGGTCGAAAGGAAGGCTACGGAAATCGATCTCGATGAGATGATCGACGCCGAACTGGGTGTGGTGGTCACCCATGAGGATTATCAGGGGAGCCCGCGCTCCCGCGTATCGGGATACTTCGAGCTCGATGAGCCCGAGCCCGAACCCAAGAAGGTAACCCGCGCCACGCGCGGACGCCGGGACGGCAAGGCGGAGGCCGAAGAGGTGGAGGAGAAGCCCGCACGCGCATCACGCGCCACGCGTGCCACACGCGGCGGCAAGAAGGAGAAGAAGCTCGAGGCGCTCGACTCCGCCGATGTCGCCGAGATGAACGAGTCCGAGCTCGAGGACATCGTGGACAAATACAACCTCGACGTAGACCTCGAGGAGTCGAAGACGTTGCGCCGCAAGGCCAACGCCGTCATCGACGCCCTCGAAACGGCCAACATGCTCGCGTGATATGAGCACGAAGCCTGAGTCGCGGCGTCAACGCCGCATTCGCGAAAAGATCGAGAGCCGGTTTCCCGGCTCTCGTTTTATCAAGATCCATGTGTCCGATTACCAGGGCGAGGGGGAACCCGATCTCATCGGATGCGTGCGCGGCATGTTCTGCGCATTCGAGGTAAAAGAACCCGACGAGCCTCCCCGCCCATTGCAGACCGCCGTCCTTAAGATGTGGCAACGGTCGGGAGCGTGCGTCGGCGTCGTCGAAACGCCAGACCAAGCCATCGCTCTCATTTGCGCAGGGTTGCTGAAGTGGTAAAAGATGTGATATGATATACCATGATCAGATATTATGTATTAGACAAGAACAACAATCCCAAACCCGTCTCGGTTGACAGATGGGCGTTCACTTTTGAGCATCACCGTAGGGTGGTGGCTCGAGAGACAATCGGTGGCGTCATTGTCTCGACGGTGTTTCTAGGCCTCGATCATTCGTTCGGCAGCGGGCCTCCTTTAATCTTCGAGACGATGGTATTCGACGCCGACGAGTCACTCATATGCCGACGATACTCGACATGGAACGAGGCCGTCGAAGGTCACCACGAGATCGTCATGTCATGCAAGGCTCTTCAGACCATGGCGGAATTGACCGTCGATGCGATAGTGAAGGCCCGCAAATGATCTGGAATAAGCTCGACGACTATCAGAAAGACGCGGTCGAGTTCGCATGGCCCCTGGACGGGTGTGGATTGTTCTTCGAGCAGGGGACCGGCAAGACGTGGATCGCCGCCGCCATCATTGAGCGCATGGCCAAGCGCCCCAAGTTCTCTGGTCTTCTGGTGGTCCCCCTCACGTCCCGCGACTCCACATGGGTTGACCTCATCCGCACCGAACTGCCGCACGTCGCCATCGCCCACACCTGGGAGGATTTCAAACCGCTGCCATGCCCGCGCGTGCTCATCCTGCACAAAGAGGGAATGCGCGGCGGGCCGATACGCAAGAGGTCGCGGCGGCGCAAATCCCTCGATCCTAAGATCCGCAAGTTCATCTGGTCCATCGTCATCATCGACGAGTCGCAGGGCATCAAGGATCGGGCGTCGTCATTCAGCCGCGCCGCCCGCTTCCTGCGAGAGCAACCAAAACGCCTGGCCCTGAGCGGAACCCCCATCGAACAGTCGCCCATCGACGTGTGGGCGCAGATGCGTTTCATCGAGCCATCGGCCCTGGGCGACCGGTGGGCCGACTTCGACGACGAATATCTGCGTCATGCCGGATGGATGGGCAAGAAGCGGGAGTTCCGCCGGACCAAACTCAATCAGTTCCTACGGGCCATCCACCCGTACTGCCTGCGGGTGACCAAGGATGTACTCAAACTCAAGCCCTACGAGATCATTCCCGAATACTACGACATGTGGGGTGACCAGGCCCGCATATACCGGGAGCTCGAGCGCGACATGGTGACCGAGATGCATGGCCGCATGGTCATGTCGCAGCTCAAGGTCGTCAACCTAATCCGGCTCCAGCAGATCACCGGCGGTTTCGTCACCACCGTCGACAACGAGGTGCTGGCGTGCGGTGACTCCAAGCTCCGCCGAGTGCGGCGCATCATCGATGCCAGGAAGGTCCGCCCGCCGTTCGTCATCTTCTGCCGATACAAACCCGAGATCGCCGTCGTCGAAGCGGAGATGCGCAAGCGGTTCCGCCGCGTCGAAACCCTGACCGGGGCCACAGGGACGCGCCGCGACAAATCTCAGGTTCGCGCCGATCTCAACCGCCGCTTCCAGAATGGCGAAATCGATGTCCTGGTGTGCCAAACCCGCACCGGTGGCGTGAGCGTCGATCTGTTCCGCGCTCGCCAACTCATTGTTTATTCTACCACATTTTCTTTCATCGACTTCGATCAAATCATATCCCGCCTGCATCGGCGGGGTCAAAAACACGTAGTTAAAATATATCTCCCAATGGCCAAAAACTCTATTGACACTGACATCATAGATGCGATATACCAGAAAACATCGGTTGTGGCAATCGTGCTCAACCGACTGAAGAGGAGGTCACACAATGGCCAAGAAGCCGATCACGCGGGCAGCCGAACCGGAAGAGCCCGAGTCCTATCCCTACAACGTCGAGACGCTGGCCAAGGCACTCGACCTCGCCCCGGCGTCGGTGCGCGTCAAGTTGCGTAACGCCAACATCAGGAAGGCGGGCAAGATGTATGGGTGGGAGACCAAGCGCGAATACGAGAAGGTTCTCGCCGAACTCGAGAGCGACGAGCCCGCCCCCGCCCCGGCACGGTCGAAGAAGAGGGCAGCGCCGGAGCCCGAGCCCGAGCCGACCAAGAAGAGAACGACCCTGAGGCGCAAGCGTTCCGCCGAAACTGAGGAAGCGACCGCGTAAGAGTCAGCGTATGAGTCATTTGAAAGCCCCGGCGCACCCGCGTCGGGGCTTCTTTTCTAGGAGGTTCACCATGAAGACGTCAATCCTAGCCGGTCCCAAGACCGAGTTCATCCTGTGGTACTGGGACAATCGCGGCGCATGGCGGGAATGGGACACATACAACAGCAAGGAAGAAGCGAGGCACAAGGGCATCACCGTCATCGAAGCCCAGGGAGGCAAATGGGTCCTCGAGCAACGCGAGATCAAGATCATCGCCAAGTCGAAGAACGCCATCCAAGTAAGTGAAGAAAAAATATGAACAAGGATCGGATGGATGCAAGTCTTAAAGTCATGGAACACATGGCCAAGCAGGTGCGCCGGGGGATCACCAAAGGAGTCATGCCTTGCCCCATGTGCAGGACGGGCGCGGTGCGGTGGGCCTCCTATGGCCCCCGATCATCTAACTTCTGGTGCGACACCCCCGACTGTATATCTGGGATGTCATAGCTTGAAGTCATGCGTCTGGAGCATGGCAAACGCCCGTGCCATGCATCAGACACATATCGATTTGTTGCCACCTAACAGGTCCGTGAGCGGCCGAAAAATTTCGGGCATGGGACATTCCGCCCCGATCATGAACGCCGTTCAAGGTGCCTCGAGGCGCGTCCATTTTGGGGTCAAATCGCCCCCATGGGACACGCTCTGGCCACCCAACGGGGTCTATGTGACCTTTTTGCAACACTAGGAGGAACCTATGACCGACATCGAGATGATCCAGCTTCAGACGTCGATGACCATGATCACCGCCCTGATGGCCATCGTGCCCAAGATCCTACCCCCCGAGGAAGCCGATCCGCTGGTCCATGCCATGCGCGACAGCTCGGCGTCGGTGGCGTCGATCATCGCATTCGATCAGGCCATGCGCGCGTGTCCGGTGCAGAAGAAGCTCCAACGGTGCGGACCGGCGGATCTGGAGATGCTAGACGGATATTGGCAAGGTGCCAAGAGTCGGTTGATGCAGAGCCCACTGACATCGAGCCCGGCGGTGATCCGGGGCATCGACCAGTTGATCCAGGCTATCCGCGTGCGCAAGCCGAAGTGACAAACGAAAACGCCCCAGCGGGCTTGCGCGCGTCGCTGGAGCGTCCGAACCGGAGCACAGTGCCACAGGCAGAGGCTTGCGCCGGAACCCTGTGGGCGTCAATGAGACCACAACCCCACCACCAGAGGGGCGGGTGCTTCGATGTCGATGCCATGGCGTATCGCAGGTAAGGGGTTGCCACAGATCCCAACGGATCGCCTGTGTGGCCCAGGTAGACATCATCGATGATGCCTTACGTTACCACACCACGGACCTTGTGTCAACCCCAAGGGAACAAAGTCTGAACGAAGATGACAATAAAAAAGGCGCTCCGAAGAGCGCCTAGTATCTGGGGAGGGAATGCCCGTCTCTCCGTGCTGTCACACCATTAACGCAGGTGTCGCGGACTCCTACCTGCGCGGCGGTTGCCCTGGACGGTCGCGGTCCCCCGGCCTGTGGCCTGGTTGTCCAGGTCCCGGTCCACCTTGATCCGGTCGACCTCCTTGGCCCGGTCCGCCTTGATCGGGCTCCTCGGGGGCTTCACCGAACTCCGGCAACGATTGATCCGGTTGACCTTCCTCATCCGGCGGCACCGGTTGTCCAGGTCGAGCCTCGATCGGACGGACGCGCACCAGGATAGCTTTGCTGATGACGGTCGTGCCGTCACTTCGCTTCACTTGCTGCACACGAGCAAGGAAAGGGGCTTGAGCCATTGTAGTTCTCCTTGGGTTCCAGAAATGGAAGACGGAGGTGATCGTTTGCAGGGAGCCGGGGCTATTGGCTCGGACCGCTGATCATCCTCCGTCCCTCATTCGCCTCTGCCTGATGGATTACAATTGTGGGGCCTAGCCATCAGACGCGGCGGATGATCTCAGCGGTGGTGGATGTCAGGCGTCGGCTTGGTCGGACGCCCAGGTAAGCCCTGTCCTGGCCTTTCAGGCCCGCCTTCCGGCCTCTCCGGACGGCCCGGCCTCTCAGGCCGCTCCGGACGCTGCGGGATGTCGACCGCCGCGTATCGGTAGCCAACGCCAGGGACCCACACGAGCAGCAACGCCTTGCCACCTGGATACTCGGGCGGCAGCGGAGGCCACACAGCTCCCGGCGGGAGTGTCGGAAGCTGACCAGCTTCGCCTTCGCCAGTCTCTTCCTCAGGGACGAACGGTGGCCAGCCGGTCTCTTCATCGACGCCAAATCCCGGATCGACCGGACGCCCAGGACGCCCGCCGAAGCTCGGCAAATGACCGGGACGCTCACCCCCGAAGCCTGGACGACCAGGCAAGCCCTGCCCAGGTCGACCGGGACGGCCAGGAAGTCCCTGGTCGGGACGCCCGCCGCCTTCGACGCCCCAACCTGGATCGACTGGGCGGTCGAGGTCGGGCCTATCCAAAAAGTGAATGAATGCAAACGGCATAGTCTTCTCCTTCCTTATGGATGGCGGTTAGCCACCCGGTTGCAATCTGAATAGATGGGATCGGCGCACCGTGACACATCGGGCAGCGCATGTCAACCGGTGCGCTAGATTTATTTTTTAGTCCCCGAAGTCAATGACCTAGTCAGATCTCGAAGTGCGGGCCGTCGAAGAAACTCGTGAAGTCACCTCCCCATTTGATATTGACACCGACCTTGCGGGCTGCATCCTTCATGTGCCGAGCCATGGTGTGGAAGCTTGGGATGTCGTTCCAGTTGACAGGGTATGGGGTGCAGTCCATGGCCAGCGATGGTGTCTTGTTGTGCTTGGAGTTGGGCCATTTGACCTTGGATTTCTTCTCGGCGTATGCCTTGTCCTGGGCTGCCTTGCCGCGGTGCCCGCATATCACCGAGAAGTCGTAATGCTTGATGCATTCGTGCGCCACCTTGCGCAGGTCGGGGTGACATTCGGCGAGATACTCGAGTGACTTCTTACCTAGAGTTGGCATCATGATTTCCTTGGTTTCTTAGTGAGAACGACCATGCCCGCTACCATGGTTATCAATCCCAGGATCGACGATACGGCTTCGTCCATGTCGGGTTGCATGATCCCTGCCCCCTCGTAGTTGGCCGCGTTCAGAGCGGTGATCACAGCTGGGGTGCCGATCAGGATGATCTTGGCAATCAGGTCCATTGCTATAGTCTTCCCATCAGAAGCAACACGATGAGGATGATGACGACGAGGCCGATGCCGCCGCCCCAGCCGTAAGGACCGCCAGGGAAGTTGCTGTGCCAACCGCCATAGTAGCCGTAGCCGCCGCCGAACAGCAGCAGGATGATGAGAATCAGGATGATGATGTTCATGATGGCTCCTTTGTTGACAAACAACGCTCCAGGATGAACTTGTTCATCAGATGCTCACGCTTGGCGCGTTCGGTCACGCCGAAGTAGATGAATATCATGACCACCACTTGCATGACCACCAGCGCCAGCAGCATGGGTTGATTTCTCAAGCTCTCGATCACCGACGTGGCGATGGCCTCACCTTGAGCTTTACTGTCCTTGTCAATCTTGGTCATGGCGTCGGCCCGTGAAAGAACAGTACGAAGATGAGGAACGCGGTAAACATGGCTCCCATGACGAAGCCGACGCCGAAGCCTCGTTCAAACCCAGGTCGGATCATTTACGGATGTCGACGACGTAGGTTCCGATGGGTCGAGCTGGGTTGCCCGGAGCGCGCCATGTCGATGCGAAGAGTACTCGGCCATTATCTGGTGACGGCACAGCCATGACGTATGCGTCGTAGTCAGGCTCGTTGGTGCTCTGATGGTTGCACAGCCGGTATACCGTCGATCCGGTGAGAGCCATCATGAGGATCTCGCCTGTGTATGGCGGATGCTGTGGATTGCTTCCGGTCCTATAATCCAGCGCCGCTCCGACGCACCACCGCGCCCGATCTCCCCCTTGACCTGCTTTCTGGGCGCGGGCGCTGGTATGAGTGGTGTATCCGCCGGTCGAGAGCTGAGTTCGCTGCCCGTCGCGCAGACGCCATTTGTTGACCGTCCCTCCGGGGCCAAACCCGAGCGACGACGAATTGACGCGCCCCACCAGCACGTCCTCACGCTGGGCATCGTAGCAGCAATCGCCGTGCGAGCAGTAATTGATCGGCAGCTCAGTGACGATGCTGCCGTCGAGCTCGGTGTAGAAGTAGTTGTCTGGCGAGAAGTTCCAGATGATGCGGTTGCCCGACGGCGCAGCCCATGCCGACGAGAAGGCGCTGCGCGTATGCACCACACCGGGATCGATGACGCCGAGCACAGTGTCGGTGTCGATGCGGTAAGGGATGACCACCTTGAGTCCGGCGCGAACAGCGGTGAGCACGACCATGTTGCCGTCAAAAGAACGGTTGCCTTTGTTGTGGCCGATGCGCAGGTCCGAGAACTCCGTGCCGAAGTTGCGAACGATCTGCTGCGCCCCGGTGCGCACGTTGTAGTAGCCGAAGGTGTTGGTGCGGGCGAAGTCCATCAAGCTCGGATCGGTCGGGTGCCATCGAGTGTCAGCGCCAGACGGCCATCCGCTGCCGCGCACATGGCGAGGCTGATACGTCTCACCATCAAGCCACAGGCTGCCCGATCCCGACGCGCCGACGCCCTTATTGGGCTCGAGGTATATCAGCGTCTGGTCGCAGTTCCATGCTTGAGAGTTGATGTAGTGGTGGCGGCAGCAATCGCCCCATGTGCCGCCGACGTTAGGGATCGGTGTGCCTGGATCTCCTGTGATGCGCGTCACCGGAGCTCCGAAGTTCGGGTCGGTGAATGGCACCAGGTAAGCTGGTCTCGGCACACTGGGGATAGGGCGAACCACGCGGTCGGTGATAACCCATCGTGGAGGCTCCCATGAAGTCGGCGGCGGCTCGACAGGCTCTGCCACAACCGGCCCCAGGCTATTGGAGAACGCGGCTGTGCTACCCCCGGCGTTACTGGCCGTGATCTCACATCTGATATTTGCTCCGAGATCAGCCGCCGTCAAGGTATATCCACCGGCTGTCGCGCCTTCGATCTGCCCAGTACCTCTCCACCAATGGTTCTCGTATGTCGTTGGATCGTTGCTCCATTGGCCGGGCGTGCTGGTCAGAGTCTGCCCGACTTGAGGAGTTCCCGAAATGACGGGAGCTGTGGTGTTGACGGGGGCATCAGGCACGGAAGGAGGTTTCTCAATAGGCCCGATCTCATCAGACATTGCCGTGCTGCTGCCACTCTCATTGCTCGCCGTCACCTGACAACTGATAACTTGTCCAACGTCATCTGCCGTGATCACATAAGTGGCGGAGTTGTCCTCGCTGGACTCAGCTTCACTCGACCTG
>Ga0210401_10006717_pt1 | contig 11630 bp, 14 predicted proteins | sample IncBWH32MmetaG_FD_150866 | JGI IMG/M metagenome (GOLD analysis project Ga0210401, IMG submission 150866) | Forest soil microbial communities from Barre Woods Harvard Forest LTER site, Petersham, Massachusetts, United States - Inc-BW-H-32-M | ecosystem: Environmental > Terrestrial > Soil >... | reverse complement strand
GAATGTGGGCACGCAGCTAGCAATTGCCAGAATAACTTCTGCAAGCTTGAGTGACATAGGGACCCCTCGATCAAGGATTATCTGATCAATCGGAGATATAGTACGAGTCGCACTATATGAAGTCAACCACAAGTTTCGCGCGGAGGCATATGGTACGATTCAATTATGGCGACCCAATCCAAGATACGGAAGTCTCCCAACGATATGCTGAGTGAAATCGAAGCGTGTGTGCTCGGTCTTATTTCGGCGGACGGCCCATCCACGCCATACGCGATTCGAAAAGTATTCTTGGAATCTCCGAGCCCGCAATGGAGCGGCAGTGCCGGTACCATCTATCCCTTGGTTGAGCGCCTGTTGCGGCGAAGGCTGATACATTCGCAAGTCTTTCTAAACGGGAGAAGGCGCGGCCACCGGATTTCTGTGACCGCTTCGGGTTCACGGGCGTTGGAGCAATGGCTCAGTGTTCCCGTTCCTGATTGGGTGGCGGGAGTCACGCCTGATCCTCTTCGGACACGAATTCGTTTCCTGGGCACGATTGGGAGCAAACGTGGACGGCAATTTGTTCGACACGCGTATCGTCGAGTTCAAGCGCATCTTCGGACCGTCAAAGCTGATTGCGCACGGCGGCGGACGGGCAACAAGTTCGAATATCTCACAGCGCGTGGCGCACTTCTTTTCATGCAATCGCGATGCGAGTTCTTGCGGGAAGTCGCCGAAGCAATGGGCGTCCATCTGACGAAACAGCCGCACAGCGATCGATCAACTGGGGTGCGCAAAGATTCAAGCTGAACATGCCTGTGCCTCGCCAAAATGCAAAACGGCCTAGTGTAGATAATTTGTAGCTGCGAAAAGCACCCAACATCAGCAGGATTCAATAGAATTCAACAAGCAAGCCACAGACGCTTCAATACCAATCACTTATAATCAACAAGAATCCATAGATTTCAATAGAACTCGGAATCTGGTTCGGGACCTGGGGGTCTGGTCCGGGATACTTTCGCTGAGATCCAGTATCAGGGAATTTCTACCCCTGTTCATTCCCTGATCGTTCCCTGTTCCGATTGGCCCCGAAAACCTAGTCTTTCCCGCCAAAGCACTCTCTAGATGGGCCTTATCTCGGAGGGGCTTGGGCCAGAAACAGAATATTCCCTGTAAATTTCCCTGTTAGCAGGGAATTTGGGCCGGAGAAAAGTTCGCACGCGACTGCGTCCACCGCCAGCCAGTCTTGGGTTTTACCTCCGTTTCAGCTAATTTTGGCGGAACCCGCATGATGGATAAAATGAATCTGCTGTCCGTCAATTTCCGTCGTGAACTGGTCGAAGTGATTGATCCGCGCTTCTTTTGCTCGCCAGTTGTTTTGCTTCCGCCAGTAAACTGCGAGTTTACGTACTTTCTTGATATGCTCTGTACTCTCAATTTGTGCCTGGTAGTTGGCCAATGGGTTCCCGCTAATCGGCGATCAAGATCACCAAGAACGGAGCCTGGAACATGCATCGTGCAATCGACGAGAGCAGAAACAAAGCCACGCAGAAGGCAGAACTCCCACGCCCCAAGACCGATAGTTCATATTCACAACACAAGGCACACAGGAATTGTTCCTCCCGAGCCCCGAAGGCGCCAAGAGAATAATCAAGTTTTTACGGCGCGCACTGAACTCCAGAGCGCACCTCGATTGCCCCATTCAGGGTAGAGCTTCAGCATTTGGTCATATAGGTCCCGCGCCGTGGTCGTCTGCATAGCAAGGCGCTCGAAATCGCGTATATATTTCCGCGTTTCTCCAAGGATCCCAGGGTTATCATCGTTCCCGACGCGCTTATGCCCGGCGATCACAGCGCGCGGCTTAAAGGACTCCATTTTGTCGAGAGCAGCAATCCACTCCTGGCGCTTCTGGTGGTCGGGCGACTCTGACAGATGCAGGTGAACGCCGTTATAGGCGGCATCACCCGCGACGATCAAAGCGATGGTCGGAACATGAAGGCAGGTTGTGCTAGAGGTATCGGTGAATCCAAGCGGCACACTGACTAAATCGTGGCCTTCCAGGTCAATGATGTTTCCGGTCAGCTCTTCGGCGATTGCCAGATGGCTGGAAATCTGGCCAGGAAAACGCGGATTCCAGAACGTTGCGAGAGACTCTGGCGATGCTTGCTGGCGCATAATCTTAATGACTTCCGCCCGCGCGACGAAACGCGCATTTGGAAATCGCTCCAGAACTGTACTAGTGCCAAAGAAATGATCGCCGTGGCCATGCGTGGCGTAGATCGTCGTAAGATTCTTGCCGCTCGCCACAACCCAATCCGCGAGTGCTCGCGCCTGCTGGACGGTAATAGGGGTGTCGACCAGGACTGCGTCCCGCTCCCCGGAAATGAAGGTTGACGAAATCGGCGGCCACGGCCGCTGTTTTTCGCCTGGGGGCAATTCGCTCGTGATGGCAGGTATGCTGGGCGCCAAGAACACATCCCATCTCAGAGATGTTGTTCGAGTTGTTCGTCTGGCTTTCGACGTACTGGTATTGGATTGTCCCCGCGTTGAACGGGCTTGGTCAGCTCGGATGGGCCAAGTCGTGGCCGATACGAGAGCGATCCCGAAAGCATTGGATAGAAACTCACGTCTTGAAGGCATTTTGGTCTCCTTTCGGTTAGATCTGTGCTCTGCCGCCGTCAACGAATAGTTCGATACCGGTGACGAAACTGGAGTCATCCGATGCGAGAAACAACGCCACCTTAGCAACTTCCTCGGGTTCCCCCATGCGTCCCATCGGGATGGTGGACACAATCCGCGCTATCACGTCTGCGGATTGCCGGTTCGCCAGCGGCGTATTGATCGGACCCGGACTGACAACGTTCGAGCGGATGCGACGGTCCTTCAGATCTGTAGTCCAGGTACGCACGAAAGAGCGGATTGCAGCCTTACTAGCGGCGTAGACGCCGAAGGCGGCAGTACCCTTAACGCTCGCGACAGAGCCGTTGAGAATGATAGAGCCACCATCATTCAGTAGCGGTAAGGCCTTTTGCACCGTGAACAGCGTTCCTCTCACATTGATGTTGAATAGTTTGTCGAAATGCTCTTCGGTGACGGCCCCCAAGGGAACAAATTCGCCAACGCCTGCGTTGGCGAAAACAATGTCGATTCGGCCCTTCACCTTAGAGACGGTCTCGTAAAGGCGATCAAGGTCAGCCAATTGGGCAACGTCTCCCTGAACTCCAGAAACGTTGGTACCGATTGCCTTCACGGCCTCGTCGAGTTCCTTCTGGCGGCGGCCCGTGATGAAGACATAGGCGCCCTCTTTGACGAAAAGTTTTGCCGTGGCCAATCCAATTCCTTCTGTCCCGCCGGTGATGACGGCGGTCTTGCCTTCGAGCTTTTTCGTCATTGCCCTTCTCCGTTGTTGCCGAGCTGGACCTCTCCACGCTCCGATGCTTCACGCTCGATCACTTGAGTCTTAGCACCGCCTGGCCGAGGTGATAGGACAGATGGTTCGTGCGGCTCAGTAGGATGGAGAAGCGATTGCGCGAAGCATCTTTGGCGAAATCTTCTTCCGACACGGCAGAGTGGCGCTGGACCCAGTCGGACCACGACATTTGTTCAAACCCCTTCCACAATTCACCGTTTACGGTCTTCCATGCCTGGCGAACCTGTTCGTGCGAAGGAATGGTGGCGTGTGACTTGTCGGGATTGGAGACGAAGGCGACCTCAAACTCGGAGTGAAGTCGTTCTCTCAGCCCTAGCAGCGGCAGCATCGCGTCGTGTACGGCTGTGAGATGTCCCCACAGGTAAAGCAGCCTGTTCCTGCCAGGCGCTATTTCCCGCAGAACCTCCTCGGACGAGAGGGCTCCAAAAAGCTTGTCCGCCCGATCGATTTGGGTGTTCCATACTTTCAGCGCGAGAGCTACACACGAGCCTTCGTTTCCCATGGCTGCACCTCCTGTCAACCGCTCCGTCTCATTTGTACTTTGGGAAAGTCTTTCCGAACATGGGAGCGCCACTTTTCGATTGCTCTTCTGTGGCCTCATCCTCAATGACATCCCAGTGTTCGGCGAGAACTCCATTCTCAATGCGCACGATATCGGCGGCAATCCAATTGACCGGCAGACCGATATTCGAGAACCGCCCGTGCAAGATCGCGAAATCTCCTTCGGCGACGATGGTTCCTCGCTCATATTTGAGGGTTGGCGGAAGGCTCTTGATGAGATTGAAGAGACCTTCGCGACCCGGCTCGATATGAGCGCTGTGCTGGATGTAGTGGGGCGACCAGAACCTCTCCGCAGCCGCGTAGTCGCGCTTGTTGAACAACGTGTCGAATGCCTTGAGAACCAGCGATTTGTTTCGTGCTTCCTTTGACTCAGCCATGTTTCTCCTCTTAATTAAACGATGTCTATGCTATGGGTGCCTAATGAGCGTCGAGCCACTTCCGAATATTCGAGACTGTATCCTCGTAGAACGTCTTGTAATGACCAAGCGATACGTAGCCGATATGCGGCGTTGCCAGTACGTTGTCCAGCGTCCGGAAGGGGTGAGACGATGGCAGCGGCTCAATGTCGAATGCGTCGATCGCCGCGCCGGCAATTTGCTTGTTCTTCAACGCGCTGATCAAAGCTTGCTCTTCGACGATCGGCCCCCGCGATGCATTGACCAACCGGGCCGTCGGCTTCATTCTCTGCAGCTCCGGGGCTCCTACCAGGCCGCGCGTACGCCTGCTCAACACCACATGGATCGTCAGGATGTCGGCCCGCTCGAACAGCTGCTCCTTGGAAACCAAGATTGCGCCCGCGGCTTTGGCGACTTCGGGCGTCATGTTCTGGCTCCAGGCAATCAGATTCATTCCAAAAGCGCTCCCAATCCGCGCGACCTGTGATCCAACCCGCCCAAGTCCCAGAACGCCCAGAGTCTTTCCACGGAGATCCGTGCCCACGGTTTGCTGCCAACCGCCGGATCGGACGGAGTTGCCCTCCGCCACGATATGTCGCGCGGAGGCCAAGATCAGCGCCCAGGTAAATTCGATCGCCGGGTCCGATCTATACCCCGTGTAAACCACTGCGATCCCATGATCGTTGGCGGCGGCGACATCGATCGACGAGTTCACGCTTCCCGTCGAGACGATGAGCTTGAGATTGGGAAGGCGCTCAATAACGTTGCGGGGCAGCGGGGTCCGCTCGCGCATAACACAAACGACATCAAAAGGCAGCAGCCGCTCAATCACGGCGTCCGGATCGGCGAGGTGTTCCTGAAATACGGCGATGTCCGCTCGATCACGGAGCACCGACCAATCGGCGCTCTCAAGCGCCACATTTTGGTAATCGTCCAGAACAGCGATCTTCCACTTCTTCATTGGCATCCACCCCGCGGTGATTCGTTCGAGTGTCTGTCAGGGTTTAACATTAGCCTTCGCGCCCCGTTCGATTGCCAAAAGCAAGTCGGAGGATGGGAATTTGTCCTTCATGGTATTAACAAGGCTGTTTGCATCTTTGGCTGTTTTGAGTTCTTTCTCAAAAACTAATAAATAGTTTTCCGTAAAATCTACGGCTGTACTCGCGTCAAGGGGCGCTCCAACCTTGCTATGTCCAGGAATAACAACCGAAGGTTGTAGTTCTCTGATTTTCTGTAATGAGTTCAACCATTTCCCTCTGGCCTTACTGTCCGTTTCTGCGGTGTAGACGTGCATGTCATTGAACAAGACATCGCCAGCAATGAGAGTTCTCTGTCCGGAAATCCAAAGCATCGTGTTTTTATCGGTGTCGCCTTGGATATTTTTAAGGACCTCTATTTTTGAGCTCTCAAATTCTATGAAGTTGCCGTCGAATTTTTCGATAGCAACAGCGTGAGAGGTTGCACCTGTGCCCAAGAGCTTTTTCCATTTGTTTATTTTCTCTTGATAGACCTTGTCGATTCGATCGACGGCTGCAGAGGTAGCAATAATCCTCGCTCCTGGATATGCCTCCTTAAAGACCTCCAGACCAAGAAAGTGATCGGCGTGCTCATGGGTAATGTAGACGATGGACAGCGGCTTTTTAGCCTCCTTGATTTTCTCTAATACTCTTTCAGCATTGGTTCTTGTTAACTGCGCATCGACCAGCATCACCTCATGTTCTCCCTCGATAATGACGGAGTTAGTCCAAAACTGGTCGTCGAGAGAGGTGAACACCTTGATGGAAAACCTGTGCTGACCACCCGCAACTGCAAATGGAAATGAAATCAGAAACAAGAGACTGATCATCGTTGTACTCCGCGGCATTACTGGTTCTCGTCCCATCGATCGGTAAATACCACCGGCACCCAGCTATACCCACTCCCGTCCTTGCGCAAGCGACCAAGAGCAGGAAACAATGACGAATGCGGCGCCGCGATCAAAACATCCTCGCCCGCGAGCTTTGACAGCAATTGATGCCGCGTCGCCGCAGCCGCGGTTTGGTCGATGTCGAAAATCGCGGTGACCTCGGGATGCTGCAGCTGGACCCGCTGTGCATGGATGATGTCGCCCCAAAACAGGATTTTTTGTCCCTTTGACGAGAATTCATAGCCGGTATGTCCCGGGGTATGACCAGGCAGCGGGACGAGTTGCATGCCGTCGACGATTTGCTCGGAGCCACTAAACGTGTGCCACTTACCGGCCTTGATATACGGCGCTGCGATGGCTTGCGCACTCTGGAAGAAAGGTTGCGCATCTTTCGGCGCCTTAGCAGCCATTTCGTGCGACAACCAAAACTCGCTTTCAGCCTTCGCGACGTAGACATCGGCATTTGGAAAGACGCGCTTTCCGTCCTGTGTGGTCAGGCCGCCGGCGTGATCGGAATGGAGGTGCGTAACCAAAACGATGTCGACTTCTTCCGACGCGTAGCCTGCGCTGTGAAGGTTGCCCGCTAACCGGCCGAGTGCTCCCCCACCCCACCAGGTGCCGGCGCCCGCATCGACGAGGATTAGGTGCTTGCCGGTGTTGACCAGGAAGCCCATATCAACAACATCCAGCATGTGCGGATCTTCGTGCAGTGCTTTTACAACACCATCCATCGTCGCCTTCGTTCCGTTCAGCCAGTGCGGATCGAATACGCCGGTACCATCGTATAAAGCCGTGACTTCGAGGTCGCCGACTTTCAGTCGGTAGAAGCCTGGCACCTGATCGTGATGCTGGGGTGCGGCAGCCAGAGCTGCGTTCGGAGCGCCGACAAAGCTGGCCAGCGCTGCCAGGAGAGCTGCGGCGAAGCGCATCGAATTTCTCTTGAGCACGTTCCTACTCCTAACAACTAGTGAATTCACAACTCTACCTCCGTTGATTCAGACCCGTGCAAACTCAGCTTGACTGGGAAGGCCGCTAAGCCGTTCCGAGTAATTACGAATCACCTTCTTAGATGGGGAAGCCGCGTTGTTGTTGCGCCTTTAAGGGATACTTTGTAAGCTGAAGACCGATGCTTCGCAAGCATGGGAGCGGCGATGGAATTACGACACCTACGCTATTTCGTGGCGGTTGCCGAGGCGGGAAGTCTGACCGTAGCAGCAGAGCGAAAACTGCACACGTCGCAACCTTCGCTAAGTCGGCAGATTCGCGATCTTGAGGATGAGGTAGGTGCGCGACTCTTGACACGCCGCGCTCGCGGCATTGAACTGACACCGGCGGGTCGAGCCTTCCTCGATCACGCTCGCCTGGTCCTGTCGCAGGTTGAAGCGGCAGCCGACGCTGCACGCCGGGTCGCCCATCCCACCAAACCGTGCTTCGTCATGGGCTTTCTGACGGGACACGAATTGACGTGGATGCCCGAAGCGTTGCGGATCTTGCGCGCCGAACTGCCTAACATCGACGTGATGATATTGAGTCAATACTCCCCGCTGCTTGCGGACGGCCTTGCGAAAGGAAAAATCGACGCAGCTTTTCTTCGACGGGAAAGAGGTCTCCCAGGGTTGGCGTTCCGTCTTCTCGTCAAGGAGCCTTTGATGGTGATCTTGCCTAATGACCACCATCTCGCTGCGCTCAAAGCCATCAGTCCGAGGGATCTGGTGGGCGAGACATTTGTGATTGTGTCGGACACGGCTCCTGTACTGCGTGTGGTCATCGACAATTACCTCAAGCGGTCCGGAATCAATATCACGCCAGCTCATGAGGCGGACCATGTCACCATGGGAATTTCCCTAATAATCTCAACGGGCGGCGTAGGGCTGTTACCTGCTTACACACAGAACTTTCTCCCTTCGTCGGTAACGAGCCGTCCTCTCAAGGGAGATACGCCGACTGTCGATCTGGTCCTTGGATACAAAAAGTCGAACAAGTCCCCTGTCCTAAAGTTTCTGCTTTCGCGATTGGACGAACTAATCGCTCGCGTCTCGAGGAAGGCACCTTAAGCCTTCAATCGGATGATGGCAGGGTTCGCGGGAATTGCTGAGAGAAAAAGAAATCTTGGTGGTGTCTGTCGGCCAAGGGTAACGGGTGGGGCACTATAACTTTTTCGTATTGCGCAACTTATGGATTCCACTTGATGCGTCAGTGCGGTGTCCATTTCGGATGGTTTGTGAAAAGCCCATTCACAATGCCAATTTCGTAGACAAGAAAAAGACCGAACGCTACGCTGATCAAACCCGAAGCCACGCGCAGTCCTCGATTAAGGGGCGCGAAGCGCTTGTCCGCGTAGGCAAACGGGAGAACCATCGCTCCCGTGATGAGCATCATTCCGGCGATCGTGCCAACCCCGAAAACCAGCAAATAGACAATCGCCCATTTCGGGCTACGAATCGTTGTGAGTACCAGCAAGGCCACCGCAGCGGAGCCGGCGAGGCCGTGGACAAGCCCCACCACAAGCGGCCGCACAACCTGATAGAAACCGAGCTGGCCGAATTGGCGGTCGAACCAGTTCAGCGTGTTTTGCGTCGGCAAATGCGAATGAGCTTCGGGTTCGTGCCGGTGGGGATGCGTGTGAATGTAATCTCCGTGGCTGTGAGGATGAGAATGGCCCGATCCCGCAGCTCCGCGCGCAGAAGCGATGGTATCCGTGATCCATTGAAGCATGCCGGTAAGGTTCAAAACGCCCAAGAGAATGAGCATCAAGCCCACGGAAAACTCCATCGACAGGCCCATCCGCGCGGGAATTACCCAGCCGAAAAGAATGATTCCGCTTCCCACGACGAGGATCGTGAACGTGTGGCCGACTCCCCAAAACGCGCCAATCAACGCAGCGTGGCTGATCCTTTTGTATCGCGCGACGATGGTCGTGACGGCGATGACGTGGTCGGGGTCTGTGGCATGGCGCATCCCGAGAAAGAATCCAAGAGCGACTATGGAAAATAGGCTGATCATTTTTATCTCAGTAATCGGGCAGTGGGCTGCTAACTATTCGCTAATCGAGCGTAGCAACGGCGTGTGTCGCGGGGCGACACGAACGAACTCCAAAACTTCTCCATTCCTCCGGCGGACTTTTCCCACACGTCCAGAACCGTCTTTCCAGGCCAAACCGCCTGAACATTTCGATTCGCAGCGACCCCATTAGATTCTACAGCCCCGGCCAAGTCAATTTTCGTAATTACGGCAACGTCTGCGCCGTTAGAGGTTGCCGGATACTTTACAGGTTTGCCCTCACCTTCTGTAACCGACGTGAGGTTACTGACGTTGTCGAAGAACAGGAAATCGATTTCGTCGAATTCCCAGCTTTCGAGGGCGCTTTGAACCATTCATGCATCGAGGTGGCAGGCTCTTTTTCGTGGAGTGCTTTGGCGGGAAGCACCGGATTTTTGAGACCGTCGGATGTCTCCGGTACGGATATAGCAGATCAATCCAGCCGCGTGAAGAATCTTCAGCCCCGAGGGGATCGGGTCAATGCGGATACATACCGGCGAAACCCGGGTTCGGAGATGCTGATAATTTCACCGTGAAAAAGTTTCAGCCGTTCGATTAGTTTGGGGATTTCTGAGCCGAACAATTCCGCCAGGCGAATGTGAAAGCAAAATGAATCACGGAATCTGTATTCGAGAACGATGCCTGCTCCGTTTGCATTTGTCATTTTGCGACTGCCCCAACGAATGCCGCGTCGGATTCCGCAAGCTGCTCGCGCACGGACTCTGCGGTTAAACGCGAGATCCTAAGGCCCAGCGTTGTCTTTGTCCGCGGCGAAATGAACAGGACGACCGATTCCATTTTGCCGGGAATTTCCTTCAAAACGCCCACGTATCTTCCGCCTCCAGCGGCAACAAGCGAGGAAAGTTCCTCTTCGCTCAACTTCGGAACCTCGGTGTCTTCAATTTCCGCCTCTCGTCGCTGTATGCGCTTGTCCATACTCTTTCCAACCTTTTTGCTGGCGTGTTTATTCCCAGCTCGGCCACCGGCGTTTTTCGGCCTCAATTTGAGAAATTCTGCGCACTTTGGGAATTTTTTCACTGACTCCGCGGTCTGGACACTAGCAAGAGAGGAATAGGGGGCAGTTCGCGGTTAGCCCAAGAAATAGCGGCAAATTAGGGAGCCCTGGGCGGTGTCTTTAAGGCACTCGAACCTGCGTTCCACACAGCTTTGCGTCTGCGGACAGTGGCGCCTTGTAAGCGGAATACGTCAGCAGAAACACAATTCACTTGGAGGCTGCAAGACTTATGAATCCCAAAAGATGGTTCTTACTGAACTTTGCATTTCTCATTGCGATGGCGTTTTCCGCGCCGCACCTTTCCGCGCAGACTCAGACCACCGGCGAAATTGTCGGGGTCGTGACCGATCCATCAGGCGCAGTGGTGCCGAATGCGAAGGTCATGCTCAAGGATAATTCGAAAGGATCCGTGCAGAACGCCGAAACAAACAAGGAAGGCGTTTATCACTTTCAACTCCTGATCCCAAGCAACTATACAATCACTGCGAAGTCCTCCGGCTTCCAGGAAACTGGAACAATAGTGGACGTCGCCCTCGGACAGGTTACCAGCGCAGATATCCAGCTTACGATTGGGTCCGCCTCCCAGACCGTAACGGTCGTCGCGGAAAATGTGCCGCTGATTCAAACAGAGAATGGAAATGTGGCGACCACGTTTAACCAGCAGCAGCTGAGCGAAACGCCAAACCCCGGCAACGACCTTACCGATTTTGTCCAGACGGCTCCGGGCGTGGTGATGAACACCGCCGGTGGATTGGGTAACTTCTCCGACCACGGAGTCGGCGCCGCGTCGAACCTGTTTACCCTTGACGGAATGGATGACAACGATCCCTTCCTCAATCTAAATAACTCCGGCGCCACGAATCTACTACTCGGCGCGAACGAGATCCAAGAGAGCACCATTGTAAGCAACGGGTACTCGGGAGAATACGGCAGCCTGGCAGGGGCGAGCGTTAACTACGTCACAAAGTCCGGCAGTAACGACTTTCACGGCAACGCGATCTACTACTGGAACGGCAGCGCTTTCAACGCCAACGATTGGTTTCTGAACCATGCCGGTCAACCGAAGAACTTCAGCAACGCCAACCAGTGGGCTGGTTCACTCGGCGGTCCAATCAAAAAGAACAAAGCGTTCTTCTACTTCAACACCGAGGGTTTACGAGTGGTCGTTCCAGTAAGTACCGCCGTGGCGTTTCCGAGCCAGGCGTTTCAGACCGCAACCATCGCCAATTTAGAGAACAAAGACGGTTTCTCTGCGAACTCGGCGACCGTCAAGTTCTACCAAAACCTATTCAATCTCTACAATAA
>Ga0210401_10006716_pt1 | contig 11632 bp, 12 predicted proteins | sample IncBWH32MmetaG_FD_150866 | JGI IMG/M metagenome (GOLD analysis project Ga0210401, IMG submission 150866) | Forest soil microbial communities from Barre Woods Harvard Forest LTER site, Petersham, Massachusetts, United States - Inc-BW-H-32-M | ecosystem: Environmental > Terrestrial > Soil >... | reverse complement strand
ACGATCTCGTCGTACTTGCCGGTAAACGAAAATTCGCCAGCCCCAGCGATGTGCATTTTCTGAGTGAACGAACCGCCAACGCGAAAATCCATTTCGATTACGCACTTCGTGGCGGCCTTGCAGCCAGACCACTGCTCTAACTTCTCCGCTTGCGTCCACCAGCCAAACACAAGCGGACGGGGAGCATCGAAGACCCGCGTGATTTGGAGGCGATTGCCTGAGATCTTCACCTCGGATTTCATGGCTTCTTCTCCTTCCGTTGTTCGGACATGAGCAATTCGTCCAGGACATCAAAGCTGAACTCCCAGCCGGCCGCGCACTGGGCGATCCATTTCTGAGCGTCTCTCATCCCCGCAGCATTTGCGCGGATAAGATGCTCGCGTCCCTGGCGGTGGCGTCGCACCAAACGGGCGTCTTCCAGGACTCGCACGTGTCTCGAGATCGCCGGTAACGAAATGCGAAAGGGCTTGGCCAACTCGGTCACACGGCTCTCCCCGTGCCCGGCCAGACGCTCCAAAATTCGCCGGCGAGTCGGGTCCGCCAGAGCCGCAAAAACCGTCGTAACCCTTTTGTTTTTGGTAACCAACTGGCGAAATATATACGGTTATTGGCTCCTGCAAGTCAAGAAGATATTTAACTTGGATGTTAAATGTTACGGACGGCGGCAATCCCGCGACAAGTCGAGTCCGCTTGTGGGAAGTCTCACCAGATAGGTAACGAAACGCGCTTGTGTTGATTGAGCCGATCAATTCCCAGATGGTTAAGTCGGAAGCTCCGCAGAAACGGAGTTCTCGGAAATGTTCAAACCAAAACTGTCTCACCACAGGGGTTCGCTCAATCGAGTACCCGTCGACCAATGAGTGGTCGAGGTGAATCCGTTGTCGACACAATTTAATGGGTGCAGCGTCGCACCGACCCATCCAGAAAACTGCGTCCTTGGACCGAATGGACCAAGACTCAAAGTTAAGGCCGTTGACGAAGTCATTCTAAGCAACTCACACCGTGAAGGTTGCACGTGGATGGGTGCGCAGATCAATCTGCGTGAGCACCTGCCAAAAAAGCAGGCGCTCATTCCCACAAGAAATCCATTACAATCATGTGGTTGCATGTGGGCGTGTAGCTCAGCTGGGAGAGCACCTGCTTTGCAAGCAAAGCAATTCCCAAGCTAAGTCGTTGCCAAGGTTGCGCTTGGGTGAAACAAGCGTCCCGTTGGCTGCTCCAATCCTGCTCCAAGACTGTAGTCCACGCTCATAGGCTCATGCGCCTAGTTGCTTCCCAACGGCAGGCCCGTGCGGGCTCGAACCGCAGACCTCCACCGTGTCAATTGTGTGGTCAGAAAGCTAAATCGCTTTGCCTGCTTTGCTTTTCCGGTTCTGACCATCGCAAAAATGCCCCTAAATGACCGAGTTTTGGTGACGAATTGGTGACGAGTTTTGTCATCAAGATTGGCGTGCGTAAATGCGATCGGACGCAACACCAGATCTCGTGCTGCGGAAACACGCGGATCTAACCACTCTGCGAGGCCGCCAGACCCCTGCTTGCAAAGCCGGACAATCGTCTCCAACAACTCGTTCTGTTCTCTTTAACTACTAACGTTTACAGCAGATCGGGGAATCTGCTTTTCGCTCACGGCTAACTCCAATCTGTTGAAAACGAAGCATTCTTGCACACTTCATGCACAGCGGCGATTTCTAACAGGCCGAAGTCGCCGTTGGCGAGTAGAACTTTTGAGGATATCGCCCCCTCATACACCCCCTGCACGAGTGCCGCGGATGTCGAGACCTGATAGGCACGGTGGCGAGCGGTGTGAAAGTACTGACTTAGCGCCGCGACTACCACGCTGTCGGACGAACCAGCACGCCTGACAACCTCATCGTTGAGAATCGCCTCGAGAGACGTTGGGATAACCACAGCTAGGTTCGGCGTCACATAACCTTCCTTAGAGCTAACGATATATGTTCGAACTCGACTCGGTTGCTCATGACAGTCACTGCGCCTTCCATGTGCTTTGGCAATTGAGGTGCCAGCGTACAGCGGATCGATCGAGGACTTTGCCGTGAGCCATGTGCAGCCTTTCGAGGTGCTGGGACGCACTTATCAGCCAACGTCCTGCAAGTCTAGATAGCAACGTGTACTGAAGGTGTCCAATATGTTGCCGCCGCCGTCAGCATGTCGACGCTCTGGACTCTTATTTGCGTCGCTGCGGCCGGTAAAGCCTGCAAGACCTTGTGCCTACAGAAAGGGGAACGTTGGAGGTCTGCATGCAGTGACGCAGAAGTCGCAGTTTGGTGATCGACTCCGTTCGCAACGGAGTCACGGAAAAACCTCGCGACCAGACGGACGAATTGGAGAGGAAAGAGAAAATGACGAAAATTCGTAAGGAAAGCGATAGCCTCGGCGAAGTAGATGTTCCGGCTGACAAACTCTGGGGCGCGCAGACGCAGCGCTCGCTGGAGCACTTCAGCATCGGCAAAGATTTGATTCCGCGTGAAATGATCACTGCCTATGCAACCTTGAAGAAAGCCGCCGCCAATGCCAACTTTGCCAGCAAGCGGCTCGACCAGAAACGCCACGATTTGATCGTGCAAGTCTGCGACGAAATCCTCGCCGGCCAACATCACGACATGTTCCCGTTGCACGTATGGATGACCGGCAGCGGCACGCAGTTCAACATGAACGTGAACGAAGTGATCTCCAATCGCTGCTGCCAAATCGCGGGCACGCCGCTGGGGAGCAAGACGCCGGTCCACCCCAACGATCACGTCAACATGGCGCAGTCCTCCAATGACTCGTTTCCCTCCGCGATGAACATAGCGGCGGCGGTGAATGTGAAGCAGCGACTTATCCCGGCCGTGAAAGCGTTGCACGATGCTATCGCAAAGAAGGTCGCGGACTGGAAGGACGTGATTAAGATCGGCCGCACGCACATGCAAGACGCGACGCCACTCACACTTGGGCAGGAGTGGTCGGGCTATGAAGGCGTGCTCGCGGATGATCTGGATCGGATCGAAGATGCGCTGAAGGGAATTTACCGTCTTGCGCTCGGCGGCACGGCCGTCGGCACGGGAATCAATTCAGCGCCAGGCTTCGCCGAGGCTGCGGCGGCTGAGATCGCCAAGCTCACCGGGTTACCCTTCGTGACCGCGCCGAACAAATTCACCGTGCAGGGCGCCCACGACGCTCAGGTGCAGCTTTCCGGCACGTTGCGGACCCTTGCCGTATCGCTCTACAAGATCGCCAACGACGTTCGACTCATGTCCTGCGGCCCGCGCGCTGGCTTCGCCGAACTGGTGATTCCGGAAAACGAGCCAGGCTCGTCGATCATGCCGGGCAAGGTGAACCCCACCCAGGCAGAAGCCCTCACGATGGTCGCCGTCCAGGTGATGGCGAATGATTTGGCGGTGGGCTTCGGTGGCGCTGGCGGTTACCTCGAAATGAACGTCTACAAACCTCTGATCATCTACAACATTACGCACTCCATCACGCTCATGACCGACAGTTGCACGAACTTCCGCACGTTCCTGGTCGAAGGCACCAAGCCCAATTTGAAGAAGATCAACGAATACGTCGAGCGTTCGCTGATGCTGGTGACGGCGCTCTCGCCAGTCATCGGCTACGACAAGGCTTCGAAGATTGCGCACTACGCCATGGACAACGACCTCACGCTGAAGCAAGCCGCGCTGAAGCTCGGCTTCGTGACAGAAGCCGAATTCGATCGAGTTGTTGACCCGAGAAAAATGGTCAAGCCGTATGTAGCTGCGGCAGCGGGATGATCGACGTCGGCCTGGGCGCTGAAGAATTCTCAATCGATGAGTGGTCGACGACTTCCGCCGTGGTTCTGAGCAACATCGCGGGCAATCCCACAACCGTAATGTGGATCTACATTGCGGAGAAGGTATGGGCGTGAGCCAACTCGGAGTCTCAGGAACCTGTATGAGTTTGGAGGAGCGCGCCGACCTTATCCTCGCCTTTGCCAGGGTTCTATACGTTAACGGTCAATCCACCGATCAGACTTTAATGGTGGCCGAACAGGTCGGGCACACTGTCGGACTGCGCGCCACGATTCTGCCGCGCTGGGGAGAACTGGATCTTCAGGCTGAAGAGGGGGCGGCTAGAATAATCTCCGGGATCGCGGCTGAACCTACCGGCGTGGAGATGGATCGCGTGGCTTCGACAATGCGGGTATTCGAGGACCTCAGCGCCGGTCGGCTTGCGCCAACCGCCGCAATGGCGACGATCAACTCGATCGCACAGAGGCCGCCTGCGCCGGCGTGGCTGTTCACGCTCGCGGCGGCTGCTGGTGCCGTGGCTTTAGCGGTGATCTTCGGCATTCAACATCTGCCCGCGGCTGCGCTTATATTCGTGAGCGCGGGGACCGGCGCCCTTCTTCGTCGCGGCTTGGCGCGGTTGAGCGCAAACGTATTCTTACAACCATTCAGCGCGTCGTTACTCGCGGGCGTTATAGGGGCGCTTGCGGTTCGCTACGACTTGAGCTCGGCATTGCGCCTTATCGCGGTCTGCCCATGCATGGTCCTAGTGCCGGGGCCACATATGCTCAATGGCGCGTTGGACATCTTGAAGGGCCGCATCGATCTCGGCTCCGCCCGCCTGATCTATGCGGGCTTGGTGGTTGTTGCGATCTCCACAGGACTGGTGCTTGGACTCGCTTGTCTCGGTGTCTCCTTACCAGTCGATCAGGTCGGCAGAGTTGTACCTCTGCGGCTCGACGCGATAGCCGCCGGCGTCGCTGTCTTCGCCTACGGCGTCTTCTTTTCCATGCCACTGCACATGCTGGCTTGGCCGGTGGCGGTCGGCATGCTGGCTCATGCTCTGCGGTGGTGGACGCTTACCACGCTTGGCTCTGGCGCAGCCATCGGCGCCATGGTCGGCTGTCTCATCGTCGGGCTGGTCCTTACGCCAGTCGCGCGCCGTTGGCACATGCCGTTTGCGGCCATCGGCTTCGCCTCCGTTGTATCGATGATTCCGGGCGTCTACTTATTCAGGATGGCAAGCGGCCTTGCGCAGCTCGCCGACGGCTCACATACGACACTCGAGCTCTTGAGCGCGACAATCGCCGACGGCATGACTGCAGTTTCAATCATCCTGGCGATGAGCTTCGGGCTCCTCGTTCCGAAATTGGTGATTGATTACCTGAGCGAGAGATCGGTGCAGGCGAAGTCCTAAAGGGCGAAGCAATATGCCGATCTCCACTCCAGATTCCGGTGCAACTCATCTTTGGAACTCCCCATGGCATGACGTAGCGGCGCAGTCGCCGTTGGAGAATCGGCCTCCGGGCCTGCTCAGGTACGGCCGACAGCTACGGCTTCCATTCTTTTTGTGGTGCGCTCTTTCTTTATTTGCGTATCCGGTTCATTCCCAGACTGCGCAGCAGGAACCACTTCCTGGCCCGGACAGTCACGAAACAGGTCAAGGCCCGCACGGGCACCTCTTCGGGACTTGGGGCGGGGAGCGGACGCGCCTCGAACAGCGGGGAGTGAGCTTCGATTTTCAGTATGTCAGCGACTCCCTCTGGAACCTCAAGAGCGTGCAACCGGAGCGGTTTGCAAGCTGGAACCGTTTCCGGGGAACGGTAGACATCGATTTTGGAGAGCTGATTGGTTGGCACGATCTGTATTTCCATGCGACGGCGCTGTGGCAGGGCGGTGGCAATCTTGGAACATATCTTGGTCTGCTGACGAGTCCCAGCGGCATGTCCAGCATGAATACGTGCAGACTGGATTCCTGGTGGATTGAAAAGCGCTGGCTCAACGAGCGAATCGTTGCACGCGTGGGCCAGTTCGCAGGCCAGGATTTCTACGGAGCGGATCACTTCGCGGCTTCCTTCATCTTCGAGCCGATGGGCTACGCGTTGGGCAATTTGTTTACGGACCTGGAGTCGTTCGACCCGCCCTCGACGCCGGCGATGGAAGTCCGCGTAGTGCCGATTCACAACTTGTATGTGAAGTCGATGGTGGCAGCCACGGTCCGCTCGCCTTTTGCGCAGAACCCAACCGGCCTGGTTCCGCAGTTTAACGGAACACCCGTAAGTGTTTCGGAGATTGGATTTACTCCGGGCAAGGACGCTTCGTCGATGCGAGCCTTTGACAACGTCGAGGGCCGCAAGGGATATTCCGGCCTTTATCAGTTCGGCGCGTCCTACAATCCCGGAAAATTCACCTCGCCAACGAGCGCGAAACCGGAGCAGGGGAATTACCTCCTGTACTGGATGGCGAGCCAAGCCCTCTGGCGGGTGGACCCGAAAGAAGCCAAGGGTTTGGATGGGACGCTGGCGTACGACTGGAGTCCTCCCAACATCAACCGCAACAACACGCTGCTAACGGCGGGCCTGCGCTTCAATGAGCCGCTGCCTCTGCCTTTTCACAACACGATGTCGCTGGGCTATGTGCGAAACACTCTGAGCCCACAGTATCTTCCGCCCGGCATGCCCGCATTTAAGACAGAACAGGGCGTTGAGTTCAACACTCTGCTGGACCCGTTGCCAATGGTTCTTTTGCAGCCCGTGGTTCAGTACTACGCAAACGTGGGCGGAGGCGTGCAACGCGCTGTCGTTTTCGGATTCAGAACGAAGGTGGAGTTCTAGGTGCAAGGGCAATTCGGAATGGAGGTCATCGATGAACATCGGCGGACTTGTAAGCGCGCTACTACCGGTATTTTTTGTTCTCGCACTGGGTTACTTCGCGGGCAAGCGCAATGCTTTCGATGCGGACCAAGCCGCCGGGCTGAGCAAGCTTGCACTGTCCTTCGCGCTGCCGGCTTCTTTGTTCGTCAGCATGACCGATATCCCCAAGGATCTTCTTCTACAGCAGGGCCGCCTCGTCTTGGCATTGATTCTGTCTCATGCTGGGCTTTTCCTAGTCGCATGGTTCGCTCTGGGATTCGTGAAGTCTCTGCACGGCACCCCGGCGATTATCTATGCACTCATGCTGTCAACGTCCGCTACACCCGTATTTGGACTGGCGGTTCTCGGACCTATCCTGGGTCCGACCAGCGCCGGGAGCGTGGGACTCGTAGCACTGGCAATCAATCTGACGGTACCGCCCGCGGTTATTCTGCTGGAAATGGATGCAGCGGCCAAGAATCAGCAGGCCGCGGCGGGTGCTTCGAAACCGAACGCCGTTCTAACCGGACTGAGCGCTGGCTTGAAATCACCATTGCTATGGGGACCTATTCTTGGAATTTCGGTTGTCCTGGTGGGCATCCATCTTCCTCGTGTGGTCGCGAGCTGTTTCGAATTGATTGGCTCGTGCACCTCCGGCGTCGCGGTGTTTGCTGTAGGTCTCGTACTGGCTGCTCATCCGATTCGGCTCTCGCCTGGGGTCTTCGCGGGCTCAGTTGCGCGAATCACTGTGCAATCCGCGGTGCTATTCGCACTGCTGCATCTCTTACACGTCGTCAGCTCGTTCGCACGTGAGTCACTGGTATGCTGTAGCTTTCCTCTCGCCACCGTCGTCGTGCTTTTTGCATCAAGATATAAGGCGGCCCAATCAGAGACCGCCGCCATGCTTATGATCTCGACGCTCGCCCTGGCAATCACGGTGCCGGCCATACTTTGGATAAGTAAGTAACCGGAGTTCGAGGAGGCCTTGTTTAGCTGTTTCCCAATTTCAATGCACCGAATCTGGAAATCAAGATCGGAACGCCGCATGCCGCCACTCGAGGGTGTTATCCATAGAATTGACAAATACTATCGGGATTACTTAACCAGTGTGGGGCTGCAACCTTCGACTTTCGGCACTCTCCAATACTGAATCGGACCGAAACGGTCGCCATTTCCGGTCCAATCCGCCTGCGATAATCTTCTGCCTTTGACATGTGGAGTCGCCGGTGAATGTTACGTGTTCGTTCGCGGCACTCCTTTTTCGCGTTATGTAGCAAGCAGCGACCGATGGACTCCGTCTTCTATTTTGAGGTTTCCACCAAAACCAAACTGTCTGCGGTCGAACAACTTGCTTGGTTATTGCCAGGCAGACTTCCTTTCCAGATGACATTGACAGTCGTGACAAATCCGTTGGCTCTGACTGATTCTGGCGCTTCAAAGTTCCACCTGACGCTCTCGCTTTCGGGAGATCGGTGAACCGCCACGTTTCCCCTAGAAATGCTCGCTTGTTCGTTCTCGGCTATGGAAAATGCAATGTTCCTCTCATCGTCCGACTCGTGTGAGGGAAGGGGTAGCCCTGGACCGAAGAAAATCCAGAAGGTGCTCAAGCTCGCAGTAATCGAAACTGCGGTTAGAGAATAGCCATCCTTGGTTGTTTCCAATTCAAATGTCAGGCTGGCGGTTTCGGTATCATCTTGGTCTAGCTGTTCAATCGAGAGTCCGCATTCCGAAATGCTCTTAACCGATACTTTGCGTTGCAGTCCACTCGCACTTTTCAAATCCCACTCGGCGCCTTCGGTGAGTCTCGTTGGACTCCTTTCGACGCTCCAAAGTCGTTCGCCAGACATGATCTCTGCAAAAGTTAAGTCTTCCGCATACATTGCTTGGTGGTCCTTATCGTGGATAGAGGCAAGTGCCGCGTGCTCTTTCCCCCCAATATTTAAAGCGGTATCCGCCGCCGGGGCTGCTCGACGGCGCGCATAGATCCAAACAACCCCATGCTCGTTCGGCTGCCACACCACTTCAGGCGAAACCTCCGGCACTGTCTTGTCCACAACAAATTGCCAGCCAATTTCCTGTCCAAAATTGTCCTGCAGTCGAATCCAATACGAAGAGTAAGAACTATATGCCTATTCCCGCAAATCTGCAGGCGCCGCAGATTCAAGAGTGGAACCTGGGAATTCAGAGGCAATTTACAAACCAATGGTTTGCAACCGCCACCTATATTGGGAATCACGGCCTTCACGAGTTGAATCAAATCGAGCTCAACCCTGCGATTCTGGTGGGAGGCGTCTGTAACCCCGCTACGACCCCGCCCCAGGTAGATAACGGCGAAACGCCCGACCCTTCGTGCTCATCGCCAGACAACCTAAACCCGCGCCGAATGCTGAATCTGCAGAACCCGGCAAAAGCGCAGGATATAGGCTACCTTACGGCATACGATTCCAGCGCTACATCGGACTACAATGGCCTTCTGCTGAGCACAACGTATCGGCTCGGGTGCAAGCTAACCTTCAATGCCAACTACACGTGGTCTCATTGCGTCGGAGACATAGGCGTGGGTGACACGGTCCCGCCGCCCGGTCAGAATACACCGCACAACTACGTGGGCGGAAACAGGCGCCTTGATCGGGGCAACTGCGCGTGGGACGTCCGGCAGATCTTCAATCTCACCGCCGTGGCGCAGTCGCCACATTTCTCGGGTCCCTCGTTTCTCGGCCGCCTAACCAGCGACTGGCGGTTATCGGTCATTTACCAATATCGAACGGGTCAGGCCCTAAATCTGAACACCGGCGTCGACAACGAACTGAACGGACAAACCGCATTTTCCTTCGAAGAACCGAACCAGGTCCTCCCGAATCCGTATGGCAGCTCTCGCCTCCAGTACCTGAACCCGGCTGCGTTCACGACGCCGGCTCTGGGCACTTACGGAAATGTCGGTGTGTTCAGCCTAACCGGGCCATCATTTTGGGAATTCGATACAGCGCTGAGCAGAATCATCAGGATCGGAGAGCACCAGAGCCTGGAAGTTCGTTGGGAAGTATTCAATATTACCAACAGTATGCGGCCGTTGGTCACCAGCCCCGGGAATCCGAATAATCCTTTTACTACGCTCAATAGCGGGACCTTTGGTCAGATCACTCAATCCTACGATCCCAGGATCATGCAGTTTGCGATGAAATACGTCTTTTAGCGCCTATGGCAACCAATTGGCGGCCGTATCGATTGATCTTCGTGTCGTTTCTCCGTGGGATCTGCCCATTCATTACCACCGCGCAAGATAAGCGCAACTGGTGGGCACGTAGTCATCATGCAACAACTGAAGTGAGCCAACGCAGAAATGACAAGCAAGGTGCGGAACACGAGCATCGAGATGTTCCACATCACTCCGTTCCTCCAACAGTCGCCTAAGCAGCGCAAGTATAGTGCAAACTCTGGGCATCAGACCACGTAGATAGACTTGCGCTAGCGCCAACCCGAATGCCGCCAGAATCCGGTCGTAATGAAGAAATCAGTTCTCGCTTGGCCCTGCTTCGACGCCACCAAACTTGGACTGCAATGCACAGCGGTGAGCAGAAAAATTGTCAGTGCGCATCGAGTACGGGACATCGTGCGTTCAATCCCTTACTCTGACCGGCTGACAGGCCGTCCAACCAACCGGACGGAGCACGGCCCACATCGTGCCGTTCCATTTTTTCGTCACCGTAAGTGGCACGCTCGTAGAAACAAGCGAGGACTTGAGCGAGAGCGATCTCTCAAATACATTTGGCATCGCGAGTGCATCCACCGCCGGGGGCCTAAGGTCCGGCTCCTGACTTGAGAGACACACACTCTTCCGCGGAGCACGAGCGCTTGTGCAAGTCTTTGCTCGAAAAGAATATCGAATGGATTGTGATTGCAGTCTCGATCTGGTCGAGAGCCCTCGCATTTTGGCCGGCGCACCGTCGTGAACGTCCAGACTGTCTGGGTCGAGAACTCACGAGCGAATTTTCGCGACTTGAAGCTTTATGTTGAGTTTTCCGTGCATCAGCCGTCGGAAGTATGCGAGTAGAAGCTAAATGGAAAACAATCGTCCCAAATTTGGAGACAAAACATGCAATCCGTACGCGACGTAACTTTCCGACTCTTCCGCGACCTTGGTTTGACCACAATTTTCGGAAATGTCGGCTCCACGGAGGAAACCTTCCTCAAAAACTTTCCGAAAGACTTCCGCTATGTGTTGGCTCCGCAGGAAGCTTCGGTGATTGCGATTGCCGATGGCTTTGCGCAAGCTACGCGCCGTCCGGCGTTGGTGAACCTGCACACCACCGCGACTGCGAACGCCATGGGGAATCTAGCAACGGCGTTTCAGAACAAGACGCCTTTGATTCTGACCGCCGGCCAGCAAACGCGCGAGATGCTTTTGATGGAACCGTGGCTCACCGACGTCGAACCCACAATGCTCCCGCGTCCGTGGGTGAAATGGGCGTACGAGCCCGCGCTCACTAGGCAGGCGCGCTTTCGCGTTTCGGACGCGGCAAACTCGTCATTTGAAGATGTTCTCTATATTTAAGGTTCAGGCAGGAAACCGGCTTCGAGTCCTGAGGTTTGGCGATTCATCGTCGGTCCGGGTGGGCCCAAGCACAAGTCGGCGTTGGACTTAGTTGAAGAAGAGTGCCTACCCAAAAAGCAGGCGCTCGTTCCCACAAGAAATCCATTACAATCATGTGGTTGCATGTGGGCGTGTAGCTCAGCTGGGAGAGCACCTGCTTTGCAAGCAGGGGGTCACCGGTTCGATCCCGGTCACGTCCACCAAACCTTTACTTCGCTCCTTTCTGCAACTTAGGTTTCGATCGCGACCTCCGATTTTGAATGAATTTGCTCGGAGCAGTTTGGAGCAACAACGCTCTTTCCACGCTTTGAGTGTCGCCGAATCCCGATCATCCGTCGAGGCATTGCTTGAGTCCATTCGGACTCGGCGAATCGATGCTGAAGCCGTTGTTTAGTGGAAGTCATTGGGTTTCAAGAACATCG
>Ga0210401_10006715_pt1 | contig 11633 bp, 18 predicted proteins | sample IncBWH32MmetaG_FD_150866 | JGI IMG/M metagenome (GOLD analysis project Ga0210401, IMG submission 150866) | Forest soil microbial communities from Barre Woods Harvard Forest LTER site, Petersham, Massachusetts, United States - Inc-BW-H-32-M | ecosystem: Environmental > Terrestrial > Soil >... | reverse complement strand
GCTGGATACGTCACCGGGGGTGGGACCCAGGTAGGACTCCCCGCATCCGTAACCGAACGCGATAATCTGCCCGGAAGTGCTCCCGACGCGGACCAGAACCTCCGGAATGGTGCCGTCGTCGGCGGCCACCGACGTGTCGACCATCCCGAAGCAGGACAGCACATATGTGTATCCGGGGTAGGGCATGGACGCGGTGTAGAGCTGAGCCGGGGTGGTAGTGGCCGTTACGGCCGCACTCTGGTAACTCGCCGGGGACCAGAACGGCGAAGGCCACTGCTGGGTGCTGGCGGCGTTGATCAGTCCGGCAGATACCTGACCGGGAGTGGGGCTCGACGAGTTGCCGAGCCCGACCGGACCGTTGGCCTGGCCGACTGTAGTCAGGGGGACGTAGTTGGCCACCTGTGTGTTTGTCCAGGCCGGGGTAGCCAACTGAGAGTTGTTGGGGCCCGCCGTGCCCGCGATGGCATTGTTCTGGTATGTCAAGGTGGCATAACTAGAGAGGTCAGCATTGATCAACGCCGTGACCGCAGGCATGGACATATTCTGAGACAAAAGAAGATTCAGGTAAGAAAGAGTAGCCGGGTCGTACTGGGACTCATTCTGGATATCCCAGTTTGCTGGGGTACCTACGAACTTTAATGTCGCTATCCTACTCACCCCCTACAATAGAGGTATGACATGTTCTATCCCCGGATGCAGTCGACCTATCTGGGCCAGAGGTTGGTGTGGTGCCCACTATGCGCGATGGCATCGACACGGCGACCCACTCAGTAGGGGACGTAAACTCCGTTCCGAAAAAATATGCCCCATCACTGATTGTGATCAACCCGTCCACGCCAGGGAATGGTGCAAAACCCATTACGACAGATGGTGGAAACATGGCGACCCTCTTGGCGGTGGGAAAACGCCACGACCTGGCGGGATGACTGAAGCCGAGGCCTTTGCTTGGTTTATGCCCGGAGAACCACCATTTACCGACTCTCTCACAGAAGGCTGCTGGGACTGGACCGGACCGACCAACCGTGCAGGATACGGAAGATTCCACCCCCACATCTCGGCTCACGCGGCCTCCTACCGCATATTCAATGGCCCAACCAACGGACTTGACGTCTTGCACTGGTGTGATAGGCCCATCTGCATCCAACCCGTGCACTTGCATCTGGGAGACACTGTCCTCAACACAAAGGAGCGAGACGAGCGAGGACGAACGGCTATGGGTGAACGACACGGCATGGCGAAACTGACTGAAACAGATGTCATCATGATCAGACAAAGCAATCTGCCCCAAAGAATCCTCGCCAAACAATTCGGCGTGGACAGATCCACCATCCGCAATATCGTCAGCCGAAAGAATTGGAAACATATCTAGAGATACCACCCTTGCACGGTATGGCTCTCGTGAAGGAGCTTATCCCTTTCTACTGATGTCAACTCACCAGAGGGGATACCAGCTCCGGTCTCTGAGGCGTCTTCCCAGGTGTCGTCGTGGTCGGAGACGTGCCGGAAGGCTTCCAGCAGCCATGCTCCGGACTTGCGCTGCCCCGAGTGGATGGGTGGGGCGAGCGGAGCCGCGGGGGCAGCAGGGGCGATGGGCATGCTTTTCACGATGTTATTGACATAGGTTGAACGGGCGGGCTGCGCGTTCCCCTGCCAGTCGCTTGGTGACCCGTTCTGGCCCACAACAGTCGCCATCCATGAAGCCTGCTGTTGCGGCGTTCCCGCGTGAGGGAAGGGTCCGGCCACCGATTGGCGATCTTGGAGTTGTCTGGCAAGCGCCTGCGCGTGCTGGTCTAGGCTTGTGCCCGCCTGGGAGTCGGTGAAGCCCAGCGTGGGGGCACCGGACGGGTTGTTGCCTTCGGTGGCTGAAAATCCTGAAATCAATGGGTGTAGCGCTGGGTCGATCCCGGCCCTCGTAAGAGCTTCAGTGAGGCTTTGGCTCGGAGGTCCGCCCCCAGGGGTGCCCATCGCGCCAGACCCGCCACCAGCACCACTGCTGCTTGGGGCGGTGCCGCCGCCACCGGAGGTGGCTGGCCCCCAATTCGTGGTAGGCATGGCTGGGGTGTACATCGATGGGGCGTGCGGATCGGTGCCGGTGCTCCAGTCGCTGCTATTCGTCTGCGCACCATAACCACCAGAAGATCCCCCGCTCTGGGTGGGTCCTGATGGTGCCTGTTGCTTGAGTTTGTCGTCGTCACCGTCGGCCCCATCAGAACCGAGGTCCATGACAGAATCGGCTTCGTGGATAGAAGCGTCCAGCAACCATGGCCCAGATTTGAGTTGACCCGAATGAATAGAGGTCATACCGATACCTCGCTATACTGGACAGGGTGACCTGCTGCTCTATCGACGGATGCGACCGCACAGCCATAAACAGAAGAGGTTGGTGTAGTCCCCACTATCAACGATGGCGCAGACATGGCGACCCCCTGGGTGGTCGCCAAAGCGTCGAGGGATTGTCGTGCAAAGTTTCTGAATGCAATCTGCCTGTGCAAGCCAAGGATTTGTGCGGACCCCACTATTATCGATTGTGGCGATACGGAGATCCTCTTGCTGCGGGTAGCCAACTCAGACCCCCGGGTATCACCGAAGCAGAGGTTTTTGCTCGGTATATGACTGGTGATCCGCCGCTGGCCCCATCTCTCACCGAGGGGTGTTGGGACTGGCCGGGCAACACCGATCGTCATGGATACGGGAGATTCGGCTTTGGTGGCACACACGTAAGAGCCCACGTAGCCTCTCACCGCATCTACAATATTGACGATCCAATCACTAAAGAGAAACCCTTTGTCCTGCACTGGTGCGATCGACCTGTCTGCGTACAACCAGCGCATCTGCATGCAGGATCGCAGGCCGACAACGTGAGGGAAATATTTGAACGCGACCGCGCATCCATAGGAGAACGACACTACGCCGCCAAACTTACGGAATCTGATGTTCGAGAAATCCGATCTAGCAATCTTACTAGAGCTGAATTGGGTAGAATCTATGGAGTCAACAGTGGCCATATCAGCGACATCGTCAACCGTAAGAGATGGACACATATTTAATCCATACTTGCAGGCAATCACGCAAGCACCGTTACCCGCCACTGATTGGTGCTTGGGGCTGCAGCAAATTCGATAGTGAGAGTATTCGGGCCAGTCACAGTCGTACCGGCCAATACTTGATTTCCGCTAGCAACCTCTCTAATAAAGACCGCACCTATATCCGTTGTGTTTAATCCGTGCGAAATTGTAGAAATAGTGCTCCCCGCCGGGACGAATCCGCTGAACTTGCGTGGCACCACCCCGGTGTCGATGGTCGCACCATTAGAGGTAACAGACAGGCCGCCACCGGACACCACATTAAGCGAGAAAGTATTAGAGGCTAAAGAGATACCGTTGCCAGCGGTGTAACTGATCGGGCCACCGGCCACCATGACCTGCGACCAGTTGTTTGCATTAGTGTCGACGATGCCCGAGTTGGCCGTCTCCTGCCAGATCGTATTGGCGCGGGTCGTACCGTTCTGGACAAAGGCCAAAGTGCCGCGAATGAAGTAGGCACCGGTGGCGAAATCGGTCGTACGCGTCCAAGCACCGGACTGCACCACCCACAGACCATTGTTGACCGAAGAAGGCTGGGCAGTGGCCAACACGACCGAACCAGTCGGGGTCAGCACACCGTCGATGCTCTGTTGTCCTGCCAGGCTGGAGATGGCCGAGGTGGCCACGTAGTTGACGGCCTGCTTGATCTCGGTGCTGGCCGTCAGGGTGCCCTGCACCTGGGCCAGCGACTGCAAACCGTTGACCGCAGTGTTGAGCGACGCGGTGGTAGCCAGACCGTTCAGGGTGGACTGGAGGTTGGTGACCTGGCTGATGGGGACGGCTACGCCGACCGCCATGGCACCGACATCAGCCGAGCCCAGGTTCACCGCGCCGGTCTGTCCGTTAACGCTGGTGACCGGGGCTTGCGGGTTCTGCAGCAGGACCCAGTTGCTGAAGGTTGACGGGGGAGTGTGGGCCAGGATGTAAGAACCCTGGGCCGATGAACCGGAGATGATGCAGACGTCGCCGACGACTGCACTCGACAGCGCCAACATCCCCGCTTCGTTGGGCTCGGTGAAGACGTTGTTGATCGAGAACGATGGGAGCTGGTTGCTGGGGACGAGTCCCCCGACCAGATCAGCCTTGTTGGAAAGGTCGGTGGTCAGGTTGATGACCTGGGACTCGGGGATGTTCGGCAACTGACCGATCGGAACTTTGCCGGAAACCAACGTGGCCCGGGCGGCCAGATCAGAAACCAGGTTGGTGATCTGGGATTCAGGGAAGTTCGGCAGCTCATTGAGCGGGACCGTGTTGCCCGGCCCGCTCAGGTCGGCCTTGGTGTTCAGTGTGTTCGCGTTGGCGCTTACTGTGACCGACAGTGCGTTTAGTGCGGTTTGGCTGGCCAGACCGGTGATGGCGGTCGAGAGGGTGTTCACCGAAGACTGTGTGGCCAGGGTGGCCACCGTCGCGTTGGTCGCGTTCAGGGCCGCTTGGGAAGCGGAGTTGCCGACCTGGGTGGCCAGCGCATTTACCGAAGTCTGGGTGGCCAAGGTGGTGGGCGACCCGGTCGGTAACCACGCAGTGATCGCGTTGACGGACGCCTGGGTCGCCGATGCATTCACCTGGCTCTGTAGCGCGTTCAGGGACGCCGCAGTGGCAAGGGTGGCCATCGTTGCGTTTGTGGTGTTTAAGGCCGCCTGTGTTGCGTATACGACGTCGGCGCCGTTGCTCTCGTTCCAGGACCGCAACTGTAGGTGCCCCATCGGGGTGATGTAGGCGTACTGCCATTCGTTGGCGCTGGCTCCGGCCGGGTTGTAGTAGTAGGTGCCGTCGCTGATCGCCTTACCGAACGGGCCCTTGAGTTGAACGTTGTAGATGTTCTGGAAATCGGGCAAGTTGGTGACACCGCTGAATGTGGAGGTGCCGTCGTACCAGTTGGCCTTGATCGGGCTGGAGGTGGGGGTGCCGCCGCCGAGCAGGAAGGTGACGCTGCTCTGCAGGGCGGCAATCTGAGAGCCTTGGCTGTTCACCGTGGACAGGGGTGCCAGGGCGGACAGGGTGGTGCTCAGGCCGGTGATCTGGCTGGGGTCCAGCGCCAGCACGTCGCTGCCGCTCAGCTCGTGTGAGGCCGCATGCGCGGTCGGTGTGCGTGCGTTGGTCAGCCGGGAATCGGACGACAGCACCCGGGCGGACAGGTCGGCCAGCAGGCCGGTGACCGCGGACTCGGGGATGGTGCCGCCGATTGCGACGGCGCCGACATCAGCCGCGTTCAGAACTACGTTGGGGCCAGAATCACCGTTGACCGTCAGTACCGTTCCGGTACCCGACGCGATGATTGTGCCGTCCTTGAGTGTCACCTCGTTGAGGTTGTTGACGTAGGCCATGTTGGCGTCGTTGTGGGTGTGGTTGATATAGCCCGCGCTCGGCCCGGAGGTGTCTAGGTAGACGATGTTGGTGTTGGACAGGATTCCGCTGACGGTTGTGTTCAGGGTGTTGAACGACGTCAGCGGGGTATAGGTGGCCAGGGTGCTCGAGAGTCCGGTGACCTGGGCCTGGGTGACGGTGCCGGAGCTTCCGGCGTTGCCGACGGCGCCGATGATAGCCGGGGTGATCGTGACCGCACCCGTCAGACCATTGACCGAATAGACGCTAGTCAGGTCAATCCAGTTGTTGATGTTGCTGGGCTGGGGGTTGGCGGGGTCACCCGCCAACATCCAGACCGCGCCGTTGGCCCACACCGCAATGTCGGAGTAGTGGACCGGGGGCAAACTGCCGTTATTGGTGCTCGTCGACAGGTTCAGCATGCCGGACTGTCCGGACACCGGATAGGCAGCCAGAATCAGCTGGGGTGGGATCTGGGAGGACGTCAGATAGCCGCCGGTCAAGGTAGCCGTGTGGGTCAGGGCGGTGTTGATGGTGGTGATCGACGAGTTGATGCTGGTGATCTCGGATGTGAAGGTGCTGTCGGCCGAGGTCCGTGTACTGGCCTCCGACGTGATGGCGTTGTTCAGCTCGTCGAAGTTGGAGGTCGCGTTAGCGTTCAGGGTGGCGATGGCGTCGGCGAGGTTGGTGGCCACCGTGGTGGCCAAGCCGCTGATGTCTTCGGCCAGAGACGTCGAGAAGGTGTTCTGGAGGGCGTTGATCGCATTCTGTCGGTTGGTCACCTCGACGTCGATCAATCCGGTCATGGTGGTGATGTCGGATGAGTCGGCCACCGGGGTTCCGGTGGAGTCGACCACCTCACCCTGGCTATTCAGGGCCGCGATCCCACCGGCCACGCCGATCTGAGACTGCTGAATATAATCAACACCGGTGATGATGTCGCCGAGATCCACCAGTTGGTCGTAGGTGACGTTCTGGGACGGCATCGCGAACTCGGCGCTGTAGATGCGTCCGGTCTGTCCACCAGCGCGCCACTCCGCGCGGTAATGGACCGGCTGGCTTAGTCCCACGGCAAAGGTCGGAACCAGGCTGAACGAGATGGCATTCGTCTCGTCGGTCAGCAATACCGACTGTTCCTGCAGGCCGCCGACGTAGGTGCCCTGGTCCGGGAAGCTGGGGTTGGCCAAAGGGATGACGCAAACCTTCATCAACTCTGGAACTTGGCCATCGTCAGTCCACCTGATCGAACGGTTGAAATTGAACGTCAGGGTGTAGGTCAAGAGCGGCACATGGACTCCTGACGACGTAGGTGCGACTGCTCACCTATTACCGTGGAGAGCCGGTAGTGCTACAGGTCAGGCGACCACCCTCAATAGATGTGAGGCGTGGAGACAAAGCGTGGATCGGTGTCGGTGTTGGAGTGCTCGCATACCAACTATCGGCCCCCCAAGACGAGTTGATGTCTGAAGCTATGGACCGCTATTTAGAAGCTCATCCCTGGATCACGAACGCCGCTGTCGCTGCGGTCGCCCTACATTTACTAAATAGGTTGCCCCTGCGACTCGATCCACTGCATGGATTCGGCCTCATGGCACGCCGATAAGGGAACCTCACGTCAACCCAGCCAACGCTTTGATGCGCCGCCGCTTGGCTTCCTCATCACGCACAACCTGAGCCAAGACATCGACCACGCCGGGATGCGCGTAGTGGCGCAATACAGCCAGCGCAGCCTTCAGCGCCATGATTTCGTGGGGCCTCATCGGTGGCCCGATGCGTTCGTAAGTCATGTCATTTCCTGCCGATTGCCAAGTAACAGTTTCTTATGTCAACTAGTCCTCGTCGTTGAACTCATGGAAGGTCACGTTGGGGTAAGCGGCTTTCGCCGCTGCTACTTGATCTTCGGTCATCGGCGCAAGCACTACGTTCTGACCAACGACATAGTGTTGACCACAGTCCTGGCACTTGACCTCGTAGACGGAACTGCCGTCTACGTGACCCAGCGTTCCACAGGCGCAGTGGAGATCGATGCAAACATCTGTGCCCTTCCACTGAATCCAACCATGGGGTTGATCGTCGCTGACCTTCTCTGCGGCCTTAACGATGTCGAAACTGCCTGGTGCGCTCATTAGGTCAATCCTTTTGCCGATAACGGAATGTTAACTAAGAACAACTAGTCAGTCCACGTGCCAGGACTTGGCTGATACAGCTTGCCTTTATTGGCCGGATCGGACTTGAACTGCTCACGCTCACGCTGCTGAGCCTCGTCGCGCTCACGGTAGTAGTTGGCGATATCATCACTGTGCTGCTGCTGATCGGCAGCTTCGCGCTGGGGAGCCTGCCCTTGCTGCCGCTTCCAATCAGCATATTGCTGCCAATTCTGTGGCGCGGACTCCCACGGGTGGTGCGATTCGCTCCAACCAGGACCGCTATCCCGTTCATCCCTCTGCCGACTCTTGACATAATTCTCGTGAAATCTGTCGCTCTTGTGGGGCCACATCGCCCGAGAGAACTGTTGCCACTCCTCGGGCCCCTGTGGGTAGAGCGCATCATAATCTGAAGTCGGTGCCGAGACAGAAGGGGTCGACGGCGCAGCCTGCGGGGTCGGTGCAGGAGACTTCCGTCGCGGCGGCACCTTCGGCAGCGACGGGTCACCTATCTCATTCACCATCTTCCTCGTGAACGCGTCCTCAAATTTCTTGGCGTATTCAGGATCACCACCCATGTCAAAGTGAATCCTGGGATCAACATCTGTCGTTCGCAGGTAGGGCTGCTCGGACTGGGTTTCGTCTTCCTGCGCAGCCTTCTCCTGGGCGACGCGATCAGGGAACTGTTCTTCCTGACTCTCAATCTTCCTCATCAAGACTCCTCTGCCGTCAAATATGACAAAAACTCCTGCGCGTCGGCACGCTCTTCAAAAGTGGCGCGAACACGCCAGTGACGCTCACCGATCTGCTCGGCTACTTCCCAACCAGGGTTGTAGATGCTGCCCTGATGAATCTCGATCATACGCACCACAACACCTTCCGGGCTCTCACCTATTCCTGGGCTGGAAGGATACCTTTCGCAACGAGCATCTGGTAGATCTCCTGCTGACGCTCATCCAAATCGCTGTAAAGCCTCCTGTAAGCCTCGGCCTCGTCAGCAAGCATCTGAGCCGGATCGAGATCATCGGCCGCCTCCATGACATGCGCGCGACGTCTCATCTCATCGAGGGTGATGTCGACGTTGAACTCATCAGTCATCGGGCAGCTCCACGGTCACGACAGGACGACGTTCCTTCTGACGATGAAGCTGGTGAATCGACTGATCAGATTGGCGAGGACGTCTCGGACGAACACGCTCCAGGGTCTCGGACAGTTCGTCGAGATCGAAGGAAAGATTATCGTCAGGCATCATTCTGGCCATTCAAAATTCGAACGGTATCGCATGGCCACGGCACCCAACATTCACCGCAGCAGTCTTCCGCCTCGTCGTTGTCGTTCCACTGCTTGTCCTTTTCGTGCAAAGCCCGTATGCGGAGAAGTTGATCTATCATCCGGTCGAAATGGCGAGTAACCACCTGAGTCGTTGGCTCGGTCACTGCTGAGCCTGTCTTTCCCTGGCCACCCCGAAGATGTCTGATCCACTGTCTTCGGTCTGAGTCGCGGTGTACTGCAACCAAGCAGCGGGTCCCATTACCTTACGGAGACGCTCAGAGAGCATCGTGAGCTCGGCAAGCATGATGCGCACCGCCTGGCGGCGCACATCCATAGCCTTTTTGATCCCCTCTGGATCGGTCGGCATATCGATCGGGATGATCTTTTCGGTCATCTCAGTCCGATCTCCTCGATCTTCCAATGATCCTTGCCAAAGCACCACACCCTCGCAAACCAACACTTTGAACGCGACCATACGACGGCATAGTCGTTACGAGACGCTGCACCTTTCCAGCGGTGCCTGCCGGTACGGTTCCCCATCAGCTCTTAGCCCCCGTCCAGTCGCCAACCAGGCACGGAATATCGGTATTCTCGTCGAGGTGATAACACGCACAAACGCGGTGGTATCCATCAGCGATCTGGAGCCGGAGACCTTCGAAAGCGTTCCCCCGGATCAACAGGATGGGGGACAGCTTCTTGCCGTCGCGAACCTTTCTGATGTCGCGCGCGACGTGGGTGTTGTTAATGTCCAGCAGAGGCAAATTCGAGGCCCGCAAAATGTCCTTGGCCTTCTGGTGATCCAATATCACGGTGGTGCGCAGTAGGTTAACCGTCGGGTGAACACGCTGGTGGGGTGACGCGATCAGGCTCAGATACTTCTCGGCCGCATCAAAATCGTGATCTTCGGGCTCATCAAGCCACTGGATGTCAATCATTGGTTCTACTATAGCCGGGTACATCCGCGAGACCAATCAGTTGAAGGTCCTGCCATCAGCCACGCTTTGCGTATCTCGGGTAAAGCAGAACCAGATGGATCGCAATCACCGGCCATCAGGTCGGTGAGACCGTTGCGGCCCCGGCCATCGCCGTGGTCTTCGATCAGGGTCGGACCATCCCAGTGATCTACCAAACTGAAGCGGCAGTAGGCGAACTTGTCGCCCTCGCGCTTGCGTTTCTTGGTTGCCCAGTAACTAATCGCCTCATCGATCGGACGGCGGATACGGGTGGCGAACAGGCCGACCCTCTTGTGGTCGGCCAGCAGCTCAGTACGCATGGCATACCCCTGGGCACTCAGCAAGACCGGAGCGGTGATGAAGCTGACGTCCTGGGTGATTGCCCGAGACACACTCTGCTGCCACTGAGGCGGCCGCCCGCGGCCGAGATAGAGGGAAAGTATAGGAAGCGGGGAGACTTCTATAGCTTTGGCCAGATTCCTATAGAAGTCCCGGCAGGGGATGACGTCATCTTCGAGCACAACTCCCCACTCTGCGCCGGTCCCGGCTAGGTACTCCCAGGCTTGCAGATGGTTACTGGCGGCACCTATCTCACCGACATCCCAGACGATCGCTTCAGCACCGACTTGATTGGCCAGCATGTTTGCCATTCGGTTCCGGCGCGGGTGAGCGACTATGGCAATCGGTATGTGGTGGTCTATCTCTCCCACCACTTCTTCTTTGCCTGCCTACGCTTGCGGTCCTGCTCCAACAGCTCTTCGGACACACCCATCCGGCGCTCCCATTCGTCACAGATCGGCCGCCAGAGGCGGTCCGGGACAAAAGTCTTATGCATGAAGAAGTCGATGTTCTTGACCCAGCTGTAAGGTAACCGGGATACGATCCAGCGGATCACGACTGCTCCTGCTTCCGTATCCATTCTTCCACCACAGAGAGCCGCCACACCCTGCGCCGCCCTATGCGAAAACTCTCTGGCCCCTCACCGATACTGGCCCAGTAGCGCCAGGTACTCGCTTTGGTGCCGGTCAGTTGCTCTAGTTCAAGCGCACCGACAATCTCTCTATCCACCCGATCAACCCTTCTGGTTATACCCCATCTTCTGTTTGATGGTAGCACCGGTCTTGAGTAGGCGTCAGTGCTGCCGGTTGCGCTGGTTAACCAAAGACGGTACAAATACAGGTATGGCGAAGCGCAACCGTAGGGCCGGAGTCGAGGACCGGTGGACCAAGACGACCCGCGATGAGCACGGGAACAAGAAGAAGGTACCCAGTGCCCGGAACAACACGGGTAAGCGCTGGATGGCGCGATACGTCGACGACGAGGGGCACGAGCGCGCCAAAGCATTCGAGCGCAAAGCCGACGCCCAGGCATGGCTGGGCGAGGTGACCGCCGCACTGACCACAGGAACGTATGTCGCCCCGCAAGCAGGCCTGCTGACCGTCGATGAGATGCACACATCATGGTCAGCAACGCAGGCCCATCTTTCTCCCAGTACGACTACGACGCGCTCCAGCGCTTGGCGCATTCACGTACGCCCGCGGTGGGGTCAGACGTCTGTGGTCGATGTGAAGACGTCAGCGGTAAAGGCATGGATAACACAGATGATGGCCGACGAGGTCGGCGTGCCGACGATGGTGCATGCGTATGGGCTGCTGCGTCAGGTGCTCGGCGCTGCGGTGGACGACCACCGCATACCGCGCAACCCATGTGACGGGGTGAAACTGCCCAAACGTCAGCATTCCGACCGCGGTTACCTGAGCCATACTCAGGTCGCAGCGCTGGCGGCGGCCGTCGACAGCCATCCGGAGGTGATCCGGTTCCTGGCCTACACCGGGCTGCGGTGGGGTGAGATGGCTGCA
>Ga0210401_10006714_pt1 | contig 11634 bp, 8 predicted proteins | sample IncBWH32MmetaG_FD_150866 | JGI IMG/M metagenome (GOLD analysis project Ga0210401, IMG submission 150866) | Forest soil microbial communities from Barre Woods Harvard Forest LTER site, Petersham, Massachusetts, United States - Inc-BW-H-32-M | ecosystem: Environmental > Terrestrial > Soil >... | reverse complement strand
GGGGCGCAGTGCGCGGCGTACTCGGGCCCTTGATGGAACGCGACTTGCGCGAGGTGGTCATCGCCAACCGGACGCCGGACCGCGCCCGCAAACTGGCCAAGGAATTCGCCGACATGGGCGAGATTACCGGCTGCGGGTTCGCCGAGGTGAATGGGCCTGCGTACGATCTCATCCTCAACGCCACGTCGGCCAGCCTGCAGGGTGAGATGCCGGAACTGCCGGCGGGCCTCGTCGGCGAGGAAAGCGTCTGCTACGACATGGCTTACGGCCGCGGCGATACGCCCTTCACCTTGTGGGCCAAATCCCTGCACGCGGCACGTACCACCTTAGGATGGGGCATGCTGGTGGAACAGGCCGCGGAGTCGTTCCTGCTGTGGCGGGGGATCCGGCCCGATACCCAACCGGTGCTGCAGGCATTGGCGCAGCACGCGTAGGGCTGGCGCCGCACGCAGCGTCAGCGCATCGTGACCAGCTCTTCCGCGCTGGTCGGGTGTATGGCCACGGTGTCGTCGAAATCCGCCTTGGTGGCACCCATGCGGATCGCCACCGCAAAGCCCTGCAGCATTTCATCGGCGCCGGTGCCGATGATGTGGCAACCGACGATGCGCTGTTCCGCTCCCACGCACACGAGCTTCATGTCGGTATGCGTTTTTCGCGTCGTCAGCGCGTGGTACATCGGCGTGAAGTCGGCGACGTACACTTTCACCGCATCGCCGAACTGCGCGCGAGCCTCTGCTTCGCTCGCTCCGACGGTGCCGATGGGCGGATGCGTGAACACTACCGTGGGAATCGTGCTGTACTCCAAATGCCGCGTATGGTCAGCGCCGAACAAACGATCGCTCAAGCGACGCCCCGCGGCGATCGCCACCGGGGTCAGGGCGGCGCGTCCCGCCACATCGCCGATCGCATACACCCGCGGCGCACTGGTGTTCTGGAAGGCATCCGTGATCACGTAGTTGTTGTCATCGACAGCAACCCCCGCCTTGTCCAGATCGAGTGCCGCCACATTGGCCTCGCGGCCGACTGCCCATAGCAGACAATCGAAGCCGCCAAAGTTGCGGCCGTCCTCCGCCTCCAAGGTCTTGCGGCCCGACTCGGCGCGCACGGCGGCCGGCACGACGTGTTCGTGAATGGCGATTCCCTGCGCGCGAACTTCGCGCATCAAGGACTTGCCAAGCATCGCATCGAAATTCCGCAGCAGCCGTTCCTTGCGGATGAACTGTTCCACCTGGCTGCCGAGTTCACGGAAGGCGCTGGCCAATTCGCAGGCGATGTAGCCGCTGCCGATGACGGCGACGCGCTGCGGGCGCGCCTCAAGCTCGAAAAAACCGTCCGAAGTGATGCCGAGCCCGGCGCCCGGCAAATCGGGGACCCACGGTTTGCCGCCGGTGGCGATCACGATGTGCTGTGCGCTCATGCGCCGGCCATTCACCTCGAGGGTGCGCTGGTCGAGGAAACGCGCGGCGCCGCGAACGTAGGCAACACCCTTGGCCTCGAGATTGCGCTCGTAGATCCCGTTCAGCCGCAAAACATAGGCATCGCGCTTGGCTTTGAGCAGGGCCCAATCGTTGTCGCCCGGCGCGACATCGAAGCCGTAGTCGTTGGCATCGCCGAGACTCAACGCGACACCTGCCGCGTTCCACATGACTTTTTTGGGGACGCAGCCCACGTTCACGCAGGTGCCCCCCAGACGGTGGGGTTCAATCACGGCAGCCTTGGCGCCATATTCGGCCGCACGCTGCGCGCAGGCCAGACCGCCGCTGCCGCCGCCGACGCTGATGAGATCGAATACCAAGTCCGCCACCAGTGCTCTCCTCGCTCAAATTACAGAGGGATGCATGATACGTGTTCGCCCGCGGCACCGCCGCCTCGGGCAGGATGTAGCAGCGCGTCTGGTAGAATCTGAATGCTGTGAACAACCCACTTTTGGATCTTGGCGAGTTGCCCGCCTTTGGGCGTATCGAGGCGAGCCATGCGCGTCCGGCGCTGGAAAAGGTGCTGGCGGAAAATCGCGCGCGCGTCGAGGAATTGACCGCGCAAGCCAATCCGACATTCGCGTCGCTGGTGGCGCCGGTCGAGGAGTTGAGCTACCGCTTGAGCCGCGCGTGGAGCCCGATCGCGCATTTGAACGCGGTGGCCAATTCCCCGCAGATGCGCGAGGCGTACAACGATTGCGTGCCCTTGCTCACCGAATATTCCTCGGAACTGGGGCAGAACGCTGCGCTGCAGGCCGCTTATCTTCACGTGCTCAAATCCGAGGGCGACGCGCTCGATCCGCCACAGCGCAAGGTCCTCGAGAACGCGTTGCGCGATTTTCGGCTGGCCGGCGTCGATTTGCCGCCCGCAGCCAAAACCCGCTACCGGGAAGTGGCGCAGCGGCTGGCGCAGCTAGCGACCAAGTTTTCGGAAAATGTGCTCGACGCCGGCCGCGCCTACACGCGCAGCGTCAGCAACAGCGCGGAGCTCGCCGGACTGCCCGCCAACACCATCGATCGCGCCGCGGCCGATGCGCGCGAAGCAAATCAAGCCGGATGGCTGTTCAAACTCGATCAGCCGACCTACATGACGATCATGTCCAGCGCCGAGAGCGAGCAGCTGCGCCGCGACATATACGAAGCGTGGATCACCCGCGCATCGGAATTGGGGCCGAGCGCCGGACGCTTCGACAACAACGCCATCATCGCGGAAATCCTGCCGCTGCGTCATGAACTCAGCAAGTTGCTGGGTTTCGGCAATTACGCCGAGTACGCCCTGGCCACCCGCATGGCGAAAAGCAGCAAGCAGGTGCTCGCCTTTCTGGAGGACCTGGCGCGGCGCTGCATGCCCGCGGCGCGCGAGGAATACATGGATCTGGAGGAATTCGCCGGCCGCAAACTCAACGCCTGGGACATGGCGTTCTACGGCGAACGGCTGCAGGAAAGCCGTTTCAAGGTGTCGCAAGAGGCGCTGCGTCCGTATTTTCCGCTGCCGAAAGTTTTGAGCGGATTGTTTGCGCTGATCCACCGGCTCTATGGCATCCGCGTCCGCGAGCGCGCCGAGGTCGGCGTCTGGCATCCGAGCGTGCGCTACTACGATCTGATCGATAAGGACGATCGCTTGGTGGCCGGCTTCTTCCTCGATCCTTATTCGCGCAGCGAAAAGCGCGCCGGCGCCTGGATGGATGAATGCGTGGTCGCCAAATCATTGCCTTCGGGAACGGCGCTGCCGGTTGCGCAGCTGGTGTGCAATTTCACGGCGCCGGCGGCCGCGGCGCCCTCGCAGTTGACCCATGACGAGGTGATCACGCTGTTTCACGAATTCGGCCATGGATTGCATCACATGCTGACGCGCGTGGCGTATCCGAGCATTGCCGGCATCAACGGCGTCGCGTGGGACGCGGTGGAACTGCCCAGCCAATTCATGGAAAACTTCGTCTGGCGTGCAGAGGTTCTGCCGCTCATTTCGGCGCATGTCGACAGCGGCGAACCCCTGCCTGTCGACATGCTGCAACGTTTGGTGGGTACGCGCACGTTCAACGCCGCGCTGGACACGCTGCGGCAGATCGAGCTCGCCAGTTTCGATTTTGAATTGCACGCAAACTTCGACGACAAGCTGGGAGCAAATGTCGCCGCGACGCTGGCCGCGGTACGGCGGCGGGTGGCCGTGGTGCCGGCCGCAGCGTTCAATCGCATGCCGGCGAGTTTCGCGCATATCTTCGCCGGCGGCTATGCCGCCGGCTATTACAGCTAAAGTGGGCCGAGGTGCTGGCGGCCGATGCCTTCGAAGCGTTTGAAGAGGCCGGCGTGTTCGACGCTTCCACGGCGACGCGTTTTCGCGACTCCATTTTGGCGCGCGGCGGCAGCGTCGACGCAATGGACGCGTTCGTGCGGTTTCGCGGACGCCAACCGGATGTGCGGCCACTGCTCAAACAAACCGGAATCGCAGCGTGAATCGGTACCTTAAGCGCAAATTGGCGCTGGCGCTGCGACTGCTGGCGGCGCTCGCGCCGGCGGCGCTCAGCCTGGCAGCCCCGATTGTGGGCCCGGCGTATGTCAGCGATGAGCTGGTGCTCGGGGTTTACGCCGAGCAGAACAATCAAGGGCAGCGGTTGGCCACGTTGCACTCCGGAACCAGCGTCGAGGCGCTCGCCGGAAGCGGAGAATTCACTCAAGTGCGCTTGAGCGACGGGACTACCGGCTGGGTAAAGTCGGCCTACCTGACCACGAAGGAACCGGCCATTGTCCGGGTCAAGCAGCTGGAAGAAGAGCTGGATCGCAGCCGTGCGACCACTCCGGCGCTGGCCGAGGCGGCAGCGCGCAAGGAGGTGGAGCGGCTGACCCGGGAGCTTGAGCAAGCCCGGGCTGATCTTGCTGCAGCGCGGGATAGCACGTCGACTGCAATTGGCCCCGCGGCGGCGCCCGCAGTTGGATTCAGGGCGCCATCCGGCGGCGGCATCATGGGAACCTTGATCGCGGCTGTAGCGGTTGCACTTGCGCTTTGCGGCGGCTTTTGGCTGGGCTATGCGACCCTGGCCAGGCGCATAAAGCGCAAATTCGGCGGCCTCAAGGTTTACTAAATACCGACCTTGCGAGTTCGTTGACTTAATGCCAGGCAGATGAGGATCACGGCCCAAAAGAGAAGTAGGTCCATGGCGCCGTGTCCTGCAAGAGCTTAAACTCCCTGCGATGTACGACCTTAGACGTAACGACTACGACGTCGCGAATTCCGTCCAGGTAAGTTCCACAGCCGCGGTAAGCGCCGCGGTCCGTGAACTCTACGCCGCGGCCTGGCCGGGCGAATCCTTCGAAAAAATCGCCACTGCGTTTGACGACTTCGACAAGCTGTTCACCGGCCGCATGCCCGGCTATCACGGGGTCGACACGCTGTACCACGACCGGCAGCACTCCCTGGACATGACGCTGGCCATGGCGCGCCTCCTGGTGGGCTACGAGCGCAGCGTCGAGAGTCGATCGCGCTTCGGCAGCGAGCGGGCGGCCATGGGACTGGTGACCTCGCTGTTTCACGATGCCGGCTACATTCGGGAATTCGACGACCGGGTCCACAGCAACGGTGCCGAGTTCACCCTGTATCACGTGACGCGCAGCGCGCGCTTTCTGGCCCGCTACCTGCCGAGCATCGGCATGGAAAACTGGGTGCCGATTTCGACGCGAATCGTGCATTTCACCGGCTACGAGATCAAGCTCAAGGATATCCAGCTCGCCGATCCGCGCGACCGCAAATTGGGGCACCTGCTCGGCACCGCGGATTTGATCGCGCAGATGGCGGATCGCTGCTATCTCGAGAAGTGCCGCGACCGGTTGTATCCGGAATTCGTGCTCGGCGGAATCGCCGCCGCGACCGGCATCGATGGCTTGCTGCAGGTCAAATACAGCTCGGGCCTGGATTTGTTGCGCCAGACTCCGGAATTCGTGCGCGAAACGCGCATCGAGCGCCTCGAGGGCGAGTTCGAGCATGCCTACCGCTACGTCGAGCCGCTGTTCGGCGGCAGAAATCCCTACCTGGAGGCCATCGACCGCAATCTGGGTTATCTGCGCCGCGTCTTGCGCACCGAGCGCTGGCCCATGCTGCGGCGAAATCCGCCCCTGTTCACCTCCGACGACACGCAGATCGGCGAGGTGCGCGGGCTGATGCTGAATCGACTGAAGGAACTCTGGGCCTACTAGGGCAGGTCGATGGTCGCGACATAGCGAGCGTGCAGTTCATCGAGATGCTCGAGTACCAGTTCCTTACCCAATAGCGGTGCGGCAACGATCGCCGTACGCAATACCGACGGACTCAATGCGCGACGGGCAATTTCGGCAATCGGCGCAAAACTGAAATGCCAGGGTTCGGGCTGCACGCCGGAGCGCTTGCCTTGATAAGGCCTGAAGAATCCAAACCGAGGCGCATGAATCTCGAGCCACTCGGCGAGCGGCGCGAACGGCCCTCCCGGCGCGAAAGCCTGCGGCGTAAGCTTGTCGCGGTAGCCTGAAGCACCCGCCAGGCCGTCGATCAAATCCAATTCCGTGCCCCAATGATGCCGGCTGGCGCCCGGCAGCGCGGACCACAACAAAATTGCATGGACGCGCTCGAAAGGCGTGAGCGCAGCCGCATCGAGCTGCACCCCCGAGTCATCGTGCATCGGCCTCACGCCGCTGAACTTTCCATTCCAAATCTCAAGTTGACGGGCAAAATCGCGAAAACTGCTCAGTGGCTTAAGATCGAACCCCTGGGCCTTGGCGGCGCGGCGTAAATTCAGAAAGGGCCGAACCACTTGAGCGTGCAGCATGCAATCGGGATCTGCGAGGGCGGCGATATGAGTGCGCGCCTGCCCGGTCAGTTCGTCGGCATTCACGAAGCGACCCCGCGAGCGGTGGCGAATTCGGCCACCTGATCCAAAATTCGGGCGAAGGTCGCCGCCTCCTGAGCGCCGGAAATGGTGTATTGGCCGTCGAAAACCAGCGTGGGAACGCCGGTTATTCCCAAAACCGCCGCGTGCCGCTCCGCCGCCACGACGCCGTCCTGGCCCACCCGCAGTATCAGCACATTGCGGATTTCGGCCTCGATGAGCCCTGCTTCGGCACCCAGCCGTACCAGCTCTTCGGGGTCGCCGATGTCGCGACCTTCTTCGAAGTAGGCCTGCATGATGCGGTCCTTGACCCGGCCTTGCAGGCCGCAGCGCGCGGCGTGTGCAATCAGCAAGTGCGACCTTCGGGTATTGGGAACTCGCCCGATCAAATCGAATCGAAATTTAATGCCGCTGGTCTCGCCCAAGCGCACAAGCTCCGCATGCCGGTCCGCCAGCGCCGGATCTTCGGCCATTTTGGCCGCGATAAAAGCCGCGTAGTCGAGCCCTTCGATCGGCATGTCGGGATTCAGCTCGAACGGACGCCAGGTGACCCGCGGCTCGTACTGCGGCCGCGTGGCGAGCGCAAGTTCGAAACGCCGCTTCCCCAGATAGCACCAAGGACATACGGTGTCGGAAAAAATGTCAATGCGCATAACGGTCGTCCATCAGGCGCGATTGTACCCTCGCCCCTTATAGGGTTTGCCATGAACGAGTATCATCACCTTTTTGGGAAACGAGGGTCAGTGCCCGATGGTGCGCAGCCTTAAAAGCAACTATTTGCTCCTTGCCGTAGGCGTCAGCGCCTTGCTGCTGCTGATTCTGGCCTGCTTTGCGTACTATGAGCGCCGCCTCAACGCAGCCGATGCCAACCAGCTGACCTATGTCACGGTCGAGCAGAAACTGGAAGCCGACCTGGAGGCTCGCGCCAATTCCGTGAGCAACGCCACCAAGGCCCCCCTGGCCGCGGCGCTCCGCCAAGGCAACAGCGCCGCGGTTGCAACCATCGCCGGCAGGTTGCTCGACGAGCACGACATCGAGCGCGTCGAGGTCTTGGACGCGCACAACAACGTTTTGTATTCCGGCAGCAATCCTGCCGCGCGGCCCGGTACCTCGGATCCGTTCGTCATGCAGCGCGATGTGCAGGGCGTCGGCACTCTCAGGATTTGGATGAGCCGCGCCGAAATGCAGGAGACGCTGTCCAGTATTCGCGCGCAATTGCTCAGCAAACAGGGCATTCAGACCAAGCGGGTCGGCGGCGTGCTCGCCGGACTCACGCTGCCGCTGCTGATTGTGGGCGGTCTGCTCGGAGCCTGGTTCATCGCCCGGCGGCTGTCGGCCCCGATATCCGCCTTGGTAAAGAGCGCCGATCGGATCGGCGAGGGCGATTACACCCGGCCGCTCGCCGTGCAGCGCCACGACGAACTCGGCGATCTGCAGTTCGCGCTCGAACGCATGCGGCAGAAGCTGAACGAAACCACCATTACCAAGAACTATCTGAATACCGTGCTCAACAGCTTGAGCGACTCGGTCTTGGTCACCTCTCCCGACGGCCTGGTCAAAAGCTGCAACGAAGCCGCGCAGCATCTCCTCGGCTACACCGAGGCGGAATTGCTCGGCAAGCCGCTGATCGGCTTCATCGATGAAGTGCATCGCAGCGCCTTCGATTTGACCACTTCCGCGCCCGAAGCGCGCGAGACGGTGCTGCGCACCGCCCGTGGGCAAACCATCCCGGTGTCGATGGCCAGTTCGGCGATCACCACGGAAGATCCGCAGTTTCAAGGCAACATTTATGTGGCGCGCAACATCACGGAGCGCAAGCGCGCCGAACGCCGCATCCGCTACCTGGCCCGATACGACACGCTGACGAAGATGCCGAATCGCATGCAGTTCCAGCATCTGTTGCAGCAGGCAATCGCGCGTGCGCGACGCAATCAGCGCTCGCTCGCGCTCCTGTACCTGGACTTGGACCGGTTCAAAGAGGTCAACGACACCTTCGGCCATGCCGCCGGCGATCGAACCCTGGAGATCTTGAGCGAACGGCTGACGCGAAATTTGCACAAGGACGCGGTGATCGGCCGGTTGGCCGGCGACGAATTCGCGATGTTCATCGACGATCTGCCGGTGGACACCGACAACCGCGCGGCCCTGGGAAGCTTGGCCCGCACCTTGCTCGACGAAATAAGCCGGACGTTCTACGTGAACCAGCAGGAGGTTTACCTGACGGCCAGCGCCGGCATCGCCATCTGTCCCTACGATGCCGAGAACGTGATCGATTTGATCCGCAATGCCGATGCGGCGATGTATCACTCGAAACAGAACGGCGGCAATTCCTGCGCGTTCTACGTGCCCAGCATGAATGCGGCGGCGGTCGAGAGATTGATGTTGAAGAGCAAGCTGCGCCGCGCGCTGGAACGCGACGAGCTGGTGATCTTGTATCAATCGAAGGTGGACTTGAGATCCGGGCGAGTCGTGGGTGCGGAGGCCCTGCTGCGCTGGCGGCTGCCTGGACACGGCGATATTTCTCCTTCGCACTTCATTCCTCTCGCGGAAGAAACCAGTTTGATATTGGAGATCGGCGAATGGGTCCTGAATCGCGTCTGTGACGACTACCGTGCATGGCAGAAGGTCGTGCCGCAGCCCGGTCGAATTGCGATCAACCTGTCTTTGCGGCAACTCAAACAAGCGAGCTTCATCGCTCGCTGCCGCAGTGTGTTCCGCAAGCATGGGGTATCGCCCACCTGCTTCGAACTGGAAGTTACCGAAACCACCTTGATGACCGATCCGAAACGCACCATCGGCCTGCTCAACGAGCTGTATGCCATGGGCCTGAATCTGGCCATCGACGATTTCGGCACGGGTTACTCGTCGCTGTCGGCCCTGCAGCAGTTTCCCATCGGCACCTTGAAGATCGATCAATCGTTTGTGCGCGATGTCGCCGTGGACTCGAACGACGCAGCCATCGTCCGTACCATCATCGACATGGGCAAGAGTCTCGATCTCGAGGTCATTGCGGAGGGCGTGGAGGAAAGCGAACAACTCGATTTCCTGCGTGCGCACGGCTGCGATTACGCCCAGGGGCGCTTGTTCGGCGATGCCATGGAAGCGGACAAGATGCTCGCCATTCTCGCCAGCCAGGAAGGCGGCCCGGCGCATCACGGCGCTTTGTGCGCGCCGACCGTGCTGCGGCCGATGCGACTGTCTTCCTAAAAAACCTCGATGCTCAGCGCGAGGGATCTCACCCTGCGGCGCGGCGCGCAGCCGCTCTTCGAGCAGGTCAGCTTTGCCGTGTTTCGCGGCGACAAGGTCGGCATCACCGGCGCCAACGGCGCCGGCAAGTCCAGCCTGTTTGCGGCGATTCGCGGCGAGCTGGCCCCGGATCGCGGCGCCATCGAACTGCCTGCGACGCTCAAAGTGGCGCACGTCGAACAAGAGATCGCCGCCAGCGCCAGAGCCGCGATCGAGTTCGTGCTGGACGGCGATTTGGAACTGCGCAGCGTGCAGGCGGCGATACAGGAAGCCGAACGGCGCGGATCGCATCTGGCGCTGGCCGACCATTATGCAACGCTCGAGGCAATCGGCGGCTTCCGCGCCAAGGCTGGTGCCGCGGCCGTCATGCACGGCCTGGGATTCAGGGCGGCCGATCACGAGCGCGCGGTGGCCGATTTTTCCGGCGGCTGGCGCGTGCGGCTGGCGATGTCCCGAGCGCTGTGTTCGCGCGCCGATCTGCTGCTGCTGGATGAGCCCACCAATCATCTCGATCTCGATGCCATCGTCTGGCTGGAGGAATGGCTGACGGGCTACCCGGGCACGCTGCTGATGATTTCGCACGATCGCGAGTTCCTTGATGCCGTCATCGGCCGTGTGCTGCATATCGAGAATCGAACCATCCGCGCCTACGCCGGCAACTACTCGCAGTTCGAGAATGCACGCGCCGAGGAATTGGCATTGCAATCAGCGCTCCACGCCCGCCAGGTGCGGCGTATCGCGCAAATCACGACCTTCGTGAATCGCTTTCGGGCGTCGGCCACGAAGTCGCGCCAGGCGCAGAGCCGCCTGAAGATGCTCGAGCGGATGGAGCGCATCGTTCCGGCACATGTCGACAGTCCGTTTGAATTCGAATTCGCCGCGCCACTGAAGACGCCGCGGCCGCTTCTGACCATCGAAAGCGCCGCCTGCGGCTACGCCGGCGTGCAGATCGTCGGCGGCATCGATGTATCGATCAGCCCGAAAGATCGAATCGCGCTGCTCGGACCAAACGGCGCCGGCAAATCGACATTGACAAAACTACTGGCAGGCGAATCGGCGCCGTTGTCGGGAAAGCGCACGGCAGCGCCGGATCTCGCCGTCGGCTACTTCGCACAGCATCAGCTGGAGCAGCTGCGGGCCGATTGCGACGCATTCTGGCATCTGCGCAATCTCGGCGGCCCGGAATTCGCCGCCGGCGACGAGCAGAAAGTGCGCGATCATTTAGGGAGCTTCGGGTTTCAAGGCGACCGTGCCTTCGACACGATAAACCGGTTTTCCGGCGGCGAGAAAGCCCGTCTGACCCTCGCCTTGATGGTGGCGCGGCGGCCCAACCTGTTGCTGCTCGACGAACCCACCAACCACCTCGATATCGAGATGCGGCAGGCGCTTACCGTTGCGCTGCAGGGCTTTGACGGCGGTTTGGTGGTGGTTTCGCACGATCGTCATCTCATCAAATCGGTGGCCGACACGCTGTGGCTGGTCGCCGACGGACGCTTGCAGCCCTTCGAGGGAGACCTGGATGACTATCAGCTGTGGCTGCGTTCACGCGCCAAATCGCGGCCCGACTCGCGGAAGCAGGCCGCAGCCAAGAAGGCGGCGGCCGCGGCGCGGCCCGCCAACAGCGCCGGCGCCCCCAACACAGCCACTCGCCGCGATCCTTTGAGCCGGCTGCGGCAGCGGCTCGACAAGGTCGAAGCAAGCATTGCCGCAATAGCGGAAGAGCGCCGGCTGCTGGATGCCGAACTTGCGGCAAATCCGCTGCACGACACGCTCAAGAAGCGGCTCGCGAATCTGGCAAGGGACGCCGCCTACCTCGAAGCTCAGTGGATGGAGATTGGTACCGCAATCGAAGCCGCGGAATCGTAATCCCAAATCATCGAGCGCCGAGCGCTTGCACCGTGCCGCTGATGATTTCGGCGAGCGCCTGGTCAGCTGCGCGGTTGTAGCCATCGACGATGGCGCTCATGCGGTTGTCGGTTGCGGCCACCTGCGCATTCGCGTCGAAAACCGCCAGCATGTGCCGGTCGGCTGAGGTGCCGACGCGGGCCAGAAAATGCACG
>Ga0210401_10006712_pt1 | contig 11637 bp, 13 predicted proteins | sample IncBWH32MmetaG_FD_150866 | JGI IMG/M metagenome (GOLD analysis project Ga0210401, IMG submission 150866) | Forest soil microbial communities from Barre Woods Harvard Forest LTER site, Petersham, Massachusetts, United States - Inc-BW-H-32-M | ecosystem: Environmental > Terrestrial > Soil >... | reverse complement strand
TACTGTAGTACAGTATATGGGTCAACCATGCTGATTCTAACTAGCCTGCGTACGTGAAACTGCCAGTCTCCGGCAGGGGGAGAAGAAGTTCCTTAGCCGAATGGTCGGCAACCCAAGGGGTTGGCCAGAAACGGCGTTGTGGGAAATGACCGTGCAGACGAAAACTGTCTCACAACAGGGGTTCACATGGATTCGGACCGACTTTCGGCCGGTCCTTTATATATGTGCGCTTCACGCACACGCGGTCATCGCCCCCCGGAGTCTTCTTGGTGTACCGAGTCGATAGTCGTCACACGTACTCACCTACTGTGTTTAATTGACGGGAGCCGGATGCGCCGAGAGGTTCATGTCCGGTTCTGCGAGAGGCTCGCGGTGACATTCCGCGGGCCTACTCTCCCGGGATCGAAATTGCATCCCTACTTCTTAAGTCCAACAAAGAAAACGGCGTAGCGCCGCCGCCTCTTTCCAATTGGAGCCTTTTGGAGCCGAGCACCTGCGCCGATCCTAAACGGCTGTTCCCGCATTTGTTGTCTACCCACCTGTTCCTCCGCTTTTGCATTCCGTTATTGCGCATAAGCTAGTTCAAGGTTGCGTAAGGGCAACGACGCGGTCAATTTCGCATGTAATGATTATTCTGGAGCATTTAGAGTGAGCTCTTCCGCCCAGAAAGTGCAACGAGAGTACTAGGAAATGAAAGACCGCAAATTTCGCATGAATAACGGCACGGAGACCAAGGTCGTGTCCAAGGATATCCGCGAACGCCTCGAATTGATCGACAAGGACATGGATCTGAAGCTGCAAACGCTCGCCAACATTTTTTCAGGGACCAAAGATTGTCCGGAAGAGTTTCATCAGCTCTACGTCCAGCCTTTGCTGGAGTCCGGCCTCAATCTGGAAGACTCGCTGGAGATGTTAGTCGAAGGCGTGATCCGCCCCAACTGATTTACCCTCAATCCGGCCGCCCAGTTTCAAACCGGATTGAACTCCGCCCAAGCAAAGCCCCACTTTGGAGAAATCTAGGGTGGGGCTCTTGCTTTCTGGGCCTCCACTCTTTTGCTGCCGGATCCACCTCAATTTGCGGGGGCGAATAGAAAAATCGGTGGCAAATCTCGGTTCGTTTATCAACATCAAGGGCGGTGAAGATTGAGTTGCATCCCTAACTTCTAAGTCCTTCAGTGAACACGGCATAGCACCGCCGCCTCCTTCCATTGGAGCCCTTTGGAGCCCACTGAATTGTACTTTCTGTTTTTTGTTCCGTTATTTCCCTTTTAGCACAAGCAGTCCAATCAGCCTTTTGACTCGGAATAACTTCCGGTTAGCCCGTCGCCCATCACGTAGACAATTGTTAGTAAACACAACACAACTTCAGGCCACTTCACAGGCGAACCGAGTTCACGGCCGTGCGGTACCTGAGCCACCGTTTGGCGATACGTGGTAGACTCTCGGCAATATCAGATTGGGAGGCGATGGCATGCTTACCCGTCGCGCCATTCTTCGCAAGTGCCTGGCCTTGGGTTGATGAGGCTGCTCAAGATGGTCCTGAAAGCGACAGGGAAGAAAGGGGTTCCGCAAGGCGGGGTGATCTCGCCGTTGATCAGCAACGTCTATCTCAATGAGATAGATAAGATGCTGGAAAAGGCGATCGCGACCACACGCTATGAACAGTACACGGCCGTCCAATATGCAAGGTTTGCGGATGACCTGGTGGTGTTGGTGGATTCCCATGCGCGGCATAGCTGGATCGTAGCGGCGTTGAAGAAACGACTGCGGGAAGAATTCGAGAAACTCAGGGTGGAGATAAACGAGGAGAAAAGCCGAATGGTGGAGCTCAGGAAGAAAGACAGTTTCGGATTCCTGGGATTCGAGTTTCGACGTGTCCGGAGTTTAAAGGGCCGATGGCGACCTCAGTACACGCCCAAGCTGAAAAAGCGAACAGCGCTACTGGAGAAGCTACGGAAGATCTTCCGGCGAAACGAGAGCCAGCCAGTAGGGCGGGTGATCGAACGGATCAATCCGATCTTACAGGGATGGGTAAACTACTTTAGGGTAGGACACTCAGCTCGGTGCTTCGCGATGATCAAAGACTGGGTGGAAAAGAAAATTCGGAGACATCTGATGCGTGCGCGGAAGTGCAAGGGATTCGGCTGGAAGCGATGGAGTAAGGAGTGGCTCCACGACGTGCTCGGGCTATTCAATGGCTATCGAACACGGTACTACGAGCCACAACGAAAAGTTGCTCCAGCACGATAGGTCACATGAGCCTTGACAGGAAGCAAGCAGGAGAGCCGAGTGCTCGAAATGGGCATGCTCGGTTTGATGTGGCGGGGGCTGAAAACCAGCTTACGATTCGATTAATGAGGCACTCCCAGAGGAAACGGGGAGCAACGGATAGATCGAATCTACGGAGCTTGGCGTCAGTCCTCGACCCTACTGATAGGGGGATGGTGGAAACGTCGGCATCATTCGAAGCCGCTACGCGCCACTGTCCCACCCGACTGCGGGGGACGATCAGCGATGGTCGTCCCTACCGCGACAACTGACCCACTACCGGATATTAAGATGGCCAGGCGCAAAACATAGTTCTAAAGCGCGGATGAAGTAAAATTTCTGGGACGGCTTGTCGATTTCCGGTCCCGCCGTTCGACTATGTAGTGAAGGGAGGGCAATCGCCCGGCCCGAAGTCGCGATGAGGGCGGCCACGAGGGAAAGAATGATCATTATTAAGTGATTTACAATGTGGGTGTTTCTATTGGCACTCGTGGTGCTGATAAACGCCGAGGGGGAAGAAACATGTCATTTTTTCGCGATCTAAGAGTTGCGTTCCACTCGCTGATGCGCAGCAAAGGGCTTGCGACTATTGTGATCCTCACGCTGGCGCTTGGTATCGGGGCCAACGCGGCCATCTTCACGCTGGTGCGGGGGGTGCTCCTGAAGCCGCTCGTCAACCGTGACGAGAGCCGGCTGGTGTACATTCGCCAGAGCGCCCCCAGCATGGGAGCCGACAACACAACGTTCTCTGTGCCCGAAATTAGGGACATCGAATCCAGCGTCCACTCCGTGAGCGAGTTCGGCGATTTCTCGCAGATGGGCTTTACGATGGTCGGACTCGGTGAACCTCGCGGAGTTCAAGGTGGCGTCGTCAGCGGCAACTATTTTGAAGTAATGGGTCTGCGTCCTGTTCTCGGCCGCCTCGTTGGACCTCAGGACGACGGTCCCAACGCCGCTGGCGTCATTGTGCTCACGTACCGCTTCTGGTCCACCGTTTACAAGAAAGATCCTAATGTGATCGGCAAGACCGTGCGCCTCAGCAGCATTGGCGATCGTTCCGCCACGGTGATCGGCGTCCTTGAACCCTCTGTGCCGTATCCCGCGGATACAGAAATTATCGGCAACATGGTTACGAGCCCGCATCATCTTTCCGCCACGATGGTTACGGGCCGCCTCCATCGCATGACCGAACTCTTCGGTAAGCTTGCTCCCGGCGCCACTCTCGACCAGGCTCGCACCGAGTTGCGCACCGTGTACGCCTCCATGGAGAAGGACCACCCCGACGCGTATCCCGATAACGGCGGCTACCGCATCGACACGAAGATGCTTCGCGACCAGATTACTTCCGGCGCGCGTACCGTTCTCCTCGTCCTTCTCGCTGCGTCGGGCCTGGTCTTCATCATCGCCTGCTCGAACGTCGCGAACCTGATTCTCGCGCGGACGGTTCGCCGCGAGGGCGAGCTGGCCGTCCGTGCCGCGCTGGGCGCAAGCACCGGCGCGCTGCGGCGCATGTTGTTAGCCGAAAGCCTGCTGCTCTGCGGTGCGGGCGCAGCGATCGGCGTAATTATCGCGCAGCCATTGGTCACAATTTTGGCTCGATACGCCTCGCGCTTCTCTGTTCGCGCGCTGGATTTGACGGTTGATTCCAGCCTGCTCTGGGTAGGAGTGGCGTTGGCAGTCGTCGCCGCGGTGATTTTGGCATTTGTGCCGCGCCTGCCGTCGGCTAACGCGTCGAATGGCATGAACCTCGCGAGCGGCAGCGTCCGCATCACCAGCAGCACCAGCCGCCGCCAGCGCATCTTCACGGTCACGCAGATCGCCGCGTCTTTCGTGCTGCTCGCGGGCGCATGCATGTTGATCACTACGCTGATCGCGTTGCAAAGGATCCAGACCGGTGTCGATACGCGTCACGTCCTCGCTATTGACGTTCCGGTGCCGTCCGACGGAAGAACGCCGCAGCAAGTCCTGGATTTTTACAAGGAATCGATACGTCAGATCGATGCGCTGCCCGGCGTCAGCGAGACGGCCGTCGGCATGATCGCTCCCTGGCGTGATGCCGACAACTTCGGTCCAGGTTTGCAATTCTCTGCTGATGGTCACGTCCATGGCAAAGACGATCCTCGCGCGATGTGGCGTAACATCTCTCCCGGCTTTTTCACCGCGCTTGGAGTTCCCATTATTGCCGGCCGCGATTTCAACGCGCTCGATGACCAGAATGGAGAGCCGGTCGCGATCGTCAGCGCCACTCTCGCACAGCGCATGTTTCCTGGTCAGGATCCGATCAATCGGCATGTCTATTGGACCGATCCCGTGCTCGAATTCCTTGAGGGCACTGCGAGCGAAAAGGCGCGATTTACGGCGCCACACCGCATTATTGGGGTCGCAGCCGATGTGGACGACGATCATATCGTTCCTGTGCCCACCTCCACCATTTACAGCTCCTTTGCAGACGCCGGAATGTACGGAGGTCACCTCTTCATCCACACCACCGGAAATCCTTATGCGTTGGTAACGCCGGTAACGAAAATTATCCGCCAGATGGCCGCCGATGAGCCCGTTGAGCACGCAGCCACTCTGGAAGACATCCGTGCAAAAGTGCTTGCGCCAGACCGCTTGAACTCCCTGGTCTTTGGCGTGTTCGCAGCAGTCGCGTTACTAATTGCGGTCGTTGGCGTCGCGGGCGTGCTGGCGTTTTCTGTGAGCGCGCGGACACGCGAATTCGGCGTCCGCTTAGCGCTTGGGGCACAGCCGGAAAATCTCCTCAGACGTGTTGTGACGGAAGGCGTCGTGATGGCTGCCCTGGGCGTTGTGGCGGGCGCGGCGTTCGGGCTCGTCGTCGCGCGCGTGGCGGGCAGTTATTTCGGTGACTTAAAAATGCCGGGCGCATTGCCTGTGATCGTTTCTGCGTTTGTGCTGTTAGGCGCGGCGGTAGTCGCTTCGATGCTCCCCGCGGCACGCGCCGCCCGCGTGGACGTCGTGCAAGCGCTTCGCTCGGAATGATTTTCGCGGGGCGCCAAACGCGCGAGCGAACTTAATTTTGCGAAGGCGGGTCGATGAAAACGTAAAGCGCCGTCAGCTTACCGTCCTTCGTTACACCAACGTCAGTGCCAGTAGCCGCTGAGGATCATCGTCCGGTCCATACGACCAAGGAAGGCGACCGAGCGACACGCCCCGACAAGAACCGATCCGTGTAGGGATGGCGGGTTACGACACAAAGCACGACACACCGGCGCACCTTTTTTGTGTTTTTCCATTTTTGGGATCATGCCAGCGTCCAGCGTCCAGATCTCCCGAAAGAGATGACAACGGTGACGGCGAAGCTAGCCGTCCGGGGTTCAGCATCGTCATCTTGCCCGGTTCGGTGTGTCGTTTCCTCGCGTGCTGTTCGACGGAGGTCGGGGGTTGAGAAGCTCATTGCAACGTTCGAGTTCCGTGCGGTGTCTTACTCAACTCGCACAAGTTTGACGGTAAAAGGATTCGCAACAGCGCCGTTTTGATCTCTCTTGATCGTGAGCGACAAGTTGTTACCATCCAGCTTGTAAGAGTAGACAATGGATACTCCTGGGGCCATCGTCGCAGGGTTCTTCGCAATCGTAGGCCGCAAAGTGATTTGGCTTTCCGAGAGATCGTAGGTTCCCGCTTCAGCAACTAACGGGCCCCAAGCTTCACGCAGTTCCTCGGCGGTCGAACTGGCAGGATTCGCCAGTGCCGGACGGGATTTCTGCGTGTGTATGTCGATTCGGCTGTAATGCTTGCCGGTGAAAATTGTAAGGTTCGGTCCAGGCTTGGACGTCATCGAGCCCTCGGCGCTGCGGTGCGTCACTTCAGCAACCTGCCACACTCCCTCAAGCGGTCCGCGCTTCGATTGACCGAAGGCGTCAATCGTCGAAGTCAAAGCCAAACCGAATAGCCAAAGAAACCGTGCATTCAGGCGATCCTCCGTCAGTCATTCCAGATCCGAATAAATACTCTTGCCCTCTTTTTGCTTGAAAGCTCAGCTTTCGGATACGCCCTCGATAACTAATCAAGGAGGGCGAAGTTCCACGCCTGGTCCAGGTTTTTCTCCATAAATACGTTGGGGCGAGAATATTGCACCTTCGGTATTCTCCCGGCGGCAGGTGTTGGAAGCCGACGCTTTCGTAGAGATGAACGGCGCCCGCAAGTTTTGTATTGCTTCCCAGAAACAAAGATTTGGCACCTAAAACTCTGGCCCGCTGTATGGCATATTCGAGTAATCGTCGACCAACGCCTTGCCCGCGCAGATAGGGCGTGACAGCCATTTTAGAAAGCTCATAAACATCTCCACTCATCCGTTCCAGCGCAAAACAACCCACGGCCTCCAACCCCAAGTAAGCCATATAAATATGGCCACCGTGTTTGAGGATCGAGGTCTCGGGATCACCCAGTATCTCGAGTCTCGGGCTTCCATGGTGAAGAACTTGGTAATCCACTCCTCATTGAGTGAACGAAACGCTTTTGCATCGGCGGTGCCCGGTTGAAAGCTCCGAATGTCTACAGCGGCGGGCCCAGTTGTAGACTTGAGCTTACTGGTCATGGTGAGATCCGGGGGATTCATCAGATTGCTCCTCTCGGCTAACTGTTCAAGATGATTCTGGCAGGAACTATTGGTTGACGGACGCTTTGCTTTGGCGTTAGCTTCCTACCCATGCGGCTCGACTGGAATTTGCTTTCCAACGGAATGATCGTTGTAGTCCTCGACTTGTTGTTTGTCAGCCTGGTGTTTCCGCCTCGTTAACTGGAGAGATTATGGTTCACGCGACAATTCTGATCCTAAGTTTTATCCTTCTGACGATTCTTATTATCGGTGTGCTGGTGGCACGCCCCTCGGTCACAACGGGTCGCGGCGGGAAAATCCTAGCGTTCGTCGCCATGTTTTGTTTGCCAATATTCTGCGGTCTCCTTGGGGTTTCCAAAGAAATGGCGCGAGCCAAAACTACGACGTTCTGTTTGTCGTGCCACACCATGGAAGCGTATGGCAAGAGTCTCCTTGTCGATGATCCGACCCATATTCCCGCAGCCCATTTCCAGAATCACCTTGTACCCCCGGATGAGGCGTGCTATTCATGCCACACAGAATATGCGATGTTTGGCGGACTCAAAGTGAAACTCTACGGGCTGAAGCACGTGGCCATCTATTATTTTGGCACGCCGCCGGCGCCTGAGAACATCAAGCTCTATGATCCGTATAACAACCGAGAGTGCCTCCACTGTCATCTTGGCGCGCGATCCTTCGAAAAAGGAGCGATGCACAATTCTGACCCGTCTATTCTTCCTGCGATTAAGTCTAACCAACTCTCATGTCTCTCGAGTGGCTGTCATGATGTGACACATGATCTGGCGCATTTGAAAGATGCGAAATTCTGGAAAGGGGGACAGGGCAATGATGTTAAGCACTAATCCGCTTGAGAAGCGACTTCAGTTCGCAGGGCTTTTCCTAGCACTCGGCCTTCTCATTGAAGGACTTTGCTTAGTCTGGTCTACGCCGATTGCCTTCGTCATTTTTGTGGCGATTGGAGGCTTGTTCATGTTTATTGGTATCGCGACTTATTTATATTCCCTCGTTTCTACAGTTCCCCCTCCCCCTACCTCCTGACTTCGCAGGGGCCGTCCACCCGGAAACGGTTACTGCGGCGGCTGCTCGTAGCGCTTTTCGTAGTACTCGCGAATGTTTTGCCGCTGTTCGGTCGAGAGACCGTGGGTACTGGGAGGAACTTTTCCGGTTTCGCGTGCTAATGGCTACTGCTTAAATACCATTGGAGGTCCGCTTACTCGCTTGCCTTTGAGGTCGACTATCACTTCGACGCGGTCGGCGATCTTGACCAAGGGAATACCTTTATTCATCCCGTAATCCTTACGGTCGAAGGCCATCGTCCCTTTAATCTCGCCTGAACCTGTCCCCTTGCCAGTAAGCGTAAACGTCAGTTTCTCGGGTTTGGTCACTCCACGTATCGTGAAGTCGCCGACGAAATCAAACGTGTCGGGGCCGGTCTGGACAATCTTCGTCGAATGAAAGGTGATCAGCGGATTGTGCTCGGCGTCGAAGAAATCTTTGCTTCTCAGCTTGCCGTCTTTCATTCCACTTCCGGTATTCACACTGGCTGCTTGAATCTTGATGTCCAAAACGCCCGACTCCACGTCAGGAGAGGTCATCGTTATCGTGGCGTCCCACTTATCAAACGTACCTTCGATCGCCACCGAAGCCTTCACATTGAACTTAATCGAACTGTCTTCCTTTGTGATCTTGATGACTGGAACCCCAGCAGAAGTCTGTGCTTGCGTCATTGTCGGAGACAGAGAGGAGGCCAGGAGGCAAAGAGTAGCTAGTCGCATACCGCGTAGTTTGAGTCTATCATCCCTAATTGTCAATTGCAGTTTCAGGCAATACAGCCGGATAGGCGTGGGGACCAAAGACCGGGGATAACCCCCAGTCAATAAACTAGGGCCTGATAAACGCCGTTCCCGTCAATGAAGTACTACTTCACATTTCGCTTCTTCGTTACGACATTTAGCGATTAAGTTTCCGGAAGATCAGAAATCCATTTCAGTTAATAGAATCTGACTGGAACGGCAAACTCTCCGTCCCGATTGTCACTTATGAGCCAAAGCACTGCGTCAGCACGACCCCGATGGTTTTCAACAAATTCAAAGTGAAGTTGGTAGTCTTCCTTAGCATTGCCTGTCACGCTGATTCGCTCAGACCTGTATTGCAGGTCAGATTTCAAGTGGAATGAAATCTTTTGGTAGGGCCAGTCTTTATTTCCCTGTGCCTACCGAGAACTCCGTCCGTATCAATCCGCATTCTTGTGGCACACTAATCGCCGATCTAGTCGATGCACTTTCCCTGTTGGCAAGCACATCCGAGTCTAAAGCCTGGCAGTCTCTGCCTCGTCCAGTCGTCGAGTGCATCCAACTGCAGGGAGTTCGTGTCGCGAAAGAACCCGGTTTTGATTAACAAAAGTTTGGTCGCGTAGATCAAGGCGAAGCGGCATTTCCGTTCCAGGAAAGCAAACGTCGATGCAACTGGTTTGCTCAGGCTAAGCAGCGAAGCGCTGATATCGGTGGTGTAATCCCCCGACCTGAGGAATCGCTACCACGCGCCCTTGCTCCGGCGGTGCCACTGCCCGGGGCTCCGGGGCGTCTTTGCCCAAGGCTAAATGCGTTCGGGACCGCTGATAGTAGGCAAAATAGTTGTGCAGCGTTCGACGCAACGATCTCTCGTTCCACACGATCACGTGGTCCAGACACTCGCGACGGATAGAGCCCACCAATCGTTCCACAAATGGATTTTGCCAAGGGGATCGCGGCGCTGTAAGCAGTTCCTCCACTCCCATATCTCGGGTCATGGCGGCGAAGTCTGTTCCGTAGATGGCATCTCGATCGCGCAGCACATACCGCGGCGCCTGGTCCCAGGGAAACGCTTCCCGCATCTGCTGCATGGTCCACTCCTGCGTGGGATGTTCCGTCACCCCGAAGTGCAGCACCCGGCGTCGCTCCTGCGCTAGCACGACGAAGACGAACAGGACCCGAAAGGTCGCCGTCGGAACAGTGAAAAAATCGATGGCCGCGGTCTGTGCCAGATGATTCGTCAGGAAGGTTCGCCAAGTCTGTCCTTTAGATTTCTGAGGAGTGCTGTCAAGGAGAAAATTGAATTTTCCCCAGGAAAATTGCCCCCCCTCCTGCACAGTTTTCGCACACGTTTCTCACAACGCCACCGCTTTCGTTGCTGCCACCAGCGGTGAGTTGTGTTTGGCCAAGGCCGCCAGGTAGACGTTCTCGTCGTACGCCACCTGCTCCTTCCAGCAGCGATAGATAATACGAATCCATTTAAAGGCTAACGCCCGCACTGCCGCGTGGTGCTTCTTCCCTCGGCGACGCTGCAGCTCGTAGTAGGCGCGCGCCCATTGCGATTGGGTGATGGAAAGGGCGGCCCACTCGTGGAAGCTCTGCCGTAGGAACTTCGAACAAGCAAAACGGAAATGAACCCAACTGCTTTTCCCGCTACTCTCGCTGACCGGGGCAATCCCCGAGAAGATTTGTACCTCGGCGGCGTTTTGATAGCGCTCCCGCTGCGAACCGAACGCCGCCAGCAGCCGTGGCGCCATCACCGCTCCCGCTCCCGGCAGAGAATCAAAGATGAAAAAATCGGGATGCGCTTCGGCCGCCTCCTGAATCTGCCGATTTAAGCCTTCAATACCCTCATGGAGAACCTGAATCAGTTGCACCAACACCTTCACCACCGCCACCTTGGCCTCCACCACGGCGCGATCCTTCAGCGCGGGCATGGCCTCCCCGATGGCTTTGATCCGGCTCTCGATCAGCTCCTCCTTGCGACTGTGCTGCTTGCGAAAAAAACTCCGCAAGGTGTCCGGCCTTGCCTTTTGCAGCGCTTCCAGCGTGGGCCAGCGTTCCAGTAGAGCGCAGACCAGAGGAATATCCACATCCCCAAACCAGCGCGGAATCTGGGGAAAGTAAATTTTCAAGTGGGCTTCTAAACGATTACTCTGGGCCGTCTTCTCGTCGACCAGCTTGCGCCGCTCCTCCACCAGATTCTGGATGCGCCGTGTAGCCTCCGTATCCGGCGACAAGCGGCGCAACTTCTCCCGATGCCTCTGCAGCAGATCCAGCAGTAGATCGGCATCGCTGGGATCATTCTTAGCTCCCGAGGAATAAAACGCTTTCCGCAAGTTGGCAGTCATGGCCGGCGGCACCGGAAAGATATGCAGCTGTTCGTACTTGCTCAGCAGGAACACCAAGGCTCCGCGGCTCTGCTCCACGGCCACCGCAATCGGTCGACCGGGAAAGCGCTGACTCATCTGCGCGACCCAGGTCTCCACGGCCTCCGGCATATGATCCACTTCTCCGCGCAAACGCGTGCTGGAGTTGGCCTCTTGCAGGCTCCAAACGTGCTTTTGGTCCGCCCAATCAATGGCCAAAAAAGCGGCATACTGGATTTCGGACTGGTTTTGACTCATGAGTTTTCTTGACTCCCTCCTCGAATTACGAATGTTGCTTGCTCTCGCTCCATCGCAGGCTTACTTTGTTGTTCGAAATCCTTATAGCAGAGTCATGGCAACGGGGGCCCTGACAGTATCTGAGTATTCGTTGCAACAAAGCGCATCCCGCGGCTGAAAATCTAAAGGTAAACATCGAGTGTTAGGGCCTACTATTCATGACCGCAGGACGCCTGCCGCCCGCCAGTGTAGCCGGGCAACAAACTCAAATTTTTCACATTTCCACAGGCACGCGCCGCAACAACAACTGTGGATATCTCCTCCTTTGCTGATACTTTCCCCAGAATCACTATAAGGGCCTGCGGCCCGCGAAAGCGCATGAAAGACCACGCGAGAT
>Ga0210401_10006710_pt1 | contig 11639 bp, 9 predicted proteins | sample IncBWH32MmetaG_FD_150866 | JGI IMG/M metagenome (GOLD analysis project Ga0210401, IMG submission 150866) | Forest soil microbial communities from Barre Woods Harvard Forest LTER site, Petersham, Massachusetts, United States - Inc-BW-H-32-M | ecosystem: Environmental > Terrestrial > Soil >... | reverse complement strand
GTGGAATATTGATGGCTCCCAGAGTGCCCTGGAGAATTCCTCCGGAATTCACTGCTTCGCTGCCTGCATCTCCCGGCTCACCCGCTCCACCTCGCCGAACACCCGCAGTAAATTGCCGCCTAGAATCTTGCGGCAATCCTCTGCCGAATAGCCGCGCGCCAGGAGCGCCGCGGTGATCTTCGGGAGATCTGCCGCTGAGTCGATCCCCGCGGGTAGCTGCCCGCTGACGCCATCAAAGTCCGAGCCGAGTCCTACGTGATCGATCCCAGCAACCTTCGCAACGTGATCGATGTGGTCGATCAGCGCACTCAGCGGTGGCCGCGGAATGCGATCCGCGTATTGCTGTTGCAGCTTTTCGAGATCCCCATACGTCACCTGCTTGCCTTCAGCCGCGAACTTCGCCTTCAACTCAGCGGTAGCCTTCTCAACCTCCGGCTGCTGCGCAATAGAGGCGTCGCGATAAGCCTGGCCGATGAAGCCGGAGTAGTAATTAACCTGCACCACGCCGCCATTTTTGGCCACCGCGCGAAGCATATCGTCAGTCATATTGCGCGGCGCGTTGCAGATCGCCCGCGCCGACGAGTGCGAAGCGATCACCGGAGCCTTCGTCGTCTTTGTGGCCGCCCAGAAAGTATCGTCTGCGACGTGCGAGACATCGACCATCATGCCTAAACGGTTCATCTCCAGCACGACTTCTTTGCCAAAGGGAGTCAGCCCATCGGGATTGTGCGGCACGCCCGGCTTGCCCTCGTCTCCCGATGAGTTGGCCCAGTCCAGCGAGTTCGACCAGGTAAGCGTCATATACCGAACACCCAGCCGGTAGTAATCGCGCAGCAGCCCAAGAGAATTTTCGATGGAGTGGCCGCCTTCAATGCCCATCAGCGCGGCCAGCTTGTGCTCGCGATGCGCAGCCTCGATGTCCGATGGAGAATACGCCATCCGCATACGGTCGGGATGCTTCGCCGCCTGCTGATACACCGCATCGATCAGTTCCAGGGTGCGCCGCGCATCGTGGCCCTTATACAGATCCGGCTCGACCCAGATCGAAAAGAACTCCGCGCTCAGGTTGCCCTTCTTCGCCGAGTCAAAATTGAGATTGCTGCCGTTCAGCTGGTCGGCGAGGTCGTAGTTCTCGTCGACCAGGCGTTGCGTAGTGTCAGCATGCGTGTCGATAACGATAGCGGAGTCGTGTACGGCTTCAGCAGTCTTTGGATTCACAGGAGCGTTCTGGGCAGCGAGAGGTAGAGTAGCGGCGAGCAGCGAAGCAAGGAGTATCTTCATGAGCGTGGTGGGATTGTAACAGTCCCACCATGCTCGACCAATAGATCGTGAACGGGTTTTGAGGCCGCTTCTACTTTGTTCTCGTGCTCCACTCTGTCACGGGCTCAATGGTCGTCGCACGATCCTCGCGCCGCTTCCAGCTTGCGCGCAGATAATCGCTGTTCATCGTGGCGATCACGCCCAGCGGAATCTCCTTCGGACACACGCCCGTGCATTCCCCGATGTTCGTGCAGCTGCCGAATGGTTCCACATTCATCTGTGCGACCATTCCCAGCGCTCGCCGGTCGCTTTCCACCTTGCCCTGAGGCAGGATGCTGAGGTGCGCGATCTTTGCTCCGGTAAACAGCGCAGCCGATGCGTTCGGGCAGGCCGCCACGCACGCGCCACATCCGATGCACGCCGCCGCATCCATCGCCCGGTCGGCGATCTCCTTGCCTACGAGAATCGTGTTCCCATCCGGAGCATTTCCCGTCGAAACCGAGATATACCCGCCTGCCGCGATGATTCGATCTAAGGCCCGACGGTCCACGACCAGGTCCTTCATCGCCGGAAAAGCGGCCGCCCGCCACGGCTCGATCACCAGTTCCTGACCGTCCTTGAAATGCCGCATGGTCAGCTGGCACACGGTGGTGGCGCGCTCGGGGCCATGCGCGACGCCGTTGATCATGAAGCCGCACGAGCCGCAGATGCCTTCGCGGCAGTCGTGCTCAAAGGCCACTGGTTCTTCGCCCTTTTCGATCAGCGTTTCGTTGAGGACGTCGAGGCACTCCAGCATCGACATCTCGGGATTCACATCGTCCATGGAATAGCCGACGAATGCACCCTTGTCCTTCGGTCCCTTTTGCCGCCAGATTTTCAGCGTCAGTTTCATAATTTATCCATATTTCTACCGAACTACTTATAGCTCCTCTGGCTGGGATGAACGTAGTGAAATTCCAGCGGCTCCTTCGAGAGCTCGGGATGATTCCCCGGCCCCGTGTAGCCCCAGGCAGCGACGTAGGAATAATGCTCGTCGTCGCGCTGTGCTTCACCATCCGGCGTCTGATACTCCTCGCGAAAGTGACCCCCGCATGATTCATTGCGCTCGCGGGCATCGATGCACATCAGCTCACCCAGTTCGAAGAAGTCGGCGACGCGACCAGCCTTTTCCAGGCTCTGGTTCAGGTCATCGCCGCTTCCGGGAACATTCACGCTCTGCCAGTATTCCTCACGCAGAGCGCGGATTTGCCCGATCGCAGTTTCCAGTCCCTGAGCCGTGCGTGACATGCCGCAGTGGTCCCACATGATCTTTCCCAGCTCGCGATGAAAGGAATCGACCGTGCGCTTGCCCTTGATCGAAAGCAGTTTGTCAGTCATCTGCTGAACCGACGCCACCGCGCTCTGGACCTCAGAATTGCTCGCGTCCACCTTGGCAAATTTATTCGTGGCGAGATAGTTGCCCACGGTGTAGGGAATCACGAAGTATCCGTCGGAGAGGCCCTGCATCAGCGCGCTCGCGCCCAGACGATTTGCGCCGTGATCCGAAAAATTGGCTTCGCCCAGCACGAACAAGCCGGGAATGGTGCTCTGCAGGTTGTAGTCCACCCACAGGCCGCCCATCGTGTAATGAATCGCGGGATAGATGCGCATCGGCACTTTGTAAGGGTTCTCATCCGTGATGCGCTGATACATGTCAAAGAGGTTGCCGTAGCGCTCGCGAATGGTGTGCTCCCCCAGTCGCGCGATGGCATCCGAGAAGTCGAGGTAAACCCCAAGCCCGCTCGGGCCGACTCCGCGTCCTTCATCGCACACGGCTTTCGCATTCCGAGAAGCCACGTCGCGTGGCACAAGATTGCCAAAGCTCGGATAGCGCCGCTCGAGATAGTAATCGCGTTCGCCTTCCGGAATCTGGTCCGGCGAACGCTGATCGCCCTTTGTCTTAGGCACCCAGATGCGGCCGTCGTTGCGGAGCGATTCGCTCATCAGTGTCAGCTTCGACTGGTAGTCGCCCGAAACCGGAATGCACGTCGGATGGATCTGCGTGTAGCAGGGATTGGCGAACAGCGCGCCGCGTTTATGAGCCCGCCAGCTTGCCGTTACGTTCGACCCCTTGGCATTAGTCGACAGATAGTAGACGTTCCCGTACCCGCCTGTGCCCAGAATCACCGCGTCGGCAAAATGCGTGCTGATTTCGCCAGTAACCAGGTGGCGAGTGACAATGCCGCGCGCCTGCCCGTCGATCACAATCAAATCCAGCATCTCAGTCCGCGGATATGTCGTGACCGTTCCCGCATGTACCTGGCGTTCCAGCGCTTGGTACGCCCCCAGCAGAAGTTGCTGCCCCGTCTGCCCCCGTGCATAAAAGGTTCGCGAAACCTGCGCGCCGCCGAAGGAGCGATTCGTCAATGCGCCGCCGTACTCGCGGGCGAAAGGAACTCCTTGCGCCACGCACTGATCGATAATGTGCACGCTGATCTCCGCCAGTCGATACACATTCGCTTCGCGCGCGCGAAAGTCGCCGCCCTTCACCGTGTCGTAGAACAGGCGATACACGCTGTCGCCGTCGTTCTGATAGTTTTTGGCCGCGTTAATGCCGCCCTGCGCCGCAATCGAGTGGGCGCGTCGAGGCGAATCCTGAAAGCAGAAGCACTTCACGTTGTAGCCAAGCTCACCCAGCGTCGCCGACGCCGACGCCCCCGCCAGCCCCGATCCCACAACAATGATCGTATGTTTGCGTTTGTTCGCCGGATTTACCAGCTTCAGGTCGAAGCGCGTCTTCTCCCACGCTTTTTCAATCGGACCGGAAGGGATTTTCGATTCGAGTGTCATTTATTTCACGAGCCCCAACAGAACGCTGATCGGAATGGAAATATATCCCAGAACGATGACGACGGCGATCCAGATCGCCGCATTCTTCAGCATTGGCGTATAGCGCGGATGATTCAGGCCGACCGACTGAAACATGCTCCAGATGCCGTGCCGCAGGTGCAGGCCCAGCAGGCTCACCGCGAAGATATACCACACCGAAACCCACCACACCTGGAACCCGACTACGACATTGTGATACACATCGCCCTCGATATAGGCCGAAGCCGGGTCGATGATGCCGGCCGTCAGGTGCAGCAGGTGAAAGATGATGAACGCCAGAACGATGGGACCCGACCAGTACATCGTGCGCGACGCATAGGAGGAGTTGATTGCCTCCTTGCGCGAGTAGCCGACCGGCCGGGCCTTCTGGTTGCGCAGCGCCAGTTGCACGGTCGCGGTGATGTGGAGCGCGACCGCCGTCAGCAGCACGATACGCTCCGCCCACAGAATCTCTCCCAGGGAGTGCAGGAAATGGCCGTAGGCATTCAGCCTCTTAGGTCCATCGAACACCTGCAGATTGCCCAGCATGTGCCCTATCACGAACGCGAACAGGATCGCGCCCGTCACGGCCATCACGATCTTCTTGCCGTTCGTGGACTGCCAGAAGCTCGCCGCGCGGTTTTCACGCAGCCTTACCGCAGTAGCGCTCATTGAATTTTTCCAGACTTGTTTAGACCAATCTCGAACATACCCCGCCCCTGTTGGCTTCTCCAGCGATCATTGCTGGCACGCCGCGCTATGCGACGCAGAGAGATTTCGGATCCGGTTGCGAGAAGCAGTGCGGATGCCTGATCGTTGCTGAACTGTGGAAGAGTCAACATCCATTATTGGTGGTGAAGACAGCGAGCGTCAAGGAAGGCAGTAGGGACGCTGGCACTGCGACAACTTCCAGATTGCCCTTAGGGGAGTAGTGGAGCGAGAGGGGGGCATCTGCGACAGCCCCTTTCCGTTTGAATAGAATTGGCATTCAGCCGCTCGACGTTTGTAGCCCACATCCAATGGTTTTCGTTTTCCAGGTCGGGGGCGAAGGATCTAATCAAATCACTATCTGTATGGGAGCAATTCATGTTTTGTGGCCTTCGATCAGCCGCTTTCTTTGTTGCCGCAGCATCCGCTGGAGCTGCGATAGCCAGCGCGCAGGATTTTTACCTTCACGACAGCGATCGCGTCACGTTCTATGGGGACAGCATCACTGCTCAGCGCCTCTACACGGAGGACATTGAGTCCTTTGTCGACACCCGTTATCCCGCGCTCAATGTCACATTTCATAACGCGGGCGTCCCGGGAGATCGAGTCACCGGCGGATACGCTGGCGATGCGGCCACGCGAGTCGCACGTGATGTCGCGCCGTTCCGGCCGACAGTCCTGACAATCATGCTGGGCATGAATGAAGGCGGCTGGACGCCTTTCAGCCCCGACGTATTACTGCCATTCATTTCTGGCTATTCTCAGCTGATCTATCTATTGCGCAAGGCGGCTCCGGAGGCGCGAATTGCCCTGTTGCAAAACTCGCCATACGACGAAGTGACGCATGGCACCGAGTTTCCCGGCTACATGGACACGACAGAGCGAATCGCAAAGAGTACTGCCACCATCGCCGCGCAGGAGAAGGTTGAGCTGATCGACACCGGCACGCCGATAAAGCAGCTCCTTGTATCAGCCGCTGCGGCGGAGCCAAAACTTGCAGCTCTTTTGATACGGGATCGCATTCATCCCGGAGACGCAGCGAATTGGGTGACCGCCATGACCGTGATGAAAGCGTGGCACGCAAGCCCCATCGTCAGCGTAGTGGATTTGAATGCTGTGACTGCGAGCATTAACGCGGTCCAGCGCACCTCGGTGACGGCGCTCTCGGGAAATTCTGTTGGCTTGAAGTGGGAGCAGCAGGACGAAGCGCTGCCTCTCCCGCTGGATCTGAACGACGCACTGATACAAATGGTCCTGCGTTTGACGGATCTGGCGTCATTTGACCAGCAGACGCTGCGTATTGGAGGGTTTAAACGTGGCCAATACAAGCTGACGATCGACCAGAAGAAAATCCTGGGACCGTTCTCCTCCGAACAGCTTGCTGCTGGAATCAATCTTGCGCTGATGGATACACCCATGCTCAACCAGGCGAGAGACCTTAGCGGCGCATTGGACAATCGGTCAAAACTCGAGCAGGCCGAGTTCTATCTGCGCGTGGAAACCTCAGCCACCGGCAAGGATTGCGCTTCACAAGCGCTCGCCGGTGGTGAGCGGGAATACACAAACAAGGCTCGCGAAGGTCTGAAGATCAGGCCGCATCATTTTGAATTTGCGCTGGCGAATCCGGACAGATGAGCGTGCGTTCACTCCCCAATTGCCCTCAGCCTGAATCTGCGCGGGTCCTCGAGCGCGGCGATCCTGAGCCGCCCAGTGAACCGATTCATTCGGCGCTGCGTATTCCTATGTATTCTTGTCGTCATGAGGGTACGCCTTCATATACGGGCTGCAAAACTTCTGGCGATCGTGCTCTTGCCGATGTTGGCGTCTGGTTTGCTTTGCTGCAGAAAGCCGGCCACGCCGGATTTGACTTCGGAAACGCCTCCTCCCGATGAGCTTCGCTTGCTTTTCTCCTATGGCTCGGAAAAACAGAAGTGGATTGAAGATGTTACTGCCACTTTCAATCAGAGCGGTGCGAAGACAAGCGGCGGGAAACGCATCACAGTCAAAGCCATACCTAAAGGTTCAGGCGAATGCATCGACGACCTTATCAGTGGCCGCGAGCATGACGACCTGATCAGCCCGGCGTCGAACATCTTCATCAAGCTGGGGAATGCTCAATCGCGAGCCGCGACTGGCAAAGATCTGATTGGCGGCACTCAGAACCTGGTGCTGTCGCCGGTGGTGATCGCAATCTGGAAGCCGATGGCCGAAGCAATCGGCTGGGGCAAGAAGCCGGTTGGCTGGGCGGACATCCTTGCTTTGGCCCGAGACAAAAAAGGCTGGAGCAGCTACGGGTATCCGCAATGGGGAAGCTTCAAATTCGGGCATACGCATCCGGCTTACAGCAACAGCGGGATATTGTCGCTGATCGCCGAGAACTACGCCGCCGTTGGAAAGGTTCGCGGGCTGACGCTTGCGGACGTCGAAAACCCGAAGACGCTCGCCTTCGTCAACGGCATCGAAAATTCAGTGGTGCATTACGGTAGCTCGACCGGTTTCTTTGGGCGAAAGCTTTTTGACAGTGGTCCTGAATATCTCTCCGCTGCGGTGCTTTACGAGAGCATGGTGGTTGAGTCCTATAGCAATGCGAAGGCGATGCCGTTTCCCGTGGTCGCGCTTTATCCGAAGGAAGGGACATTCTGGAGCGACCATCCTGTTGGCATTGTTGACCGGGAGTGGGTGACCGCCGAACGCCGCGAGGCCGCGCAGATCTACATCAATTACCTGATGGCGCAACAGCAGCAGAAAAAAGCACTGGCTTATGGCTTCCGACCGGGGTCTCCGGATGTGCAGGTCGGCGCTCCGATCGATGCCGATCATGGGGTCGATCCGAAGCAGCCGGTGACCACTCTCGACGTGCCCACTTCTGATGTGATCAACGCGATTCAGCATCAGTGGGACGCCGAGGAGAAGAAGCCTGCTGACATCGCACTCGTGCTGGATACTTCCGGTAGCATGGGCGAACAGTCGAAGCTGCCGAACGCCAAGGCAGGCGCAAAGCAGCTGGTCTCACTTCTCAGCGACAAGGATGAGTTTTCACTGATCTCGTTTAGTGACACAGCGAATTGGGCGTCGACCGACCAGCCGCTGTCAGCATCCCGCAAGCCTTCCCTGGATGCTATCGACTCCCTCTTTCCTGGCGGAGAAACCGCTCTCTATGATGCGATCGGTACAGCGTACCAGCATCTGCAACAGAGGCCTGCCGACCACATTCGCGCCATCGTTGTATTGACCGACGGCGAAGACAACAAGAGCGCCTTGCACCTGAGTGAATTACTCGCACGTATTCGTGCCGACGCGGAGACGCACACGATTCGCATCTACACCATTGCTTATGGGAGCGACGCGAGGCGTGATGTGCTGGCGCAGGTGGCTAACGCCACTCAGGGCAAAGCCTATGACGGCACTCCCCAAAACATAGTGGAAGTGTTCCGCGACATCTCGACGTTTTTCTAATCTATGACGCAGACTCCAGGTCCGCTCAATTCGTCTCGCCCCTCGCTTACACTGGCCGGTAAAGCTGCGATCGTGCTTTTTATTCTGGCCTGCGTGGGCGGTGCGTATTACTGGGCCCGTCAAAGGCACGTGCTGCCGGAGAAGCTTTCCGTTGCGAGCACCACCGGCAACGACATAGAACTCGGGATTGCCTACGGCACGGAGAAGCAACGCTGGCTGCAGTGGGCGGTTGAGCAGTTCAAGACGACTCCGCAGGGCAAGCATATCCACGTAAATCTGATTCCCATGGGCTCGCTGGAAGGCGCTCATGCGGCGTTGAACGGAGATCAGCGCATTCAGGTCTGGTCGCCGGCAAGCGCGGTGTATAAGGACACGTTCGTCGAAGACTGGCAGGCCAAGTACGGCTCCGATCCAATTCTGAAAGAAGACGCGCTTGCCTTGACTCCCATGGTCTTTGTGATGTGGGAAGAGCGCTTTCAAGCCTTCAAGGACCATTACGGCACGGTCGATTTCGACACGATCAACCGGGCGCTTCATGAGCCGGGCGGATGGCAAACGATCGGCCAGCGTCCCGACTGGGGCCTTTTCAAGTTTGGGCATACGAATCCGGGCGAGTCGAACTCGGGAATTCTGGCACTGTTGCTGGCGGGGCACAGCTACTTTAAGAAGACGGAAGATCTCACCCTCGCCGATGTCACCAATGTGCAGTTTCAAAGCTGGCTTGGCAAGCTGGAATCGGCCTCGAACAGTGACTCCAACAGTACGGGAAATCTGATGCGGGAGATGGTGCTGAAAGGACCGTCGTCTTATGACGCACTGCTGGTCTACGAAAGCGTGGCCATTGATTATCTGAAGAATGCCGAAGGGCGATGGGGGCCGATCCATGTCATTTATCCCGAGTACAACGTCTGGAACGAGAACCCTTATTACATTCTCAACGCCTCCTGGAGCTCGGAGGATCAGCGCAAGGCGGCACAGGCATTTCTGGATTTTCTATTGAGTGAGCCGGTTCAACGGGAATCAATCACCCACGGCTTTCGTCCCGCGAACCCCAATGTACCAACGCGGACTCCGGATAGTCCGTGGGTGCGCTATCAACCGAATGGAGTGACACTGGACCTGGGCAAGGTCTGCGCCGCACCGAAAGCGGAGATCGTTACAAACCTGCTCGCCAGCTGGCAGCGGAGGGAAACGAGCCACTGACCTGCGCTCGCCTGGCCTGAACGCGAGTAAGATTAGAACCGAACATTGAACCGTGTAAGGAGAAGCGACCGCATGTTTCGCCGCCTGACCAATCTTTTCCATGGCTTTATTGGCCTGTTTATCTCCGGGCTGGAGCGCCAGAATCCTGAAGCCCTTCTCGAGGTCGAACAGGAAAATCTGCGCAAGCAGATCGGCAAATTCAACAGCGGCCTCGCCGCCCACGCCGCTATGGTGGAGCGTCTGATCTCCCAGGTACGCAAGTTGGAGTCGGACGACAAGGAACTTCGTGCCAAGACCTCCGCCAACCTCAAGCTGGGCAATCGCCAGGCTGCGGGCCAATATGCGCTGCGCCTGCAGACCGTCGAGCGGGAACTCGAAGAGAACCGCAAGCAGATGGAGCAGGCGGAGACGACTTACAAGGAACTGGTCCGCGCGCGCGACGTGGCGATCTCCATTGCGCGGCAGAAAATCGAGTCGCTCAAGGCCGGTATCAGCGACCTGAAGATGAAGCGCGCTATGGCGGAAATCACAGAAATGGCTTCCGGCATGGTGACTGACATCGGAGGGAGTGGTGAGACACTGAACCGTCTCGAAGAGATGGTCAGCGAGGAGCGGCACAAGGCCGCGGGTCGCGTGCGCGTAGCAGTGGACAGCCTTGACCTCCGCGATGTTCACATTCGCGAAGCCGAGCAGGGTGCTCTGGCCGAACAGGCCCTGGCGGCCTTTGAGGCCAGCCAGGCTCCTCCGCAGATCGGCAGCGGACAACGTGAGACCCTGCCCGCAATCGTGATCCGTGACGACCAGAGGAGCCACTCCTAACCTCCGCCATGTGGCGTTATCTCAAAGCTGCCTTTCTGGTCCGCGTCGATGTTCCTGGTCTCGGAAAAGTTCCCGTGAATGCTCTGGCCGCGGCCGGTATGGCCATCCTGGGTTTCGTCGAACCGAGCATCTGGCTGGCTGCGCTCGGAATTGAGGCGGCCGTCGTTTCGACGCTGGCGTTTAATCCGCGCTTTCAGAAGGTGGTGGAAGCACAAACGGGCGAGCGTGTCCTGGAAGATAACAATGCCAAACGGGTGGCGCTGATCGCCGCGTTGCCGGAGGAGCTTCGCATCCGGCTTCGCGGATTGGAACAAACCTCGGCGCGGATTTTGTCCATTTACCGAACGCTCGGTATCGAACCGGAATTGCTCAGCGGCACAGAGTCCAGCCTGGACAAGCTGCAATGGATTTACCTCAAACTGCTCATCGCACGCACGCATCTCGATCGGGAACTGAGTGCCGAATCAGAGGCCAGCCTTGAACTGCGCATTCAGCGGATGCAGGAGAGCGGCGCGCAATCGGAGCCTTCAACGGCACTGCAGCGCTCCCAGGAGGCCACCCTGGCCATCCTGCGACGCCGTTTGCAAAATCTTCAGAATCGGGACCACATCCTGCGTGAGAACGATAGCGATCTAAGCCGCATCGAGGCTCAGGTTGAGCTTATGAGAGAAAACGCGGCAATTGAAGGAAAACCAGCTTCTGTCGAGACAGAGATAGAGCTGGCCAGCGATCTTGCCTCGCCTGACCTTTTCGGAAGCCAGAGCAGCCTCGTGCGAGACCTGGATGAGGTGCGGCGGTGATTTGCTGACGAGATCAGTGCCTGGCCTCAAATGCGCACAAATATCCGCCTCTGATAAAGAATCGAAACAATCGTCAGATTCAGGCCCACAATGACTAGCGCATACGCAAGAGAGGCGTGTATGGGACTCAGCCAGGAAAAAGAAAGATGGCTGTCGCCCCACGCGTGAAGCGTGAGCCGATCGCTTCCCACGCGGATCAGATCAAAGAGGGAAGTGATCATTGTCGATAGCGCAAACGCAAAGATCGCGTTGGTTCCGAAGATAAGCGCGGGTGCAGTCAACCAGCGCCAGCAGCGTATGTCCACAATCCAGTAGCAGACAGAGAACGCAATCATGCTGAAGCCGATGCTGAACAATGCAAAGGTCGTTGTAAAGATGCGCTTGTTCATGGGCAGGAGAGGATCGAGCAGACGGCCCGCGAGCAGCAGAACGATGCCCACGGCCAGAATGGCAAGAGCTTTCCGCACCGGCGAAGATTTTACGCGCAGCCACTCGCCAACCAGGATGCCCGTGAGCAGAAGGGTCAACGCCGGAAGGGTGGAAAGA
>Ga0210401_10006708_pt1 | contig 11643 bp, 8 predicted proteins | sample IncBWH32MmetaG_FD_150866 | JGI IMG/M metagenome (GOLD analysis project Ga0210401, IMG submission 150866) | Forest soil microbial communities from Barre Woods Harvard Forest LTER site, Petersham, Massachusetts, United States - Inc-BW-H-32-M | ecosystem: Environmental > Terrestrial > Soil >... | reverse complement strand
AACCGGATCAGCCGCGCATCAAGATCAACCTGTGACCATTCAATTGACAGCGCCTCGCTCAGCCGCACGCCGCACCAGTAGAGAAAAAGAATCAGTGGTTGCAAGTCGCTTGGCAACGCACGCACCAGTTCTTCCAGCTTTGCTACTTCCAGAAAGCCCTTGCGTGCCGGAGGCTCTTTCAGGACATCGCCGCCGACACAGACATGGGTACCGGCGGCGTCGTGCTGCTGTCTTCGTCTCAACTGTTCTCTATTGGCAAGGAAGGAATTGGCTATGTCGTTCCCTATAGCGCCACGAGCAACGGGGTGATGGGCGGCCTGGACGGATGCGGCTACAACTGTTCCAGCGCATCCCAACCCACAGCCGTGGCCTGCAGCACCCTTTCCGGACAGGGCAACATCGCGCAGTGCTTCGAGGCAGCCCTCGGCTTCAGCGCCACCTACGGTGACCGCAATGGCGTTTGGGGCGCCCCCGCCTTTTGGTCCACCAGCACACAAAGTTACCTCTACGCCATCGGCCTGCACGACTATATGTATTGGTACCCATACAGCGCGTCGAACTCCCCACCCTTTACCACCGCGAGCCCAGCCACCAGCGATCATTCCTTCTGCGGTCCCAACAACGCGTGCATAAACTCAACCAAGCCGGTGGGCGGGACCGTCTCCGTTAGCTGGAGCTCCGCCAACGGACCCAGCAGCGGCATAGCATGGGCCTTGGACTCAAACAACTATGGCTCGCCTAACCCGAAGGGCGATTCTCCAGCCCAGCCCGCTGTTCTCCGCGCATACTCGGCAGTCCCGAACGCGAGTCAGTGCACCGGGCAGCCCCCGGTTTGCACCGAGCTCTGGGACAGCACGCAACTGACGAATAGCGCAACGTTCATGCCGGGAGCGGTCAAATTTACCGTTCCCACGATCGTGGACGGGTATATATTGGTGGCTGGTGGAGTGCCCGGCTATTTCACTAAGAACCTCACCGCTTGCCCGCCTCCTCCAGCCAACGGTCCGCCCACGCAACAATGCGAGGGGCAGTTGACCATCATAGGTATTCCGCCGAAGTAGGGGTCTATATGAAGTCCGCTATCCTTATCGTCGGTTTGTCGCTGCTGGTCGGCGTGACGGTTCTCCTCGCAGGAGACGCCGTCGCGCCCCAGGATTTCACTTCAGTGTCTTTTGCCAAGGCCATTACTTTTGACACTTCAATCGTGTATCCGAGCTCGCTGGCAGCGGGGGACCTGACCCAGGACGGCTTTCCCGGCATCGCAGTCGTAAGCCCGGACAACACGGAAACTCCCCTCGAATACGCGCTCGGTAAAGGCAACGGGCATTTCCGAGCCTGGAGGAACAACGACAATGTCGGCAACGCCCCCGGCTTCGTGCTCTTGGCCGACGTGTACGGGGACGGAAACCTGGACGCGATCACCACCGACGTCGGAGGGGACGATCTCTTCGTGGCTTTTGGCGACGGCAAGGGTCACCTGCAGGGCGGCAAGCGGCTGCTGGTGGACGGCGTGCAGGCCACCTTCATCGCCGCAGTAGCCGACCTGAATGGAGACGGCATCCCCGACATCGTAGGGACGACCGACACTGGGATCTTCGTCATCCTTGGAAAGGGAGACCGAAAATTCGCTAAGGCAGTGACCTTCAGCAGCGGCGGCCAAAATCCATATGGCATCGCCGTTGGAGATTTAAATCACGACGGCATCCCGGACCTGGTCGTGGCCAACTACGGCACGGAGCAAAATGGGGACTACGGGAACATTGCGGTGCTGCTGGGCAAAGGCGACGGGACCAGCTTTGACCCGCCGGTGCTATACCCAATCGGCAAATACGAGGACCCGTCGTCGCTGATTCTCGGGGACTTTAATGGAGACGGAAATCTCGATATCGCCGTGACAACGCTTAACAGCCATGCCGTACACGTCATGCTAGGGCACGGCGACGGCACCTTTTCGCGTCCGCGGTCCTTTTTTGCCAGCTCCACCGGCGCAGGGTCGATTGTGACGGCCGACTTCAATGGCGACGGCAGGCTCGACTTGGCAGTAACCAGCTGCTACATCCCCAATCCGTGCTATGTTGCGGTGCTACTAGGAAGCGGCGACGGCACCTTTCAACCTCCTGTAAAGTTCCCTATTGGCGGCGGCCCCACCCAGCTAGTCGTAGCAGACTTCACCAACGACGGCAAGCCCGACCTCGCTACGGTTGGAACCGGCCCCCACGACCAGGGCCATGTCAGCATCTTGCTCAACACCACGCAATTTCCCACCCCCTCGCAGCCGCCATCGAAATGAAGTGCACTATCTTGATCATTGTGTTGGCGCTAGCGATTCGGCGCAACGGTTTTCTTGGCGGGAGATGGTATCGCGACCCAAGGCTCCGCCTCGGTGTCTTTCGCCAAGGCCATCACCATTAAGAGCCCGGCCATCTATCCATCGCCGTAGGCATAACCTGCCGTACGAATAAGCTGGCCGAGCCCTGCGAAATCGGCTAGCACTACAGACACAAAGACGGACGCCAGTTAAACTAGTCTTATCATCCTGTCCCCCAAATTCGGAGCGCCATTATCCGAGCTTCTCGTTTTGGCCTCGAAAACGGCACAAATCTATACCCATCTCGCCTGATCTCGACGTTGCGAAATGATTTTCATCTGGAGTCAGGGGCGTATCTTCGGCAAACTGGAAACCATGCGATTGGCGATTGCTGTTGAAACACCATTTCACTCATTGATCCTTGAGTCGTCAGTTCGCGGCTAATGTGCCAGCGGCGGCGCTGGCTTTGGTTGTTAGTGCAAAGCCGTCTCTTTTTGCACTGTTTTTGCACTAAAGGGCCTAAAAAGGCCACAAATTGACCTAAGGGACTCAATGCTAAAACGTAGAAAAGTATGAGGAGTGGCTTGCTTTCGACCGGTTAAGAGTCAGTTGCTCTGCCAATTGAGCTACGCGCCCTGCATTTTTGTTTTAGTACCTGATACGTCTCCGACTAGCGTCGGAGTGGTTGGCCTTCGCTCCACTTTCTCCATTGCCGTTCAATTTTAGCCGACGCTTTGCGTTCGTCCCATCGTCGATCGAGATGCTGTGGTGGTTGAACACTGCCCGCGTTTTTTCCCTAAAGTATTCATCGCGACTTGGCCGCGTACGCCGGCATTCACGGAGTTTGACGGCAGATTGCTGGAGATTCGTGAACAATTGGCCCTTCATATTTATACCATGCGTAGCTGTCCTCGTCCTGCTCTAGCTGACTCGGCAGTCCGATCCTGGGGGCCGCTGTGCTTCTGTGACGCGCTAGGGCTCCTACGTTGGAATGACTCCAGACAAAGCGAAAGAGTATGACCCCAACCGCGGCAAGATTCTGGAACCGGCAGAGCAGCTACGTCATCTCGAGAAAGTTCTGCAGGCCGACCCCGGACAGCAGGAGCGGCCGAGACGAGAAACAAAACGGGTAGACAAACGCCTGCTCAGACTGCTTTCTTGCGTCTCACGCGTGTGTCATCGTCTGGCGGAGCAACTTTCTCGATATCAGCAGGCGAAAACGGGTATTCAACAACCATGCTCTGAAGCCGCGCCACGTGCTGGCGCAGCAATTGCTGCAGTTCAGACAGAATGGGCTGGAACTCCTCCGAATCGCGTGCGGCAATAGCTTGAGCGCACAACTCGCGGATTCGTCTTTGCAACGTAACATCGTAAGTCACAACAAATGTCCTGAAGTTTTAAAGAATCGCATCTCATAGAGAATTGTTCCATACCGCAAATACCGTAGTTAAACGAGATGGTTCGTAAGGTTCGAGTCAGTCTGCGGCCGCCGCAGTCTCTCCAAGGCCAGCTTTCAGGTCCGCCGCCAGCAACCGGTGAAACAAATGCTCACCCGCTTCGCGACGAGCTGAAAGTCTTCCTGCGCCATAGGCGCGCGACTTCAATCCGCGCTGTACGGCTTCACAGATACCCAGGTCTTCGTCCTGAACGCCAGCGCCTACGGCCACACTTTGCTGATTGTATTCACGCTGTGCCTCGCTGACGTCGGCGAAATAAAACTCAAAAATAACGCGGCAATGATCAACATCAATGGGCAGCACAAGGTTCGTATCCATGTAGCCTTCGTAGCAATTGATCATCAGATTGGGATACTGCCAGAAATACCAGGCGCGATCGCCCTTGCGGGTCGCCCCGGTTGATGCGTCTTCGCTCGAAGCCACCATCGGGCTCGATTGCAGGCAATACCGATCCTCATTTTCGATGGTGTATTGCTTGTAGTCCAGTACCGAATTCAGACCTTTGTGCAGATGAGGAACGTGATATCCGCCGTCGAGATAATTATCGACAAACACCTTCCAGTTGCAATGGATCTCATAGACGCGGGTATCGAAGTAATGGAGCTTGTTCACTTCAAGCGGCGAACTTCGCTTCACTAATCCGCCCAAAAAATCGCACAGCGGCGCGGCTTCCGGATCGAGATTCACAAAGACAAATTTTTCCCAGCTCTCGACCTTGATTGGTACAAGTCCGTTCTGTTCACGCTCGAAGTTTTTCACGCCGTCGAATTCCGGCATCCCTTTCAGCGAACCATCCAGTCCATAGTTCCAGCCGTGATAGGGGCAATGCAGGATGGAAGCCTTGCCACACGCTTCCGTAACCACCGCAGCCGCATGATGCCGGCACACATTGTAGAAAGCACGCAGCAGGCCGTCGTTGCCCCGCACCACGAGGATCGGCTCGCCCACGAGACTCGCGGTGACGAACTGCCCCGGCGATTCCAGTTGATCGACGCGTCCCACCATTTGCCAGGTCTTGCCGAAGACTGAACTGGCTTCGAGGTCGGCTATGCGCGAATCCACGTACCAAGGCGCGGGAATGGTGGACGCTTCCGCCAGCGGCGCCTCCGCGTCATACGCCGCGAGAATGTTTTTCAAGGAAGTCGCTGTGATCATTTCGATTAGGATCAGAATCAGTGATTCATGCCGCCTGTTCGGTCCCGATCGCTCTTTTCAACACGTCGAGGAACTGGGTGATGCGCGCTTCCTTCCGCTCTGCGGCATCGCCCTGACGGCGAAACAGTCCGGGATCGAGCTCTTCGATCAGCAGAGCATCCTGAAATCTTTCAACCACCCAATCGAGAATCGAAACCACCATCTCGATGTCGAGGTCGCGGCGGAGTTCGCCCCGTTCGAGGCCAAATCGTACGAAGTCCACGCGTCCGTAAGGATCTTCGGCGATCAGGAATCGATTAATTTCGCGGCGCAGGCTCAGGTCAGTACCGTACTGGCCGAGCAAGTAGACGCGGTAAGGAATCCAGTCTTCACGCAGCATGTGTTCGGTCCGCACCAGCCAGTAATAAAGCACGCCGAAAAAACCACGCTCCCGCACTTCGCCAGGCACGTTTAAATAAGGAGAGAAGGAACGGACAGCTTTTTTGTAGGCCTCGAAGAACAAACCATCTTTACTAGTGAAGTGCTGGAAGATGGAACCCTTGGCTATGCCCAATCCCGCAGCAATATCGCCCACCCGGGCGGCGTTGTAGCCCTGTTCGGCAAAATGGCGCATTGCGGCGTCGATAATCTTGGCCCGCTTATCTTCCGAACGCGGGCGTGGGGGCAAATTTCTATATCGAGGCGGGGAGACGAGGCTGCTACTGATGCCACTCATGGTTTGACCTCAAGTCATGGCAATGTAATCAATAAACGATTTAATTACAACTGTATTTTTCCGCGCCAGAATCGTTTAATTGGCCGTGGAAGGCTGTAAGACGACGTGACCAATTACGTCTTTACGTTAGAGGAGTGTGACCGGGGGATCGAATAATTCGGAGGTCCCGCAAGGGACCTCCGACCGGGAACGGGCCAGCAGCGGATCGCCCGTTCTTCGCGTTCGCAGAATCCTAGGGCAACATGTCACCGCAATTGTCAAAACCGCATCACGAAATTGTCATTAATTTGTAACAAGGCTCACGCCGGCATCTAGTGCCGCTCATAGCTCGGACTGTCCGGTAGCGGAGGGGTATAGTCGCGGCCGTACATATTTTCATGACCCGGCGGCATATTCGTCGCGGGTAGCCGCATGGCTCCTAAATTTGGAGTGTCCTGGGAAATATTCACCTCGCGCGTCAGTTTGTTCAGTTCCTCCGGCAGCGTATCTTCATACCAGATCCTCAGCGTGTAGCGTCCAGGCGGCACCCGCGAAATGGCCACGTGTCCTTTGCGGTCTGAAATTCCGTAGTACGGACTGCTCACAGCAATTACCACCGCGCTCATTTCAGAATGAATGTTGCAGAAGATGTAGGAAATGCCCGGCTTGTCAAAAACTACATTGCGTGTGCTCCCAGCCTCATACAGGCCGAGATCGAAGCGCTTGCCTTCGAAAAGCGAAAATACATTGTGAAAAAACGGATCGCGGTTGGGAAACTCTACCGATGCGCCTACTGGAACCACCAGCACATGCGGTTCGAAACTCTTATTCTTCTGAACCAATCGAGGACGATTACCGTTCGCCGCTGCAGGGAAATTTGGAACCGTTGAACCGCCCACCGGAGTAAGCCACAGCACTACATTGTCCGCTTTTCGTGGCTTGCTCTTTTTTGCGGTATTCACCAATGCGACATCCGCAGTTACGGTTGTCTCCTGAGCACATGCGAAGCTCCCGCAGACAATGAGCCCGCATAGGCACCAGATGGCTCTATTCCTCATCAAAACAAAATTCCCATCATCAAATTAAACTGGTCGGCAGCATTGCTGACATCATATAGCTCAAATGTTCGCAAGCGCGAGTACTCGGCGGAAAACAACAGACTTGAGCGCGGTCGAAAGACAATATTCGCCAAGACTCCCCGATTCTGTATTAATAAGGGGCCACCCAGATAAGCAGCACTTGCCTGCGCGGCTCGCACTTCCGCGGCCGTGGGGTTGTCAACACCAGCGGCGGCATTGAGTTCGATCGTATTCGAAAGTTTGAATTTCAATTGCGACCAGCCACCAATGGTGTCAAGACCGCGCACTGGCGTGCTCGCAAGACCTGGATTCCCGTCCCAAACCACGCTCTGACTGATGTCTCCGCCGATTCCGCCGATCGCCCTCCCGCGATAAAACTCGCCACTGAAGGTCACGCGCGGCGCCAGGGGAATTTGCCAATCGGCCATGCCCGCCCATCCATCCACATAATGGTTGAAAGCCCAATCTTGACGGCTGTAGTACCCTGCCGCTCCAAAAGTCATCGGCAGACCAAACAGTGTATGAGTCCACGCGGTGCGGGCCGCGTACGCTGGCTGGCGCGACAGCTCTCCCGGCCCTGGCACGCGGAAATACGAGTTCCCCGGAAACTCTCCCGTGAGATTGTCCATGATCCCGCCCTGTATAAGGATGCTCTGATCGTCTGACAATGTGAACCGATGCTCCACTCGCACCTGCGGAGTCCATGCCCAAAGATTTCCCGCATAGTTCAACGCGGGTATTGCGAGCGACGCGAAGGACGTAGGTGTGAGCGGCGAGAAAAATGCATTGTCCTGGCCCACAACTAGAGAAGTATTTTTCCAATCCATACGCATGCTGGCCGTGCGCAAGCGGAAAATGCCGGAATCGACGCCGTTCCACGTCGAAGGAAAACCACCGGCGAAATCTGCTTGCAAGCTTGCCGAAGTCTTCGCTCCCGCCAGGGTCGGACCAAACACTTCCAGCCCAATTTCTGATTGCCGCATGGTTGCGCCGAAATTTCCCGTACCCGTGCTTGATCCAGTCACATAGCTGGGGAAATCCTGATTGTCCGTCGCCCCATGATTGCTAAAAAGGTTCAACAGCACGATGCCAGACAGCCGGACACGATATTTGGACGCGCTCTCGACTTTCGTCTGATACTGATCGTCGACTTTGCTGTTCACCAACTGCGTCGACTCTTCGAGCGAAGCAACCCGATCGTCTACAGAACCCGTCCGACTCGCTTGCGGGGATTGGGCAGGCGCAGGATCAATGTTCCCCGGTGATCCCGTTTGATAGGAATCCTGGGGCGGCGCACCGATCCGGGGCGATCCGGTCGACGCGATTGACGGTCCACGGGGCGTCTGCAGTTCGTGCCGTAGTTCAGTATTCTCCGCGCGATATCTCTCGCTCTCGGCACGCATCTCGGCCATGGCAGAGCGCAATTCATTGACTTGTTGTTGCAGCTCACGGATCGCGGCCGCGGTTGCATCAGCCGGCGACGGCGAAGCTGTAGGCTGTTGCGACCAACTCCCAACGCTGCCCAGTAGGAGAAACAATCCACCTAAGCCAGCTTTCCAAATCCAATCAGGCAAAACATTCCCTAGCTTCACAAATTGCCCTCCTGAGGAAGATTGTGGAGACGCCTGCTGATTCTAAGATTGTGGTGCGCTCTCCCGACCGGGAATGTTACTCCGACTGTACTTTTTTCGCCCGTGCCAGTGGTGGCAGGTCCGGTTTTCCCTCGCCTCCGCTATCAGAACTGGATGACGCAATAATCGGCAGGATGATGCGGAAAACCGTCCCTTCCGGCGAAGTTTTCTCGACTGTAACATCGCCTCCGTGATCCTGAATAATCTTCTGTACCACGGTTAATCCGAGTCCGGTTCCGTTCTCTTTGCCGTAGCTGATGAAGGGTTCGAAAAGTTTGCCTCGGATCGATTCGGGAATGCCGCGGCCATTGTCGGATAGCCGGATCTCCAGCCCTCCCACGACTTCGCGCAAATCGATGTTGATCTGCCCATCCTGCCCCGCAACCGCTTCGCACGCATTCAACAGCAGATTGTAGAGAGCGCGCTCCAGTTTCTTACTATCAAACCAGCCGGTGCTGTCGCCCTCCTGTCGCACCGTAATCCGCACCGCCTGCACTCGGGGATGAGTGCGCACAGCCTGCACTACGCGGTCGATCGATTCCTTGACGCTTCCGTAAGTGCGCCGCAAAGATTCCCGGGTGCGTGAAAACTCCAGCAAAGAATCGATGAGGTCCGTCATTTGATTCACCGCGATGCGAATTTCCTGATAAAGCTCCTCGCGTTGATCAGTCGATAAGTGGCTTTCGCAGAGGAATTCGGCGTTCGCAACGATGGCAGCCAGCGAATGCCGCAGATCGTGCGAAACGGAACTGGCCATTCGCCCGATGGTCGCCAGCCGTTCTGCATCGATCAACTCCTGCTGCGTTTTTAGCAGGCTGTCACGCATTCGGTTGAATGCTCCGGTCACCTCGGCAACTTCGTCGCCCCCGCGCGCGTCCAGTTGATAATGGAAATCGCCTCGCCCCAAAGCCCGCACACCCGCCACCAGATGTCCCAAAGGCCGGGTAAAGGTGTGCGATATGAAAAACACGAGTGCGCTCCCACCCAGAACGGCGGCCAACCCTACAATTAATAACAAGCGATTCAAGCTGTCGAGAAAAGCCGTGGCCTGGTCATACGATTTGAGCACGCTCAAGCGGACCGAAGGGGCCTGCGGGGCTGCAAGTTCCAGAGACGTCGCCAGGAAACGTTCGTCTCCCAACTGAACCTGTTCCGGCTCCGGAATGCCGGGAGCAGAATGCATAATCGGATGGCGCGATAGCTCAGCTTCATGCGTGGGATCGAGCGTGCTTCTGACGATAGTGTCGCCGTAATAAAAGGCAACCTGACTGGCCGCGATCCGGCTCACCTGCGCTGCTACTGTGTCATCAATTTCGTAACCGATTACCAGAAATCCCAGCAGATTATTTTCCGCCGCTGGACCTGCATAGATTGGCTTGATAAACGTTTGGTACAAATGCCTGGCGCCGTACCACCACTGGCTCGAACCTTCCTGATTAGACGGCCGGTTCAACGACTGTTGCGCCATCTCCCGCGAAAATCCCGGCGTCGCGGTGTGCAGCGCAACCACTTTCCCGGTGCGGTTCGCCAGCACAAAAAGGTCGCTGCCGCCGAGCCGCCAGAGATCAGTAGAGCCATCCTGAATGGTTGCCTCGTGCTGCGTCGTCATAAGCGCACGCAGATTAGGGAGATCAGCCAGTAGTTCAGCGAGGTGAGTAAGCGTAAGTTCGCGTTCGCGGTGGAAATTCTGGTAGGTGCTGACTGAATTGTGCAGGTCGGCGAAGATGCTCTTCTTCACCTGCGCTTGCACGGTGCGTCGCACGAGCAGCAGGCTGGTCCAAGTGAGGCCGGCAGAAATTAACAGCATGGAGAGCAGAAACTTGGTCCGCATCCGAAGCTTCATCGCTCACCTCTCCCCGCGTTTAATTTCTACGCCGCATTGGGAGTCAACGCACAAACTTATAACCCATGCCGTGTACAGTTCGGAAATGTGTCGGATTGGTCGGATCTTTCTCCAGTTTCTGCCGCAGCTTAAGAATATGATTGTCTACGGTGCGCGTCGATGGATAATTCTGGTAACCCCAAACTTCGTTTAGCAACTCATCCCGCGAAATCACCCGTTCCGCATTCTGTATAAGGAATTTTAAAGTCTTGAATTCCTGGGCCGTGAGGACAACCAGTTCCCCGTTGCGGTTTACTTCCATCTTGGTGAAGTCCACCGAAATTCCGTCAAAAGTTACCACATCGCCGGTCGCGGTTCGAACCGTGCGCCGCAATGCCGCACGCACCCGGGCCAGTAATTCGCGCGGGCTGAAAGGTTTGGTCACATAATCGTCGGCTCCCAACTCCAGAAGCAGCACTTTGTCGGAAACATCGCTGGCTGCGCTTAAAACAATGATAGGAACCGACGGCGCCTGCTGTTTGATCTCGCGGCAAACATCCCGGCCGGAAACCAGCGGCAGCCGCAAATCCAAAACAATCGCAGCCGGGGCAGCCCGCCGAAATGCTTCCAGCGCCGACTTGCCGTCCGCACTGATTTCGATTTCGAAACCTTCCGCCTCGAACAAACGCCTCAAAGCTTTCTGCACCGCATGATCGTCTTCTACTACCAGAATTCGTTCCATCGTGTTGGTCACCTGTACCGGGTACGGCGAGGCCTTCTGCAGGGTAACAGGGGCTCGCTGCGCCACATCGCGGGTTGTTTCCATTCGAATCATTGCGCCCTCCACTCGTCTGTTCTATGCGTCAATACTGCACAAGCTTACTACCATCGGGTTGCCAAACAGCCTCGCCAACAAACTGTTGACAATGTTTTTACAATCAGAAGACAATCGCCCAGCTGCAAGCACTGCATTTACAGATTCACCGGGTTCATTAAGGATTCGTGCGGTAGGACCACGAGACTTTCGCCTCTGCGGGGGCGATATTTTCCCGGGCGGTTTTCACCAGATAATGTGTGGGAGCCAGCGTGCAGACCGGATCTGTCGCGCTGGCATCGCCAGTCAGCAGAAAAGCCTGGCAACGGCATCCGCCGAAGTCTTCCGCCCGGCGCTCACAACTTCGGCAAGGTTCGGGCATCCAGTCTTCTCCGCGAAATCGTTGGAAGGCAGGGGACGCTCGCCAGATCCATTCGAGCGGATGCTCGCGAACATTATCAAAGCTCATGCCCGGAATCACCCCCGCCGCATGACAAGGGAGCGCTTGCCCCGCGGGATCAATCAAAAGCAACCGCCGTCCCCACCCGCCCATACACGCCTTGGGATAGCGCGCATAATAATCAGGGACAACGCAGTCAATTCTCATGCGGCCGGAAAGACGCTCCTGAGTGCTTTCCACGGTGCGCAAGCAATTTTCCAGTTGTTCGCGGCTTGGCATCAGA
>Ga0210401_10006706_pt1 | contig 11644 bp, 8 predicted proteins | sample IncBWH32MmetaG_FD_150866 | JGI IMG/M metagenome (GOLD analysis project Ga0210401, IMG submission 150866) | Forest soil microbial communities from Barre Woods Harvard Forest LTER site, Petersham, Massachusetts, United States - Inc-BW-H-32-M | ecosystem: Environmental > Terrestrial > Soil >... | reverse complement strand
CGCGGAGTATGTCGCCGAGGAGATCCGCGCGGGGGGCGCGTGTGTGGGCGTCGCGATCAACCCCGCCACCCCGGTGCACGCGCTCGCCGAGCTGGCGGGCGCGATCGATCTCGCGCTGTGCATGACCGTCAGCCCCGGGTGGGGCGGCCAACCCTTCATCGCGCGCTCGTCGGCGAAGATCGCGCGGCTGCGCGCACTATTGGATGGGGAGGGCTCCACGGCGGCGCTGGAGGTGGATGGTGGAATCGACCCCGCGACCGCGCCGCTGTGCGGCAACGCGGGCGCCACGGTGTTCGTCGCGGGCTCGGCGGTCTTCCACGCCTCCGACCCGGGCGCCGCCTACCGCGCGATCGCCGACGCGGTCGGCGGTTGAATCCAATCGTCGATACAAGTAGGTACATCTGATGTGTTAGGGTGCCACACGCCGGGCGCTCGATCGGCGGCGAGGTCCTCACGTCGAACGCTCCGCGCGTGTGCCGTCCACCACTCAAGGGAGGAATCGCATGCCCGATCTACGGTTCGTACGAGTGCAGGACCGCGACCTGTCGCTGTGGCAGTCCTCCGTCGCCGAGCACGTGCGCGCGCTGCCGGGCGTCGCCGCCGAGACGGAGGTGCTGGCGCATCCGCTGATGCAGGCGGTGAGCGACCACGTCGAGGCGGCGGCCGCGGGACGCGACGCAGAATTGCGCCCCCTCGCTGCCGACGGGCGCCAGACGGCGGCCTACCTCTCGCGCGTGGCCTTCGAAAAAGGAGTCGCGCTGGTCGAAGGCGATGAGGAGCGCGCCGCCGCGCTGGAGGTGGAATTCCGCAAATACAGCGACGCCGACCTGCTCGGGTTTCTCAGCTGCTTCACGACGTATGCCGAATACTGCAAACAGCACGGCGGGGTGGTCAAGTACAACGATTGGATGGTGGAGGGGGGTGGCGACCTCGAATACGGTGTGATCGACTGGCGGCTGCCAAACGACGGCGTGGTGGGCGTGATCGGCGACTGGGGAACGGGCCTCGACGACGCCGAAGCGCTGCTCGAAGACCTGATGCTCACCTTTGCGCCGGCGGCGCTGATCCACCTGGGCGACATCTACTACTCGGCCACCCCCGAAGAGTGCCAAATCCACTACGCCGGGGTGATCGCGAAAGTGTTCGACCGCGTGCTCGGGGCGGGAAAGAGGATCCCAGTGTTCACGCTCGCCGGCAACCACGACTACTACGCGCTCGGCTACAGCTTCTACGAAACGTTCAACGCGATCAACGACGCGATCCCGAGCGCGCGGCAGCCCGCGAGCTACTTCTGCCTGCGCACCGCCGACGACGGCTGGCAGTTCGTGGCGATGGACACCGGCTTCTTCGACTCCAACCCGCTCGACCAGGCGGACCCCTGGTATGCGGGGCCGTGGCTGCACCCAACCGAGGTGCAGTGGCATCAGCACAAGCTGAACGTCTTCCCGGGCGCCACCGTGCTGCTCTCCCACCACCAACTGTTCTCCGCGCACGCGAAGATCAACGGCATGTGGTCGCACTACAGCGACCTGCCGTACCTCAATCCCTTCCTGCACACGGCGTTCGAAGGCTACTTCGACAGCGATGTGGCGGCGTGGCTGTGGGGGCACGAGCACAACTTCGTCGCCTTTCGCGGGGGCCTCTTCGGGCTGGCGAAAGGGCGGCTGGTGGGCTGCAGCGCCTACGAGGAACTCGAATCGGCCGAACCGTACAAGGTCAACTATCCCAACGTGCCCTATCTCGATCCCACCAAATATCGCCTGGGGACGGCTGCCGGCTATTACAACCACGGGTACGCTGTGATCGATCTTGCCCGCCGCGCGCACCCGGCCGACCCGGTGTCGATCTCTTACTACCAGTTCCCTTCGTGGGGCGCCATGACGCCGCCCTCGCCACAGCGGCAGCTGATCTTCACCGAGGCGCTCGAACGGCCGGGGGTGATGGCGGCGCAGGGCGCCACGCTGAGCGCGCCACAGCGCGCTCAGGCGGGCCCGCCGCGCCGGTGGAGGATCCCCAGCAGCCCCGCCAGCAGGACGGTGGCCCCCAGGTAGCCGATCTCCGCGCGCAGCACCTGTTCGCTCACCGCCGGAACGAACATCCACCCCAAGAAGGCGACGGCCGCGGCGAGCCAGCAGACCGCGGCGGCGCGGGCGCGGTTGCGGGCTAGGGCGGCCTGGTTGAGCGTGCCGGAGGCGAGGTGCATTCCCATCCCCACGCCGACCAGCGCCAAGCCGAAGCGGTTGTAGGTGTAGGTTTGGCCGAACAGCACGTGACTCATCACGAACGGGCCGACGACCAGCAGGCCGAGCGCCACGGCGGCGGCGAAGACGGCGATCGCTCGCAGGGTGAGGCGGATTGCGTGGGCGAACGCGGCGTGGCCCTCGCGCGCCTCCAGGCCGGTGAGGTGGGGCAGAAGCGATGTTTGGATCGCCTGAAAGAGCTGCAGGGGGGCGCGGGCGATCAGCATCACGTTGAACACGATCCCCGCCAGCGCCTTGTCGGGGGAGAGCGCGTCCACGGTGAGCACCGACGCGTTGAGCAGCGTCTGCTCGGAGAGCATGATGCTCGACACCCACAGCGCGAAGCGCCCGCCGCGCGAGAGCGACAGCTCATCGTGCGCGGCCACCTCCTGCACCCCCTCCGTGCCCGGCCCGGCGAGTGCCGCGTCGGCCTCGTCGGCGGTGAACGGCGCCTCTGGTTGACGCTCCCTCGCCCCCCGCGCGAACGCGGCCGGAATAACCACCAGTGACACCAACGGCGCAATTGCGATCCCCAGCGCCACGGCGGTCTGCCCGCTCGTCACACCGAGCGCGGCGGCGAGCGCGAAGCAGATGCGCGAGGTGGACTCCATCAGCACGAGCGCGCCGAACAGCCCGAAGTACTGGTGGCCGGCGAGCCAGCCGCGCGCGAAGTAGGAGCCGGCGTACGCGAGCGTGCCGACGAGGAGCACCCAGTAGAGCGCGGTGTAGCCGTCGAAGACTTGGTGGATCAGCTGTTCGTGCAACGCGAGCGCGACCACGAGGAAGCCAAGCGCAAAGCCGGCCTGCAGCGCGAGCGGGACGCGCAGCGGGTGCTCGGCGTGGCCGTGCGCGCGGCGCTCGGCGATCGTGCGCGAGAGCAACTGTTCGACGGGGCGGTAGATCACCGAGATCACGACGAACATCACCGACCACAGCACGTCCAGGCGCTGGGCGGCTTCGGCGCTGAGCACGTGAGAGGCGATCGAGAAGTACGCGAACGTCAGCAGCCCGGTGGCGGCGATCCCGATCGAGAGGAGCCGCGCGCCCTGCGCGTAGGAGCGGCCGGTCGGCGAGCCTTTCGCGGGGTCGCACGCGGAGGGCCGCTCGAGCGGTGGGTTGGGATGCCGTGAGTGTTGCTCTACGACTGGTGTATAGCTATGGCTATCGGCCTTTTGATTTTTCATCACAACACCGACGCTCCAGAACGTGTTTTGAAATAGGCAATGGGCGTGCCGATCTTTTCAAAACACGTTCTCAGCCCGCTCTTGGGCCGGAGGGGACCACCACGGGTCAAAGACGCACGAGCAGCATCGTCCACGGGAACGGCGAGCGCACCTCGGCGACCGTCCCGTGGCGCGCGAGCAGGCGCACGAACGAGCGCCGCGACCAGTGGTTGAGGTGTCCCGGGGTGTTGCCGAGCTTCCGCAGGTAGGCGCCGCGCGCCATGTTGAGCGCGCGCCACAGCGGCTCGCGCGGGACCGACACGAGCAGGTGGCGCCCCGCGCAGCGCGCCATCTCGGCAAGCGTGTGCTCGGGGTCGGGGACGTGCTCGAGCACCTCGATCGCCGACGCCAGCGCGAACTCGCCGTCGGCGAAGGGGAGGTTCTCGGCGCGCATCACGCGGTACTCGAGGTTGGGCGCCCGCCGCGCCGCCCAGCCTTCCTGGATCGACTGCTCCTCCAGATCGATCCCCACCAGCCGCCGGTCGGGCAGACGCTGTGCCCAGCGGTGCACGAGCACCCCCTCGCCGCAGCCGACGTCCAGCACCGACGCGGGGTCGGCCAGCGCGAGCAGCTCGTCGAGGTCGCGCTCGAAGCCGGCCATCAGCCGCCGGGCGAGCGGGTTGGTGGAGCCGTACTTGTCGTAGGTGTTGCCCGTGACAACGCCGTCGCGGGACAGCGTGACGTCGGCGCTCAAGCCCCGATCACCTCGTGGCGCTCGGCCTGGCCGGGCTCATAGTGCGATGGGGGCACGTCCAGCTGCAGCTCGATCCGCCGCACGCGCTCGAACGTGCGCTGCGAGAGCACGCGCTGCGCGGCGAGCAGGTCGCCGATCACGCCGAGCGCCCACAGCACGACCGCCGCGATGAACAGCACCGCGCCGAGGATCAGCGACTGCACGTGGCCCTTGCCGCTCCCTTCGGCGTAGGCGACGAGGAAGCGGATCCACACCCCCAGCGCCCCCAGCCCGATCACGCCGGCGAGGCTCCAGAAGATCCGCAGCGGCTCGTATTGCGCGTAGATGCGGAAGATCGACACGGCGTTGCGGCGCACATAGCTGCCCATCGACGGGAACAGGCGCGACTCGCGCGTGACCGGGTTGGTGCGGATCGGGACGTGCTCGACCGCCACCAGCAGCTTGCCGGCCTGGATGATCGTCTCCAGCGTGTAGGTGAATTTCGAGACGACCTGCACTTGCAGCGCGGCCTCGCGGTTGTAGGCGCGAAAGCCGGAGGTGGTGTCGGGGATGGCGGTGGAGGAGGCCTGGCGCACCACCCACGAGCCGAGCCGCTGCAGGAGCTTCTTCAGCGGTGAGAAGTGCTGGATGGTGGTGACTTCGCGGTCGCCCACCACCATGTCGGCACGGCCCTCGAGGATCGGCGCCACCAGCCGGGCGATGTCGGGGCCGTGGTACTGGTTGTCGGCATCGGTGTTGACGATCACGTCGGCGCCCAGCTTCAGGCAGGTGTCGAGGCCGGCCTGGAAGGCGCTCGCGAGCCCCTTGTGGTTGGTGAGCGACACAAGGTGGTCGACGCCGTGGCGGCGCGCGACCTCGATCGTCGCGTCGCTGGAGCCGTCGTCGATCACCAGCCACTCGACCGTGTCGAAGCCGTCGAGCTCGCGCGGCAGCTCAGCGAGCGTCAAGGGCAGCGTCTGCGCCTCGTCCCAACAGGGGATTTGGATGATGAGCTTCATGTGACGAGAGATGTCTGGTCCTTCGCCGGGGGGAAGCCGGGAGGGGGGCTGGCCCCCCTCCCGTTGAAGCAGGGGATCTGGATGATCAGCTTCATCACGGGCGGCTGCTCTCCACTGGCCCACAGCCTACCCCGTCGAGCCGCGGGCGCCGGCACCGCAGCCGCCGCCTGCGCGAGTCCGGCGGGCGGGTCGGCGGCGGCGCAGATGGGGCGTGCCGCGCAGCCGCCCCATAAGCTCTAACCGATGCAGAGCGCCACGCTCGCCAGGTCGCGGCCCGAGCCCTCGCGGCTCGCCCGCCTGCGCGCCTCCCCGGAGGCGACCTGGACGAGAGCGGGCCTCGCGGCGCTGTGCGTGGCGGCGCTCGCGGGGTACTTCGCCTTCCCCACCTACCCCACCTACGACTCCTTCTACGCGCTCTTGTGGGGGCGCGACCTGCTGCACCTGCAGCTCCCCGACTTCAACGTCTACCGCGCCCCCACCGAGCACCCGCTGGCGCTCGCATTCGGGGCGCTGTGCTCGATCTTTGGGCAAACCGGCGCACGGTTGATGGTGCTGGGGGCGATCGGCTCGTTCGTGGCGCTCACCGCCGGCATCTATCGCCTCACGCGCCTGTGCTTCGGGCCGCTCGTGGCGGTGCTGGCGGCGCTGTTGATGCTGAGCCGCCTGTACGACGCCAACCTCGCCGCGCAGGGCTACCTCGACATCACTTACTTGGCGCTGATCGTGTGGGCCACGGCGCTAGAGGTGCAGCACGCTCGGCGCGGCACGCCGGTGTTCGCGCTGCTGGCGCTCGCCGGGCTGCTGCGCCCCGACGCGTGGGTGCTGGCGGGGGTGTACTGGCTTTGGTGTGCGTGGCCGCGCAATGTGGGCAATCGCCGCCGACTTGGTTACGCCGCGCTCGTGGGGAGCGCGCCGCTGCTGTGGGTGGCGCTCGACACGATCGTCACCGGCGACCCGCTGTACTCGGTGCACTCCACCGCCGTGCTCGCCGCCGAACTGGAACGCACCCAGGGCTTCACGGCGGTGCTCGCCGCCACCTGGCGGTATCTGGTGCGGATCGACAAGCTGCCGATCGTGCTCGGCGGGCTCGCGGGGGCGCTGCTCGCGCTCTACCTGACGCCGCGCCGCGCGCGTGTGCCGCTCGCGGCGCTCGTGCTGCTGCTGGGCGTGTACGTGCTGGAGGGGGCGGCGGGGGCGTCGGTGATCGACCGCTACATGATGGGCGCCGCGGCGCTGCTGCTGCCGTTCTGCGCGCTGGCGATCGGCGGCTGGTCGCTGCTGCGCCCCGGCTCGGCGCTGCGCCGCGCGTGGATGGCGGCGGGCGCCGTGCTGTTCGTGTACGGGGCGGTCGCCGCCGTGTCGGTGACGAGCCTGTCAAATGCCCGCACCACGCTCGCCTACCACGACGACTTCCACGAAGGGCTCGCCGCGGCGCTGCACAGCCCCGAAGTGCGCGCCGAACTGCGTCGCTGCCCGCTGCTGTCGCTGCCCGACAACAAGCTGATCCCGGACGCCCGCTGGATCCTCGGCGCCGCCAACCAGCACGAGATCGTGGCGCGCAGCGAGGCGCGCGCCGACAGTGAAAAAGGAATCCCACCCGCCCACACGGCTCTCAGCGAACGGATCGCCCGCACGAGCGTCGCCGTCTACCCGCTCGGCGCCGCGGTGTTCCAGGAGGCGATCGTCGACGTCGGCGACGACCCGCTCGACCAGATCCCGCCGCACGGCTTCCGGCGCATCTACACCAGCCGTTACTACGCCGTCTATGGCGACTGCTGAGGGCAGCGGCGCGGCCCCCCCGGCGCGCGAGCCGGCCGCCGCGCACGCCGAGCGAGCGGTCGAGGATCGCCCACCCTCTCACGCGCGTCTACGCGGCCGCGGCGCGTCCGATCGGGCCGCTGAGGAGGGGGGAGGAGGGGGGGCGGGTCGCCTCGCGTGGGTCGCGCTCGCCGCCGTGCTAACGACAGCGCTGGGTCTGCGACTGTGGGGGATCCGTCAGGGGTTGCCCTACGCATACAACTCCGACGAGGACTCGCACTTCGTGCCGCGCGCGATTGGGATGCTGACGCTCGGCTGGAACCCGCACTACTTCGCCAACCCCCCCGCCTACACAGACCTCCTGCGGCTGCTGTTCGCCGCCTGGTATGGCGGGCGCGCCGGCGTCGACCACGCCTTCGCGGTCGACCCCGCCGCGGTGTTCACGCTCGCGCGCGTGTGCGCGGCGCTGCTCGGGACGCTCGCGGTGTGGCTTTTGTACATCGCCGGCGCGCGCCTGTTCGACCGCGGCGTGGCGCTGCTCGCGGCGGCGCTTGCAGCGGTGGCGTTCCTGCCGGTGTTCTACGCCCACCTCGCGCTCAACGACGTGCCCACGCTCGCGCCGCTGACGCTCTCGTTGGTGGGCACGGCGGGCGTGCTGCGCAAAGGCCGCCCCCGCGACTACCTGCTCGCGGGGGTGGGGCTGGGGCTGGGGTGCGCCACCAAGTACACCGCCGGGATCGCGCTGCTGGCGCTGCTGGCGGCTGCCGCGGCGCAGTACTTGGATACCCCGTCGATTGGGCGGCGAGTGCTGACGGGCCTGGCGCTCGCCGGCGCCGCCGCGCTCGCGTGCTTTCTGATCGCCGATCCCTACTCGGTGCTCAACTTCCACGCCTTCGAGCAGGGTATCGCCCACCAGTCGTCGCTCTCCGGCGAATCCCAGGGCAAGCTCGGCGCCCCGCGCGAGAGCGGGATCGTCTACTACCTGTGGTCGCTCACGTGGGGCCTCGGCTGGGCGCCGTCGCTGGCCGCGCTCGGCGGCGCGCTCACGATCTGGCGCCGCGAGCGCAAGCTCGGCTGGGTGCTCGTGCCGGCGCCGCTCATCTTCCTGATCTTCATGGGCTCCGAGGGCCGCTACTTCGGGCGCTGGCTGTTGCCGATCTTCCCGATCCTCTGCCTGCTCGCCGCGTTCTTCGCGCTGGCGCTCGCCCGGGCCTGCGCACGGCGGGTCGCCACGCGTGCAACGCACAGGGCGGAGCCGGCTCTGCCGGCGAAGCGCATCCCATCCAAGACCATGCTCGCGTTCGCGCTGATCGCCGCGCTCGCGCTGTGCGCGCAGGGGCTCCTCTACAGCATCCACTCGGGCGTCGTGCTCGCGCGCGCCGACACGCGCAACCTCGCGCGCGCGTGGCTGGTCACGCACGTGCCCGCCGGAGCGAAGATCGTGGTCGAGCCGATCGTGCCCGACGAGTGGGTGCAGGACGTTGGGCGCCCGACGCTCACCGTCGCCGACGGCGACCGCTGGGCGAAGTACCGATCGCTGCGCTCGCGCATCGGCCCGCGAGGCGAACTGCTCGGCGGCGAAGGGCACGCGGTGAGCCTCGAAAACTACGAGCTCACGCTCGCCCCGTCGCTGGTCGGCTACTACGAGCGCGAAGGCTACTGCTGGGTGCTCACCGGCTCGCAGGAGTGGGGCCGCGCGTTCGCCGATCCCGCCCGCGCGCCGCTCGCGGTTGCCTACTACCGCGCGCTCGCCCACGCCGGCGAAGTCGTCCACCGCGTCTCCCCCTACCGCGCTGGTGCCCGCCCCATGCCGTTCGGGTTCGACTGGTCTTTCGATTACTACCCGCTCGCCTACTCCCGCCCGGGGCCGGAAGTTGTGATCTACCGACTGCGCGGGGGCCGCTGCGCGCGGGTGGGCTGATCGTGCTCGCCGATCTGAGGTGTGCCCGTTTGTTTGAGGTGTGCCTGTTGGGCCGTTTGACGTGTGCCTCTGGGCTGAGTTGTGCCTCTGGGGCTGAGGTGTGCTCGCGAGGGTTTGCGTGTGTATGCCCTCTTTTTGAAAGGTGTGCGCAATTGCGCACACCTTCGGGAACTTTCATTGCTCACATACCAGTCAACGTCGGCCAGTTATCCTGACGGCTCGCGATGAACACGGTCACCGACACCGACCGGCTCCACCTCGCCCGCGCGATCGAGCTGGCCGGCAGAGGCACCGGCGCGGTCAAGCCCAACCCCGTCGTCGGCGCCGTGATCGCGCGCGACGGCGAGGTGCTGGGGGAGGGGTGGCACGAACGCTTCGGCGGCGCTCACGCCGAGGTCAACGCGATCGAGTCCTGCGGGATGGCCGACCTCGCCGGGGCGACGATGTACGTGTCGCTGGAGCCGTGCTGCCACGAGGGCAAGACGCCGCCCTGCACCGAGGCGATCGTGCAGGCGGGGATCGGGCGGGTGGTGGTCGGCTCCGACGACCCCACCGAGAAGGCGTCCGGGCGCGGCCTCGGCATCCTCCGCGACGAGGGGATCGACGTGGTGATGGCCGACGGCGAGCTCGCCACCCGCGCCCGGCTGCTCAACCAGGCCTTCCGCAAGCACGCGCGCACCGGGCGCCCGTGGGTGCTGTTCAAGAGCGCGATGACGCTCGACGGCAAGGTCGCCACGCGCGCCGGCGACTCGCAGTGGATCAGCGGCGAGGACTCGCGCGCCTTCGCCCACCGCTGGCGCGCCTCGGTCGACGCCGTCGTGGTCGGGATCGGCACCGCGCTCGCCGACGACCCGCAACTGACGGCGCGGCCCGAGGGCACCCCCGCCTGTCCCTCCGAGCAGCCGCGGCGCGTGGTGTTCGACTCGCTCGCGCGGCTGCCCACCGACTCCCGGCTTCTGGCCGCCGCGGCGGAGATCCCGCTGACGGTGGTCGTCTCCAGAGCCGCCGCCCGATCCGACACCGACGCGCTGGAGGCCGCCGGCGTGCAGGTGTTGGTCGCGACCGGCGAGAACGAGCCCGCGCGAGTGCGCTCCGCGCTCGACCAGCTCGGCCAGCTGGGCGTCGCCTCGCTGCTCTTGGAGGGCGGTCCGCACCTCGCGGGCGCATTCCTCGACGCCGGTGAGATCGACGAGATCCGGCTGTTCCTCGCGCCGCTCTTGTTCGGCGGCCGCACCGCGCGCGACCCGCTGGAGGGCGAGGGCGTCGAGCGGATCGACGACGCGGTGCGCGCGCTCTCCTTCGAGTGCGAGCGCGTCGGCGAGGACCTGCTCGTCTCCGCGCGGCTGCACGAGTGGTGAGCGACCGCCACATGCGCTCGTGCCCCCCGGGGCCGCCAGGGCCGCAACGAGCACGGGGGGAGCAATGTTCACGGGGCTGATCGCCGATCTCGGCTCGGTGCTCGCGATCGAGCGCGACGGTGACGGCGCGACGCTGCGAATGCGCACCGCGCTCGCGGCTGATCTGGCGATCGGCGACTCGATCGCGGTCAACGGCGTCTGCCTGACGGCCACGCGGGTGGACGACGGCGAGTTTGCCGCCCAGGCGATCCCCGAGACACTGGCGCGCACCACGCTCGGCGACGTGGCCCCCGGCGATCCGGTCAACCTGGAGCTGCCGCTGCGCGCCGACGGGCGCCTCGGGGGGCACATCGTGCAGGGCCACGTGGACGGGGTGGGCACTGTCGCCGAGCTGCGCGAGGAGGGTTTTTCGCGCGTTGTCGCGGTCGACACCGACCCCGAGCTGCTTCCCTACGTGGTGCAGAAGGGCTCGATCGCCCTCGACGGCATCTCCCTCACCGTCAGCGCGCTGCGCGCGGGCGGTTTCGAGGTCTCGCTGATCCCCGAGACGCTCGAGCGCACCACGCTCGGCCAGGCTGTGGTGGGGCAGGCGGTTAACCTGGAGGCCGACATCCTCGCCAAGCACGTTGCGCGACTCCTGGAGGCACGCACATGAGCCCGACATCCATAGCCACGCCCTTCGCCACGATCGAGCAGGCGATCGAGGACATCCGCCAGGGCAAGATGGTCGTCGTGTGCGACGACGAGGACCGTGAGAACGAGGGCGACCTGACGCTCGCGGCCCAGTTCGCCACGCCCGAGGCGATCAACTTCATGGCCAAGGAGGGGCGCGGGCTGATCTGCCTGTCGCTCACCCCCGAGCGCTGCGACGAGCTTGGGCTTGACCTGATGGCGGCCAAGAACGAGTCGCCGTTCGAAACTCCGTTCACGGTCTCGGTCGAGGCGCGCGATGGCGTCACCACGGGCATCTCCGCGCACGACCGCGCACACACGATCCAGGTTGCCATTGACGCCGAGAGCCGACCGTTCGACCTCGTGCAGCCCGGCCACGTGTTCCCGCTGAAGAGCCGCTCTGGTGGCGTGCTGGAGCGCGCGGGGCAGACCGAGGCGGCGGTGGACCTCGCGCGCCTGGCCGGCCTGAACCCCGCGGGCGTGATCTGCGAGGTGATGAACGACGACGGCACGATGGCGCGTGTGCCCGAACTGGCCGATTACTGCGCCCGCCACGAGCTGAGCATGATCACCGTCGCCGACCTGATCGCCTACCGCCGCCGCCACGACAAGCTCGTCGAACGCGTCGTCACCACACGCCTGCCCACTGCGTTTGGGGATTTCGAGGCGGTCGGCTACCGCTCGCTGGTTGATGAGAAGCACCACGTGGCGCTCGTCAAGGGCGAGGTCTCGGGGCACGCCGACGTGCTGGTGCGCGTGCACTCGGAGTGTTTGACCGGT
>Ga0210401_10006704_pt1 | contig 11646 bp, 10 predicted proteins | sample IncBWH32MmetaG_FD_150866 | JGI IMG/M metagenome (GOLD analysis project Ga0210401, IMG submission 150866) | Forest soil microbial communities from Barre Woods Harvard Forest LTER site, Petersham, Massachusetts, United States - Inc-BW-H-32-M | ecosystem: Environmental > Terrestrial > Soil >... | reverse complement strand
GGTCTGGAAGCGTGGCTATCACGCGCGCATGATCACGCCTCCGGCGGTGTTCGGGCACGAACTTGCCGGCATTGTCGAAACGCTGGGATCCGACGTGAATGGCGGGTTGAAGATCGGCGCGCGTGTTGTTCCATCGAATTCGGCGCCTTGCAACGTGTGCCTGTTTTGCCGCAAGGGGCAGAGCAACCTTTGCGAGGATTTGCTTTTCAATAATGGAGCCTACGCGGAATATATCCGCATCCCGGGGCGCATTGTCCGGCAGAACATGCTGGTGATCCCGGAACACGTATCCTTCCAGGACGCGGCCATGGTCGAGCCGCTGGCTTGCGTGCTTCGCGGAATTCATGAAACCGGGATTCAGCCGGGCGACACGACCGTGGTGATCGGTTGCGGGCCCATCGGATTGAAATTCATCCGCCTTTTGTCGGGCCGCGGAGTGAAAGTAATCGCGCTCGCAAAGCGGCCGAACCAGGTTCGGGCGGCGGAACGCTTTGGCGCGCGCGCGGCGTTTATTGCGACGGATCTGAGCGATCCGGCCCATGTGGTGCGGGAACTGACGGAAGGGGGCCGCGGCGCCGATTCCGTGGTCGAAGCCGTCGGCACGTCGCAGACGTGGGAATGGGCGCTGCAAATGGTGCGACGCGGCGGCACCGTGAACCTGTTCGGCGGCTGCCCGAGAGGCACGCAGGTATCCGTGGATCCGAATTCGCTCCACTATTCGGAGATCACCATCAAATCCACTTTCCATCACACGCCGCGATTCATCCGGGAAGCTCTGGAAAGCGTGTCTCGTGGCGAGATTCGCTCGAGCGATTTCGTGAATGCGGAAATTCCACTCGCTGAACTTCCCAAGATGTTCGAGCATATGAAGCATCGCAACGGGGAAATGAAAGTCGCGGTGATTCCGTAACGCTTCGTACCAGTAGCGCGGGCTTCAGCCTGCGGGGTTAAGTCCTAGCAAGGTCTAAAACCCGCAGGCTGAAGCCCGCGCTACTGATCCTGCAACATGCAAATACCTTCTGAACTCGAGATCGCTCGAGGGCTGCCGCCGTCCGGATGTTCGGTCGCGGAAGCCGAGCGCTACACGCGCCGGCTGGCCACGCACCACTACGAAAATTTCAACGTTGTTTCGTGGCTGCTTCCGCGCCGGCTGCACGAGCATTTCTACAATTTGTATGCCTATTGCCGCTGGGCCGACGACCTGGGAGACGAAATTTCCGACCCCGTAAAAGCCCTGGCGCTCCTCAACGAGTGGGACCGGGAATTGCGCGATTGTTACGCCGGCCATCCTGAGCATCCCGTTTTTGTCGCGCTGCGGGAAACGATTTCCACACTCGACATTCCCATCGAGCCGTTTTCCGATCTGCTCATTGCCTTCCGCCAGGACCAAACCGTGCGCCGGTATGCGACTTGGAACGATCTTTTCGATTACTGCCGTTATTCTGCGAATCCGGTGGGGCGCCTGGTGCTTTATTTGTGCGGGTATCGCGACGCGGAGCGGCAGCGGCTCTCCGATGCGACGTGCACGGCATTGCAACTCGCGAATTTCTGGCAGGACGTTACGCACGATCTGGAGAAAGGCCGCATTTACATTCCGCTCGAGGCGCTCGCGGCGCACGGACTCACCGAAGACGACATTGTGCACCACCGATTCGATGCGCGTTATGTTTCGCTGATGAAGGATTTGATTGCGCGGACTCGGGAATTGTTCGCGGAAGGAATGCCGCTGGCTGGCAGTGTCGATTCCGCGCTGCGTGTGGATATTGAGATGTTCAGTCGGGGCGGGCTTGCGGTTCTCGATGCCATTGAAGCCATCGGATACAACACGCTCGAGCATCGGCCCTCGATCCCGAAAGGGAAGCAGTTGCGACTTCTCCTTCTCGCTCTCATGAAGAAGCTCTTCTCGTTTGGGATAGCGCCAAGGAATCCCGCCCCTGTCGCGCCTGTGCAACTCGCAATCGTACAGGGTGGTTGCCTGAACCCATCTAAAGACGACTTAGAAGCCGGTTCCATTAACGAAGCTCGGAGAATAATCGATTCCATCGGCCCTGTGGGACTCTCGTATATGGAGTGCCGGCGTATCGCGCGCTCGTCGTCCAGCAATTTCTACTATGCCTTTTTTATGCTGCCGCAAGCGAAGCGGGACGCGCTTTGTGCGCTATACGCCTTTATGCGCCTCGTTGACGATGTCTCCGACACGGCTGGCAGCGCGGCGGATAAACAGCTGGGCCTGGCGCGCTGGCGCGCCGCACTGGACGCCGCCGGTGCGGGAGACGTTTCGGGCCATCCGATTCTTCCCGCGTTTGCAGACACGATTAAGCGGTTCCGTATTCCTCCGCGCTATTTTCATGATTTGATTTCCGGCGCGGAAATGGATTTGACCGTCGGCGAGTACGCTATGTTCGACCGACTGAGGGAATACTGCTACCGCGTGGCCGGGACAGTCGGACTCACGTGCTTGCACGTGTTTGGATTTGACGATCCGCACGCGCCGGATCTCGCCGAGAAGCTGGGCATCGCGTTTCAATTGACGAATATCCTCCGCGATGTGCCTAAAGATTACGAGATGGGACGCGTTTACCTGCCGCTCGAAGACCTCGCCCAATTTGGCGTTCGTCCCGAGGCCCTAAAGGGCGGCCCAGTCACCCCGGAAAAGCGCAAATTGTTTGAATTTGAGGCGTCCCGCGCTTGGAATTATTACCATGAAGGCGTGGAACTGATCCCCCACGTTCATGGGGATGCACGAGCCGCTCTTTGGGCGCTGGCGCGAATCTACAGCAGCCTGCTTCGGCGCATCGAAGCGCGCGGTTATGATGTATTCTCCGAGCGTGTGCGGCTGAGTACTCCTGAAAAAACAGGGATCCTGTTGCGCGCGCGGCTCGGCTGGTACTCCCAAAAAAATGTCCTCGAAGAGCGTGATCGTGATCGGCGGCGGCCTGGCGGGACTTTCCTCGGCCGTCGCGCTGGCTGAAGCCGGCTTGCGCGTGCGATTGCTGGAAAAGAAACCCCACTTGGGCGGGCGTGCGGCTTCTTATGTCTTGCCCGGCGGCGAGCACGTCGACAATTGCCAGCATGTAACGCTGGGATGCTGCACAAACCTTGAGGATTTTTACCGCCGGGTAGGCGCCGCGAATCAGATTCGGTTTTTTGACCGGTTGCTTTTCGCCGCGCCGGATGGCCGGCGCGGCGCAATCGGATCGGTTGCGCTGCCGCCTCCGTTGCATATGGCGCCTTCGTTCGCGTTTTTTCCGCTGCTCGGTTGGAAGGACAAACGCTGCATCGCGCAGGCGCTTCTCGCCATTGCTCGCAGCGGGGGACGCCCGGCGGACCTTTCAAGCGATGGTGCAGGCGAGAACGTCACGATGCTCGCCTGGCTGCAAAAGCATCGCCAAACGGTGCGCGCGATCCGCCGATTTTGGGAAGTCATTCTGGTGAGCGCGCTGGACGAGGAACTCGATCGCATCGACGCGCGGTACGGAATCGACGTGTTTTGGAAAGCGTTTCTTTCCACGCGAGGTGGATATCGTGTCGGGATTCCCCGAGTTCCTCTCGGCGATTTGTACGAAGAGTGTCGCAAGGCGCTGGATGCGCAGGGTGGAGAAGTCCAGTTGCGCGCCGGGGTGCGGGGATTTCTTGTTGTGGGTGGCCGCGTCGAGGGGCTGGAAAGAGAAGACGGTTCGGTGGAAACGGCGGACTATTATCTCGCCGCGGTGCCGCAGGATGCCTTGCCGGAATTATTGCCCGCGGAGGTTGTGGAGCGCGAGCCGGTGTTTTTAAACCTGCGCAATTTGACGGCCTCGCCGATCACCGGCGTGCACCTCTGGTTCGATCGGACCGTGATGACCGAGCCGTTCCTTACGCTCCTGGACAGCACGACGCAATGGGTGTTCAACAAGACGCAACTCTACGGCCTCGCGGAAGGCCGCGGGCAATATCTGCAACTTGTGATCAGCGCGTCGTATAGCCTGGCTTCGCGTCCCAGGCAGGATATTATTGCGCAGTGCCTCGAGGAATTGCGAAACGTGCTTCCCGCAACTCGGGAGGCTGCGCTCCAGAAGGGAACTGTCGTCAAGGAAATGTCCGCGACGTTTTCGCCCGTCCCCGGTTCGGACCGGTGGCGTCCGGCGCAAAAAAGCCCCCTCCCGGGATTATTTCTCGCTGGGGACTGGACATCCACCGGCTGGCCGTCCACAATGGAGGGAGCCGTCCGCTCCGGCTACCTGGCCGCCGAAGCAATTCTCTCCGATGCCGGAATGCCACGGAAATTGTTGCAACCGGATTTGCGTGCGGAAGGTTTGGCGCGCCTCTGGGCGAGCGCATCGTAACCAACAGGCCGCGAACTGCTTTGACCTGCAGTCAACAATTATTTATTAAGGCCAATTGAAGATTTTCTTAGTACTAGACTTGCATTTCCTAATTCAGCGTATGATCGAGCACCCCCCGGAGGTTCCCTTGGACCGGAAGTATAAGCATCGCGGCTACCAAAGCGCCGACGAACCCAAAAAGAAAGAAAAACGTCCGCCACGTGAAGGGCATCCACGGCAAGAGCAGATCGGGCCGCGAACGCCACGCATGGTCGGCACGATTACCCGCGCGCGCTGTTCGAATTGCGGCACCGTGCTGCAGCCCGGTTTCAATCCGAAGGGAAAATGCCCGCGGTGCGGTTTCGAATTGCATAGCTGCAAGCAGTGCGCTTACTTTGACACTGCGGCGCGCTTTGAATGCATGAAGCCGGTTCCCGAACGTATCGCGCGAAAAGACCAGGTGAATGATTGTACGTTCTACGAATTCCGCACGACGATTGAGAAGGATACGGCGCCGTCTGCTCCGCCCTCGGGTCCCGCGGCTTCGCCGGAGCGTGTTTCCAGGCCGCTTGACGCCCGCCAGGCATTTGAAAACCTCTTTAAGAAATAGTCGCGACGTTTTGTTTTAATCTGATTTGCGATTTTTGGTTGCTTGTGGAGAACCTGGCATTTGCAACCGTACTGGCGAATTGATATTCTGAATTTGCCCATGCGTTTGCGGGATCAAGCCGCGAGTCGCTTCCCCCTGCCAAATCCTGCTTGGAAAGGTCCTGCCATGAAACTTACGATTCGCAACGCTCATGAAGAATGGCGCGAGCCTGTTGAAAAAGAAACGAATCGGCAAGCAGCAAAGCTGAATAAGCTGCTCAAGAGGTATGAACCGGAGCTGGTGCAATTGCACGCAGGTATTGAAAAGCAGGCACGAAAGGAGAGCTACACGTTTACAGTCAACCTTTCGCTCCCCACTGGAACTCTGCACGCCACGGGAGAAGGATCGGACGTGCTCGCAAGTGTCAAAACGGCCTTCGCCGAGATTTGCGCGCAGTGCAAAAAGCATCAAGCCCTGCTGCGCAAAGATTATGAGTGGAAAAGAAAGCGCCCGCGCGACCGGGCAATTGCCTAGATTCCGACCGGCGGTGGTAGCCTCTGGCGATTTCACGAACCCTTTGGCTACAAAAAATCCGACCAGCCGTCAATTGATCGCAAAACAATAATACAAACCCACGCCGTGACTGGCAGGCAGAGCCTCCTGGCTGCAGCCCCTGGTAGGATGGGACGAGTTCCACGAACCGTTGCCGCCGCCGTTGCGGTCGGAAAGGCCAATTTGCGCCGCCGGTGCGCTGCCGGCGTCCCCTCCTCGAATGTCGTGGAGTTTGTCATCCGTACCAATCGTCCAGTTTCCGCACGTATGGTCAATGCTGTCCGTATAAGCGCGGCCATCGGTCTGCGAGCCGGTCAACATTTCGTGGCGGTTGGAGTTGGGATGTTCGGAGGCATATGCCCAGGTTCTATCTTTCGGATCGGGATTGTCGTTCAGTCCCGGGACGATTTCGCCCTTTTCGTTGAGCGCCGTCAACTTGTTCACGTTGTTGCCCAAGCGCGCCAGTTCAAGTGTGTCGCCATGCAGGTGGGCGAGATCGCTGGCAATCATTTCCCCTTTCGCGCTGTACCACGGGCCTTGCCCGATGCGGTCGCGTGCATTGATTGCCGGCTGGCCGTTTTTCGCTTGCGTGCTGAGGTACGCGTGCCAGGTGTGACCGCCGGCGCCCACCGCAGTTGCGAGCGTCTGGCAATGCGCGTCGGCGCCCTCCAGACCGCCGAGGTTTGCTCCTTTACCTAAACCCACGCTGGTGACGAAGAAAGTCATCGGATGCGGTGGTGATGCAACTTGCTGGGCGAACGCCAAGAACGACCCGGGAAGTATCGCCAAAGCAAACGCTGCAACGGCATACCGAGTCCTATTCATGTGCGTCTCCTTCGGTTCGCAAGCTTGAGTGTGACACGATAGAATTCAAGGAACTCTGATTGTGGTGGTCTAGCATTACTAAGTGTGCTCGTCAAGATTCTTCGTGGTTGGGTTAATTGATGGCGAAGCAGTAGAACAGGCCCGCGCCGCCCGTGCTCACCAGATTGTCCTGGCTGCAACCCCTCGACGCATGGGCGGAGTTCCAGGAATGATTCCCGCCGCCTGTGCGATCGGAGTGTCCGACCTGGGCGCTGCCCGCGCCATTGCTGGTCCAGTTGTTGCAGGTGTGGTCCTGGTTATCGGTGTAGGCGCGTCCATCCGTCTGTGAGCCGGTTAACATGTCGTGGGTGTTTGGGGTGTCCCCGACACCATTCATTACCTGCCCCTTTTCATTTAGTGCCGACTGCTTAAAAAGATTACTCCCCAGGCGTGCTAGTTCGAGGGTGTCTCCATGCAAATCGGCCTGCCCCATGGCGATTTGTTGTCCGCGAGCGTTGAACCAAGGCCCCGTTCCAATTCGGTCACGTGCGTTGATCGCGGGTTGGCCCTCCTTGGCCTGTGTGCTGAGGTAGGCATGCCAAGTGTGATTGCCGGCACCGACTGCGGTGGCGAGCATGAGGCAGTGTGCGTCGGCGCCCGCCAAACCGCCGAGATTCGCGCCGTTGCCGATGCCTACGCTCGTGACGAAGAAAGTCATCGGACGCCGCTGCGCGCCGCCTTGCTGCTCGCCGTCTTGCGCCAAAGCTAGAATTGACACAAGCAGCAATGCGAACATGAACAGCACAGCTTTCGACAGGTTGTTGGTCATTCGCCTCTCCTCGTCTTAGACCGCACGACCGTTGCTATCTGCTGGCTAACTGCCGAGCAGCATCGGTAAAAGAAAATTTAACCAATACGTCAATAAATTGCTGAGTACTTCATGCAAGGCTTCTAATTCGAAGCAAAGCAGTAAAATCTTCCCGCGCCGTGAGTGGCGAGCAGAGCCTTCTGACTGCAACCTCTCGTCGGGTGCGAGGAATTCCAATTTCCATTGGTTCCGCCATTGCGATCGGAAAAACCGATTTGCGCTTCTTCCCACGAATTGGTGCCGGGTGACACGGTATCGGTGTTGCTCGTCCAATTACTGCAGGTGTGGTCAGCAGTATCCGTGAACGCCCGCCCATCCGGCTGCGAGCCGGTGAGCATTTCGTGTTCGTTGCAGCCTGGTCCCGGGCATTTCGGATTCTCACTCAGGCCAGGAACGATCTCCCCCTGTTCCGTGATTGCGGTCATCTTGTTGAGATTGCTGCCAAGACGGGCGAGTTCGATCGTGTCACCATGCAAATCGGCGAGATCGTGTGCGATCATATCTCCCTTCGCGTTGTACCACGGGCCTTGACCGATGCGGTCGCGCGCGTTGACGGCCGGCTGACCATTTTTTGCCTGTGTGCTGAGGTAAGCGCGCCAGGTGTGACTGCCCGCCCCCACAGCGGTTGCGAGCGCCTGGCAGTGTGCGTCGGCGCCTGCTATACCGCCGAGGTTGGCTCCCTTGCCCAGACCCACGCTGGTGACGAAGAAGGTCACGGGGTGTTGTGGCGACCCACTTTGCTGCGCGAGCGCCAGGAACGATCCAGGAAGTATCCCCAGAACGATTATGGCAGTGGCATATTTCATTCGCTTCATTTAAGACTCCGCTCGCTTGCGTGGAGGACCAGCAAGCACGGCCTAGGCTGCGGTGACCCGGAAATTAACACCACGATGCGGTTGCATCGCGAATTCCAGCAACTTTTCGGATTGAGTGGAAGCACTTTTTTCTAATACGGTCGGGAATTATCACTCTGACTCAATGAAGTCAAGGGATTTCGCTTGACATTCATCCGCCAGCAAATATAAACGTCGCGTCACAATTCATCTTGAGAACGTATTTGGGTGTAAAAATCCGCGATTGCGGAAAACTGGGATGAAGGCACTCAAGATTTATGACCTCGCATTGCGGGGACGGAAAAATGCACGTGACGATTGAAACCGGTCTGGCGCCCCGTGCGTCCTATCGTCAGCAAACGTAAGTACCAATTCTATTGCCATCAATCAAATTTCTTTTGCAATACGCGCCTGCGTCATATTTTTTCTGGCGCGGCGGCCAGATGTTAGCAAGCTAAGACATGGCGGACCTTCTGAGGAACCAGTCGGTGATAGCATGGGGACCGGGAAAGTACGGGTTTTTGCACCAATCATCGGGGACGGAAACCTTATACGCACGTCGATACGGTAGCTACTGTTAAGGAGTGCTCGATGCGTGTTTTGAAAAATTGGATGACGGCCTATGCCCTGGTCGTCGGACTCTGTGGAACTTTAGCGCTGGGAATTCTTCCTGCCGTGCATGCGCAGGATTCACCTCGTTACAAGCTTGACGGGAATTGGCCAAAACCGTTGCCCATCAATTGGACCATTATGGGCGTCACCGGCATGTTCGTGGATAAAAATGACAACATCTGGGTTCTGAACCGTCCGCGTGACCTGGACAAGACTATGAACTTTGCCACGCTCATCCCGCCCACTGCGGAATGTTGTGTGCCGCCCCCTGCGGTGCTGGAATTCAATGTCGAAGGCGACCTCCTCCGCTCGTGGGGTGGTCCCAATACCGCACCCGGCTGGCCTGTTTCAGAGCACACAATTTTTGTGGACAAGCAAGGGAACGTTTGGCTGGGAGGCGCGAGATCCGGAGACACTCTGCTCAAGTTCACGGCTGATGGAAAATTTATTTCTGATTTTGGGCACCGGGGGCCCGCCGTAGAACAACAAGAAACGCAGAAGCAGGACAACCAGCAAACGAGCCTTCTTTTGCGAGGAACCGCTGCGGCGGAACTGGATGAGGGCGCTCACGAGCTTTATATCGCGGACGGCTACTTGAATAAGCGGATGATTGTCTACGATTCCGATACAGGGGCGTTCAAACGCGGTTGGGGCGCCTACGGCATTCCATTGGATCAAATCGATAATGAAACCCTGCCGCCGCGCGTTCCCGGTGCACCGCCCATCAAGCAATTTCGCGAGCCGGTGCACTGCGTGCATATTTCAAATGACGGGCTGGTCTACGTCTGCGACCGCGGCGGCGACAGGATTCAAGTTTTCACAAAGCAGGGCAAATTCCTGAAGGAATTTCCCGTGGCGAATAATAGCGGCAACAATACCGCCGGCTCCATCAATTTCTCTCCAGACCCGCAACAAAAATATCTCTATGTCGCGGATATGATGAATAGCGTAGTGTGGATCTTGAATCGAAACGATGGCAGCGTAGCGGGCAGGATTGGTCATGCCGGGCATTTGCCGGGACAATTCCACGCGTTGCATGTTGCCACCGCGGACTCTCAAGGAAACATCTATACGGGTGAAGTCGCGACGGGCTCAAGGATTCAAAAGTTCGTCCCGGCAAAATAAGGCAGGGAAGGCTGGCTGGATTTGAATTCAAGTGGGAGGCACAGCATGACACGCAAGCTGATGGTTATTTTGTGCGCCGCGGTAGGAGTTCTTTTATTCTCTGGTCCAATGTTCGCGCACCATGGGGCAGCGGCATACGATACTTCGCAAATGACGAGCCTCAAGGGAACGGTCGTGGATTTCGAATTCATCAACCCGCATGGCCAATTGTTTATCAATGTTGCCGACGAGAGCGGCAAGGCCGTTAAATGGGACGGCGAATTCACGAATCCTGGAACGTTGCACCGGCGCGGGTGGACCAAGGAAATGTTCAAGCCCGGCGATCAGATTACGATGATTGGGAATCGCGCCAAGAATGGCGCTACCGTACTCCGCGTCATGAAACTGGAAATGGCCGATGGCCGGGTGATCACCGCACTCGGTGGCGAGGATTACTGATATTTCGAAATTGTGAATGGCCGTATTGAATGCACGACGGAATTTAGGTGATGTCCCAATTCGGCGGAGGTCCGCTGGTAATGCGGTTTTGGAGGTCGGGACTTCAGTCCCGACGAAGTGGATTGTTTGAACATGGGCTTTAGCCCCTGAAGCTTCAGTGGCTAAAGCCCGTGATTAAATAGAACGTGAACGGCCGAGCTGAAGCTCGGCCCTCCTCAAAACCGAAAATTCTGAATTAAGACATTACCGGAAGTTGGATTGCCGGTTGTGGAATTAGGAACTTGAGGAGCTCGGTGCGCAAATACTCGACCAGCGCGATCCTTGGTGTGCCAATCCTGTTGGCATTCTTTTCTATGGCGGCTGCGCAAATGGGTAAGCAATCTGGGCCCACAGGTTCTCTGAAAGCGGCTCCAGCCAATTTCTCGGGAATTTGGCTGGTTCACCCGCCCGCCAGTTCCAGCGCGTATTCCAGCTTTGCATTCGCCAGAGAGGCCCCTCCCATGACTCCTTGGGGAGAGGAAAAATACAAGGCCGCCAAGCCTGTATTTGGCCCGTTCAAAACAACGCCGCAGCAATCCAACGACCCAGTTTACGGTTGTTTTCCACCTGGGTTGCCGCGGATCTATCTTCATCCGAAGCCGATCGAGATTGTGCAGTTGCCGGATGAAGTGATCCTGATGTACGAATTCGATCGCATCGTGCGCCACATTTATATCGACGGGCGCCCGCATGATGAGTTTCTGGATCCTCCGCTCTGGATGGGAGACTCGATCGGCAAGTGGGAAGGCGACACACTTGTCATCGACGTGATCGGCTTTAACGATAAGACTTGGCTTGATCGGGCCGGTCATCCGCATAGCGACGCCCTGCACTTGGTAGAGCGGATGCGGCGCGTCGACCACGATACCCTCAGCGACGAAATTACAATTGAAGATCCAAAAGCATACACGAAGCCCTGGACGGTGCAGACAAGCTTTCGTTTGCTCCCCTCTGCCCAGACACTTGACTGGGAAGGCGTGTGCGAACAAGAAAAACTTGTAGACCGCCAATGAAATTGGAGTTGCTGATTTGCGAAGATACTTGTCCAGTCTGATCCTAGTAGCGGCGGCAGTTATGCTTCCGCTCTTCATTTTTGGCCAAACCAGTGACGGCGCGAAACCCGCCCAGTCGCAAGGGATGAAAGATCAGACGGCGAATCCTGCGCACAGCTTGTCCGGCACCTGGGCCCTCAATGCGCCGCGAGGAGTGCCTTGGTACAACTATGCTCTCATCCCGGATGAACCTCCCATGACTGCCTGGGGAGTGGAGAAATTCAAAGCCAACAAACCGTCGTTTGGCCCGAACCCGGTGGAAGAATCGAATGATCCGGCTTACGCCTGCCTTCCCAACGGCGTGCCTCGAGCCTACGCCGCTGTTCAAGCAGCGATGCAGATCGTTGAACTTCCCGGCCGCGTGCTGGTGTTCTTCGGACGTAATCTACGGCAAATCTATACGGACGGGCGTCAACATCCCGCTGGTCTC
>Ga0210401_10006703_pt1 | contig 11649 bp, 9 predicted proteins | sample IncBWH32MmetaG_FD_150866 | JGI IMG/M metagenome (GOLD analysis project Ga0210401, IMG submission 150866) | Forest soil microbial communities from Barre Woods Harvard Forest LTER site, Petersham, Massachusetts, United States - Inc-BW-H-32-M | ecosystem: Environmental > Terrestrial > Soil >... | reverse complement strand
TTATGTTCCCGGCTGGGACTGCCACGGCCTTCCCATCGAGACCAAAGTCGAAAAGGAACTCGGAGGCAAGGGCCAGGTTTCCGCTGCTGAATTCCGCGCCAAGTGCCGAGAATTCGCCGCGCGTTACGTCGAAGCCCACAAGCGTGAATTCAAGCGCCTTGGCGTCTTCGGTGACTGGAGCAACCCCTACCTCACGATGGATCCCGGCCAGGAAGCTTCGATCGCCGGCGCCTTCATCGACTTTCTCGAGAAGGGTTACGTCTATCGCGGCCTGAAACCGGTGTACTGGTGCATCTATGACCGTACCGCCCTGGCCGAGGCCGAAGTCGAATACGAAGACCACGTCAGCCCGTCCATCTGGATCAAGTTTCCGTTGGCATCGGCAATTGGTTCCACCGATCTTGAGCCCGGTGACAGTCTCGCAGCGCTTGTCTGGACGACGACCCCGTGGACGCTTCCGGCCAACCGGGCGCTTGCCTTTCATCCCGAGTTTGAATACGTCGTCGCCGAAACGTCGGCCGGCAAACTGATCGTCGCCAGAGAGCGCCTTTCTGCATTCGCGAGGGAACTCAAAATTGAGGTCAACGCCGTTCACGGGCCGTGGACGGGCAGCCAATTCGAAGGCGCGCAGTTTCAGCATCCGTTTCTCGATATGCGCGTTCCCGGTGTCCTCGCCGACTACGTGACTCTGGACGCCGGCAGCGGCATTGTTCACACCGCACCCGGTCACGGTGCCGACGACTTCCGCACGGGCCAAAAATACGGTCTCGAATCTTATGCGCCGCAGGACGACGAAGGCCGATTCGTCGAAGGCCTGCCCGAATACAAGGGCAAAACGGTCTTCGAAGCCAATCCCATCATCGTCGAACTTCTCAAGCGGCGCGGCATGCTCGTCGGCGAACGCAAGCTCGCGCACAGCTATCCGCATTGCTGGCGCTGCCACAATCCGGTTATCTTCCGGGCAACCGAGCAATGGTTCATCCAGATGGACGAGGGCTCATCCACAGTGCCGGCGCCGAGCGCGCCGCCGCTTCGCGACAGCGCGCTTCAGGAAATTGACGCGGTGAAGTGGCATCCGGCTTGGGGTCACGACCGCATGAAGGAAATGGTCGAAGGGCGGCCCGATTGGTGCATCTCGCGCCAGCGGTTCTGGGGGGTTCCGCTGATCGTCTTCTACTGCGAGTCCTGCAACAGACAATTGAAAGACTCGAGCGCGCTTCGCCACGTCCTTCCGTTCTTCGAACGGGAAGGCGCCGACGCCTGGTTCACGCACACCGCCGACCAATTGCTGCCGCCGGGTTACAAATGCTCGTGCGGCGCGTCGAAATGGCGCAAGGAGTCTGACATTCTCGACGTCTGGTTCGATTCCGGTTCGACGCATCTGGCCGTGCTTACGCGCCCCGATCAGCGCTGGCCCGCCGATGTATATCTCGAAGGCCCCGACCAGTTCCGCGGCTGGTTCCAGAGTTCGCTTCTGGTCGGCATCGGAACGCGAGGCGCGGCGCCCTACGAGCAGGTCGTCACGCACGGCTGGACGCTTGACGAAGAAGGCAAGCCCATGTCGAAATCCCTCGGCAACGCGATTTATCCGGCCGAGATCTGTGAAAAATGGGGCGCCGATCTTCTTCGCATCTGGGTTGTCTCGCAGGATTACACCGCGGACATGCGCATCTCCGAAGCGATGATGACGCAGCTTTCCGACGCCTACCGGAAGATTCGCAATACGTTCCGCTTCGCGCTTTCAAATCTTGCGGATTTCGATCCTTCGCTCAATCTGGTCGCTGACGCCGATCTGTGGGAAATCGATGCCTGGATGATTCGCCGCACCGGAGCGCTCCTCGGGCAATGTCGCGACTGGTTTGACAGCTTCGAATTCCATCGCGCCTATCACGCCATCCATGATTTCTGTGCCGTCGATCTGAGCGCGTTCTATTTCGACCTGCTCAAAGATCGGCTGTACACATTCGCTCCGAACAACCGCGGCCGCCGCTCGGCGCAAACCGCCGTTTACCGCATCGCGCACGCTCTGGTCCGTTTGATTGCACCGATCCTGGTTTTCACGGCCGAGGAAGTCTGGAAATTTCTCCCACGCGCGTCGGCCGATCCAGAAAGCGTCCACATGGCGCTGTTTCCCAGTGCCGCTGAACTCGAGCGGGCACTCGACGAACCGCGCGCCAAGAATTGGGATCGTCTGCAAAGCGTCCGTGAGGAAGTTCTCAAAGCGCTCGAACCTCTTCGCGCCGCGAAAACAATCTCGGCGAACCTCGAAGCGCGGGTCACCTTGCCGGCATCGGGTGATCTCGCGTCACTGCTCGAGCGCTACGCGAAATTTCTGCCGGCGCTTTTCATCGTTTCGCAGGTCGAAGTCGAGAAATCTTCAACCAACGGCTCCGGAACGGCAACGGCGGCCACAGAGCTGAAAATTCACGCCGAGAAAGCGCACGGCCAAAAGTGCCCGCGCTGCTGGAATTTCTCGGTTCACGTCGGTGAAAATGCGGACTACCCGACGCTCTGCGAACGTTGCGTCGCCGCCATGGGCGAAATCGATGCGCATGGCGCGCTCGCCGGGAGCGCCAAGCCATGAGATCGGTATTTGCGCAGGTGACGCCATTGTGATGTTCTCTCTCTCCGATCCCCGGAAACGCTGGTACGCCCTCGCCGTCCTCTCTTTCCTGGTCCTGTTCATCGACCAAGCCAGCAAATACGCCGTCGACCGCTTCACATCGCCCGGTTCATCCCGGGTTGCCGTGCCCGGACTTTTAAATCTGGTGCACACCACAAATCCCGGCGTTGCCTTCGGTCTGTTTGCGGATTCTGCAAGCCCCATGCTCGCGCCCGTTCTCATCACTTTTTCGGTCGCTGTGATCGGACTTCTTCTGTGGTTGCTGGCAACGGGACGCGCAGGGGGTTGGCTTGGCGAATGGGGACTTGCGCTGATTCTTGGAGGCGCGGCGGGGAATGTGCTTGACCGTGCCACGCGGCACAGCGTGATCGACTTCATCGACTTCCACATCGCCGCCCATCACTGGTACACGTTCAACCTCGCCGACTCGGCGATCGTGGTCGGTGCAAGCCTGGTCGTCGTGGAACTCCTCCGAGACTGGCGCCCCAGCAGCGAACACGCTTAAACTTTTATGCACCCGGTCCTTTTCCATCTCGGCCAGCTCACAATTTACTCCTATGGCGTTCTGGTCGCGACCGGCGTCATCCTCGGCGTGTGGCTGGCCTCGCGTGACGCTCCGCGCGTCGGGCTTTCGCCGGTGGCCATCTGGAACTTCGGCATCTACGGCATTCTGTTTGCGCTGGTCACCTCAAAGATCTGGCTCATCATGAGCGAGTGGAGTTTTTACTCCGCGAGTCCCCGCGAAGTGTTCAGCCCAGCGACGCTTCAATCCGGCGGCACATTCTACGGCGGGCTCCTTGGCGGCCTTCTCTGGACTCTGCTCTACACTCGATACGAAAAAATGCCTCTGCTTTCGACTCTCGACGTCTGCGCCGCGCCTCTCGCCCTCGGCCACGCAATCGGACGCATCGGGTGCTTTGCGGCCGGCTGCTGCTTTGGCAAACCGACCTCGCTTCCCTGGGGAGTAACGTTCACGAGCGATATTGCCTCACGCATTTCCGGCACGCCGCTTAACACCCCGCTTCATCCCACGCAGCTCTACGAAGCTGCCGCCGAATTTCTGAATTTTCTTTTTCTGTTTTTCGTCGGCCGCCGCTGGCGCTTTCCCGGACAAAGCGTGGGCGCTTATCTTGCGCTTTACGGCGTCGAACGGGGTCTGCTCGAGTTCCTGCGCGACGATCCCGGCCGCACACTGCTTTTCCATGGCGCGGTATCGCTGATGCAAATCGTCAGCCTCGGCATGCTGGCCGCCGGCCTTTTTCTTTGGTCGCGCGGCGTGCGAGACGCCAAGACAGCGCCTGCGTCATAATGTCCCGCTGTGCGCGCTCCTGCCGAACACTCCAATTTTCTCGTTTCCGCCGAAGACGCCGGACAACGCCTCGACCGCTTCTTGACCGCACAGCTTCCCGATCTCAGTCGCAATCGCATTCAATTGCTGATGGACGATGGCCAGGTTCTTGTCGACGGCACTAGAAAAAAGCCCTTTCATCGCGTCACGCTCGGCGAGACGGTCAGCGTCGGCCTTCCGACTCGAACTGCCTCGACGGTTGAACCAGAAGCGATTCGGCTCGAAATCGTCTACCAGGACGCGGAGCTCGCGGTGATCAACAAGCCCGCCGGCCTGGTCGTTCATCCCGGGGCGGGCGCAGAAAAAGGGACCCTGGTTGCAGCCTTGCTGCACCATTTCAAGGGCGGGTCGGGCCTTTCGTCTGTGGGCGGACCGCTGCGCCCCGGCATCGTTCATCGTCTCGATAAAGACACGTCTGGACTGATCGTCGTCGCGCGCACCGACGCTGCGCACGCGACGCTCGCTGCTGATTTCAGCAAGCGTCTGGTCGAAAAAACGTACCTGGCGCTGCTGCACGGACGCCCGCAAGGCAAATCAGGCCGCATTGATCTTCCGATCGCGCGCGACCTCAACCGGCGCTCTCGCATGACGACGCGCCGGCGCGAAGGCCGCGAAGCTCGCACGGATTGGCGCGCGCTTGCGCACCTCGGCAACTTCACGCTGGTCGAAGCGGACCTGCATACCGGTCGCACGCACCAGATTCGCGTCCATTTTTCTGCGCTTGGCTGTCCGGTTGTCGGCGACACGGTCTATGGAGCGCCGCGTGAAGAGCGCGTCGGCAAGCGCCTTCTGCCGCCCCTCGAACGCAACTTCCTTCACGCCGCACGCCTTGCGTTTTCGCATCCTCGCACCGGTGACCGCCTCAAACTTCGTGCTCGGTTGCCGTCCGAGCTCATCGCCTATCTCCGCGTGCTGGCTGAGGCTACCGAAACTCCGGCCACCGCATTTGACGCCGCCCTTGGCCCGTACCTATAATCCAATCCAATGAAATCCCTTCGAATTGTTGCGTTCGCAACCATAGCTCTGTCGCTAGCCGCAGCCGCATTCAGCGCGCAGGATTCTTCGCAGGCGCCGGCGGTCGCGGTTCCACCGCCGCCGGATGCAGGCTCGTCGCAAAAGCCGGGCCAGAAGCCGACTCCGGCGATTCGGGCGACCACATTGTCGGTGCCGCTCGACATCACGGTCACCGACAAGAAGCACAATTTCATCACCGATCTTGAAAAGAACGATTTCAAAGTCCTCGAAAACGGCGCTTTGCAGGACATTCGCGTCTTCTCCCGCGAATCCGATCTGCCTCTTCGCATCGGAATCCTGATCGATACCTCAAACAGCATCCGGCCCCGCCTGCAATTCGAGCAGGACGCCGCGATGGACTTCCTGAGTCGCGTGATCCGTCCTCTCAAAGATCAGGCGTTCCTGATGACGTTCGACAACGAGCCGCAAATCATTCAGGACTACACTGACGACGTCGGTCGACTCGATGACGCGATCCGCGATCAGCGTGCGGGAGGCGGTACGGCCCTCAATGACGCCGTTTTCATGGCCTCGCAAAAACTTGCAACGGCGCCGTTGCCAAGCGGTCAGAACAAGGCCGTGCGCTCGGTCATCGTCGTCATCAGCGACGGCAACGACAATTTAAGCGACCGCGCGCCCAGCGATGCCACCGAGTCAGTGATTCGCGCCGGAGCTGCCGTCTATTGCATCAGCACCAATACCGATTGGATTTCAGAAGACACGCCGGACACGCCGCGGAAATACGAGTTCACAGATGGCGACAAGATTCTTTTGACCCTGAGCGATCAAACCGGAGGTCGTACGTTCTTTCCGTACAAGGTGGAGGATCTCGGGGAATCGTTTATTCAGATCGGCACCGAGCTTCGCAGCCAGTATTTCATCGCCTATTCGCCGACCGCCGACCCTGACGGCAAGTACCGCAAGATCGACGTGCAGGTCGATCGCAAGGGCCTCATCGTCCGCACTCGCAAAGGCTACTACGCGACCGCACCGCCGGCCGCGCCTCCCGGCAACTAGCGTCGCTTCATAAAAGCGCCTTGGTTCGGACGGTTCGTCCGAGGTGAAGGTCTTTCGAGAAAGACTGGATCTGCAATGAATCCGGTCCTGCGCCCAGAGGTTTTCCCGGTGCCGCTGCGTCTTGGTGGCAAATCGAATTAGTGGTTCGGCGCGTAATATCCCTTGCGCGCCAGAATCTTCGTATCCGGTTCGTTCGTTTCCAATTTGATCTTCCGATACGTTCCGTCGTGCGCAGTGTTCGTGGAAGTGTACCCGAGCACGTACTGGGACCTTAATTCTTCGCTGATCTCGTCAAACGCGGTGTCCATCGTCTTCTCGTTGTGGACCCTGAGGACGCGTCCGCCCGTTTCGCGCGCCAACTGCAGCGCGATCCCGGCGCCGTAGCCCTCGGTCGCCATAGGGTCGGAAATGAGAATCACGTGAATCACAGCGTCGGCGCGATCCGCCGCTTCTGTTGCCTGCTCGATACTCATCTTGCTGCCGTTATCTTCTGCATCGGAGAGCACGATGATCGCCTTTCGCCCCGCTTCGCTATTCAACTTCTCTTGGCAAGCCAGGTAGACCGCGTCGAACAGATTCGTGCCGCCCCCGCGTGAAGGTATCGTTCCCGGCGTGCCGCCGATGCCTGAGGCATCCACCTTCACTTCGGCCCTGTGAATCGCTTTTGTCAACACGGCCGGGTCTTCGGTAAAGTCGGCCAGCAGGTCCTCGTCCGTATCGAAGCTGATCACCACCGCTTCATCCTTTTTGCGCATAATCTGGTGCACGAACTCGGATGCGGCTTCCTTTTCGCCGTTCATAATGTTGTACATGCTCCCGCTGGTATCCATCAGGATCGCCAGCGTGATCGGCAGGTCGGACTCTTTCGCAAAATAGGTAATCTTCTGCGGCTGTCCGTCTTCGAAGACTTTGAAGTCGTCCTTGGTCAGGTTGTTGATGATGGCGTTGTGCTTGTCGCGCACGGTCGCAAACACATCGACCAGGCGCGTCTCAACCGACAGCGTCCCGGCCGTCTGGTGCGGCTCCTGGTCCTGGCCATTGCTTGCCTGTCCGCGCGTTGCGCGTGCCGTCAAGACGCTTGCTACGGGAATTCCCACCAGGACCGCGGTCAGAACTGTGACAGCTATCTTTGTCGGTCGCATTGTATAATCTCCCTTTGGGGGCCGTTTTAAGAGTGGTACGATGCGCCCCGCGCCCCAGTGGATGTTCCGCGGTCCCGGCTTGGCGCAACGTGGCAGATCGCGCTTCAAAGCCTCTCTGCCGGATAAGGTGAAACAGGCGATGCGAGCCGCCACGATTCTGGTTTCGATTTCGCTTCTGGCAGCCGCCCTCGCCGCGCAGAACCCGGTCACACCTGCTGGGGTCGCGCCGCAGAACCGGCAGGCTCCCGCTCAAACCCCGCGGCAGCAGCCGCCTGTAATTTCGGCCACCACGCGGCTGGTCATTGTTCCTGTCACCGTAAAGGACTCGCGCGGCCAGCTCGTGGCCGGACTCACACGCGAAGATTTCGCCGTCCTCGACGACAACGTCAAGCGTGACATCGTCAGCTTTTCGGCCGACCCTCGGCCGATTTCGGCCGTCGTGCTTCTCGACAACGATCTCGGCGACAAACAAGCCAAGCAAGTGCAGGCCAGCCTTGAAACAATCTCCGCCGCTTTCGGCGGCGACGCCAACCTCGGCGGGCAGGACGAAGTCGCCCTGGTCACCTACGACCAATTCCCGCGCACCACCCTTGATTTCAGCAAAGACAACGACCAGCTCTACACGCAGCTAAAGCGCCTTCAGCTCGGATCGCACTCGACGTTCGTCTATCCGGATCCGGCCACTTCGGGCCCGACCAATCCGCAGCAAAATCCGACCACACCCACCATCGGCATCCACGGGCCGCCGAAATATCAAAACACGAGTTTTCTCGACGACGCGCTCTACGCCGCCGGCCAGATGCTGAAGGACCGTGGCAACGACCGCCGCAAGATTATCTTCCTCGTTTCCGACGGAAGCAATGCCCGCGACAACAAACATCCCTTCGACGAAACGCTCACGTCGCTTCTGGAAGGCGATGTCTCGGTCTATTCGATTTCAGTCACGCATACGGTTCCTCTCGGCAAATCTCTGGTGCAGCATGGCGCGAGTGAACTCGAGAACTACGCCCAGAAAACGGGCGGTGACACATTCTTCGCGGCCAAGCAGCAGGATCTCGATCACATGTACTCAACGCTCACCGAAGAAGCGCGCAACGAATACACCCTCACGTTCGAACCGGATACGGCCGCTCCCGATCAGGCCGCTCAAGCCAGGGATTACCATGAAATCGAAGTCCGCATCCTCAATCATCCCGGTCTGAACATCCTCACGCGCGACGGCTACTATCTCAGCGCGGTCACCGCCGGCCACTAATCCGCGCGCTCACGCAGAAAATATTTTCAATATTCAGCAACGAATTGCGAAGTCATTCTGCTTGAAATATTTTTCGATCTCCGCGCCTCTGTGCCTGCGCGCGGCCAGAGCGTCTCTGTGGTCAACGAAACTTTTTTCTTCTTGACTATCTCCTTCGCGGCCCGTATTAATGAACGTGTGATGGCGTCGCGCTGCAATCAAGCGCGCACCTTCACGGGAGAAAGTTCCAAAGAAGTTCATGCGCGGAACCGATCCGGCTTCAGCAGTTCGAAGCTTTCGGAATGGAGAACGGGGCGACCGATCACTCGATCGCCCCGTTTTTATTTAGCGCCGCCATGCGGCGCCATTCCCGCGCGGTCTTGTTGTAAAATAATGCTTCAAACATGAGCCTCACTCCACAGGAAGCTCTCGACCTTTTCAACTCCGATGACCTCGTCGGCATCGGCATGGCGGCCAACGAAGTGCGCCGCAAGAAAACCGACCCGCGCGTCGCTACGTACCAGATCGACCGCAACATCAACTACACGAATTTCTGCACCGAATACTGCTCGTTCTGCGCCTTCTATCGCCCGCTCGGCGCGAAAGACGGCTACATTCTTCCGCTCGAAACGATCTATCAGAAAATCGAAGAGATGCTTGAGCTTGGCGGTACGGGCGTTCTTCTGCAAGGCGGCCTGCATCCGGATCTGCGGATCGAGTTTTACGAAAACATGCTGCGCTCCCTCAAAGAGCGCTTTCCGCAGGTTCATCTGCACTGCTTCTCGGCTCCCGAAATTACCTGCATAGCCGAGGTGTCCGGGCTTTCGCTTCGCGAAACAATCGCTCGTCTCCGCGACGCCGGTTTGCAGTCGATTCCCGGCGGCGGCGCCGAAATTCTGGACGACGAAATCCGCGGCCGCATTTCGCGCCTCAAGTGCGCCTCGGACGAATGGGAAGCTACGCATCGCACGGCCCACGCGCTCGGCATGCGCACGACTGCCACCATGATGTTCGGCTGCGGGGAGGAATATCGCCATCGCGTGAATCATCTCGAACGTCTGCGCCGCATTCAGCAAGACACCGGAGGCTTCACCGCCTTCATCCCGTGGATTTTCGCGCCCGAGCACACGCCTCTCGGCAAAAAGGTCCAGGAGACGACTGCGTTCGACTATCTGAAGACTCTGGCCATCAGCCGCCTGTATCTGGACAACATCGACCACATCCAGTCAAGCTGGCTGACTCCCGGCATCAAGATTTGCCAGGTCGGCCTCCAGTTCGGCGCCGATGACGTCGGCAGCATCCTTATCGAAGAAAATGTCGTCTACGCCGCCGGAGTTCGCAATCGCACCAACGAAAACGAACTCCGCCGCATCATCTCCGACGCGGGCTATATGCCCGCCCAGCGCGACACGCTTTATCGATCCTATATCTGGAAGCCGCCGGTCCAATCGCAAGTCGCCGCTTAAAAGCCCAGGGTCATATCCCGTGGTGTCGCTCCAGACCGAATGTGCCGAGCGTCTCGCCCGCGCTTTGGGCAATCCGCCGTCGGGACGTGGATTGAAAAATCGGTTCTGGATCCAAACCGGCATCGCTTCGGCGGGCTTACTTCCCGTGAACTTCCAGCGTAACTTCGGTTCCTTCGTCCAAATCGCAATTTTCGGTCGGCACGAACACGCCGCGCTCGAATCTGGCACGAATTCGCCGCGGCAATTTCGGCTCGAGCGACCGAGCCTTCGCAACTGGGGCGACCGACTCATTACGAATCTCTCCGCGACCACCGGCGGCCTGATCCATCGCCAGATTCGCCAGAGCGTCCGCTTCGCGATTCATTTCGCGCCGCACATGCTCGATCGCGAAATACCCGAGTTGTCGCGACAATTTCGTGGCGCGTTCGTGCAATGGCTTGAGGTCCGCACTCTTCACCTTGTAGCGTCCCTGCATCTGCCGCACCAGCAGTTCCGAATCGCTCCGAATGCGCAGCGCCGTAATTCCATTGGAAGTCGCGTAATCCAGTGCCGCAAGCAGTCCGTAGTACTCGGCCACATTGTTGGTGTCCCGTCCGAAGTGCTTCGCCAGTTCCAACACGATCTTCCCGTTCGGATCGCGCAACACGACGGCATAGGCTGCGGGGCCGGGATTCCCCCGCGAACCACCATCGATATTTGCGACGTAAACTCCGGCGGGGGGCGCGGGCGCTTGCGAATCGGAAAACAGCCGCTGGCCGCCGGGCGGCGGGACTCGCGAAGCCGGACTCATGCGCTCGCTTGGGAAGCCGAAGAGGGCTCGGTGGGGGCATCCGCATCGAGGTAGTAAAGGATTCTTGTGCAGGACTCGCACTGATACATCTTGTCGTTCGCGCCGCGCTGCATCTCCTGAGACACATGCGGCCTCACGCGCATCCCGCACGCGCTGCAGCGGTCGTCGCGCAACTCCGACACCGCGACGCCGCCGTGCTTCCTGGCGATCTTGGTGTAGTGATCCAGAAGGTTTTCGTCGATATCCGCTACAATCGCCGTCCGTTGAGCGCTCAGAGCTTCAAGATCTTTCTCCGCGGCGGCTTTCTCCGATTCAAGTGACGCGCGATCGGCGCGAACCACTCCCTCGACTTCCTTCAGCCGCATATCGGAAGCCTTCACCCGCCGGTCGTACTCCTCAGCGTTCACCATTTGCTCGAGCAAGCGATCCTCGGCCTTGGCAATTTCCGCTTCCGCTAAATCCACTTCATGCTGCAAGGCCTTATAGGCCTCGTTGGTTTTCACCTGCGATGTCTGGTCGCGATATTTGCGCACGCGTTCCTTCCACTGCTCCACGTCGAGCTCGTATTTCTTGCGATCGCGAATCGTGGCCACCTGGGCCGTCTTGCTCTGCTCGAGCTCCGCACGGGCGGCATTGGCGCGCGCGTCGGCGGCGGCAAATTGTTTGGGGAACTCGGCCAGTCGCGAGCGAACGCGGTTTAGCCGGACATCGAGGGACTGCAATTCGACCAATCTTTGGAGGGTTTTCTGCACGGCCGGGTCATTCTAGCACAGGGTCCGGAAACCCAGCAGAAACCCGCCTGCGGGAAAGCCCCGTTTATCCTTCGCTCGACTTGTGGACGCGTCAACGCGAGGGTTGCCCTGCCCAGAGCAGGTGGCAGCTGATGAAAATCCCCCGCAGCCGGGCAAAGCGGGGGATTCCGCTGGTTACTGTACCGACGAAATCTCCATCGTTTGATCGATCGCGAAATTCGTGCATCCGGGAATCGTGGGAGTCGTGCATCGGGCCGTAATCC
>Ga0210401_10006702_pt1 | contig 11649 bp, 10 predicted proteins | sample IncBWH32MmetaG_FD_150866 | JGI IMG/M metagenome (GOLD analysis project Ga0210401, IMG submission 150866) | Forest soil microbial communities from Barre Woods Harvard Forest LTER site, Petersham, Massachusetts, United States - Inc-BW-H-32-M | ecosystem: Environmental > Terrestrial > Soil >... | reverse complement strand
CAATTCACCACTCCGCCCACCACTTATTCGGTGAACGGCGGCCCGGGCGTTGCCTATGTCAACGGCGGCAACATCGATGTGAACGGCTGGCAGGTACAAATCAGCGGCACGCCGGCCAACGGCGACGTGTTCAGCGTTTCGAGCAACGCCGGCGGTACCGGCGACAATCGCAATGCCCTGGCGGCCGCCAACCTGCAAAACGTGGGTGTCCTGCAAAACGGCACCACCAGCATCACGGCCGGCGTCAGCGCGCTGATCACCGGCATCGGCAGCCAGGCGCAACAGATCAATACGGCGCAAACCGCTCAAGCCGCCGTGAACAGCCAGGCGCAGAGCAGCGTACAGTCGATCACGGGCGTCAATCTGGATGAAGAGGCTGCGAGCCTGCTGCAATGGCAGCAGGCCTACCAGGCCGCGGCGCAAGCCTTGACCATCGGCAACACCTTGTTCACGACCCTGATCGATTCCGTGAACGGTACCTACACCTAGGAGCTAAGCCCGTGCGCGTCACACAGAACCTCGATCAGACCCAGTTCCTGGCGGCGATCCAGTCGCTGGAGTCCGGTATCAACCAGACGCAGAACCAGATGTCGAGCGGCAAGCAATTCACCACCGCTTCGCAGGATCCCACCGCGGCCGGTGCCGTGAATAACTACACCCAGGCCCTGGCGCAGAGCCAGCAATACGCCACCAACGCCAGCAGCGCGCAGACCAATTTGAACACCGAGGACAGCACGCTCACGCAGCTGCAAAACCAGCTGCAGAGCCTGCGAGACCTGGCCCTCGAAGCCGGCAACGGCGCCCTGTCGAACACCGACCGCAGCGCCATCGCCACGCAGGCGGTGCAGATTCAGAACAGCATATTGGCGCTGGCCAACACCACCAATGGCAACGGCGAGTACATATTCAGCGGCTTCGCGGCGCAAACCCAGCCCTTCACCCTGAGTGCGACTGGCGCGACCTACAATGGCGATCAGGGCCAGCGGCAGATCCAAATTGCAGCCGGCCAGACCGTGGCGGACGGCGATAACGGCAATACGGTCTTCAATCAGATCAAGACCGGCAACGGTACATTCACGGTTGCCGCCAATGCCGGCAACACCGGATCCGGCATCATCGGTGCGACCACGGTATCGAATCCTGCGGCCTATGACGGCGGCACCTACTCGATCAATTTCACTGCGCCCGGCACCTACCAGGTGAAGGAAGGCGCAACCCTGGTGACCAGCGGCGCCTACACCGACGGCAGCACCATCGCATTCAACGGTGTGCAGGTGACCTTGAGCGGGCAGCCGGCGAGCGGCGATTCCTTCAGCCTGGCGCCCAGCGGCACTCAAAGCATATTCGCGACGGTGCAGAATCTGGTCACCGCGCTGCAAACCGGCGTGACCACGCCAGCGTCTTCGACCAGCCTGAACAATTCACTCGGCGGCGCGATCAACAACATTGACCAGGCGCTGCAGAACACCTCCGACGTGCAGGCCAGTGTCGGCGGGCGTCTCAATTCCATTACCACTCAGCAAGCGGTCGCCACCAGCCAGCAAACGCAACTGCAGACTTCCATCTCGCAATTGCAGAGCTTGGATTTTGCGAGCGCGATCACCACGTTGGATCAACAGAACACCACGTTGAGCGCCGCCCTGCAGGCCTATACGCTGACCCAGGGTCTGTCTTTGTTCAAATATCTCTAAGCGCCCGACTGGCCTAGTGGTGGTGGCCGCCGGCGCCATGCACGTGACCGTGTTCAAGTTCTTCTGAAGTAGCCTCGCGCACGCTCACCACCTGCACGTCGAAATGCAAGGTCTTGTCGGCCAGCGGGTGGTTGCCGTCGAGCGTCACCATGTCGCCGATGACGGCGGTGACCGTGAACAGCCGCATCCCGTCATCGGTCCGCCCCTGAAACTGCATACCCTTCTTGATGGCGCCGGCGCTTTGCAAAGTGCGCTTCGGCACGCGCTGTATCAGCTTGGAATCATGCTTGCCGTAACCTTCCTCTGGCGTGACGGAAACCGCCAGATTGCTGCCGTCCTGTTTACCCTCGAGCGCCTTCTCCAGTCCCGCCACCAGATTGCCATGCCCTTGGATGTAGGCCAGCGGCTCAGCACCAGCCGAAGTATCGATCACGTTGCCGGCATCGTCCTTGAGCGTGTAATGGATGAGTACGACTCGGTCTGCAGTAATTTCCAAAGCTGTTCTCCGAAGGATTGGTGTGAGTTCTTTTTGCTTAGCTCAGCAAGCGTGCATCGAGATCGTACTGGCCCGCACCGGTGATTTGCACCATGACCATGGAACCCACGGTCAGGCCCCTGGCTGAAGCCTCATCGCCCGCGATTCTCACCGTGCCGTCGATTTCCGGGGCATCGGAACTGGAGCGCGCTATGGCGATGATGCCGCTTGCGCCGCCATGTCGGTTGCCGTTGCCATTGCCTCGGCCGATGCTATCGACGAGCACCTGCATCTTGCGGCCCACCTTTTGCTTAAGGCGCGCGGCGCTGATCTCCCCGGCGAGTTGCATGAAGCGGGCGCGGCGTTCGGCTTTGAGTTCCGAAGACACCGCAGGCTCGTTGAGCGCGTTGGCCGCCGCGCCTTGAACCGGCGAGTATTCGAAACAACCGACGCGATCCAGTTGTGCCACCCGCAGCCAGTCGAGCAGTTCTTCGAAATCTTGGCTGGTTTCGCCGGGGAAACCCACGATGAAGGTACTGCGAATGGTGATGTCCGGCACCAAGCGCCGCCATTCGGCGATGCGCTGCAAGGTGTCGGTCGCCGCGGCGGGACGCTTCATCAATTTCAAGATGCGGGCGCTGGCGTGCTGGAAGGGGATGTCCAGGTACGGCAGGATTTTTCCCTGCGCCATCAGTTCGACGACCTGATCGACATGCGGATACGGATAGACATAGTGCAGGCGAATCCAAACGCCCAGTTCGCCTAATGCCGCGCTCAAGTCGAAGAAGCGCGCCCGGCGCTCCACATTGCGCCACGGCTGCGCGGCGTACTTCAAATCGACGCCGTAGGCGCTGGTGTCCTGGGAAATCACCAGGATCTCCTTGACGCCGGCGCGCACCAGCTGTTCGGCTTCGCGCAGCACCTCGCCGACGGGCCTGCTGTTAAGATCACCGCGCATCGAGGGAATGATGCAGAAGCTGCAGCGATGGTTGCAGCCTTCGGAGATCTTAAGATACGCGTAGTGGCGCGGAGTCAGTTTGACGCCCTGCGCGGGGACCAGGTCCACGAACGGTTCGTGCTTCGGCGGCAGATGCTCGTGCACCGAGGCGACCACTTCTTCGTAGCGCTGCGGGCCGGTGATCTTGAGCACTTGCGGATGGCGAGCGAGTATTTTCTGCGGCTGTGCCCCGAGACAGCCGGTGACGATCACCTTGCCGTTCTCGGCCAGCGCTTCACCGATGGCCTCCAGCGATTCATCCACGGCGGCATCGATGAAGCCGCAGGTATTGACCACCACGAGGTCGGCCTCGCGATAGGTGGGCACGACCTCATAGCCCTCGGCGCGCAGGCGCGTCAGGATACGTTCGGAATCGACCAGTGCCTTGGGGCAGCCCAAGCTGACAAAGCCCACTTTAGGGCTCTTGCGGTTGACGGATTTCACGCTTTTAGGAGGGTGGCGGGTTGAAATCGCGATTCTACTCCAAATCGGCAATTGCCTGCCGATAACAGGCGTAAGGGGTTATTGCGACCGCGGACCGGCAATTTCCCCACTGTCAAATCCGAATCGCAAATTCTGCGACGCAGCGCTCTAAAGAACCTCAGGACCCTTCCGATAAACACTTTGAATGTGTCACCGGTCCGCCCTCAAGAGGGAGAAGTGCACACATGTGGCCTAAGACGGGCCGGTGGTTAAACTTTCAGGAGCACATCAATGTCATTAGTACTCGATACAAATATCAATTCGCTGAATGCGCAGAACAACCTTTCGGGTTCGCAAGCACAGCTGGGGCAGGCCTTGGAGCGTCTGTCTTCAGGCTTGCGCATCAACAGCGCTGCGGACGATGCCGCGGGCCTGGCGATCAGCCAGCAGTTCACGACGCAGATCAACGGCACTAATCAGGCCGTCAGCAATGCCAACGACGCCGTTTCCGAAGCGCAAACGACTGCGGGCGCACTCAACACCATCGTCAACAATCTGCAGAGCATTCGCACGCTGGCGGTTGAAGCGGCCAACGGGTCGAACAGCGCGTCGGATCGCACCGCGCTCAACAATCAGGTGCAGCAGCAGATTGCTGAAATCACGCAGATCGCGCAGCAGACCAGCTTCAACGGCTTGAACGTTCTCAACGGCTCGAGCGGCAATACGACCTACCAGGTTGGCGCGAACGTCGGCAACACGATCACCATCGACCTCGCCACGGGCGTCGGTGCAAACCAGATCGGCCAGACGGCGACGGCAGCCGGCTCATCGCTCGGATCGTTAGTGGCTGGAGCAGTCTCGACGACTGGCGCCACCGGTGCACTGACCGTTCAGGTCGGCAGCAGTCAGGCGGTCAGCGTCGGCGCGAGCTCCACCTACGCAACTGCCGTTGCCTGGCAGGACGGGACCTCGGCGTATGCCAAGGCAGCCGCCATCAATGCGGCGGGCGCCTCGGGCTTGACGGCGACTGCCTCGACGACCGTCGCCGATAGCGGCTTCTTGGGTGCCACCAGCGCCGGCGGCGCGGGCACGTACAGTCTGTCCATCAACGGGGTCGCGATATTCGGCGGTGTGGTCGCCGGTGCCGGCACCACTGCCTCGGCCATCGCCGCGCAGATCAACCAGTACTCCTCGCAAGACGGCGGTGTGACGGCTGCACTGAGCGGCGGCACGCTGACCTTGACGGCGGCGGACGGCAGCAACATCGTTCTTAACCAGACCTTAGGAGGCGACACGGCGGGTGGGTTCTCGGCCGCACATGCCCCCAACGCGACGTATCGCGGCTCGGTCTCGCTGACTGCCGGTGCGAATATCACCGTCGGTGGGTCCAGCGCTGCGGATCTGGCTGCCGTCGGCTTGACCGCCACGACGACCACGCTCAGCGCCAACTCGACGCTGTCGCAGCAGAACGTGTCGACGGTGGCCGGTGCGAACAACACCATCCAGTCGGTCGACTCGGCTCTCGCCACGGTCAGCGCTTTCCAAAGCCAATTGGGCGCCATCCAGAATCGCTTCACCTCGGCGGTGAGCAATCTGACCTCAACCGCTCAGAACCTGACTCAGTCCCGCAGCACCATTCAGGATGCGGACTTTGCGGCGGAGACGGCGAATCTGACCCAGGCCCAGGTGTTGGAACAGGCGGGCATCTCGGTGTTGGCACAGGCCAACCAGCAGCCCCAGCTGATCTTAAAGCTTTTGCAATAACAGCCGATATTTGAACGATAGGCGATAAAAACCACGGCTCGAACCCTCGCGGGTTCGAGTCGTGGTCTTCGAGCAGATGGACAAACCTTTAGAGGTCCGTGTCACGTAGATAGGTGTAAGCATGGCGAGCGATGGACAACCGGTAAAGATACCGGTGACGAGCCTCGTGCACGGAAGTCAGGCGCCTACAACGGTGGTATTACAACAAAGCGGCAAATCCTTGCCGCCCGGCGGCAAACCAGCGGCTGCCGCACGGCCGGTGCTCCCGGCAAAAACCGACCTGCAAACCCAGGTCACGCTTCTCAACAAGTATCTCAATGATTCCGGTAAACCCGATCAATTTCGAGTGGCCCCGCAATCGGACGATAAGCTCATCCAGGAGATAAATCCCGCGAACGGCGAGGTCATAGCGGAATACTCGGCCAGCGAGTTTGCCGCCTTGGCGCGCAGCGTGGGAATTTCGGGCGTTCTCATCGATAGCCACGTCTAAAAGGCGCGTTCGATCGCGGGGTGTTTGGTACGCCGCTTGCTTAAGTCTTGGGTTGAATTGCCGATAGATTGAGCAACCATCGTGGACCTTAAGACCCTATGAGTTCAACAATAGCACCCAGCAGTGCGCCGACCGCGGCGGCCACTTCCCCGACCAGCGCCAGTGCGCTGATTACGTCCACCGGCATCGGATCCGGCCTGGACATCGGTGCCATCGTATCGTCGCTTACCACCGCGTATGGCGCAGCCCAGAATGCCCAGCTGGCGAGCCAGGCCAGCAGCCTGGACTCGCAGGTCTCGGCCTACGGGACATTCACCAGCGCACTCGACAAGCTGCAACAGGCGCTGCCGGCTCTCGAGGATCCCAGCCAGTTGGCCGGCTTCGACGCCACCGTGGCCGACAAGACAATAGCTTCCGCGACGACAACCTCGGACGCAGTCGCGGGCCAATATTCCCTCGAGGTGAATAACCTGGCGACGTCGGCGACCCTCACATCGCAACCGTTGCTGGGCGGCTCTTCGACCGTGGTGGGCACCGGAACCCTGACGATTGCCGTCGGCGGCTCCGCCGCCACGATCAACATCGATTCCACCGATAACACGCTGGCCGGTATTGCTGCCGCGATCAATTCCGCCAACAACAATCCGGGGGTAACGGCCAGCATCATCACGACCACTGCGGGTGCGCGGTTGGTCCTCGCCGGGACCGCCACCGGCACCGCCAACGCCATTACGGTTACCGAATCGGGCGGTGACGGTGGCCTGTCGTCGCTGGTTTATGACCCGGCCAACAAAGTCACGAATCTCACACAGACTCAAGCGGCCCAGGATGCCAGTTTCTCGATCAACGGCTTCGGCGCCACCAGCGCCAGCAACGTCGTCAGCAACGCCATCACCGGCGTCACCCTCAATCTGTTGCAGCCATCGGCTGTGAATACGCCGACGACGCTGACCATCAGTCCGGACACTTCGACCGCACAGACCTCGATCGACGGCTTCGTCACGGCATTGAACGGCGTGATCAGCAGCATACAAACCCTCACCAGCTACGACCCCTCGACGCAGACGGCGGGGCCTTTGAATGGCAATGCCACCCTCGAAGCGTTCCAAAACCAGCTGGAAAATATCCTGGACACGGTCACTGCGGGCGGGAGCGGTGGCGTGCGTTCGCTGGCCGATCTTGGCATCACCGCCAATACCGACGGCAGCTATTCCAGCAATGACACGACGCTGGGCAATGCGCTCAGCGCGAGCCTGGCGTCGGTCGGCAAATTGCTCAGCGGCAGCAACGGCATCGCGACGCAAATCGACAACCTCATCACGGGGTACACGAAGCCCGGCGGTTTGCTGGACACAATCAACCAGGGTCTCGAAACCGGATTGACCAATGTTACGCAGCAGCAGACGGCGCTGAACGCACAATTGGCGACGTATTCGGCCACTCTCACGACCGAATACAATGCGATGGACGCAGCCGTGGCGGCGCTCAAGGAAACTCAGACGTATCTGAATGCCGAGTTCAATCCCAGCGCGAATTCCGCGTCGGGCTCTTCGCAGAGCACCTCGAGCTTGAGCAGCGGCAACTTGAGCACCGGATAGACGCGCGGCGCAACTCATGGCCATGTATTCGCAAAGAGGAGCGGCTCGATACCAGACGGTTGCCAATCACGGACTGGTCGCCGGCGCGAGTCCCGCCAGGCTGGTGCAAATTATGTTCGAACAGATCCTGTCGCACCTCGTGATTGCGCAAGGCTGTATGGAGCGCATCAGGAACAATATGCCGCTCCCTGAGGTCGTCGCCAAAGGCAAGTCGCTCGGCAAGGCGATCCGCCTGATCAATCAGCTGAACAACACCTTGGACATGGATCGAGGCCGCGAGATCGCCGACAATCTGCGTGCCTTGTACGTGTACATGCTGGCGCGATTGACCACCGCCAACATCACCAATGACCCGGCGATCGTCGGCGAAGTGGCCTCGCTGGTGCAAAAAGTAAAAGCCGGTTGGGATCAGGTGGTCGCGGGCCTTGGCACCGGCGCAGCCACGGAATCGCGATGACGAATCGCAAGGCCAATGAGCGGCTGGCGCGTGCGCTGAGCATTTCGTATGAAATGTTGACCGCAGCCGAAGCGGCGAATTTGCAAGACCTTACCCTGCTCGACGCCGAACGCATGCAGCTGCTAAAGTCATTCAGGCTCGAAGCCAAGCAGGTCGACGCCGACGATCGAGGCTTGCTGCTGCAAATCTCGCACGTGAACGATAGGACCATCGGACTGGTGGAGCATCAGCGGCGCAGCAAGGGCCGCGAAATGGACATGGCCGCGGCGGGCCGGAGAGCGGTGGCGGCCTATTCTGGTGTCCGGCTGCGACGCTAGCCGCATCATTGAGGTAAGGCCTTAACCCCATGCCTGAGTCATTTCTCGGCGATGGTCTGATCTATGAAGAGTTGCTGCCCCTGGCATGGACTCCGGGTCCGCTTGCCGACGGCTTGGCGCTCGCGCGTTTGAATGCCGACAACCACCAGCTGCTGGGCGCCGAATCCTCCCTGGATGAGGTTCGAGTGCACGAGGCTCTCAAGGATGAATCCCCGGCGCTGCTGCACGAATTGCAGCGCCTCGAGTACAAGGTCAATATTTTGTTGCGCCTGACCGCCGAGCTGGCGGTGCGCAGCAGCGGGCTGCCGCCCGCGGGCCGGGTCCGATTGACCTCGCACGCCCTGGAATGGTTCGGCGCGCAAACGCTCCTTGTGGGCGCCACCGGTTTGCTCGCGGTGTATATCAATCCCGCCCTGCCACAGCCGCTGAAGATCCCCTGTGTGGTGGCCGGTGAACGCCGCGTCGATGAAATGCCGGTCGCGCAATTGCGTTTCACGGGTTTGAGCGACGCGGTGGTCGAGATGCTGGACAAACTCATCTTTCGACATCACCGGCGCTTGGTGGCCGGCGCCAGACTCGCTGCTACTTAAAAAAATCGGTGCGATGGCGCGAAAAGTTCGCGCGGATTCGAACTCGATCTATCCAAACACTGCGGCGGTTTTACGGGATGCCCCTACTCCCATTACGGGGATTTGCCAACTGCTTTTCTCTCAAGTCGATCGGTTAGTATGTGGCTCGTCATGCAATTGTTTGTGATATGTCAAAGGGTTAGAAGCGAAGTTTAAGGCGGAACACGAGATTTGTGAAGCCCGTCACGCTTTTCAAATTGGGAAGGAGTCCCAGGTTGTGGTTGAAGCCAAAGTTATTGTGATCGAACCCGCAGACTTGGAGGCGAATGCGCTCCAAACGCTGCTGCGTTTTTTGGATTTGGAGCCGGTGCACGTTCGCAATTTGAGCGAACTGCGCCAATCGCCGCAGTGCGATGCTCCAGATTGCCTCGCGGTCATCGTGAGCCGCGATACCGTCACTGCGCTAGGGGTCGAACTCGTGGCGCAGCTGCGCGCCATGCGCCAGCCGCTGCCGGTCATCTGCGTGAGCCGCGACGGCTTGCCGAAAATCGCAGAGAGCAGCGGCGACCTGGCCTGGTTTCATCTCGAAAGTCCCGTCAAACAGCGGCGGCTATCCGCCGTTCTGGGCCAGGCACAAAATGTGCGCAGCGGGCATCCGACGCAGCCGGGAGTCCACCGGTTCCGTCCCAGCGGCCACTCACGCCCGATGCGCGCGGTGCATCGACTCATCGAGCAGGTTGCCCCTTTCGATACCAATGTGCTGATCCTGGGCGAATCCGGCACCGGCAAGGAAATGGTTGCGCGCCATGTTCACGAACTGTCGGGCCGGGCGGGACATCCGTTCGTGCCGGTGAATTGCGGCGCCATACCCGCGGATCTTCTGGAAAGCGAGTTGTTCGGCCACGAAAAGGGCGCTTTTACCGGCGCACTGTCGACGCGCGTCGGCCGTTTCGAGTTTGCCGAAGGCGGCACGCTATTTTTGGACGAGATCGGCGACATGTCGCTGCAGATGCAGGTCAAGTTGCTGCGCGTGCTGCAGGAGAGGAGTTTCGAGCGCGTCGGCAGCAATCGGACCATCCATTGCAACGTGCGCATCATCGCGGCAACGCATCGCGACCTGGATGCCGCCATCATTGCCGGGCGGTTTCGCGAGGACCTTTATTACCGCCTGAACGTGTTTCCGCTGCAGATGCCGCCGCTGTGCGAGCGGCTCGACGATCTGCCCATGCTGATCGAGCATCTGGTGCAGCGCCAGGGACAAAGTGCCGGCAAGCACATTCAACTGGATCCTGCCGCGATGAGTTGCCTGGCCCGCTATCGGTGGCCGGGGAACGTGCGCGAACTCGCGAATTTGCTGGAACGGCTGGCGATCATGTTTCCCGCCCAAACCATCACGCCCGCAGAGCTGCCCGAGCGGTATCGCTGCGCGCCTGCCGTGGGCTGGCTCGGCAGCGAGGTCCGCATCGACGCGCGGCCGGAGCCCGTGGAAGAAAGGCTGGAGCCGATTGAGCCGCCGCCAATTGATCGATCGCCGGCCCTGCAAGAGATGCCGCCGGCGCTGGTCTATGAAATAACCGGTGTGGCGCTGCCGAGCGGCGGCATCGATTTGAAGGATCATCTGTCGGCCATTGAAATCGGCCTGATCCGCAAAGCGCTCGAAGAAGCGGACGGGACCGTAGCGGAAGCCGCGCGCTTGCTGCGCATACGGCGCACGACGCTGGTTGAGAAGCTGCGCAAATATCATTTGAGCGCCTGACAGATTTTTGACGCATCCAGCGTCGCCAGGCTTCTCGATATTGTAACTGGTTGATAGGCAGGGCAAATACCGGTAAGGCACAGAAGTTGCTTTCTATATTCGGTATGGCAGCCACAAATCTCGAGTTGATCGAAAATCGCCGCTCTGAACTTCAGGCGGCGTTCGTCGCGTTCGGTTCCGTTTCGGAACAGCTCTCCGGTGCCTTCGATTCCCTGCGCGGCCAGGTCGCGCAGCTGCAGAGCGAATTGCAGGACGCGCGCGCCGGCCGTGAACACCTGGCGGCGCGCCTATCCGCCCTGGTGAAAGGCTTGCCCGGCGGGGTGCTGGTGCTCGACAACCTCGGCGAGATCCAAGAATACAATCCGGCAGCGGTGCAGTTGTTGGGCGAACCTCTGTTCGGGCAGCTTTTCAGCGCGGTGCTTGCGCGTGCGGGCGTCAGCGCCCGGGGCGCCGGCGAACACGCGGAACTGCGCAGCGGTAGGTTCGTCAATATATCGCAGCGTGAGCTCAAGGATGGCGGCGAGGTCGTGCTGCTGACGGACGTGACCGAAGCGCACCTGATGCAGGTATTCTTGACCCGGCAGCAGCGCCTGCTCACCCTGGGCGAATTGGCAGCGGGATTGGCGCATCAGATTCGCACGCCGCTCGCCGCCGCGCTCCTGTACGCCTCGCAAATGAGCTTGGGCCCGCGAAATACCGCGGATCTCGAGCGCTGCGCCGAAAAAACGGTCGGCAGCCTCAAGCAGCTCGACAAGCTGGTGAACGACATGCTGGCGTTCGCGCACGGCGGCGCCGCGCGCGAAGTCGTGAGCGTGAGCGCGCTGCTCGAGCAAGTGGCGCAATGGCTGCGGCCGGCATTGCGCGGCGGAATTCGCTTGACCATCCGCACCCAAGCGCCGGACTTGATGGTGCGCGCCAATGCGCCGTCGCTGGTCTCTGCAGTGCTGAATCTGGCCAGCAACGCGCTGCAGGCGGCATCAACAACGCTGAATCTGGAGCTGCTGGCGCGCCGCACTTCTACCGGCAGGGCGCAAATCGTGGTGAGCGACGACGGTCCCGGCGTGCCCGCGGATATTCGCCAACGGATCTTCGAGCCTTTTTTCACGACACGG
>Ga0210401_10006700_pt1 | contig 11651 bp, 11 predicted proteins | sample IncBWH32MmetaG_FD_150866 | JGI IMG/M metagenome (GOLD analysis project Ga0210401, IMG submission 150866) | Forest soil microbial communities from Barre Woods Harvard Forest LTER site, Petersham, Massachusetts, United States - Inc-BW-H-32-M | ecosystem: Environmental > Terrestrial > Soil >... | reverse complement strand
CCTACTCGCTGGTTTCGGCTATTCCGTGATCGATCTTGGAAACCTTCGCGACGGAGGGCTGATTCAGCAAGCAGGTGGCCCGCTGGCAGGGCGAGATTTGTTCGAGCAGGGAGAACGTTATAAGTGAATGCGATTCATCTCACCGCCTACGGTAATCCGGCCCAGAACTTACGGATGGTCGAAGTTCCGGAACCGCATGCTCCGTCCGCGGACGAGGCCCTTGTGCGCATGGAGTATGCGCCGATTGACTACAGCGACCTTCTTTTGGCCAACGGAGTGTACTTTCTGAATCCGCAGCTTCCTTCCGTGATTGGAGGCGAAGGAGCGGGAATCGTCGAAGCGATCGGGCCGGGAGTCAGCGGCGTCCAGGTCGGCGATCGCGTTACGATCCCGTTTCGAACATTCACCTGGGCTGAAAAAGTTCTCGCCCCGGCCCAAGGCCTTTTCGTTGTTCCTCCTTCAGTCGATGCCAAAACGGCCTCAATGTTGAATATCAATCCCACGACCGCAGTTCTTCTCTTGGACGAATTTGTAGAGCTAAAACCAAAAGACTGGATTGTATTAAACGCAGCAAATTCCCAGGTCGCGCGGTGCCTGATCGCGATTGCAAAATCGCGCGATCTCAAGGTTATGGGCATCGTGAGGCGGCCCGAGCTTTTCCATGAAATTGAAAAACTGGGTGTTGATTTCGCTGGCGTCGAATCGCCAGAACTCTTAAAGCAAATTCGGAGTGCAACGGGCGGAAAGCCAATAACTCTGGGGCTTGATGCCGTAGGTGGTCCATCGACAGCAACGATCACAAGCGCGCTCTCTCCGGGGGCTCATCTCGTCAGCTATGCGTGGCTGAGTGGTTTGCCGATTCACGTGCCGCAGGGCGATCTCATCGGCAAGAGACTGAACATCCATGGCTTCTGGATGTATTACGAAGAGTATCTTCCAAAAATGCGCGCGGCACTAACTGAGGCAACAAAAGTGGTCGCTTCCGGAAAATTAACTCTCCCAATCACCACGACATACAAGCCGTCCCAAATCAAAGAAGCAACCGAGCACTACGAGCGTGGCGGCAAGGTTCTATTGGATTTCAACTACGCAAAGTAGGAGCCATAAGGGAGAGCGTGAGGAGGACCGTGGATATGGTTTTAGCCGGGATCAAGGTAATTGATACGCGTATGGTGCACGACGCGATTGAGCTAGCGAGGAGTTCCTCAGAGCCATACCTTTTCAACCACGCGATGCGCTCATGGCTTTTTGGTGTGCTGTTGGCCGAAGGGGCGAAACCTGCTCCAGACCCCGAGCTCTTGGCGGTCTCGGCGATCCTGCACGATCTGGGACTGACCGACCGCTACTCCGCACTGGAGCGTTTCGAAGTTGATGGGGCCAACGCCGCGGGCTCGTTTCTGAAAGAACGCGGCATTCCGGCACATCAGATCCAATTGGTGTGGGACGCCATTGCGCTTCATACGACTCGTTCCATTGCTCTTCACAAAGAGCCAGAGGTCGCGATGACGCATTCAGGAATCTTCGTGGACGTGATTGGGGCGGGATTGGAGCTGATTCCTCAAGGCAAGCTTCGCGCAATTCTCGAGGAGTTCCCGCGCTTGTCGATGAAAAAGCAATTCCGGGACTGCCTCTGCGGTGTCGTTCGCCGGAAGCCGGCCACAAGCTATGACAACTCTCTGCGGGATCTCGGCACGCGGTATGTGGAGGGCTACACAGCTCCAAGCGTGGCCGACCTCTTCGAAAATGCGCCTTTTCCAGAATAAGAGAATGAAAGGAGTCGCATGAGGAACGAAAACATCGCTGTCAATCCTCCGGTCGAGACTGGACCCTTGACACGCCGGAGATTCATTGGCGTTGCCGCAATGTTGGCCCCTGGGCTGTGCGGCATAAGTTCAGAGGGCGCCGCCTTGTCTGATCCGACCACCAAACAAGCCAACCTTGATGAACATAGCCTGACGGAGGAAATCAAGAAGGAAAAGATCCGGCGGGCCATGCTAGCAGGTCCATCTGGAGTGACGGCTGAGGCAATCGTCGCGGAAATGGACCGCCAGGGAAACCTGACGGTGCTTCGCCACGGCACAAACGAGTGGGTCTGTGTTCCCGGCGACCAAAACATTGTCGGAAAGGTGGATATGGCTCTTGATCCGATGGGCATGGTCTGGTTCAAAGATCTTCTTACCAGAAAGCCCAAGCCAACGAACACCTCCCCTGGCCTGATCTACATGCTGAACGGCGCTACCCAAAGAAGCTATACGGACCCGTTCGACACCACGAGTCCCGCGATTCCCATCGGTCCGCACTGGATGATTCTTTGGCCCTTTGACGCTAAAGCGGCCGGACTTTCGACCGTGATGCGAGACGCGGGAACCATGGTGATGTTCGCCGGAACTCCGTATGCGCACCTGCACATCTGTGGGTCCCCCTGGGAGGGAAACGAATATCACCGCGGTGATCGCGGTGTATGGACGATGAAGTACGAGCGTCCGTGACAGACTCGTTCCACTGATCTTTTTGTGACTGAAAACGCATGTGGCACTTCTCGGAGTTCTTTTCTTTCGTCCGTCGCAGGCGGCTTTTTGGCACCCTGCTTTCCGAGAAGAATGTTATTCGCAGGAGACGATATGCCAGCACCGGACTCTGCTTATCACGGCCAGAAGATTGCGAACACTCATTTGAAGTACGACGTATTCGTGACGCCAAGTATTCCCATCGTGACGACCGATTTTACGCCCGGCGAACATGAACGCCCTGGGCCGCCGATCTCGTCGACCTCCATTTACGGTTTGCAAGATGCCGTGCTGGTCGCAGGGAGTAACTGCAGGAACACGGGAGCACTCCCCTCGCCGCATTTCCCGGCGCGTTGCTGGAAGAGCACCGGAGGTAGCTTCGGTTGATCAAATGCGGAGCACCGTCGAAGGTTTTCTTGCTCTCGCTATCACTTTTCGTTTTCTCCGTGAAGGAAAGTGCGGGGCAATGTGCTGGTACCGTGTCCTCGCCTCGGGTCGCAGCCGACTGTGCCGCTCGCGAAACGCCTCACGAGGGGACAGTCATTCTCGATCCAAAGCATCCCTACCGGCTCGCAGAATTGATCGACCTTGCCGAGCATCACAACCCCAGCACACGCATCATCTGGGAGCGCGCGAAGCAGAAAGCAAGCGAACTCGGCTTGGCTAAGAGCGCTTATTATCCGCAGTTCGAAGGTCTCGCTGCATTCGGCGACCAGAGACTCATAAATCCGTTCCCGAAATCTATCGTTCCGAGCGGATATATCTTGGTCGAGGTGCCCGCCGTTCAACCTGAAGTCACGTTGCAATATCTAATCTTCGACTTTGGCAAGCGCGGGGCGACCGTTGATGCAACGAGAGCGGAAAAATTCGCCGCCGGCGCAGACGTCATTCAGGTCAACCAGGATTTGGCGTTACGTGTTTCGAGGGACTACTACCTGCTGTTAACGGAGCAAGAAAGACTGAATGCCGCCGAAGACACACTGCGAACCGCGCAAACCACACAGGACGCGGCCGAATCCAGACTCAAGAATGGGCTCGCAACTCTTCCCGACGTGCTCAACGCCCGCGCGGAAACAGCACAGGCAGTGTTCGACGTGGAATCCGCGATTGGAGACGAAAGAATTGCGCGCGTGACGCTGACGGAGGCCGTGGGAGCTGACCCTTCCCCCAACATCGTAATTGACGGTGAAAACAGCGCGCCATTACCGGAGACGCTGACGATGTCCATCGAAGCGTTGATCGACCGGGCCATAAGCGACCGCCCTGATCTCATGGCGCAAGCCCTGCGAATCCGGTCGGCGGAAGAGAAAGTTCGCGCAGCCAAAGCAGAATACAAACCACAAATTCTTCTCTCAGGGTCGGTCGCGCAGACATCGATCTGGCCCACGGTCAATTACGGTCAGCTTGGTCAGGCGAGCGAGCCCACTTGGTCCGCCGGAATCACGGTGCAGTGGCGGATCTTTGACGGGGGAGCGCGTAAGAACGACGTGCTGATCGCGGAATCCAAGCGGCGAGAAGCGGCCGATCAGCTCACGGCCATACACGACCAGGCTACGCGGGAAGTGTGGACTGCTTACATTGGATTCCGGACGGCCTTGCGAAAGCACGAAGCAGCGGTGGCGCTGCTGAAGTCCGCCAACGAGTCTTACTCGGCGTCGCTTGATGCCTACAAGTATGGCGTCAAGAATTTGGTCGATGTAGTCACCGCGGAGAAGCAACTCGCGCAAGCGCGGCTGTCGAGTGTGTCCGCGCGATCGGAGTTGTTTCTGGATGCAGTGAACCTTGAATTCGCCACCGGCAATTTGTTGAGGAATCAACCACCAGCGACAAAACCGCAATTCCAGGACGGGAACCAATGAGTTCGCGATGGCGGCAATTCCGTGCTTGTCCCATCTTTGCATTGGCCTTGACGTGCGCTGGGTGTCGACATGCCCCGTCCGTGGATGTAATCGGTTCATTTTTTCCGGCATGGATGTTGTGTCTGTTGTTGGGAGTGGCGCTGGCATTTCTCGTGCGCTATTTGCTGTTGCGGTTCCGTCTGGAATCGGAAGCCAGCCCCCTTGCACTCTTCTATCCATGCGTCGTCATTTTGCTGGCGTGCCTGTTATGGCTGGTCTTTTTCCGATAGGACAACGGGATGACACAAGAATCTGGAAGCCTCGATCGCAAGCGATTAGGACGCAGGATCTTTTTCGGAGTTATGGCCGCCACGGTCGCGGCGTTGCTGCTCGTCCTTCTGGACACCGCCCTGCACCCCAGGACCGACGACGCCAGCGTGCGTGCGAACTTCATCGAAATCGCTCCGGAGGTCAGCGGCCGCCTTGTCGAACTTCCGGTCAAGGACAATGCCTTCGTAAAACAGGGCGATTTACTGTTTGTGATTGATCCGCGAGATTACGAACATGCTTTGCAGCAGGCGTTTTCCGACCAGGATAATCTGGAACAACGAATCATCGATACGAAGCGAAAGATCGCGGCCCAGAATAGCGCCGTGGTGGCGGCGGATGCGGCGGTGCGCAGTTCCATAACCGCGATACACACGGCCGGCAGCGGGGTTGATCTGGCCAAGGCAGCGGTGTTGCGTGCCCAGGCCGCGGTCGATGCCGCCGAGGCCCAACTGCAGTACGCGACCAACGACCTGCATCGGATCGAACCTCTTCTTGAAAAGCAATACGTGACCGTGGACCAGGTGGATCAGGCGAATACCGCCGTGCGGGTAGCCCACGGTAACTACGACGAAGCGGTAGCGGCGCTGAGGCAGGCCCAGGCGCAAGAGACGGAGGCGGTGTTCCGCCAGCAAGAAGCCGACGACGTGGCATCCGAGTCGCGCGCAAAGTTGGGGCAGTCGATTCACGTGGTTGACACCTCGGACATTCTGATGTCGCAGCGGCCCGGCCTCGCGGCAAAGGTCGAGCAGGCCCGCCTCGATCTCGAGCGGTGCCGTGTCGTCGCCCCATTCGATGCCTATGTGACCAACATGAACATCTCCGTTGGGGCGTACGCCCGACCCGGTACGCCCATGTTCACACTGGTTGACAATCGAATTTGGTACGTCATCGCGAACTATCGGGAGGACAGGGTCAAGAACATTCACCTGGGTTCACCCGTCGATGTCTATCTGATGGGACACCCCGACCGAAAGTTCGCAGGCGTGGTCGACGGTATCGGGCACGGGGTCTTTCCCGAGGATGGGCAGGTGGCCGCGGGGCTTCCTAATATCGAACGAACGCTGAACTGGGTTCATCTCTCCACTCGATTTCCGGTTCGTATTCGTGTCGAGAACCCCGATCCCGTCTTGTTCCGCATTGGAGCAACGGCTGTGACGGTTGTGAGATAGCTTGGATGAATAGAGACGTCCCATCCTGGAGACTCACCACCTGGGCCGAACGCTTCTGGCAGGATCTCCAGCCGACTCCGGGACGCCTGAACACCACACTACGAATGACCCTAGCTGCGGTCCTTTCCATGGTGCTGCTCCTCGTGTGGCAGGTGCCGTTCGCGGCTCTCGCACTTTATTCTATTTTTATCATCGGGCGCGAGAGCCCTTCTGTGTCTCTGCGTACCGGAATTGGCCTCTTGGTGTCCGTAGCCGTTGCGATAGCGATTGAACTGGGCGTGGTTATCCTTACCAACAATAACCCAATGGCCCGAATCCTCAGTGTGGCGGTGATTACCTTCCTTGCGGGAATGATTGTAGTGACGACCAGCGTCCCTGCGCTGGGTTCGGGGTGGGGTCTGATCTACTGCACGGTCATATCTTTTTGGGAGAACCACGCGCCGGCAGATCGGTCGGTAAAGAATTCTCTTTGGTTGCTGGCGGCATTTTCGCTTGCGATTGGCTGCGCCATCGCCGTGGAATATGTCTTCGGCACGCGCTCCCCTGCCGAGCGGCTGGAAAGCGAGTTGCGTGCGAGGTATCAGGCGCTCGAGAAGATGTTCAACCTGTTCGCGCAGAATGCGAGTGCACGGCAACGATGGGAGGCTGCGAGCCGTGTGTCACGCCTGGCTGCGGCAGGTGAGACGGCGATGATCGGTCTCTACAACCAGATCGTCGACCGTCATCTCGACACAGGGGCACTCCCGATCGGCACACGCGTGCGCATCACGATGGTGGCGGAGTTGATGGATGACTGCGCGGCATTTGGGTTCGAGAGCGAGCCTCTTGATGATCCGGAATTTCGAGGCCGGTGTGCGCGCATCGCCGAACAATGCCGTGCGCTTGTTGCCGGTGGTATTCCGCAGCCAGAGAGGTGGGTGGAGTCCAAGCCACAGACGACGCATCGCTTGCTCGATCGTGTGGAGCGCGCCATCCATTCGATCTTGGCGATGCCGCTCGGCTCAACTGCGGAGGAGGTTAGGCAGTTGGCGGCTGTGCCTTCGAGTGAGGTTGCGCTTCTCACCCCGGGGGCGATCCGCGAAAAAGAAAACATCGCCTTTGGCCTCAAGATATCGCTGTGCGCCACGATTTGTTACATCCTGTATCACGCGATTGATTGGCCGGGCGTCTCTACCTCGGTGATCACGGTGATGGTTGCGGGACTCACGACCACGGCTGCCCTGAAGCAGCGCCTGGCTTTCCGCCTGCTGGGCGCGAGCATCGGCGGACTTATCCTGGGACTGGGAGCCACCGCGTTTCTTTTTCCGCTCATGGATTCGATTACGTCCTTCGTTATCGTGGTCGGATCGGTCGCGTTCCTAGCATCGTGGATCTCCGGAGGCCCACGGTTTAACTACGTGGGTATACAGATTGCGTTCGCCTTTTTCGTGGTCGCGTTTGAAGGATTTAGTGCTCCGACGGAATTGGCCCCGGCTCGAGATCGCCTCATCGGAATATTGTTCGCCGTCGTGGTTATGTCGTTTGTCTTCGACCAGATCTGGCCTGTACGTACAGTGACTGCGATGCGGCGGGTGCTGGCGTCGGTCCTGAAGAGTGCTGCCCGTCTTTTCGAGCTGGTTGGCAGCACGGAACCGTACGATCAGCTTCAGCGGGAATTGAAGGGTACACGTGACCGCGTGGGAAAGAATATTTCCGCGCTGCGCACCATGAGTGAAGCTGTTGAATATGAATTCGGAGTTGACCACGAGCAGCATGTTCGCTCGAGCGAATTAATCCTGCAGAGCTCTGTCGCTGCGGCCGCGCTCATCTGGAATCAGGTCGCTTTCTTGCGCGGCGAGCAAGATGTGGAGTTTAAGACGGAGCCCGCACTTGTGGAGATGCGTCGAAGACTGGCCGACCATCTAAACCGCCTGGCCGAAGCCGTAGAGCGAAAAATACCGTTGCCTGCAGAACACTTGGAAGCCTTCGTCAGCCAGCATCTGTTGGAAAGCGGGCACTTCGGTGAATACGCCAGAAACACAATCGCGCGTTACGAAGACCTGCAGGCCCTAGCCATAATGCTCGCCCACGGGGCCTAGCCCCCAGAAATTGGGACTGCGCGGCTGATCAATTTCAGCCTTCTCCTGAGGGGAGCGTTTCAGCAACGAGAAAAACCAGGTGCGACGCTTGGTGGTGGAGAGGACTCCTTAGATCGGGAGTCGGTGCACACCTGCGAACTCAGGGAGTGGGTCAGCGTGGAACCGTCGTTTTTCGGCACGTTTATTCGTGCGATCTTCTTGGAACAACTTCGGAGCATTTGAGGGAGAAGATTGGCTTCCCAATAACCCTAAGCGACGGTTGAACAACGACTTATGGATTTGAAATCGAACCTGTTAACCGAAGGGTTGCTAGTTCGAATCTAGCCCGGGGAGCCAAACCTCTTTGATCTCAAGCAATTACAAGTCTGGGTAGAGCATTCGGCTTTTGACCGAATTCTCGTCCGCGCGCGTCGCGACGGCATTGCACAACGGCTTGAGCCACAAATTCTTACTTGCGATCCTTTATAGTTGCATGAGCGCTGTCATGAAAACGTAATAGTTCCGAACAACGACGTAGATCAGATTTGCCTCACAGTAGAAGGCAGAAAAGCCAGCTTCAGTTTCGGCTGGAATGAGCGTCGGCAAGATCACTCGGGTGTCACACAGGGAACCACTTGGCGGCTGTGGCGACGGTAAACTCGAAAATCTTGGTCGGTCGTGAGGATGATGGGATCGGCGAACGTTTCGGTCATGCGAACGAGGCAAGCATCGGCGAAGCCCATGGGAACGTTGCAATACTTCTCCATCAGCTTCACGACTGGCTCCACGTTCTCGGTAAGTGTGAAGGCGACCAGCAGAGCGCCGCGGCGAAGTAGTTCGCCCAGATTGGGGGTACCAAGCTCTCCGAGAAGGTGGAAAGCCTCGGACAGAACGGCTTCGCACGTAGACCAAGGCGGAGGTAGTTCGGAGGCTTGCGTCACGGCCCATTGGTGGTGAGCGTCGCGACTGCTAAGCAACGCTACAACAAATCCAGCGTCAACGAGGATGTTTCTGGCCATAACCCGTGGCGTGCAGATATTCCTTCTTCCGTGCAGTTAGGTCGGTCGGTAGCCCATCCACCGATCCGATAAGGTCCGCGATGGCAGTGAGGGAGGCAGTGCGGCGGCGCTGGCGGGGCGCACGCTCGAGCCGTTCGCGAACTACATCCGACTTCGAGATCTTCCGTCCGCGCGATTCCGCCTCAATGTCCGCCACCAGTGGCTCGGGCAATCGAACGGTGAGGCTCTTCATGAAGTAATTGTATTACATTTCCGACAGGTGTGCAAGACAGGCCAAAGTAGAGGCAAAGCCAGGCGACAAGTCAGAACGAATGGGCATTCTCACATTAGCCGATAAAGACATACTTTTAGTGTGTAGCTCTCAATCTGGATGAGAATGCCTGAATGACGCCGTGCGGATTCTCATTCAGCCAGAAATACACACCATCGGTCTCTCGGGGGGTCCCCGGGAGTCAGCCCGCTGGTCTTTGACTGCATGACATTGGAATGACACCAAAAGCCCAGCCGCAAAAAAGCGGTTGCTCGGAACCCTCAAAGGCAAGATTCAAGTGCTCGAACCGGAATGGTGGAAGCCCATGCAGGACAGCGAAGTCAACAGCTTCGTCGAAGGACGAGACTAGGTGCGGTTGCTCCTGGACAAGGTTGTTTTGATCTTCGCAGTTGAGTCAACACAATGACCCACGAAACGCGCGACCACTCTTTTGCAAAATGCCGAAAACATCCTAGCACTGAGTGCATTTCCCTTTTCGAAATCGCTATCAAAACGGCTCGCGGCAAACTTAGACCTGCTGAAGTGGAAGCACGCCGCGCGGTTGAGGATCTGAACCCGCTTACTGCCTATACAGCGCATCGAACGGGTCTTGCTGGTGTGGGGGGAGATCGAAAAGAGAGAACGCACGACCGCCAAATTATCGCCCAGGCTGTGTGCGAAAAGATCCGTGTGGTCACTTGAGACGAGAGATTCAGACTGTACAACGGACTCAGAGTCCTCTAGCTGCTGACAGCCAGTCGCCTTCGGTGCTTAACTTGAGGAGCTTTCTCCTCATGGAAAATCATGAAAAACCTGCATAGAATATCCTGTGAGTTTTGTAGAGCGGGTCCATGAGCCTTTCCACCAAGCTGGCAGCGAGTTTCACCAAGAATGTTCGGAAGCGCGGCGATGACTACTACTGTAAGGGCCGCGTCATGATCCACGAAGGTTCCCAATCCGAGCTTACTGCCTGCGTGCGTGGTTCGGGCTTTTACGAGGTGCAATTTGCCTGGAGAGACGACAAGCTTGCGGTTTGGTGCGACTGCCCCCATTTTGTGGAGCAGGGCGTTCCTTGCAAACACGTGTGGGCCGCCATCCTTGCCGCTGACCAGTATCAATATTTGACCGCAGCCGCCTCGGCAGACAAGCTCATCCTGGACTTGGATGCTCTTGGCGTGGATGGTCTAGATGGCCGTGACTACTACGATGGCGATGAAGAACTCTATGAGGAGGACGGGACGGCGCCGGTCCTCTCATCGCGCTCTCCTGCGGTCGTCTGGAATCCGGCAAAGCTGAAACCAGCGGACTGGCGGAAGCAACTCGGTGAGGTCTTTCCACCTCGAGATCGCGCGGTTTGGCCGTCCAAGCTGGAGATCCTATATGTCGTGGATGTCGCCAAAAACGTGCACGGCAGCGATTTGGTTCTCTCACTGCAATCGCGCAACCGGAACGCCGATGGCAGTTTCTCGCGACCCAAAGCTCTTTCTCTGAGCCAAGGCCAGATCGCCCAGCTCCCGCTGCCAGAGGATCGCGAAATTCTGTCCGCTCTGAGGGGAGGTCAATCGTATATCTACGGCTACGGTTACGCGGGAACTTATCTGCCGATCTCAGAATCCGGTCTGCTCTCGCCCGCTTTGGCCAACATGCTCATGCCCTTGGTGGCGCGCACGGGACGTTGCTTTCTGCGGCCGCAGAACGAACCGGACACCCTACTTCCGCTTGCTTGGGACGAAGGCGGTCCCTGGAATTTAGTTCTTGAGCTGCACCGGCTTGGCGAAACAGCATGTACCCTCGCCGGCTTTTTCCAGCGGGGAGAAGAGCGCAGGGAAGCGACATTCCCGGCCCTGGCCACGGCAGGTCTGGTAATCACGAGAGACCGCGTGGCACCTCTCGCCAGCGATACCCCGATCGAATGGATTATCGCTCTTCGTAAACAGGGCTTGATCTCGGTTCCCGAACAGGAACGCGATGAATTCCTCGCGACGTTGCTCTGCTGTCCGAACTTGCCGCCGCTGAGGGTGCCAGAGGAGTTACGATACGAGGAGGTGGCGCTGCCACCCCATCCTCATTTGACAATTTCCAAAACCCGTGTCCCGTACCGGCATGAACGCCTGGATGCGAAGCTGTGTTTTGCTTACGAGGGCCGCATGTTCGCCGCGTTCGATCCGGCGCGCGGCTTTTTCGATGCAGCAGGACGGCGTTTCATACGCCGGGATTCCAATGCGGAGAAGGCCGCCTGCGCTTTTCTCGACCAGCTTGGCCTGAAGCAGCGCGCTCCCACCTACCCGGATTCCACGCCGAGGTGGGAGTTGGCGCCGAGCAAGCTGCCTCGCATCGTACGTTTGCTTGTGGAGACAGGCTGGGACATCGAAGCCGAAGGAAAGATCTTTCGACGCCCAGGCGCATTTCGCATCGAAGTTTCGAGTGGCGTGGATTGGTTCGAGCTGCACGGTGAGGTAGAGTACGGGAACACAACAGCGC
>Ga0210401_10006699_pt1 | contig 11651 bp, 10 predicted proteins | sample IncBWH32MmetaG_FD_150866 | JGI IMG/M metagenome (GOLD analysis project Ga0210401, IMG submission 150866) | Forest soil microbial communities from Barre Woods Harvard Forest LTER site, Petersham, Massachusetts, United States - Inc-BW-H-32-M | ecosystem: Environmental > Terrestrial > Soil >... | reverse complement strand
GACTGCTATTCCACAGCCGCCTTGCGCGGATGGCTGGAGGCGGAGCGGCAAAAACTGGTGGAACGCGGGCAAGTAATTCCCAGGCCGGAGGTTGGCGATGGCGCGCCGTCCGAAGAGCTTGACGAGCGGCAGAAGAAAGTTGCTGCGTTGGTCGCTCAACTCACCGCGGACATTCCGTTCAATTCTGCCGAAAGATCCGACGAGCAGTCCGCCCGTTGGATGCTGGCGCAACTCCTCGATTGGCATCGCCGCGAAAACAAGGCGAGTTGGTGGGAGGGCTATCGCCTGGCCGATCTCGACGACGAAGATTTAATGGAGGAAAGGGCAGGGCTGGGAGGCCTGCGTATCGTGAAACGGATCAGCGCTGAGCGAGGTATTCCAGTAGACCGCTACGCGTTCGAAAAGCAGGAAACGGAAGTCCGTGCGGGAAAGGAACTTTACCGGGAAAATCAAAAATTTGGGGAGGTTGTCGCGGTCGATCTCCTGGCCAGAACGCTCGACATCAAGAAAACAAAGAAGACCGCGGAAGTTCATCCACCCGCGTTGTACGTCTGGGACCGGCCGATGAACGTGAATAACCATGCGGATTCCTTACTCGAACTCGGCGAGTGGGTGAGAGACAACTGCGTGAGCACGGGCATCGACGCGCCTGGCAAGTTTAGAGCAGCCCGCGATCTCCTGCTGCGAAGGCCGCCTCGGCTCTTGCGAGAAGAAACCATCGCAGCGAAGCCGGGAGAGGAACCCAAGACTACGGCTAGCAGAATTGCATGCGCCCTGGATGAATCCGTGTTCGCGATCCAAGGACCGCCCGGCGCCGGGAAGACCTACACCGGCGCGCGAATGATTTCCGAGCTGGTCAAACGCGGAAAGAAAATCGGAGTCACGGCGCTCAGCCACAAAGTGATCCGCAAATTGTTGGACGAGGTCGTAGGGGCTGCGGAAGAAGCAAAACTCCCGGGATTAAAATGTCTCCAGCGAGTTAAGGATGAAGAGCTCTGCGACGACGGCGAAGTGGCAATCACAACCGACAACGACGCTGCGCTGATGGCATTGCGTTCCGGAGCGGCCAACGTGGTGGGCGGCACATCGTGGCTTTGGACGCGGCCCGAATATTCCGACGCCGTGGATGTGCTGTTCATTGACGAAGCCGGACAGATGGCTTTGGCGGATGTCGCGGCAGTAAGCAGATCGGCTAAAAATATTGTATTGATTGGCGACCCACAGCAACTCGACCGTCCGTTGAAGGGAAGCCATCCGCCGGGCGCTGAAAGTTCAGCTTTGCAACACTTGCTCGGCGATCACCAAACGATTCCCGACTCGATGGGATTGCTCCTGCCGGAAACGTGGAGACTTCACCCGAATATCTGCACATTCACTTCCGATCTTTTCTACGAAGGACGCCTGAGCCCCAGGGGCTTTACGCGCAACCGGGAAATTTCCGGACACCCGTGGCTGAGCGGAGCCGGCTTGTGGTTTGTCCCGGTAGATCATCAGGCCAACCGCAATTCGTCGGCCGAAGAAGTCGAGGTAATTGCCCGCATTGTTGAGAGTCTACTGCGACCGGAAGTGAAGTGGAGCCGCAGCGAAGGAAATCTTCGACGCCTCACCGCAGACGACATCCTGATCGTCGCGCCATTCAACGCGCAAGTTGCCGACCTCACTGCGCGCATGCCTGACGTCCCAATCGGCACGGTCGATAAATTTCAGGGTCAAGAAGCGCCGGTCGTAATTTATTCGCTCACGACCTCCTCGCCGGAGGACGCCCCGCGCGGACTGGAATTCCTCTACAGCCTCAATCGATTGAATGTTGCTACTTCGAGAGCGATGTCCAACGTAATTCTGGTTGCAAGCCCGAGACTGTTCGAGCCAGAGTGCCGGAATCCTCGTCAGATGAAGCTGGCGAACGCGTTGTGTCGCTATCTGGAATTGGCCAACGTGGTTGACAGCGCCCAAGTCACCGAACCCCAGCCGCAACTAAAACTGCCGTTGTGAGAGCTGACGCGCGAAGTGATTTGCGCCGGTTGCTCAGCGCCGGCCGTTTTGCGTCTGCGGGTAGCGCGGCAGATTCGGCGGAATCCCGAGATGCTCCGTGCCCCATTTGCACAGCACGCTCATCGGCTCGATCAATTCTTCGCCGGCGCTCGTCAATGAATACGTCACCTGCGGCGGAGATGCGCGCTTCACCTGTCGCCCCACGATTCCGTCTGCCTCGAGTTCGCGCAGCTGCGCCGTAAGCACTTTCTCGCTGATGCCGGGCAGCAGCTTCCGCAGCTCGGCAAACCGTCTCGGCCCGAATCCCAGATGCCATATAGCCAGCACTTTCCATTTGCCGGCGAGCACGTTGATCGTCCCCTGCACGGGACATCCAAAATTACTTTTCATGGTTATTCTTCCTACCCACCAGACTTACAAATTTGTGCGTACTTCCGGCAGCCCCTCCAACGGTTATACCATCGTGAAGTACCGTTGAAAAATGTACCGATGAAAAATTCGAACCGCCGATTCTCAGTAAATCTTAAGAAGGAGATTCAGCCATGATTCTCATTACAGGCGCCAGCGGCACAGTAGGAAAAGCAGTTCTACGCGAAGTCGCAAAGACGGGGGCGGCACACCGCGCGATGTACCGCTCGAAAGGCGAAGCGGCCAAAGCCCCAGACGGAACTCAAACCGTCATCGCCGATTTCTCCGACAGGGCAAGCCTCGCGTCAGCCCTTAAAGGCGTCGAAAGCGTCTACCTCGTCTGCTCGCCAATCCCGCAGCTCGTCGAACTCGAAAGCAATGTGATCGACGCGTCCCAGGCAGCCGGCGTTCGCCGCATCGTATTGAATTCAGCGCTCGGCGCCGCCGACTTCCCCAAATCATTTCCAAGCTGGCACCGCAAAGTGGAAGACAAACTGAAAGCTACAAAAATCGCGCACGTAATTTTGCGCCCGAACAGTTTCATGCAGAATGTCGTCACCTACTACGCGCCAACCATTCGCACGCAAGGCGCGTTCTACGGCTCCTACGGCGACAGGCGCATCAGCTACATCGACGCGCGCGATCTCGCCGCGGTCGCAGCAAAGGCGCTCACGAGCGGCGCGCTCGACGGCAAGACCCTCGAATTGAACGGCCCCGAAGCGCTCAGCTGCGAGCAGGTGGCGCAAAAAATCACCGAGCGCACTGGTGTTGCCACGCGCTACGTCGATATCCCGCTCGAAGCGCAGCGCAAAGCCATGCTCGACCAAAAAATGCCCGACTGGCAGGTGACGGCGCTGATTGACCTCCAGCATTACTACATCAACGGCCAGGGCGGCGACACCGATCACACCATCGCCGACATCCTCGGCCGGCCGCCCGGCACGCTCGATCAATTCCTTGCCGACAACGCCTCGGAGTTTCGCCCCCAGGCCGCGAAGGCGTAAGCCAGACGAGGCGAGCCTCGGTCGCAAGCCTCGGCGGCACGAGATGTCGTCGGCCCGCGCGGAAAATCCACAGGTTGTACGCAGTTGTACGAATTGCGCGCTGAAATTTCTGCTCTAAAATTGTCACGCTAGTTGCAGATCTAGGGTCATTTTGAGGGTCTTTTGAAGGTCCCCGAGGGCCGGTCAGTGTCCATCGGGGTCCATCGGGGCCCGTCGAGCTCACTCTTATGCGCTACCAAAGGCAGATTCCGGCGGTTCGCAAGCGCGGCCGGTGCAATGCGCACCGCTACCCCACCGCCAAGGACAAGACGGCCCGCGCGTTCGCCGCCTACGCCGACCTCTGCGAGGCCGCCGAGTACCTCACCGAGCAGATGCGCAGCCAGCTCGCCACCTTCGACCTCTCTACCTTCCAGTTTCGCCTGCTGGCCACGCTTCTCCACAACGGCGCGCAGTACGAGAGGGCGATCGCCCACCAGTTCCAGTGCTCGCGGCAGAACGTCTCGCGCGTGATCAAGAGCCTCGAACGCAGGGGCGCCGTGGAGCTATGCCGTGTGTCCGCGCACAGCGCGAGCGGAGCGGATGCGACGCAGGGCCGCCGTCCGGACCCACGGCTTATCGTGGTGCGCCTGACAGAAATGGGCGAAAGCCTGATCCGCTACGTCTTCCCGGTGCACGCCAAGGTGGTGAAGGCGGAAATGAAAGTCCTCGACGGACGCCAGCAGGAAACGCTGAGTCGCATGTGCGTCAAGCTGCGCGAAGGCGACGCCGTGAAGTTCCTGAAGGAGCTAATGATCCTCCGCGGCGAGAACCGGGAAGATTGATGTCGCATGGTTTCTGGGTTCAGCGCCGGAGGCGCGGGAGAAGTTAGCCCAGTTCCGTAAGGGCTCGGTCCGTAATATATAAATTTCACAAGCGCCGTAGGGGCGACACATGTCTCATACCTACACCCAAAACACGGTCCACCTCGTCTTCAGCACCAAGGACCGCAGCAAGCTGATCCTAAAGGAATTCAAATCCCGGCTCTGCTCCTATCTCGCGGGCATCTGCAAGCAAGATGGAATCTTCGTTCACGCAATCGACGGAATGGAAGATCACGTTCATCTCCTGATCCAGATTCCTGCCACGTTGGCGCTTGCCAAATCCGTCAACACCCTGAAATCAAATTCTTCAAAATGGGCAAACGACGAGGGTTTCCCGTTGGCGTGGCAAAAGGGCTACGCAGCCTTCAGCGTAAGCGCTTCCAACATTCCTGCGGTCGGCCGATACATTCGAAACCAGGAATCCCATCACAAGAAAATGACCTTCGAAACAGAATTCCTCGCTTTATTAAAAAAGCACAACGTGGAATTCGATCCGAAATTTGTCTTCGGGTAGGTGTCGCGCCTACGGCGCTTGTAATTTCTTTTTCTTGCTTTCCCAGTCCTTACGGACTGGGCTAACTTCTGCCGCGCCTCCGGCGCTTTACGAAAATAAGCGCGAATCATCCCCGCCGAGCGCGGGCGGATCGAGCGCGTTGCAGAGCCGCTGCCCGGACGCGCGGCTTGTTATCGTGCCCCTGACGGAAATGGCGGTTCTTTTGAGTTTTCGCTCTCTGCGTGCGTTGACTTGCATCTGGGCGCAGCCTAAGATGGGCGCCCAGCATGCCTGAGTCTCTGTCGCCTATTGGCCGTACCATCTCGCATTACCGCGTGATCGAGAAGCTTGGTGGCGGTGGGATGGGTGTGGTGTACAAGGCTGAGGATACGAACCTTGGCCGGCACGTGGCGCTGAAATTCCTTCCTGACGAATTGGCTTCCGATGCGCAGGCGCTCGAGCGATTCCGGCGTGAGGCGCGCGCGGCGTCGGCTTTGAACCATCCGAATATCTGCACGATTTACGAAATTGGCGAAGACGGCGGGCAGACTTACCTGGCGATGGAATTCCTCGATGGGTCCACTTTGAAACATCGTATCGCTGGACGTCCTATGGATTTGGAGCTGCTGCTAGACATCAGCGTGGAAATTGCAGACGCGCTGGAGGCGGCGCACAGCAAGGGGATCGTTCACCGCGATATCAAGCCGGCGAATATTTTCGTCACCGAGCGGGGGCACGCCAAGATTCTGGATTTCGGGCTGGCCAAGCAGGTGGAGCGCGCTGCGATTCATACGATGACGCAAGATGTGACGCGCGCAGCGCAGGGCGTGGCGGGAGTGAGCGTGGCCGATCTCACGAGCCCGGGCACGGCGGTGGGAACGGTGGCGTATATGTCGCCGGAGCAGGTGCGGGGGAAAGAACTCGACGCGCGGACGGATCTGTTTTCGTTTGGCGTGGTGCTGTACGAGATGGCGACGGGGGCGCTGCCGTTTCGCGGCGAAACGTCGGGCGTGATTACCGACGCGATTTTGAATCGAGCGCCGATGGCACCGGTGCGGCTGAATCCGGATCTTCCTGCGAAGCTCGAAGATATCATCAACAAGGCGCTCGATAAGGACCGCGAGATGCGGTATCAGTCCGCGTCAGACATTCGCACCGATTTGAAGCGGCTGCGACGGGATACTGACTCGGGGCGAGTTTCGTCGTCATCGGGAACGCGGACGACGCAGGAGCAAGCGCCGGCGCCTGCGACGGAAATGGCGAGCAGCGGCAGCAGCTCGGTGAGCACGACGGCGGTGCAAGCTACTTCGACGCCGGCGACGAAATCGGCGCGCACGAAATATATCGCAGCGGGCGCGGTCGCGATGTTCGCGGCAGCGGTGTTCGCGATGTATCACTTCAAGAGCGCGCCGACCGCGCCGAGCGGCCCTGCGAAAATCACGCAAATCAGCCACTGGGACAAACCGATGGAAGGCGCTCGCCTTTCTCCGGATGCCCATACTATAGCGTTCAGCTCGCCAGTAGGCGGCATCGAACAGGTGTTCATAATGCTGAGCTCTGGAGGCGAGCCGCTCCAGCTCACAAATGACGACGGTGACAAGATTCTGAGCAGCTTTTCCACTGACGGGACCGAAATCTATTACGGCAGGTTTCTCGGGAAAAGCGAGGGCTGGGGCGTTCCCACGCTGGGCGGAAAACCGACTCGTGTCGTATCGGGCTACGGAGTGACCCCCTCGGCCGATGGCGGCTCCATCTTTTACTCAAGGACCGGTGGCATCTTTCGAGCGAACAGATCGGGACTGGGTGAGGAAGAAGTCTTTCGTTTTGGTGCAGGTGTGAATCCGATTCGGCGGATCTTGCCGTTCCCCGACGGCAACCGCTTGCTGGTGTTGTGCGCCGACACAGTCACTTTCCTGGAAGGTGCCGAAGCTTTCGAAGTGGATCTGTCGAAGCGAGCGTCCGTTGATTTGGGATTGATACCGGCGGATCCGCCCAGCGTGGTGTGGGCCGAAGCTGGAAAGACCATAATGTTCAGCCGCACGGTGAGTGGGCTCACGAATATCTGGAAGTACAGCCTAGGCGACAAGGCGTTGACGCAGGTGACTCTCGGGACGGGACCGGACACTTCGCCCATGCCGGACCCGGGAGGAAAAGGAATTTACTTCGTGAACGGAAAAGCCTCCGGGTTGCTCACCATTTACAATGTGCATTCAAAGCAATCCACGGACATCGCGTCGCAAAACGCCACCCAGCCGGTGGTCTCGCGCGATGGCAAACGCGTGATGTATATCACGATCCCCTCGCAGGACCGGGTAGAGCTCTGGGTATCGAACATCGATGGCAGCAACAAGGTGAAAATCGCCACGGCGACGTCGATTGCCACCGGCTATTGGGCGGCGGACAATTCTCGTGTTGCTTTCGTGGAGGAGGTCCCTGGATCGCCCGACAAACCGTACGTCGTGGGAGCCGATGGCAGCGGTCTTCACGAACTTCAATGGTCTGGCGGGAGCATCCAAGCGGTACTTTGGAGCGAGGATCAGAAATCCGTATTCATCAACAGCGCCGAAAAGGGCGCCAAGGCGGGGTCGATCTGGAGAGAGAGCGCTGACGGTTCGCCTGCGGAGAAGGTGGTTGAGGGTTGCGGTTTTGCTTTCGACGTAGCATCCGGCGGAGAGTATCTGCTGACTTTAGTTGGCTCCGGAGAACGGAATGGAATCTACGAGTTCTCGCTTGCGGACAAGAAATGCGTTTCGCTTTTGCCTGGCGTAGTCACGTTCGGCATTTCGTTCGCTCCGGATGGCAAGTCGTTTACGTATGCGGTGCCGTCGCAGCGTGACGTTACTATTTACCGGCAAGGCTGGCAGGACGGCAAACTTATCGGAGGGCCGCAGGTTGCGGTGAAGCTTCCCTTTGCATTCCCTCTGCTCGCCGGCGGCAACGCTTACGATTATTCGCGGGATCTCTCGACCGTGGTGTACGCACGTGTCAGCGGCCACGCCGACCTGTATCTGATGAGCCAGAAATAATTGTGTGCCTCGGGTTCGAGTCTCTGCAGGCTTTTGATATACTCGCGCACCGTCGAGATCGACGGGCAGGCGAAGAGAGATCCCTCGACTGCGCTCCTTCGTACCTCAGGGCAAGCGGGATGACAGCGAGTAGGGAGTAAAATAGACGCATGGGCGTAATTGATAATCGGTTTGAACGTAGCTATGTGCTGTCAACGGTGGACTATGTGTTCAACTGGGCGCGGAAGAGCGCGATCTGGCCGCTGACGTTTGGGCTGGCGTGCTGCGCGATCGAGATGATTGCGTCGACGACATCGCGATTTGATATAGCGCGATTTGGGGCGGAGGTATTCCGGCCGTCGCCGCGGCAGGCGGATTTGATGATTGTGGCGGGGACGGTGACGCTGAAGATGTCGCCGGTGCTGAAGCGGGTGTGGGAGCAGATGCCGGACCCGAAGTGGTGTATTTCGATGGGGGCGTGCTCGAGCGTGGGCGGGCCGTTCAATGTATATTCGGTGCTGCAGGGCGTGGACCGGATTGTGCCGGTGGATGTGTATGTGATTGGGTGTCCGCCGCGGCCGGAAGGGCTTTTCTACGCGCTGCTGAAGCTGCAGGACAAGATTGACCAGATGACGTTGGCGAAGCGGCCGACGGAAGTGCGCCTCGAGCCGCGGATGGTGGAGGAGTTCAAGCGCGGCGTGATGGTGGCGCAGACGCCGGAGCCGCGGTAGGCGGGCGGCAGCACGCAAGGTAGCTGAGGCAGCGTACGGTTGCGTATGGAGGCTGGTGGATGGCTTTTCTGCGGACGTTGAAGAAGGCTGAAGTGCCGGATGGGACGATTCGGGAGTTCCAGCTGGAGGGGAAGACGCTGGCGATCTCGAACGTTGGCGGTAAAGTCTGCGCTATGAATAACGTGTGCCTTCACCGCGGGGGGCCGCTGGCTGAGGGGGAGCTGGCTGGGGATGTGGTGACATGTCCCTGGCACGGGTGGCAGTACAACGTGTGCAGCGGCAAGCTAGTGACGAATCCTACCGTGGGAGTTGAAACCTACCCTGTGGAAGTGCGCGGCGACGATATTTTCGTCGATATTGGGTGAGTTGCGGGTCAGCAGGGCAATCCAAAATCAAGGGCCTCAGGTCAATTCAGGTAGATTCGTTCGGCCGGGGCGGCCGGCATGGGACCTGAGCTATGTGAAATCCTGACCTACCGTGACCACGTCCGGGGCTGGTCGGAATGGCTGGGTCTGCAAAAATTTTCCACTTTTGGGCGCTTCCGTGTATAGTGCGCGCGACGAATTCGACGAATGAACCAACCTCCGGCTAAACCAAGGCGATGGCTCCTGGCCGTCGACCCTCGGGTCTATCACTGGGACACCCTGTTCGTGAAGGGGAAGGAAATGTGGCGGCACGCGGGGAGCCGTCCGGACACGCTGCGGCAGTTGAAGCAGGTGCACAAGGGCGACCGCGCACTGCTGTACCACGGGAAGGCGGAGCATGCGCTGTATGCGCTGGCGGAAGTGAGCCGCGACCCGTATCCCGATCCACACGAAACCGACACGAAGAAAATGGTGATGGATCTGCGCGCGATTGAGCGGCTGCCGCGGCAGGTGTCGCTGGTGGAGATGCGCGACAACCGGCTGCTGCGGAAAATCAAATTCATGAAGAATACGCGGCTGACGATTTGTCCGCTGACGGATGAAGAGTACGCGGAGATTTTGCGGATGGCGGGCGTGGTGGCGTCGCCTGGAATTCCGCTTCCTTAGATTACCTGGCTGGAAAACGAAAATAGAAAATTGAGGCGGCGCCTCCCGAAGTCCTAGTTTTCCGGGCGTGCGATTCGCGGTGAAGTGGCCGCGTAAGGAGGCTCCAAGCTCAGGGTACACAAGCTGAGGAGCTGCGCTGCGGTTTTGAATTCCGAGGTCTTTCCTGGCCTGCGCTAAATTGTGTCGCGCCTACGGCGCTTGGGGAATTTACATATCACGGACCCAGTCCTTACGGACTGGGCTAACTTCTGCCGCGCCTCCGGCGCTGAGCAACCAGGTGAACAACCACTGAAGGAGCAGCTGAACGACGAGAAGATCAGCTGGCAGATTTAGGCTGGCATTCCTGCGGGATTCGAACTGCAATAATCGAAAAAGATAATTAGAAAAGGGAACTCGGATAGAATGTGCGCCGGGTTGGGAGGGGCTTTGATGCGAAAAATTATTCTGATGGTGTGCGTATTGATGGCGGGCGGGACGATTGCGGCTCTGCATTCGTCATCAGCTGTGGCGCAGAAGCACAAGGCGGCTGCGGAAGGGAATTGGATTGAAGGGGTGAGTGACGGGCGGAATCTGGTTGTGGATATGACGTATGCGGTGAGCGAGAAATTTCCGGCTTGGCCTGGGGACGATCATGTGTTTGAGGCCAAGGCGAACGCGACGGTGGAGAAAGACGGTTACTTCACGCGGAGTTTTTGGATGCTCGAGCATTACGGAACGCACATGGATGCGCCGGCGCATTTTCCTCCGGGGAAAATCACGCTCGACCAGATTCCGGAGGCGCATTTCTTCGGGCCGGCGGTGGTGATTGACGTTCGAGACGAGGTGGAGAAGAACGCGGACTACCGGTTGACTGTGGTGCGGGTGAAGAAATGGGAAGCGGAGCACGGGGAGATTCCTCGCGGGGCGATTGCGGTGCTGAGGACGTCGTGGGGCGGGCGATCGTCGAACGCGGCGAGCTACCGGAATATGGATGCGAACAAGGTGATGCATTTCCCGGGATATTCGGTGGAGTCGGCGAAATTGCTGATCGAGCGTGGGGTGGTGGGGTTGGGGATCGACACGCTGAGCATTGATTACGGGCCTTCCAAGAATTACGAGGTGCATCGCGTGGATTTGCCGGCGGGTTTGTACAACCTAGAGAATCTGGCGCACACGGAGGAACTGCCGGAAACGGGCGCGTACATTATTGCAGCGCCGATCAAGCTTGAAGGGGGGTCGGGAGGGCCTTGCCGCGTGTTTGCGGTGCTGCCGCCGAAGTGAGCGCGACGACGGTGCGAGCGGCAGCAAGCGGGAATCAGGGTGGCGTTGGCGAGAAGGCAATTGCGTGCGTGCGAATCTTTACCGGGATTATCTTTTTTCTGTTCGCGGAATACAAAATTGCGGGGAGCGAATTTACTCCGGTCGGTTTTGAGCATTGGGTTCGCGGCTGGGTAGATCAGGGGCAAGTGCTGGGATTTTACAGACCCGTACTCGTGAACATCGCGTTGGGGCATCCGGTGCTTTGCGCGCGGATGGTGGCGTGGGGCGAGTTGGGGATTGCGGTGAGCTTGATTCTTGGATTATTGGTGCGGCCAGCGGCGATTGGCGGGGTGATCTTGATGATCAATTTCATTCTGTCGACATGGTTCGCGCCCGGACATGGCGCGCCGGTTTGGCAATATTTCGGTGCGAATCAGGACCATATCCCGCTGCTATTTCTGTTCGTGATTTTTTATGCGACACGGGCGGGAGAGCTTTGGGGATTGGACGGGCGTTTGCGGCGGACGAAGGCACGAGCGGGCTAAGACGCGAGCAGAGTTTGGTCACCATTTCCTCATTCGAACGCGACCGTACTGGAGTGTGATTCTAATCCGGTCGGGCCGATTTATTTTCACGGCATTCCTTTCACTTTCTTCAGTGCAGCCACCAGTTGCTCGTGCATCCCGAGTTGATAGTCGCCGTCTGACCGGTAGGAACCCACGGCGGACGCGATTTCGTGACGCAATCCGTTCTCGAGGCCGAAAATCAGGTATGTCGCCAGGGATTTGAGAAAAGATGTGGAGCCGAGAACGGTCAGGCGATAACAGATGTACGCCAACATCAACAATACGAGGATCTGAAAGGGGGTCATTTTTGTCACCATCCGCC